>JAABUP010001920.1_pt1 | contig 42173 bp, 41 predicted proteins | sample 5559201 | NCBI WGS metagenome assembly JAABUP01 (sample SAMN10711887, study PRJNA513373) | rock metagenome | isolation source: Antarctica rocks | place: Antarctica
CCTACCGCGAAGACGCCCACCGGGCCCGCACCGGCAACGCCCCCAACGTCCTGGCCTGCATCCGCAACCTGGTCACCACCGCCCTGCGGCTCGCCGGAGCAGTCAACATCGCCGCCGCCCGACGCGCAGCCGCCCTCAAACCAGCGACCATCCTGCGGCTACTCCGCCGACCCCTCAAACCGGACAAACCTTCGATGTGACGGAGCCCTGCCTCACACCGAGATGCGCTCGACCCTGCTCGAGGCAACCGTCGTGGAGGGCGTTGTCAACGCAGGAGTGGCACTCGCCGAGGCCGAACGGCAAGGAGGTGTCACAGGCGATCACCGACGCGATGGGTCCGGACTTCCTCACCGACCTCATCACGGACGCCCTCCAGGACAACATTCCTGGCTTGCTCGGCAGCGGCATCCCGTTCTTCGGCGCGCCGGTTTCGGCGACGCTTGCCGCCGCCCTTGCCTTCCAGTTGACGTGGCGGGCGGGCATCGGAACCGTGGTGTTCATCCGAAGCGGCTGGGCGTGGCCTGACGGCGACCGACGCAAGACCATGCGCACGATCCAGAAGCAGCTTGTCCCTCGCAGGGCTTCCTCAGTCGACGCCAACGTGCTCGCGAGGCTCCCCGAGATGTTCTCCTCGATTCCTCGGGAGTAGCTGCGCTCACGCAGCGAGCAGCGCGCCTGCCCGCTGACTGCGCGCACCGCGAAGATGACCCAGTGGACCTCGCCGATGCCCTCGATGCGTTCGACCGCGCGGCGGTCAACGTCAGCCGCGCCGAGAAGGTTTGGTCGGACATCGAACAGTCGATCCCGGCTGGCATCTCGTTCGGCGCGGACCAATCGGGCGCGTACCGCTCGTTGTCCATCGCCTGGGACGATCTTGTTCTCAGCCTGCCGCCGATCAACGGCTGGACCGTCACCAGCCGTCCCGTCGACCTCGATGAACTGGCTCAGTGGCGCTTCGACGCGATGGAGATCGACGAGGTCTCCGCGCAGGTCGGCGCCGACACCGCAGCCGCCCAACCCGGCCGGGAACTCGCCGAGTACAAGACCCGACTCGGGAGAGCCAGGAGATCCCTCGTTCGGCGACAGGCAGAAGACCTGACCGGCGAAGTGGACCGCCGCCTCTCAATACTCGCAGCGGCGACGGCGCGCGACGCTGAACCTGTCATCCACCACGACTGGTCCGTCATCTCGAACGCACTTCGACAACTCGACAGGTTGCTGGGCGACGGCGCCGTACGCCAAGGCCGATGGAACGAGCTACGGCGTCACATCGCCTGGGGCCAAGGACAGGACCTGCACGACATCGCAGACTTCGACTGGCCGAGCGTTCGCGCCGATGTCGTCGCGGGTACCAGCAGCGATCTCGATCCGATGGTCGTGGGCGTTGCGGACCTCGGCCTCCTCGCCGACAGCGCCACCTCAGGAGGGTCTGTCGCGGTGGCCTTGAAGTGGGACCGGCTCACCCCAGACGACTTCGAGCGGCTCCTGTACAACCTGCTCTCCGACCTGCCTGGCTTCAACAACGTGACCTGGTTGATGAACACCAACGCGCCTGATCGTGGTCGAGACCTTGCTGCGGACAAGGAGGTCCGCGACAGCAGCGGGCTCGTGCTGAACCAGCGAATCATCATTCAGGCCAAACACTGGCAGTCGCGTTCCGTCCGTCATCAGGACATCAACGAGGTCCTCGCGAGCCTCTCGTTGTGGGAGCCGCCCGTCGTACACCACCTGATCTTCGCCACCAGCGGTCGCTTTACCGGCGACGCGGTTGCGCTGGTCGACAAGCACAACGCCGCCGGGACGCGCCCGCTCATCGACCTCTGGCCGGAGTCTCGCATGGAGGGGCTCATAGCAGAGCGTCCGCACCTCGCCGTCGAGTTCGGTCTCAGATAGGGCGGCATGGTGGCGCGAGCCGGGCACCACCCCTTGCGGAGCGGGGTGCACGTCCGTGGCGCGGGGGGGCGCGCTCGTCCACAGCGACGGATGGAGGCAGTGCTGTCCCTACCGTTCGTGAGACGACGGAGGAGGTCAGCGTGGCGACGTGGCAAGAGATCAGCGGTCAGCAGGAGGGCAACCGCCGGGGTGGCCCGTCCCGGATCGGGCGCCGACGAGGACTCAGACCCGACTCCGAGGGTCGCCGGGAGTGGTGGGCGCTGGAGCCGAAGCTGCTGCCGCACAGGGGCCGCGTGCTGGAGGTCTACGGCATCGCCACCACGGCGTTCGTCCTCGGCGTCAGCCCCATCACCCAGCGCCGCTGGGAGGCGTGTTGCTTACCCCCGACGGGCCTGAACTCGGGCGCGAGGTGGACGGTCTAGGAGGCGACGGGCGGCAAGCTGGGGCCGGGGGCAGGGGAGGGGGGAGCCGGCCGGTCGGCCGGTTGCGAACTCTGCCTCTCACAGGTGCGACGTAGCGTGCGTCAAGGGCGTCGGCCGGCGCCCACGACCGGGCACCGCCGGCTGCGGGGTGGCGTGATGGCGCAGGTGCAGCAGGAGCGGGGGCTTTCACGGGCGATTGCGGTGCGGCGCTCGTCCCGGAACGACCGTAAGCGTCACCTGCAGGTCGCGGTCACGCGGTTTGGGATGAACGCGTTATACCGGGAGTCCCTACGGCCGTTGCTGTTGCGCGGCCCGGGGTGGACCAACAACGTGGCGTTCTTGACGGCGCCCCGGGTGCCGTCGTTCCAGAGTGCCGCGTTGTTGTGGGTGGCCAGCTCAGCGGTCCTTTTCGCCGGCAGTCTGCTGGCGATCTCCGGTGGGCTGCTCAGCCTGGTTGGGGTGCTGGTCTTCGTCGCCGGTGTCGCCAGCGTGGTCCTCGCCGGGATGAGCCTGGCGTCCGCGATGGAGTACCGCGGGCACGCCGGGTCGCTGTGCGTGGGCAACGTGGTGGCCTACCGGCCCGAGGAACGGGCGGCCCCGCGCGGCGCCGGGGCCGCGGCGTTGCTCGGTGTGCTGATAACCGAGTACGGGTGGGCGAGCCGGCCGCTGGTGCTCCGCTCGCACGCCGCCGACTCCGACAGGCAGGACGACCTGATTGCCTTCTACGCGCGGTACGGGTTCGTCCGCGTCCCCGGGCAGGCCGACGACACCAAACGACCGTTCTACGTCAGGGGAGCCGACCGGCCGGCCACGACGCAAGGCGTACCGCGGTCCCCGGACGTCGGGTGAACAGCGGTCCCAGGCGCGACGGCAGCACCACCGACCCGGATGCCGACGCCACATTGGCCGGGGACCTGCGCGCGTGCTGGGCCCAGTAGGCGCAAGGCCTAGCAGTCCCATGTCCGCTCGTCCGTCGCGATGACCCGTTCGGCCGCGTCGGTGGCTTGGACACCGGTGTAGGCGTCGTAGCGGCCGGCGGCCGGCCAGTCCTGGTGGGCGCCGTTGCCGCAGCTGTCGCCCAGCCGGTCCGCCATCCTGGTCAGGAACCCGGGCAGCCTGTCCCGGTGCCACTCTTCGAGCTTGGTCGGCTCGGCTGAGTTGTGGGCGATCCACCTCAGCACCGCCAGCACCGGCAGTTCACGGGCGATGTGCGGGTGCAGCGGCCAGCACGGGGGGATCATGTGCTCGGGCCGCCAGCCGTACTCGTGGTTGATCCACGCGGCGACGTCGAGGCACCACGTCCACACATTGGATCGCAGCAGGGTCCCGCAGGTGTCGGGTTCCCACGGCCGCTGGAGCGCCGGCAGGTCGCCGGCGTCGGCCTTCTGCTCGGCGGAGCCGTTCAGGGCGCGGTCGAGATCAGAGAGCGCGCTCACGACGTGGTCCGGGGCGGGTGGGAATCTCGCGACGATCAGCACGAGAACCAGCCCCCCGGCTCCGGGGTGGCCACCGACGCCGGTTCCGTTGTCGGCAGGGTGGTCGCTGCTGCGTCGGTCGCGGTCGCGCTGTCAGCGTCGGACGACGCCGCGACCGTCTGCTGCGGTCCCAGGTGGTGTGTTTGCGCATAGACGACGGCCTGTCGGGTGCGCTCAGCCAGCGGTGTGATCCCGGTCCGGGCGGCGCCCACGGCCGCCCGGGCCTGCTCGAGCTCGGCCTTCAGCGCGGTGCCGTCCGCGCCATCGAGGCAGCGGCGGAGCGTGGCGATGATGGGTGGGGCGTTGCCGGCGATGACCAGCGCGTGCTTGTCCGGGATCCGGCGGGTGTCGCCCGGCCTTAGGACCCGCACGTCCTCACCGGCGCGGCTGGTGCCGGCGCCGCCGGGCCCGTCGCTGTAGGTGTGGCGGGTGATGCGCACGTCGTCCATCAAGTCCGACAGCTCCTTGTAGAAGTGGATGTCCTTGCCGCCGCCGAAGACGACCAGGTTGTTGGTGAGCCCGAACAGGGACCGGGCCTCGTCCTCGCCGTAGGACACGACCATCTGCCGCCACGTCTGGGTGGCGTAGATGAACGACAGGCCGAGGGCGCGTTCGTTGGCCATCCGGACCCGCAGCGTCGGCAGCGGTGTGGTGCTGGGCAGCTCGTCCAGGCAGGCCAGGAAGCAGGGCGTCATGCGCCCGTGCGGGCTGGTCGTAGCCAGCCACAGGGCGGTGTCCAGGACGTGCTCGGCGATCGCTGTCATCAGCGGGGCGGCGCTGGCGTAGGGGTCCTCCCGGCCGAGGAGGTAGATCGTGCCGTTGCGGGCGATCACGTCGGCGATGTCGGTGGCCGGCCGGTCGGGGGTGGGCACGCACCGGGCCCGGATCTCGGGCTGGAAGAACAAGCCCATGGCCTGCTGCACGGTGGTGACCGTGTTCCCGACGGTGTCGGCGCTGCCGGTGAGCGCGCCCTGGAGCAGCCCGTGCCAGAACTTCGCCGCGTCGGGGTGGCGGAGCAGTGCCTCCATCGGCTTCGTCGCCGCCGTCGGGCTCGCCACCCATTCCAGGACATGCTCCAAGGTCGCGCCCGTGAGTGCTGCGGCGTGCAGGAAACCTTGCAGCACCTTGGCGGTCTCCGCGGCGTAGAAGCGCGCGGAGGAGTCCTGCCGGCCGCCGGAGACCGCGCCGGTGACGGTGCCGGCGGCGAAGGCCTTGGCCCGCTTCTCCGCCACCTTGGGGTCCACGCAGCCCGCGACCGGGTCCCACACGAACTCTGGGAGTCCCGGGGCCGCACCGAAGGGGTCGAGCACGGCGATCGGCCGCCCGCCGGCGGCTCGCCGGCCGGCCGTCAGCAGCAGGTCGTCGAGCTTGGTCAGCGTCGCGATCGCGGGACCGTCGTGGGCGAGCAACGCCGGTGCGAGCAGGTCCAGCGTCTTGCCGGAGCCCTGCTCCCCGTACACGCCCGTCGTGCGGTCCCAGCGCACGTGCAGCTCAACCCCGCGGGGAGACTGCGACCGGCCCAGCCGCCACCCGACGTCGCCGGCCACGAACCGGCGCCGCCGCCCAGCCTGCGCAACGATTACAGGCCGTGGCGCGGTCCCCGCCGACGGGGCGGCGGCCAGGGCCTGCGTGCGCTCCCGCGCGGCCACGTCACCGTCAACACAGCAGCGGCTGCCGCCGGTGAGATCAGGCCGGATGATCCGCCGTGCCCGGTGGAGCTGGCTGACACCGAGCGCCCGCTCGGCCTCCCCCCGGGTGGCCATCCCGCTGCGCGCGTCGCTCGGCCGCCGGTACCGCAGATACAGCGCAACGCCGGCCACGCCGGCTGAGAGCACCAGCGCCTCGACGATGCCGACCGTGGTGTAGACGGCGGCCGCGGCCGGGAGCTTCTGGGCCTGGGCGGCCTGCAGGCCTTGCCCGGGGTGGCCGCTGAGCAGTCCTGTCATGGTGCGGATGAGGACAGGGGTGCCGCCGTCCGGCCAGAACCACCCGCCCCCGGCGACCGCTGCCGCCACGCCCATCCCGGCGATGGCCGACAGCACGAGCGCCATCAGCCCGCCGCCGAGGCAGACGAGCGCGACCTCGCCGCCCCGGCCGAGCGGCTGCGGGTCGCGACGTTGCGCCGGCGACGTCACGCCAGCTCCCGGGACCGGGTGGGGCCGGGTCGGCCGGCCGCGTCGTAGGCCGTGCTGTTCATGTCGACGTCCTTCCTGTCCGAGGTGGCCACCCACCAGTGGGGCGGCTTCGAGGTAGCCGGGCAGTCGGTCGGGATCAGGAGCTGTTCAGGCGAGGTGGCGGACGTCGACGACCTGGCCGGCCCATGCGGTGGTGTCGGTGAGCTCCACGGGGATCCCAGTCATGGGGGCCTGCACGATCCAGCTCCGGGTGCGACCCCCTGGCCCGGGTGAGGTGCCGGCGATCATGCCGACGTGGCCGGGGGCGGCGGCGGTGCCGTCGGCGCCGGGGATCAGGACGAGGTCCCCGCCGGCGGCGGCGGACAGGTCGACGGGCTCCGGGGTGCCTTGCCGGGCCTGGGTGCCGGTGAAGTGCGCGAGGGCGACGCCCTGGGTCGCCCAGGCGGCCATCGTGAGACCCGAGCAGTCCCAGCTGTTGGGCCCGGCGGCGCCGTAGACGTAGGGCTTGCCCAGCTGGGCGAGCGCGAAGGTGACCGCGGCCTGGCCCCGCGCGCTGCCGGTGATGACGAACCCGGCCGGGATGCTCGTCTGCCCGGCCACGTTGTTCCCGGTCCCACCGACCGGACCCGGGCTCCCCCCACCCGTGCACGCAACGATCACCGTCGGTGCCGGTCCGGCCGTCGACGCTGGGCCCGGCGAGGTCGTGCTGCCCGACGTCGTGCTGCCCGAGGTCGCGCGGTTCGAGCTGGGCCGCGGTGCGGGTGCTGCCACCCCCGGTGCGGCGTCGACGGCGAGGTCCGACGTCGCCGGGGTGGCCGCGCCCGTGCTGGCTGCGGCGGCGGCGGCGGGCCAGAGGTGGCCGACGAGCTGGGTGGCGAACGCGGCGTTGAGGTCGTAGCGGTCGGGGTACTGCGACGCCTGCACGGTCTGGGCGTCCAAGCCGGGGTCGCCGGTCTGCCAGTCGGGGACGCCGACGAGGCGGTCCAGGAAGGCGTTGGTGGCCTTGACCGGGTCGTCGGCGACCGGCTTGGTGTAGATCGAGATGCGCTGCTGGAACAGGCCTTCGCTGTCGTGGTCGGTCTCGGTGCTGCTGTTGTGCAGAGTGGACTCGGTGTAGGCGGTGGTGATCGCCACGACGCCGGCGAACACCGGCAACCCGCGGCCCGCCGTGGTCGCAACGATGGTGGTGGCGTTGACCAGCTGCTCGCCGTCCAGCGCGACCGTGCCGACGGTGGTCCCGCCGCAACCGGTCGAGGGGTCCGCGGCCGCGCCACCGCCGACCATGACGAGGACCAGCACGCCGAGCATCCCCAGCACCGGCAGGGCGAGCAGCGCCAGCACGGCGCCGAGGGCCTTGCGGGTCCGGTCCCCTCCACCGCCGCCCCCGTGACCACCACCCTTACCGCCGCCACCGCCGCCGCCTTCGGCGTGGGAGGCGGCCGTCACCTCGGGGGCCATCGCGGCCATGTCAGACGCCCATCAGGGGTGCGGGGTCGCGGACGACGTCGCAGGGGATGTCGCAGGGGATGTCGGTGATCGCGCTGTTGGTGTCGGTGAGGGCGATGTCGATGGGGGTCCGGACGGTCTGGACCTTGGCGTAGTGGTTGCCCACGACCCACAGGGCGCGGCCCTTGGCGGCGGTGGCCCAGCCGGTGACGATGTGCTCGGCCATCGGTGCCAGGCCGATGAGGTCGGCGAGCTCCGCGCCGATCTTGCTGTCCTGCCCGAGCAGGACCTTGGTGGCGCACAGGTGCAGCAGGTCCTTAGCGATCGCCACGGCCTGGCTGCCCTCGTCGCCAACCGAGAGCATGTCGGAGGGCTTGTGGGCGATGAGGACCTGGATGCAGCCGTCGGTCCGGGACAGCCGAAGATCCGCGTCCAGGCTCTTCACGGCGTCCAGCCCGAGGCGCATCTGCTTCCACGACTCGTCGCGGATGATGATCCGCCGGTCCCCGGGGTCCGCGACCTGCGTCATCGCCCGGCCCCAGCTGTTCAGGCAGGTCAAGGCGACCCCGACGGCCTCGTCGCCCAGGGGGGCCAGCCGGGACAGCGACAGCGACTGGATGGGGGCGCGCCAGTCCACGTCGACGGTGGTGTCGTCGTCGAACAGCCCGGCCAGCGGGCCCTTGACCAGGCTCCCGAGGGCGTCGCGCAGCGACCGGGTCTGGTCCAGGCAGTGCTGCCGGTCACGGAACCGGCACTCCTCGATCAGCTCGGTCGAAGGCTCGTGCAGCCGCTGCCAGACCTGCGGGATGGTGACCGGGGCCATCCGGTCCGCCCCGGTGGTGTAGCCGGTGAGCTCGCGCAGCACGTGGCCGACCACGGCGCTTTCCGACGGGCCGAACCCGACGTGCTGGGAGCCGACCAGGCCCTGGATCAGGACCTGCCAGCGGGGGAACACCACCGCGGCCCGGGTTTGGGCGTCGGTCCGGGACAGCCCGCTCCAGTCGTTGCCCAGCGGACCGAAGTCCAGCGGGTTGACCCGCGCCGACAGGCCCGGGCCGACGACGTGCGGCTCGACCCCGACGGCCCGGCAGGTGACCTCGTACTCGTCTTTGACGTCGCCCAGGATCAGCGTGCGGTAGCCGTAGGCCATCATCCGCAGCACGATCATCTTCACGGTGCCGGACTTGCCGCGACCCGGTGCCCCGAACAGCACGACGTTGGGGTTGGTGACCCCGGTGCCCGGGTCCAGGGCCCAGCCCATCGGGTCGAAGTAGAAGCCCCCACCGGACAGGTAGTCCACCCCGAGCTGGGCCCCGGTGCAGGCCAGACCGTCCCCGGCGATCACCGGCCACGTCCCGCCGGTCTGCTCGCTGGTCATCCGGTAGACCTCCAGCGGCGCGGGCACCGCCGCCCACCCGCCGGCCCGCCCTGTGCGGCCGTGCCGGCCCACCGTCACCGTGAACGGGTCTGCCTCCTTCGCCGACGCCGGCACCGGTGCCAGCCCCGGGAACGCCGGCCCGAAATCGGCGACCAGCTCCCCCACCCCACGACCAGCACCACCGCGCGCCCGGCCGACCGCACTCCTGCTCATCGGATGCTCCGGCGGCGGGGCAGCCCGATCCCGAGCGGGATGCAGGCGGCCGCCATCCCACTGTCCTGGGCCAGGTCCAGGCGCAGCGGCTTGAACCCGGCGCCGGTGATGGTGGACTCCAGCCGGCGGCCGTAGTCGGCGATCGACCAGGTGTTGGGCACGGTGACCGCCGCGGCGATCGCGACCCGGACCAGGGCGTTGCCGTCGGCCAGCCGCAGGTCCTGGCCGGCGACCCGGTCGGCGTCACGGCGGTGCGAGGCCCGCTGCACGAACCCGCCCTTGCGCCGCAGCTCGGTGGCCAGACCGCTGCTCATCGCGTCGTTGCCGATCATCCGTTCGGCAGCCGCATGGCTGATCGGCTCGTAGAACACGGTCAGGCAGCGCCGTTCCCCCGGCGACGTCGGTGTGAGCACCGGTGCCAGCGCCCCCATCACCGCGCCCTTGTCCGGCAGCAGCACCGTGGCTGTCGCGGTGTTCCACGCGTCGTGGGCGTAGTGCCGGACCTCCGCCGCCGGCGCCGAGCTCGGCCCGGCCGCGCCCATCGGTAGCGCGGCGGCGACACCCGGGTCGTCGGCGGCGGCGAGCCCGGCGGCGACCAGGCCGGCCCGGTCCCCCGGGGCGAACCCGGTGCGGACCGCCGCGGCCAGCGCCGGGGTGTCCAGCCACTGCACGGCGGACGCGCCGAACGCGCCGCGCAACGCGGCCTCGACCTCGCCCATCACCCCGTAGAGGACGCGGGCCCGGCCGTCGACGCCGCCACCGGCCTCCTTGGCGTGCCGACCGATCCGGGCTTCGGGGACCACGACGGTCACGAACGTCTCGTGCCGGACCCCGGCCTGGACCATCAGCTCGCCCAGCTGCTCGTTCACCGCCAGCGCCAGCCAGGGGGCGTCGGCGCGCAGGTGCCGGCGCTGCCAGGCCGCCCGCTCCGCCCCGTCGTCGGGCACGGTGCGGACCTGCAGGGCGAGCACCGACACCAGCTCGCTGGTGGCCGCGCCTTCCAGCAGCAGGGCCAGCCCCGCGCCCATCCCGGCCCGCTCGGAGGTCTCGGCCAGCCCGATGCCCGCGTGGGTGACCCTGGCCACCACCGCCCAGGTGCGTTCCCGGTTGTCCTGCACGACCGCCGGGCGCTCGAGCAGCATCCCCGTCGGTGGGCCGTCGTGTGTCCGGATCCCCGACAGCACCCCCGGCAGGTCCGCCTCCGCAAGCTCCGGTGCGCGCCCGGTCGCCGCCTGCGACTGCCAGTCCGACCAGCCGGCGACCACGCCGAACGCCCGGTGCAGGCTGTCCAGCGCCCACCGGAACGCCGGCCGCCCCCGCACCGGCACCACCGTCAGCCCCACCACGACCGCCCAGACCGGCAGCCACGCGACGGCCACCAGCCACGCGTGGGCGCCCATGGCCGCGAGCAGCGGGGCGCCCCCGACCGAGACCGTGATCAGCTGGCCCCCGCCCAGACCCAGGAACCAGCCCTGCCGGTCCCGGCTCCACGCGCCGTACCGCACCGCAGCAGCCGACTGCGCGGTCATACCGGCGCCACCGCCGCCGACTCCACACCGGCACCAGTACCGGCACCGGGGTGGCCAGGCGGCGCGGACGGCACCGGGCCAGGCGAGGACTGCCCCGCGCCCGAGCCCGAGCCCTTGCCCGCGCTGGCAGCCGGCGGCGGGGTGGCCCGCCTCGCCGCGTGCCCGCCCGCGTCAACGCCGGGGAGCTCGGTCTGCACCCCGTCACCCGAGCCGCCGACACCCCGGCCGCTGCCGGATGAGCCGTCGCCGCCCGTGTCCGCCGGCGACGCCGGCGCCGCGGTGCCACCGTCCGAAGCCCTTGCGGCACCGGGTCCTGAGGTTGACATGGCCGCGGCGGTGGCCGCCGCGGCGTGCTCTGCTGCTGCCTGCAGGCCGCCCGGCCCGGGAGCATCCGGGGCGGTCGGACCCCCGCCCTGCTGTGATCCGCCGGGCTTCCCCTGGCCGCTGTTCTTGCCCCCAGCACCAGTCCCAGCGCCGCCCCCGGCGTTAACGCCGCCGCGGCGGCTCTTGCTGCGCTCATCGGTGGGCGTCTGGGAATATCCGGGTGCGCCGACACCGGCCTGGCCCAGGACGTCGCTGCCGATATCCACCGCACGCTGCGCCGCCGACACTAGCGGCCCAGCGGCCCGCGCGGCCGACCCCAGCCCGCCGGCCATCTTGCCCAGGCCGCCGCCGCCGCCGAGCATCCCGGCCATCCGGGACTGCGTCTGCCCGTCGGCCGCGGTTTCCCCACCCGACCTTCCGTCCGCACCGCTGGCGGACGCGGCCGCGCTGCCCGTGCTCTGCTGCCCGCCGCCGGCCTTCCCGCCGGCGGCTCCTGACATCAGCCCCGACATGCCGCCCGCGTCCGACCACGACTGCCGCAGCGCGGCCCCGGACGCGGTGCCCGGTTCCACGAATGCCAGCAGTCGGAACAGCACCAGCGGCGACGTCGCCCCGATCGCGATGATCAGCGCGCCGACGACCGCGGTTCCGACCGCGGCCGCGGTCTTGTCACCCTTGCCGCTGATCACCCCGTTGGACACCTGCACCCCGATACCCAGCACCAGTGCCGACGTCGGCCCGATCAGCAGGCTGCTGATGAACCACCGCAAGGACTTCCAGAACCACGCCTTGGTCGACTCCGCCAGCAGCCCGGCCGCGGTGATCGGCGAGGTCGCCACCAGGATCAGCAACGCGGCCTCACGGACCAGCATCAGCAGCACGTAGGCGAACGCCGCCGGGATCACCAGCAGCAACGAACACAGCCCGAGGACCGTGGCCACCGTGAGGTCGCTGACCTTCCGCGGCCAGGTCTTCGTGATGTCGTAGGAGGACAGGGTGTCCACGTGCAGCATCTGCTGCAGGATCGCGTGCTCCAGCCCCGACGCGGCGGTCACGAACACTCCCGCGACCACCAGGTAGCCGGCCCACACCAGGGCGAACTGCCCGAGGCCGATCACGACCCGGCCCAATGACTGGCCGTCGCGGCGGGCCATCGCGGTGGCCAGCTGCACGCTCATCATCAGCACCGCCACCGAGGCGCCGATCGCCGCTGTCGTCGGCAGCACCGAGCCCAGCGGCCCGCTGCCCGACACGTCGGGGGTGGTGAACGCGTCAATGATCTGAAAGGCCAGACCCAGCATCCACAGCCCGGCCGACCACAACGCGGTCATCGCGGTCTGGAACACGTTGCCGGCCGCATCCGCGACCACGCCGCCGAGCCAATGGATCGGGTTGATGTCGAATGCCGGCGCACCCGGCCGCATCAGCACCGGGTGCCCTGCGGTGACGGCCGGGGTGAGTGCCGCTGTAAGGGCGGCGAGGGTGCTAGCCACGGGACAGGTCCTTGTAACCGACGCTGAGCGCGGTGTCGGTGTCGGGCCACACCGAGGGCGCCGGCGCCGGCTCCGCGCCGACCCCGATCTCCCACCTGCTCCCGGTCCATGCCATCCGCTGACAGTCCGCGGTAGCGCCCCGGTCGGACTGCACGAGCGTCACGTCCAACTCAAAATCCACGCACGGGACCACGAACCCGGTCCCGACTGCGCCTTTGACCTGGCCCATCAGCGGCGTCAGCGTCACGTGCAGCCGCGATGACCCACCCCCGGACAGCCCCGCGGAGTCGAACAGCTCACCCAGGGCCTGCAACGGCGACCAGATCGCCGGCGACGGGCCACCCGGCGCGATCCACCCCAGGGCCACGCTGCGGGCCGCGGTCAGCGACCCGGCCTGCAGCACTGCGGCGTCGACCGCGGCCAGCTGAGCCATCGCGCCCTGCGGGGTCTCGGGGAACCCGGTCGGCACCCCGGCGGGCCCGGTCGACGTCGCAGCCGGCAACACGATTGGTGCACCCGGGTCGTCAAGTGACACCGGCGCCGGGTGCGCCGCCTCCTCACCCACCTCCGACATAGCCGCCGCAGCCAGGTTGTCCTGCGCCGCGGTGACCGCCGAAGGTGCTGTCCCGGCCGCGGCGCCGTCGGCAGACAGCGCCGTGCCATCCGGCGAGGTCGAGGCGCCGCCCCCGGCCACCGACTCGGCGGTCCCGCCGCTGCCCCTGGTCAGCGCCGGGGCTGCCTCGGCCCGGGTGGGCACTCCACCCTCGGCGCCGCTGCCCTGGCCGGCGGTGCCACCGTGGCCTCCGTGTGCGGCTTCCACGATGGCGGCGAGCACTCCCACCGCTAGCAGCACCGCCAGCCCGGCCGCCCCGACCAGCAACGCGAGCATCTTCCGGCGCGACCACGCCGGCACCGCGTCCCGGCCAGGGCCGGCTCCGGCGCGCGCCGACGGCCGCGTGCCCTGCCCGGCTCTGCGCCTGCGCATCAGCAGGACCCCGTGATCCCGGTCAGGATCGCGTACCCGCCGGCGTAGAGGATCGCGCCGCCGACGCAGACCATGAGCCCGTCGAAGCCCAGCCGGGCCCCCCGCGGGTGGTGCGACACGCGTCCCCACACCAGCGAGGCCACCGAGACGAAGAAACCGATCGCCAGCAGTGACAGCACCGACCACTTCGCCCAGCCGATGATCGTGTTCACGTCGGTGTCCAGGCCTGTCGGGGCGGCCGCGCACACCGACCTGCCGCCGCCGCCTGCGGTGGGCAGCACCCCGCCGAGCAGCTGCTCGGGGATCGTGGTCACCACGCGGGCGGTCGCGCGGGCGGTCAGCACAGCCAACATCAGAGGGTCCTCACGGTGGAGGCGCTGGTCGCGCCGGGGACGGCCGAGCCCGGACGGGCCCGGTCCAGGAGTTCGAACAGGCCGCGGCCCGCTCCGATCAGGGGGCGCGGCAACGGCCGCGACGTCAGACCCGTCGTCGCCACGTGCCGGTCCACCGGGACCGCGACGACCCGGCCGGCCGAGCGCAGCCCGCGCAGCAACGGACCCGTGCAGGCGCCGACCGCACTGGGCACCCGACCTGGTCCGACAAGCGCGACTACGGCCTGGTCGGCGCCGAGCGCAACCAGCTGCGTCTCGACGGCCTGCACCCCGGGCACGGTGCAGCGCGCGACCACGACTGTGCGGCACCCGGCTGTGGCCAGCCGCGTCAGGGGACCCTCCCCGGGCAGCCCGAGGTCCAGCACCGTCACGCTCCTGGCGTCGGGCTTGTCCCGGTCGTCGGTGGCGGTCGGCCACCCGGTGGGCGCGACGTCGCCGGTGGGGCGATCGACGGTCACCCCGTCGCGCAGGCCACGGCGCCACAGGCCGCCAGCGAGCTCACCCAACTCGCGCGTCGGCACGGCGACCAGCCCGGACCGCCTCGGCCGGGATGTGTCGACCAGGTGGGTCGCGCGGCCGCTGCCCGCCGCCGCATCGGCGATCATCAGCGCCACGGACGTCGCTCCAGCGCCGGCATGGGCCGAGATCACGACCACCCAGCCCTGGTCCAGCGGGAGAGGCGTCGGTAGCCTGGAGGCCGGCCGGCCGGCCCCTTCAGGAGATGGCACGCATGCGTCGTTTGCAGACGACGCCGCGACGGCAAACTCCGACCGTGCGCCGCTTCGGGCACCGGTGTCACCCCACCCGGAGGGCCCCGCCGCCGGCAGACCGAGGGCGTCACCCCGCCCTCGCCCAGCAGGCGGGGCCGCGTCACCCCGAACGGTTGCAGGGTGGGACGCGCCCAAGACGCCTGCGTCACTTCGGCCGCTGCCAGCAGGTAACGCCCCACTGGACCGGACCTGCGGCGCCCCAACGCCCGCGCTGTCGCCCCGGCGCGGGTCTGCGCTCAGGGCCGCGCTGAGGTCCGGAAACGTCGGCGGGGATGGCGGCGCCGACCCGGGCGACAGTCCAGGCCCGCGCGCCAGTGCAGGTGCAGGTGCAGGGTCTGTCACGGGGGCCGGCCCGGCGGCGAGCACGAGTGCCTGGACAGCCGACGGGAACAACGCCGTCTGCTGCTCGCGTCGTGGCGACTGCCGCCACGACGTGGGTCGGCTTGCCGCCAGGCGCAGCTTGGCCCGTTGCTCAGTCTGGCTGTCGTCCGCGGTCTCGAGGGCACGCAGCGCAACCTGGATCTCGGCGATGGTGAGGAGGCGTCCGTTGGGGTGGACGTCGCCCCCGTTAAGGACGTCGACTTGCTGTCCGGCCAGTCCGACCTGGGCCAGGTTCATGCGACGGCCCGGGGGGCGGCAAGGCGGGCGCTCGGCGCGCCGACTGGTCCACGTCGGCGTTGCAGGATCAGCGCGCCCAGCAGCAGCGTCTCCGGGTCCAGACTGTCAAGATGGACGCGCGCTTGCGCGGCGGGCCGCACCAGGTCGACCAGCCGCAGGAACCGGATGAGCGTCGGCGTGGGCAGGTGCGCTGCCCGGGAGGCGAGCACGAACGCGGCCTCGGCCTCGGCCTCGATGTGGGCCTGTGCCCGGTCGATGCACTCCAGCAGGTCCGCGACCGCCTCAGCCGCGCTTGTGTCCACTGGTGCTCCTCCGTCGTCGAAGTGCTGTCACCAGGCCAGGCGCATAGGGCGGGCGGTTACTGCCACCTGCCCCGCGACTCTCTCGACGCGGGGGCGAGGCACGCGCCAGCGGTGCGCTTAGCGACTCGCAGCGTGCCGGGCGCCCGGGCTCGCTGGTGGTGCGGCGGGTGCGTCGCCCGGTGCGTGCCGGGCGGATCGTCTGAGTGGTCAGTCGGTGACGGTGACCGTGCAGCTCGCGGTTCCCGCGGGGCCAGCGTCGGGCGCCGGCCACAACGCGGCCACCACCAGGCGGCCCGGGCGGCGACCGGTCACGTTCCCTGCCGTGTCCACGGTCACCGCGCCGCTCGAGCGCGTCCAGCGCGCCCCATCAACGGCAAACCCACTGAGTGACATCGAGGCCCCTACCCGCAGGGTGAGCCGAAGGGGCTGGCTCGCGAACCTCGGGTGGGTCCACCCGGCTCGACGAGACCGGGCGGCGCTCGCCGACGATCGCGAACGGCGGGCCCAACGCGGCTAGCCCGCGGCTAGCCCAGGGTCGTGTGGCACATCGCATGAGCCAACGAGCGAGCCGTCTACGCCGACAACAACGTCGTCCCCGAGACGGCGCTTGACGCCAATGTCGTTCTATCCGACACTGATGTCGTGAACGACGACTCGCAGATGCCGGGGTGGATAGCGCCGCCAGCGGCCTCGGTTTCCGGGTTGACGGTCGGCGCCGTCCTGGCTCGTGCGCGGACGCGAAACGAGGGTCAGCTGACGGCAGACCTAACGCGAGCCCTTCAAGTTGGCCAACCGTTGAGACGGCTCGTGGACTTGGCCGGCGACGGTTCGCCAAAGATTCCGAGCCTCGTCGCGGTCTGGCTCATCTCCCAGGTCGCGGCGGCCGTCGGGATACCGAAGCTTGTCGACATCGGCAAGGTACGAAGGGAGAGCCTCCGAAGCCTGGCCGGTGTCGCCCAGCTTCTGCACGCCGCCATGCATCCGGCCGACGGTCAGGCGAAGGCCTCATGATCGCCCTTCCGCCCGTCGAGACGGTGAGCGAGGCGTGGCTATCGGGCCTAGAGCGGGTCGTTCTCGCCCCCGGCGGCAGACTCGTTCATCTGGTCACGACCGTGACGCGGCCGGGCACCGAGATCCCCGAGGTTCGGGACGTTCTCGACGCCGGCCTGGAGGCCGCTCAGATGCAGTCCGTCGACACGGTCGCGGAGACGATCTTCCCCTCATCTCTGTACCCGGACCCGGGCGTCGAGTGGGGGCCCGACGTGAATCCCTCGCTCGCCGCGGAGCTGGACGCGTCGGCTGCCGTACTCTTCTCCGCCTACGAAGACATCCTTCCCTTGCTCCGAACAGTGGGGGCCAACCGATCGGGCACCTACTTCTCGCGCATGATCTCCTGGCCCGGGAAGGAGGCGGGGGGCACCAGCCAGCTGCGCCTCAGGATCGACGGGCTGCGGAGTCAACGCGCTGCGGGCCGCTACCGGAACAACACGCTGGACATCGACGTGGCCGCGGACGCCCTGCTCACTGATTGTCCGGGAGTGCAGGTATACGCGGTGACCGACCGGCGAACAAGGGGTTTTCCATGTCTCACACACCTCGACCTCACCCTTCACGATGGCCTGCTCCACTGCACGGCCGTCTACCGACACCAGTACCTGGTCGAGAAGGCCTACGGCAACCTGCTGGGGCTCTCGGCCCTGATGCGGTTCCTCGGCCAGCAGAGCGGATACCCGGTCGGCGAGCTCTGCGTCCACGCGACGATGGCGGACGCCCAGCTGAGCAGCCGGCTAAAGGTCCAAGAGCTTGCTCGCGACGCACGAGCCGCCTTCGAGGTGGCGGAGCGGCAGCCAATGGCGCGGCTGCGGGCGCCGGCATGAGCACTCCTGTTACGGCGCTGAACCGTGCGACGTCGCGCCTCCGCGGACTCCTAGCGGGCCCTGTCGGCATCGGTGTCGACCTGGTTGAGGTCGCGGACGTCGAGGCCCTGGTCAGGACCGGAGACCCCAGCTTTCTGGTCGAGGCCTGGTCGGCGAACGAGCTGGGAGAGTGCGAGGGCGCTCCGGAGAGTCTCGCGGCGCGCTGGGCGGCCAAGGAGGCGGTAATGAAGGCCCTTGGCTGTGGGCTAGGGGATCTCGCGCCGAGCGACATCGAAATTCGGACCGACGCCCGGAGCGGCGCACCCTCAGTCGTGCTGCACCGCAAGGCACTGCTGCGCGCCGAAGAGACTGGCGTCGTCAGCTGGGCCGTATCCCTGTGCCACGAAAACGGCTGGGCGGCGGCCATAGCCGTCGCGCGAACCAGCGAGCACGTCGCCTCGCGCCCGACCGACGGGAGACCAGCCCGATGACGTCCGACGAAGCGGGACCCACCCCCGGCGACGGACCCGTACATGCCGAGGAGGAACAGGTGGCGCTCGCCGCACGGCTCCGCGAGGCGCGCGAGTACGTCGGTCTCTTACAGGACGACGTCGCCACTGCGCTGGGGATCCCGCGCACCAGCGTCCACGCCATAGAAGCGGGCAAGCGAAAGGTCACCGGCCTCGAGCTGCGTCGACTGGCGCGTCTCTACCGAAGGCCGGTCACATGGCTACTGGGGGACGAGGTCACGTTGAGCGACGCCGAACCGCTGCACCGTGCCACCGCCGATCTCTCGTCGGCGGACAAGGAACAGGTGCTGAGATTCGCTCAGTTTCTCGCGGCAGCCGAAAGGCCCGGCTCGGCGCCGGAGTCCGGCGACCGGGGAAAGCAGGGGTGACCAGTGGTTGACCAAGGCCCGCGCTGGCGGAGACGAGTTGCTGCGGCCGAGTCGGCCAACCGCCTGCTTAGCGAGCTCTCGGTCGACCCGACACGCAGGATCGACGTCTTCGGGTTGTGCGAGGACCTCGGACTCTGGCTGATCTTCCTGCCGATGGACAGCCTGCTCGGCGCGTTCATTCCCGAGGGTGTCGGCGGAATCATGATCACCACCTCTCGACCGGTGAGCGTCCAGCGCTTCACAGCCGCCCACGAGCTAGGGCATTGGAGGATGGACCACGGCCACGGTCTCGCCCTCGACGGCGCGGAGCACATACTCGGTAGCACCCCGGTCGAACGTGAGCAGCTATGCCAGTTCTTCGCCGCCAACCTCCTGATGCCTCCCCCGCTGGTCTACGGCATAGTCGAACGTATGAACGTCCCCGACGGAAAGATCGCGCCGGAACACGTTTATGCGATCGCGCGAGAGGCCGGGACGAGCTACGAGGCGGCCGCCCGACAGCTCAACAACTTGGACCTCATAGGTCGAGCCGAACTCGGTGAAGTCCTTAAGCCACGTCCCATCAAGGTGAAGGCCTCGCTCGCCATGGGTCGCCGGCCCGTAAACGGGTATGCGGATGTCTGGCCTGTCAACGAGCACTGGAACGACCAGGTGCTGGCGTTACATGTCGAAGACGAGGTCGTCCTCTCCCTGCCGGAAAACCGGACCACGGGATACCGCTGGATGGTCCCGGGCACCCACGCGGTGGCGGGGCCAGAGGCTCCGGCACCTGACTTCGTCAGGCCCGAGAAGCCCCCGGACGACGGCTCGGCGCTGTGGGCGCTGCGCAACGACATGGCCAAGGCGCGGGCGACGCCGACCGACCCCATTGCCGAGGGTCAGGGAGGGATGGCCGAGGTCTCCCCGAGGGCGATGTCCGCGGATCGCATGCGTCTGCCCTCGACCGAGGCGGTGCAGGTCGTCGGTGACGAGTATCTCCCCTCGTACGGCCTTGCTCCTGCCAGTCCGGCCCGAGCGCAGCCGGCGAGGAGACGCGAACGACGGCTCGAGCTGGTCCGATCCGGCGCGTCTACCGACTCGCCGCGCGTCGGGGCCACTGGCCGCCGCCTCATCGGCTTGCGCTTTCCCGTGCCCGGATCCTCCTCGATCCACCTCGAGTACCGGTCGCCTTTCGATGGCGCGTCAGCTTCGGCGAACTATGTCGTCCACGCCTTGATCGAACCCAGGCACAGCGGGTTCTCCGTCGACCAGGTGGCACTAGATAGCCGGGACGACTGGACTGGTCCGGTGCGCCAGCGCGCGCTCACTAGGACGCCCGAGCCGGTCGTCGACGACAGTGCCGCCGAAGACGAGGCGGAAGAGTGAACGCGCGCCGTCCGTGGTGACGATGCTCGCGAGGAGGAAGGCCGCGAGCCTGTCGCTTCCGCCGGTCGATCTAAGGACACACGTCCCGCTCCCGTCGAAGTCGCAGGGCCCCCGTCCTCTTTGCGTGCCCTTCGCACTAGGCTGCGCCCACGTGATTGCCCGTTCAGTCGCCCTCAGCGAGCAGGAGTCGCTCGCCGTCGAAGCGATCTGGCAGCACTGCCTGGCCGGGGGCACGGCCGGGCCCTACGGAACCACGCTCGCCGACGCCGGCAGCGCGATGTCCGCGACCGGTCAACCGCCGGAAAGGCTGTGGCCCTACGACGCCTCCCTTGGCTCGGGAACGGTGGCGGTGTCTCCGGGAGTCGCCACGTCTGAGTTCCGGACCGCGTCCATCATCAGCGTCCCCCTCCTACACGACGGGATGGAGGACCCGGTTGAACAGGCCCTGGGACTGGGTCTGGCGGTCGCGCTCGTCGTCGAGGTGACCGACGAGTTCGACGATGCCTCCAGCGGCGATATATCGGTCCCGCCCGTCACAGCGCCGCTTGGCGACTACCACGCCGTGCTCGCGGTCGGGGCCGCCACGAACACGAACTCCACGAGTCGGCGGGTACTCGTGCGGAACTCCTGGGGGGCGGGCTGGGGCGTGAACGGCCACGCGTGGCTGCCATACGACTACATGGTCGCCCACGCGGTCGACGCGGCGGTCGTGGATCCCGCGTCACTCGGTCGCCGATGAGCGACGCCGTCCCGGGTCTGGGACCCCGAAGTGCGAGTACAGGATCGTCTGCAGTCGAAGGTCAGGAGGTTGAGAGTGGAGCTGAGTGAGTACCAACGAGAAGCGCAACTGACGGACCAGTTCGCGGGCGAGACGTCAGAGCGTCTCGCCGACCCCAGGATGATCCCGCTCCTCGGGATGGGCGGCGAGGTCGGCTCCCTTCTCGCCGAGTATAAGAAGTGGGTTCGCGACGGCGAGGCACACAAGCTGTTTCCGGCGCAGATCGCAGAAGAACTGGGCGACATTCTCTGGTACCTGGCCAACGCGGCCACGCGGTTGGGCTCGACCTCCAGGAGATCGGCCTCGCTAATCTCGCCAAGACGAGAGAGCGCTGGCCACCCGACGGATCCGATCCCCTGTACCGCCTGTACGACTCTGACTACGGCCCGACCGAGCAGCTACCCCGACGCTTCGTCGCGGAGGTGTGGGAGGAGGAAGCGGCGACCGGCCCCGCGAGGGTCAGGCTGACGATCGACGGAAACGCGGCCGGCGATTCGCTAGCCGACAACTCGCACGATCCCGACGGCTACCGGTTTCACGACGTATTCCATCTCGCGCATGCCGCGAAGCTCGGCTGGTCCCCGGTCCTGCGCGGGAAGCTATTGAAGCGGCCCGAGGAAGACCCGCCGGACCGGAAACGACGATCCTCGGAGAAGCATAACGAGGTCGAGGACGGTGGCCGAGCAATCGTCATAGACGAGGCTGTCGTCGCCTACGTGTGGGAGTACGCCAGCCGCCACTCTTTCCTGGAGGGAGTCACCACCATCGACTACGGCGTACTGAAAACAATCAAGCAGCTCACGGGCGGCCTTGAGGTCTCGTCCCGGTCAGCCCACGACTGGGAAGAGGCTATTCTCGCCGGCTACCGGGTCTGGAGACAGATCAAAGCGTCGACGCGGGAAACCATCACCGTCGACCTCCTGGAGCGGTCTATCAAGGTCACCGGCTGACAGGTCGACACGCGCCGGATCGCAGGCAAAGCCGGCCGTCACGGGGAGCCCCCATTTTGGCGGATAGCTGACTGCGACCGTCCTTGGGGCGGGTGCGAACCGCTGCTTAATCCTCGTTCGACCGGAGGTTCCGAGGACCTCGGGATGGGCGACCCTGCTGTACTTGCTGACCTCGCAGAAGAGGTTCTGGCAGTCGATCAGCTGCAACGGGCGGCCCCAGAGAGACTGGAAGGAAATACCGAGCTCTTCGAAGCGCTGATCCGCGGTCTCAGCAACAGCACGGATCAGGTCGTCCGCCGGGACGCTCCCGGCGTCCTCAAAACACTTCGCGATGCCGTCACGCGCTCCTGGTCCGGCGACCACGAAGTCCATCTCGCTGAAGTCGAACACGTCGCTGTAGTTAAGGTCGATTGCGAACTGGAACGCAAGGAAGGGGCCGAAGGAAGGCACCCCCGAAAGAAGACCGAACAGCTCCTGAAGCGACTTTGCGTCCAGGATCCGGCCCACGATTCCCCGCCTGAGCATGCCCTCCAACAGAAGCAGGTGGTTGGCGTGCTTGCGCGGCTGGCCGAGTTGCGGGCTCGGCATGATGTAGGCGGCGGAGTAGAGCCGGCCGCCGTCGGCCATCCGCGAGTCGAGCACACGTGTGAGCCGTGCCGCGTCGAACGTCTCGGCGGTGAGCGGACCCGACTCGCGCTCTAGCGTCTGCCACGTCTCGACGCGATTGAAGATCTTAAACAGCAGGATCCTGAGAACAGTCGACTCCGCGTCGAAGCTTCCCGCATAGACCACCTCGTTGATCAGGTACTGACTAACACGGTCAGAGGCACGGTACGTGTTGGTGAACCGGTGGGCACCGATGACCGGATCCATGGTCCACGGCGGAGCCTCGCCTCTCACCCGGCGGAAGAAGACGCTCTGCCGTTCCGCAGCGAGGTGCCAGTAGGACCCAAACACGGGTGTCGGACGCAGTCGGCGCGATCCCACCACGAGCGGCTCCACGGGGCTAGCTGTTCACCGCGGCGAGGTCCACCTTCCCAACTTAGCTGGCACGGATCCAAGTGGACACAGAAACACGCTGTTCCGTGGTCGCGTATAGCATGGGTGAGACCGATACGGCCCGGGGCCAGGAGCGCGATCACGTGAAGAGACTCACGCTTGACCTCGAGGGAGCTGTGCACATGGCGCTCAAGGTCAGGTCGGCGGAACTGGAGGTGCCAATGTCGGAGCTCCTCCGCGAGCTCATCGACGGCGCCTTGGCAGAACCCGGGCACCTCGACGGCGCCGCTGCGCGCATCCTCGCCCGAGACGCGGAGTCGCGGAGAGGCGGGGCCCCTTCCAGCCAAGCGGGTTCTCCATCACGTCGCCGGTCGGACCCCGCTTGAGGTCAACGTCTGTCCAGCCGGGACGGATGCCGTCGCGAATGCGCGCCGAGGTGTTGCGGCACGGATGATGCAACCAGGTTGACGGGAGCAGTGGGCCCGGTGCAGCCGTTGCTGCCGAGCACGGACGGTAAGCGCAGCAGGCCTTTCCGGGGTCAACGGTAGGTGCTGGAAGGGATCGTGTTCCGCTACCGGACGGGGTGACCCGTGGCGTGACGTGCCGGCCCAGTTCGGGCCGTGGGCCACGGTGTGGAAGCGGCACGACCGGTTCAGCCGGGACGGCACCTGGGACGCGGTGCTGGCCGGGTTGCTCGCCGACGCGCAGGCCGACGGGAGCATCGACTGGGCGGTGAGCGTGGACTCCACCAGTAGCCGGGTGCACCAGCACGGCGCGTCGCTGCCGCGCGGGACGGCGGCGCTGCTCAGCCACACGGCGCTCCCGGGCCTCACAGGGGGCCCTGTCGAATCACAAGAACGCGCGGAAGGCCTCGGCCGCTGGTCAGGCGACGGCGGCGAGGTAGTCGTCGCGGACGGCCCGGATTCCCGTCAGGGCGCGCTCCCGCCGCCGGTACAGGGTGCGGGGGGCGACCCCCTGGGCTGCCGCGGTCCGCATGTCGGCATGGCACCGGTGACGGTCACGTCCCACCTCGACCGCGACGAGCAGGCCGATGTCCTCGGCGTTCACGCCCGAGCTGATCGCCCAGAGCAGCAGGTCCACGACGTCGACCTCGGGGTTGTCGTGCGGTCCGGGCTGCAGCTGGTCGGCGGCCTCGAGCACGAGCGGGCTGGTCAGGCAGTCACCGATGAGGACCTCGGCGTACAGCGCGCGGCCGCGGCTCGGCCGGCCCTCGGCGAGCAGGGCCCGCCTGACCTCGAACTTCATGTTCGCCGCCCACGCGCGGGTCCGGCGGTGCAGCGGGTAGCGCACCGGTGAGCTCTCCCGCACCGGAAAGCTGCGGATCTGGACCGCGAGCTCGCCGACGACGGACCCGGCTCCCCCGGGGACGATGCCGTGCAGCTCCTTGGTCAGACGCAGGACCATCGGGGCGAGCAGGTGCAGCAGCAGCAGCAGCGCGTCGTCGTCGTCCCCACCGTCGGCGGCCGCGAGCCGCACCAGTGCGCCCAGTACCTGATCGGCGACCTGGGGCTCCCAGGCCAACAAGTCGAAGCCCAGGTGGATCTCGTCGACCTGACCCAACGCGGGTTCCGCGGCTGTCCAGGCCCGGAGCGCGTCCCGGCGGGCTAGCCGCTCGATCAGTTGCGCCCAGCTGCCGATGATGGTGTCGTCTGTGAACATGTCGCCGACCGTCCGCAGCGACGTCGTGCGTCACGTACCTCCAGGTGTCACCCCGGCGCGGGGTGACACCTGTTGCCCGGACCCCCGGCGCGATCACCCCTGCCGCCGGGCCCCCTCCGATGGAGGTGGTGCCCTGTCACCCCGTCTGGCTGCTCGGGTCATGGGTCTCACCGCGGCCCACCGCCAAGTAGGAGGCCGCCGGGGTAGGTGCCCGGGTGTGATGCCATCGGCGGTGCGCCGCGCTCGGTGACAGACGGCGAGCCGACGGTGGTGCCGGCACGAGGTGCGCAAGATGCCAGAGGGCTGGCCGCGGCCGGCGACGCCACCACCACCACCGGGGCGTTGCGCCGTGTCAGCCCAGAGCCCGGTAGCGCAGCAGGACGTCGTAGGTGGACTTGGGCAGGTCCTCTTCCTCGTCGCCGGAGGGGTTGTTCTCCACGATCCGGCGGACATAGGTCTCGGCCTCGGCGATGCGGCCGAGCTGGTAGGCGGCGCGCATCTTGTCCAGCCATGGCGTGTCCGACGTGCTGCCCGCCCTTAGCGCGACGTCGGCAGCCTCGGTTGCCCGGTGCGGGTCAGCCGGCTGCTGGGGGTCCTCCGGCAGGTAGTAGTCGGCGATCTCGTGCGCGACGTCGTCGATCATCGCCTTGGCGAACTCGTCGAGCGGCGTGTTCACCAGCCAGCGGTATCCCTCGTCGCGCTGGTCGTCGAAGGGGATACCGGTGACCAGGTCCAGTGCCTTGTGCAGCTGAGCGATCCGGTTGGCCCCCTGCTCGACCTGGGAGCGCAGTCGTAGCCGACGGAACAGCTGCTCGTCGACGAGCACGCCGGCACCTGGCAGCAGGTCCACCCGGTAGCCCTCCTCGTCGGCCACCTTGGGCAGGTATTCACGCCCGTCCGCGTCGGTGCCCAGCCATCTGCGCACCTTCGACATGGCGTTGCGCACCCGGACGGGGCTCTTGTCCGACTCCGGCGCGCGCCCCGGCCACAGGTCGTGGTCGACCTGCTGGTAGCGCACTCCCCGGGGCCGGGTGACCAGGTAGGCGACGACCTCGGCGTGGAAGGCCTCCCGCGGCCGGTCCGCGGGCAGTGTGCCCTGCGCCCGCACGCGGATCGGCCCGAGCAGGGTGACCTTGGGCCGCGTCGATGCCGGGTCCCACCACGCGGCCAGGTCGGCGTCGAGCAGGGGGTCGTTGCTCAGGACCGCGTCCCGCACGTCGGCGGCGACCTGCAGCCCCACCCGCTGAGGGGAACCATCCGACCGCGGTCGCGCCGACCCGGCCGCTGACTCCGCGCCCGGGGTCTCCTGGACTAGCGCCGCTGCCGGCGTCCCGGCGCCGGGCTCCGCGACAAGCGCAGCCCCGTGGCTCGCCGTCTCGGCGGACACCCCCTCCACCGTGTCGGCCGCCGCCGCAACCTGGTCTCGGTCTTGGTCCTGGTCTTGGCCGCCGTCGCGTGAGGCGTCGGGTGCGGTGGCCATCGCGGAGCCGCCGACCGGGCCTGCCGGGCGGGCGCTCGTCGGGTGCGCCTGGACGACCGTCAGCGTGGGAGGGGCGCTCGTGGCCAGCCCCGCGCGCAACGCCCCGCAGGCGTCGGCGTACCAGGCGTCGCAAGGGCTGTCGCCGGACGGTGCGGGAGGTGCGGCGCGGTCCTCGGTGTTAGCCGCCTCGAACAGCAGCTGAGCCAGCTGGCGGCCCTCCCCTACCGGGAGCCGCTGCGCTGTGATCTCCACGCCCAGGGCGGGGATGGTGAGCAGGCCGGTCGCGTCGACGGTGAGCTGCCACCGAGCCTCGCGGTGCTCGCTGCCGTCGGCGAGCACCACGGCGACCGCCGCGCGGGCCCCGTTGGCACGCATGCTGTCCAGCAGCCGCTCGACGCCCTGCGGGTCGGCGGCGGTCGGCGCCACGAACAGCACATGGGATGCCCAGGCATCCGCGGAGACGTTCCGGAAGCGGCCGGTCAGGACGTCGACCCCGATCTTGGACGTGGCGCTGACCACGGAGTGGTGGCGCCGCTGTGCTGTCAGCACGGCCCGGTCGGCGTCGGTGCTGAAGCTCAACCGGTCGGGGTTCATCGGCGCCAGTTCCTCACCAAAACCGACCATGGTCACCGTCAGCATCTCCGACCAGGTGTTGTGCGCCAGCTCGGCCGCCAGGTACCTGGCCAGGTCCAGGCAGCGCCCCGGGTCGCCCTGCAGCGACAGCGCACCCACCCGCTCCAGGTCGATGAGCCAGTGCTCGCCGTCCGTGCTGTAGCCGACGGAGACCAGGGTCGGGTACGGGGCGAAGAACTCACCGCGCCGGTCCTCGTCGTAGGGCACGTCGTGCTCGCGGCGCAGCGACCACCGCTGCCCGCTCTCGCTCGCCGTCCACGGGGCAGGCGCGGTGGTCGCCGGTACGGCGAGCACCAGCTCGAGGACGTCGCCGGCCAGCCGCACGGCGACCACGTCGGGCAGCGTGGCGTCGGCCTGCTCGGCCAGTCGCTGCACCAGGCCACGGAGCGCGTGATCAAGCCACGTGATGTCGGCGTACCCGGCCTTGCCGGCACTCACTACCGTGCTTTCCGTGCTCAACAGGCTCGGCGACGTCGGCCCGATGACGCGGCCCGGCCGGCGCAACCGGAACTGCCTCCGGCGGTAGCCCTTCAACGCCCCCAGCGCCAGCCCGGCCAGCAACACCCCACCGCCGGCGAAGGCCACGAACCCACCCTCGGACTGCGCCGGGTTTGACCGTGACGGCGCCGGCTGGACGATCACTTCCGGGGGGCTGACCGCCACAGCTTCAGGCGACGAGGTGGCAAGGGCGGGCGGGGCGACGACTCGGGGCGGGCTGACGACTGGGGTGACAGATGTGGGAGGCGGCGGGAAGACGGCGGGTGGGATGACCACCGGCGCGACCACTGGCACTGGCGGGGTGACACGCGGTGCGACCGGTGCGGGTGCGGGGGTGACAACGGGGGTCGGGGTGACAACGGGGGTCGTGACCGCCTGGCCGGGGATGTGCAGCGTCCAGCCGGGCCGGATCAGGTCAGGGTTGTCATAGCGCGCTCCATTGGGCTCGATCCTGCCGGCGTTGGCGGCCCAGCCCTGCTGCCAGCTGCCGGCGGCGCCGTTCACTGCCTGCTCGAGGCTGGACAGCGTGTCCCCCGGCTGGACCGTGACGACGGTGTCCACGCGCGCGGCGGGGTGCTCACCCGCGGGGGCAGCGGCCTGCAGGCCGGCGGCGTCTTCCGGCATACGCAGGACGTCACCGGCCACGATCTCGTTGTCTGCGCGGACCGTGCCGCGATTGAGCTCCGCGATCTCGGTGTACCGCAGACCGTTGCCGAGGTGTCGTTCGGCGATCGACCAGAGGGTGTCGTACCGAACGACCGTGTATGTCGTGGGAGGGCTGTGCTGCTCGTGGGCGGCCGGGGCTGCCGCCGGCGTCGCCGTCCCGTGGGGCGTCGTTCTGGCGGGCGCGGGGTGGGCGGGAGACGCGGGGTCGACGGTTGCCGTTGACACCGTGATGGGCCGCAGCGGGGGGGCTGTCGACACGGGGCTGGCCACGGCGCCCGCAGCGGCGGTGACGGCCAGCGGCGCGAGCGTGAACCCCAGGACGATGACGGCGATGAGCCGCGCCGCCGGCCGTTGAAAGCCCCCGAGCTTCGGGATCTTCCAAGCCGGCCTGCGGCGCAGCACGCCGGCCGCCTCGGACAGGACCGACGCGGTGAACAAGGCCCAGCAGACCCACACGCCGGCGGCCAGGACCCTGCCCAGCAGTTGGCCGTCGTCCCGGGTGGTCAGCGCATGGCTGACCGCGCCGATCGAGGGGACGCGGGATGGGACGGTGCCCAGGGCGGTCAGCAGCAGCGGGACCCCCCCCACGATGGATGCCAGCAGCAGCAACGCCAGCACGCCTTTGAGCAGCCGCACCGGCCGCGACGGCATGGCGGGGACAGTCGGAATGGTCATGGGTTCCCTCCGCTGGTGACCCCGGCGAGCAGCTGCGCCTCATGGGTGCGGGTCTTGCTGATCGCGATGCCCAGGATCGGGCTGGACTGCGTGACGGTGACGGTCACGCTGACCGAGGACGGGCCGGTGATCGTCACGGTGCCGGTGGCCCCCGCCTGCTGCAGGTATGTGCGAGCCGCCGCGGCCGCGCGCCCGGCCGCACCAGGTCCGCCGTTGGAGCCGGGACCCATCGCGATGCTGGCCGCCCTGGCTGCCTCGGCGGCGTACACGTCGGCCTTACTGGCCGCCCGCAGCCCGGCACCGGCGTCGACGATGCCGGTCAGGAACAACACCGCGACACTGACGATGACCAGCGTCAGTACCGCGACCGAGCCCGCCTGGTCCCGCCGATCGGCGGACGCCCGCACCAGGAGCGCCCGGGGTCGTGCGTTCATGCGAGGTCCCTGGCAGGGTCGAGCGGACTGGAAGCGGTGTCCCGCAAGGTCTTGGAACCGGGCAGGCCGGCTAGGCCGATCGACGACAGTGGCACGTCGCAGGAGACCGTGACGGTGACGACCGCCGGGGTGCCCGCCCGCGCGGCGAAGCCGCTGGTGTCGATGGTGACCTTCGTGTCGGTGCAGTGCAGGCCGGCGCTGGCCAACGCCGACATCGCGCCGACGGTGGCTGCCTGCTGCGCAGCCGCCGGTGACCGCGCCAGTGAGGCCTCGCGTGAGGCGGCGCCGGCGACGCCGGAGATCCGCTGCCCGGACAGCGCGATCCGCGCCCCGACGACGAGCACCGCGATCGCGGTGAGGATCACCGGCAGCAGGATGGCCAGCTCCACCGCCTCCGACCCGTCCTCCCCGCGCGGCCGCCACTGCCGGCACCTCGCGGACACCCCGGCCTGCCCGGGATTCGATCGGGCCACGTCGGCGAGTCCAGCAGCGGGGTTCACGGTGCGTCCGGTGTGGTGAAGCGTTCTTTGGCACGGACCACGGTGACGTCCAGCGAGGGGTGGGAGCCAGGCATGGGCACCGCGTTGGGGACCTCGACATGAACGGTCACCGACACGGTGCTCTCCGTGTCGACCTCGGCGGAGCGATAGGTGCTGACAGTCCCGGTGCCCAGCGTTGCCAGGTAGGAGTCGGCGGCCCCGCTGCCGGCACCGCCGGCTGACCCTCGCGCGCTGGCCGCTCGCGCTCCGGCCTGGGCCGCGGACTCCGCCGCCTCGTGCGCGAAGTACAGCATGCCCAGCTGCGGACCGGCGAACAACAGCGTCACCAGGATGGGGAACAGGATGGTGAACTCCACCGCCGACGACCCGTCCTCGGATCGCTCCGATAACCCGCGCCAGCGCGTCGACGAGGCGAACGTCAGGTGCCGTCCTCGCCGTCGCCTGCTGTCCACCGGTCCGGTCAGCCCTTGAACAGGTCGGTCTTGGTCTTGAGGTAGATGACGGCGGCCGCGGTCACCGCGACGCCCAGGGTGATCCCGAGGATGATCATGAAGGCCTTCTCGGTGGACTCGCCCGCATCGTCGGTGGGCTCCTCCGCGCGCAGCCACGCCTGGCTCTTCATCAGCAGGCTGGAGGCGAGCCCGAGCAAGGTCAGGTAGAGCGCCAGGCCGGTGGGCACCCGGGGGTGCCGGCGACCCGATGTCGCGAGGGTGTCGGCAGCCGCGGTGGCCGGCGGGGCGTGCTCGGCGGTGGTGATCTGAGTCATGACGGTGGTTCCTCTCGGTTAGGCGGACCTGCGGGTGGGGGGTGGACTGGTCAGCGTTGGCGTCACGCCGCGGCCGGGTGATGGTTGGCTGATCACCCGCCGAGCAGACGGGCCAGGAAGGGGATGAGAACGAACAACGTCAGACCGGTGACGAGCAGTGACAGCGGCCGGGACATGCGCTGGCTGACCACGTTGGCCTCCGACCTGCGGTCGGTGAGGTCCGCCGCGCGCAGGTTGTCCGCCGTGGCCAGCAGCGTGTCGTACACCGCGGCGCCTTTGCCGGCGTTGCGTGCGATGTCGGCGAGTTTGCCCAGCTCGGGCACGGCGAGCTCCTCGCCCAGTGCCTGCAGGTCGTCCCAGATCAGCGTCCCGGCCCACGCGGACCTGCGGATGACGGTGCGCAGCATCGTGAACGGGTAGCTCCCGGACACCGCCGAGGACTCCTCGAGGTTCTGCGGCACCGATCCGCGGGAGAAACGCTCCCCGGCGACCAGTGTCAGGAACACTTCCAGGTTGCTGCGGAACTCCAGCCGGGCGGTGCGCGCCCGCTCCCGGGCGTCCTGGGACGGCAGCACCCACAGCAACGCCCCGATGCCCAGGCCCAGCGCGGCCGGGAACACGATCGGGATGCCCACCTCGAGCAGCACCAGCCCGGCGAGGGCTGGTGCGGTGAACCCGGCCAGCGCCAGCGTGACCTTGCGGCTGACGAGTTCGGCCCGGGTCGTGCGCAGGATCTTCAGGTCCGCGTCGCTGACACCCACGTGCCGGTCCAGCACCTGCGCCAGGCCGACCGGCAGCCGGGACCAGCCGTCCCGCGTCGACGTCGCCGGGGTGACCGTGACCAGCGTGGGCTCCACCGACAGCTGGGCCAGCGCACCGGACAGCGACGGCGGCGCCGGCAGGCCTGCCGTCACCGCGAGCACCAGTCCGGCGCCGAAGATCAGGCCGGCCAGCGCGAACATCTGCAGTCCCGTCACGCCGGCACCGGCTGCCCTTGGGCGACCGACTGCTCGGCAGCGGCGGGCAGATCGAGCAGCACTCGCGGTGCTGGCACCGGGGATGACAGCCGGCGCAGCCACCGCAGGGACACCCAGAAGACCGTGACGACCAACGCCAGGGCGACCTCACCGGCGGCGCTTGAGTAGAAGGACAGGAACTGCCGGGCGAACAGGGTCATGCCGGCGACCATCAGCAAGGTCACGATGACGATCGTGCGGGCGTTCGCGCGGGGCTTGGCGCGCTCGGCCTCGACCTCGCGGATCATCCGGGTCCGGGCGTCGAGGCTCAACGCCAGGTTCGACAGCGCCTGCGCCAGCCCACCGCCGCCGTTGCGCTCCCGCAGGATCAGCACCATCGCGATCTTGTCCGCGGCGGGGTCGTCGATGTCGTGGGCCCACTGCCGCAGTGCCGGCTCCGTGCCCTGCCTGCCCATCCGGGTCACCAGGTTCTGCACCTCGCCCCGGATCTGCGGCGGGGCGGAGTCCAGTGACCGCAACAGGGCCTCCCGGGTCGACCCGGTGCTCCCGGACCGGATGAGGTCGGCCAGCAGCCGGGTCCAGTCCGCCAGCGACTCCGAGCGGACGATCAGCCGCCTGGACTCCGCCGCGCCTCCCAGCACTGACGGTATGAACATCACACCGAAGCTCACCGCCAGCGCGGCCACCGGCCACCCGGTCACCAGCAGGGTCAGCACCCCGGCTCCGCAGCCGATGAGCTGCCGGCGGGTCACCCGCACTCGCGCCCGGTGCCGCTGCTGCGGGGCGCTTGCACCGACGCCCCGCAGCGCCGCCACGATGAGCACCATGCCCACCGACCCCAGCAGGGCGGCGACGGTGAGCAGCAGCACGCCGGCGGTCAGGATGTCCGCCAGCTGGGTGCCGGCCGGGGCGCCGCCCCGGTGGCCGGGGCCGGCGGCGCACCGGCCCAGGTGCTGCGCTCCGGCTGCAGCCAGCCGGGGTCGAAGCCCACCCTTGCCAGTCGCGCGGCGAACGTCTGACTCATCGCGCCTGGACCTGTCGCGACGGCCCGCTCGTCACCGGCGCGGGGCACGAACAGCTTGTGCATCGCCGGCTCGCCGGTGTCCCGGTCATACCGACCCAGCTCGTAGACGTCGGACACGAACCGCTGGTGATGCTGATCGCGGGTGACGTGCACGAGCAGGTCCAGGCTGGCCAGCGTCCGCATGACCAGCCCCGTGTCGACCTGGCCCGCCTTCTTAGCGGCGGTGAGGACCTTGTCGAAAACGAGGTCGGCCGCCGGGGAGTGGATCGTGCACATGACCGCCGCCACGCCGCTGCTGACCGTGTCCAGCAGCTCCACGACGTAGGCACCGCGGACCTCCCCCACGATCGCCCACGTCGGCGACATCCGGAGCGCATCGTGCAGGGCCCGGTTCATGGAGAACCCGCCCGCGCCGTCGGCGTTGGCCTGCCTGGTCTCAAACGACCGGCACGCCGCGTACCGCTTGCGCTGCCTGCCGTTGACGTCCACGGGCAGATCGAGGCCCAGCTCGCGGGTGTCCTCCATCACAACCACGACGTTCTGCTGGTCGATCGCGGTGCCCAGCGCCCGCAGCAGCGTCGTCTTGCCGACCGCCGGCATCCCGGTCACCAGGATCGAGGCCTTGGCCGCGACCGCGGCGTGCAGCAACGCATGCAACGGCCTGTCGATCATGTTCAGATGCACGAGGTCGTCCAGGCTGACCGGCCGGTGGTGATGGATGCGGATCGTGCCGGCCGGGCGCCGCACCACGCTCATGTTCGCGTGCAGGCGGGCGCCCAGCGGCCCAGGCCCGGGCAGGCGCATGTCCAGGCTCGGGTTCGCCGGGGAGAACTCCCGGCTCGTCTCGCCGTCCTCCGAGCGGTTCGCCAGCGACGTCAGCGTCTTGACCAGGTCCTCGTCGCTGTCGGCGATCGGCGGGCCCTGGACGTACTGCCCCGAACGCAGCAGCAGCGTGGTGGGATCGTTGCCCTCGAACTGGATGTCCTCGATGTCGGTGCGGGCCAACAACGGGCCCAGCCGCCCCAGGTTGCCCTCCAGGTCGGCCAGGACCGTGGCGAAGACCAGCTCCTCCTTCGACACCGTCGGCTCGGGCCGGCCCGAGTGCGCCTCGTGCAACACCCAGCTGCGCCACTCCTCTCGGATCAACATCCGCGCGAGCTCGCGGCGGGCCGCAGGTGCCAGCTCGCGGTCCTGCAGCGCCAGCGACAGCGAGGTGGACACCCGGTCCCGTAGCGCCTCGACGACCCGGTAGTCCGCCGCCGTCAGCTCACTCCCGGTGCCGCGCACGGAGTCCCGCCCAGTCGGGTCGGGGGCCGGGCCGGCGATGGGTTCGGGCGCCGGCGGCCGCCACGTCGAGGACTGCCGCGTCGAGGACGCCGGGTCGTCCGCCCACGGCGGGACCGTGTAGTCGGTGGTCACGAGCGGCCGGCCTTCCGAGCCTGCTGCGCGGGGGAGTCGACCGCCCGGATCAGCTCGGCGGCGACCTTGGCTGCTTCCTTCAGCAGCGGTGCCCGGCGCAGCGTCGCGTCGCCGGCGGCGCCGCCCTCGGTGAGCACCTTCGCCGTTCGACGGTCCTCCGGCAGCGTCCCCACCAACGGCAGCCCCAGCGCCGCGGCCACCTCACCAGCGGTGTAGTCCGTGCTGTCCCCCACCACCAGCACCGCGACCTTGGACAGGTCGCCCAGCTGGAAGCGCAGGGACTCCACCACCGTCCGGGCCGCGTGGATCGACCGCACGCTGCGCCGCACCGTCAACACCACCGCGTCGGCCGCCAGCAGCACCGGCCACGGCACCCGGTCCGAGGTCAACCGGCCCGCGTCCACGAGGCTGTCCACGCCCACGCTGGCCGAGCACACCTCCAGCGCCGACGCCAGCCGCTCCCACACCTCCGAGGTGAACGAATAGCCCTGCGTCGCCGACGTGAACCCCGGCAGCAGCCACACATGCGGCCGCTCCGGTAGTCCCACCGCGTTCTCCCGGAACATCCCCGCCGCGGTCACCGCGGGTACGCCGCGTGACGCCGCCGACCAGGACAACAGGCCCTGGTCGGGCACCAGCCGACCGGGCAGCAGTCCAGGCACGATGTCCCCGCCGGCAGGGTCGCAGTCAGCAAGCAAGACCGGTCGCGGCCACGCGAGCGCCAACGCCGTGCACGAGGTGGTGGCCCCCGGCGCCGTCTTGGCGCTCGTCAGCACCGTCAGCACCGTCAGCTCCCGGCCGGTAGCAGGATGATCGCGACGTTGCTGGTGGAGGCCAGGTTGGCCACCACAGCACCCTGGCCGGCCGCGACCCGGACGTCGACCACTGTCTCCCGCGACGCCACGTCGGCCGCGCCGACCTCGGCCACGGTCGCCGGGTAACCCGTGGTCGCCGTTACCGTCCCCGGCGTCCCCGGCGTCGACGCGCCGGCCGCCGGGCTCGGGTCTACCGCCGCCGCCGGGGCGGTCCCCCCGTTGGCGCCAGCCGTGGCCACCACGAGCACGTGCTGCCCGGGGATCAGCCCACGTTCCGGGAACTGCCCTGGCTTCACCGCCAGGGCCACCAGCACCTCCCCGGGTGTGAACCCGGTGCCCGCACCGATCGCGTTACGGGTCAGCAGCTCTCCCGGCGCCAGCGGCACCTGCGCCACCAGGCCGATCACCTGCTGCTCGTCGCTCGCCATGACCGGCGACAGGTGCGGGTCGCTCGTCACGTTCGCCGCCACCAGGTCATCCGCGGTCAGACGGCTCCCGACCTGCACCTGCCTGGCGATTGCCAGGACCTGCGAATGGCGGGTCAGGCTCTGTCCCGCGAACAGCGCCACCACCCCGCTGAGCAACACCGCTCCCACCGCCAGGATCAGGAGCCGGCTGTTCGTGCGCCGCGGTGCGGCTGCCGACCGGACCGGCGGCGGTGGGCTGGGAGCCACCACCGGCGGTGCCGGCGGCAACGCTCCCGCGCCGTCGCGCTCCCAATCCGCTGCCTGCGTCGTCACCTGGTCACCACCGCCTCCAACTCAGCCACCGCGAACGTCGAGCTCGACCGCGTCACGACCACCGGCAACGTGCCGGTCTCACCGTCGGAGGCCGTCCAGGTCGGCGTCCACGTTGTCTCGTAGGTTGCCCTCACCACCTGACCGCGGTCGTGGATCGAGGAGTGCGGGTACCGGTAGTCACACCCGGACGGCGACGCGATGTAAGGGCCGTACGCGGCGTCACTCCAGACCGTGCCCGGGCCCGCGCACTCCACGGCCGTGCCGCCGTCCCCCGGTGTGAACGTCAGCGCGGTGGGCTGCACCGTCACCACCGTGTAGGCGGCCCCGTTGTGCGCTCTCGCCGACAACGGCTTCCACGCCGTCGCATCGCTCCAGAACCACGTCGGGATACCCACCACGGTGTAGGGCGTGCCGTTCTGCAACCTGCCCGACGGATACCGGCCCGTCGTCGGCTGATTGAAAACCAGCGTCTTCTCCGCCTGCGTCGCCAGAGCCAGGAAGTCAACCGGCTGCGCAGCGGCAGGCGGCGCAGCCAACCAAAGCTCCACCGTCTCCGCTGCGTAATTACCATGCCCGACCGCGGTGCACGCGTAGATCGCACCAGTCGTGTGATCACCCCAGTTGGGGTCGGTCTTCGGCGGCTGAGGATCCTTCAAGGAAACGTAGCACTGAGAATCCGAGTTCCAGGACCCGTACTCGTTCTTGCAAGGAATCACTGAGCCGCCCTGGTCGACGCAGATTGGGACCGGTGCCGGACCAACCGGTAAAGCGGGTGCACCTGGTGAGTGCGCTGTTGATGGCTGGGTAGCGGGGGGTGTAATTGGTGGCGCTTGCACTATACAGACGCCCGTGATCGCATTGACTTTATGGCAATCTGCAGGGGGCGGCGAGTCCGCCGGAGACGCCGCCGAGGTCCCACTAAACCCGATGCTGGAGGCTGACATCGCGAACAGCAGACGGACTGCTATTGATCGACGCATGAGCTGGGCGTACCCGTCGTAGTGACGTCGCTGACGCGCCACAGAGCGGCAGCTGATGGGGGCTGCGTCTGCTTAAGGGTCACAATCTCGTTGTAATAGTTCGGCCGGTTGGCGACACCTACGGGCTTGCTGTGTGCGTCTTGGGCGTGAATACTGCTTACATCCAGGCAGACGGCAGCTTTCACGGTGGGGTAGGCGGGAGGCGTAGCTGTCGGTTGGTAGCTGAGGTTGACCGCGCTCACGTGAGCCTTTTCCACAACGGTCGCTCCTCTCGTGGTCCACCCCTGCTCACGGAATGTGTTTATCTGCCCAACATCAACCGGTAGCTCGGGAGCAATGGCAACCTTGTTGATGTCGTTCTCGTCCGCGTGCGGTTGGCCTCCCTCCAGCTTATCGAGCACTGAGTAGTAGGCCGTCACAGCGGCAATTGCTTGCTGCTTGGCCTGTCCAACGGCGCTGGGCCCTTTGCTTGTAGACGATGGGACAGGCGTAGTGGTCATCGTCGGCGTGGAAGGTGCGGCAGCGGTAGCCGACCTTGAGGGCAGAGGGCCTGGCGTTTGGCTGGGAACAGGTGGCGGTGCCGACTGAGCAGCGGCCGAACAGCCTGCGAGGACGGCAGCGACCGCGGCGATGGCTGCCACCGCCCTGATGTGCCTTGCGCTCATGACGTCCTCCCGGCCCATAGCCCCGAGGTACACGGGTCACCTGCCGCCGAGTGTGGGGCAAGGCCGCCCGCTTCGCCCCGGATCGCCACCTCCACATGATTCGCCACCTTCGCCCACGGCTCCTTGGGCCGATTGGGTGCTTGTGTAGCCGTGACCTCTGCTTGTCGACCGTCCGCCCGACGTGCAGGCGTTGATAAAAACCTCGTGTGAGGGGCCCTGGGGGCTTAGGCAAGTGCGTCGTGCCGGGAGGTCAGTGTGGTGAGCCTCTACGCCGCTGGAGCATGCGCCGCTGGCCTAGGCGGCGTTCTCACCTGGCGTTTGGCCGCTTACGCCGCCGGCCCCCTTCCATCAGGAGGTCGACTGTCCGGCATCGCGAGGGCATCAGTTGCCGCACTCGCCGCTGGCATTGCAGCCGCGCTGGCGATCCCGATGGCTAAGGCCCCCCACGGCCATGTCTGGGAGGTTCCGGCGCTTGTCTGCTGGTCTGCGGCGCTGCTGACGGCGGCGGCGTACGACGGAGCAACGCGCCGGGTGCCGACCGCACTGACGCGCCAGGCGACGGTCGCCACCCTCGTGCTCTTGGCGACCGCCGGTGTGCTGGAGCAGAACGCCAAGACCTTCCTGGTGGCGAGCGCCATCTCAGCGCTTGCCGGCGTGGTCACCCTGGGGGTCCGGCGTACCTCGCACCTGGGCCTCGGCGATGTTCGTCTGGCCGCGCTGGGCGGACTCGGACTCGGCAACGTCACCGATCTCGGCGCGGCTGCGGGAATCTGCGCGTTCGCCTTCGTCGGCGTGCTCACCGCGACTCGCCGACGGTCCCCCGCGTTCCCGCTCGGCCCCGCCCTGGCAGCCGGCTTCTTGACCGCCGCCATCCTGTAATTAGGCCCCTGATGCTGCCGACGGCTGGTGTCAAGCGCGGCCTGTACCGTGTCGACGGCCACGCCGAGCGCCGCGGCGAACGCTGCCACCATCGCCGGGCCGGCGGCGCCGACACCTCGGTCGTAGCGGTTGCAGGAGGTGTAAGGGACGCGACTGCGATTGCTGAGCTCGATGTGGGTGAGCCCGACCAAGAGCCGCAGCCTCGTCAACCTCGGCACAGGTTTGGGTGGCCATCGGGCGGCGCCCCCGTCTCCAGGAGCTGGAGGGCCGCTAGGACGAACGCCCGCAATGGCCGGAGCGTCGAGGCGCTCGTGGTCCCCCGCCTAACAATTGAGCTCTACCGCAGGTCCCGCAGGAGGGCGACGAGCGCATGGGTCTTCTCGGCGGGCACGGTCGTGTGCGCCCGCCGTCCCGCCCCGGACGATCAACCGGACGTCCGCGCCGGCGACCGCCAACTCCACGCGGCTTCGGACCTCCTGTCCACCGAAGACGAGGGTGCCTTGCATGGCGGGCACCAGCATGCCGTTACGGGACCGGCCCTGGAACTTCGCGGTCGTCTCGTCAAGCTCGACGAGCAGGTTGTCGTCGCGCGTCAGCGTCAGCGCGTTGAGGTGTGGCAGTAACCGCGCTCCAAAAGCGCCTGGCCTGTTGAGAGCACTTGCTCTTCGAGTGGCTCGCTCGGGCACTCGGAGCAACTGAAGGGACAACCTGATGGCACGAGACAAGGACCCCCGGCCGATCCGCGGGACCGACCGGCTGCACAACATCGACACCGCCGCGGCCTACCTCCTTTCTACCAAGCGACTCATGTACCGCATCACCAGAGAGGGCAAGGTCGCGTCGACGCGAGCTGGGCGCGAACTGCGCTTCTGGCAGTCCGATTTGGACAACTACCTCGAGCGCCGGCGCAAGCCTCCGCTGGACGCGGCGTAGCGGCGGCACGGCTCGTGTCAGCCTGGATGCACCGGTATGCATTGATGTTGTTGGGCGTGTCTAGGGGCAGATGCCCTGCGCTGCTGGCACTTTGGTCTTGTCGAGGGACCAAACCGTCGCGCAGGAGAGGGCATCTGCCGGATGCGAGCATCGCATGAGTTGAGCCGGGTCGAGGTGAGCTTCGACGACCCGAATCTGGTGTCGCACGCGGGGCTGTTGCAGGCCGCGTCGTTGTGGCAGCGCCTCGGGATGCCGGGGGTGGTCCGCCGGGGCCTGCGGCTGCCAGGGTCGGTGGGGGCCAACAGTGACGCGAAGGTCGCGACCGTGGTGATGGGGATGCTGGCCGGGGCGGACAGCATCGATGACCTGGGTGTGCTCCGCGCGGGCGCGACCGGCCGGCTGCTGGGGGCGGCGAAGGCGCCTTCCACGATCGGGACCTGGCTGCGCAGCTTCACCTACGGGCATCTGCGGCAGCTGGACGCGATCGCCCGGCAGCTGCTCCTGGTGTGCTGGGCCGCGGGCGCCGGGCCGCACCGGTTGGACGAGCTGCTCTACCTCGACCTCGACAGCACGATCATCGAGACCCACGGGCTGGCCAAGGAGGGCGCCTTCTTCGGCTACACCAAGGTCCGCGGGCATCATCCGCTGATCGCCCGGGTCAGCGAACCGGGCCAGCCCGGGTGGATCGCGCCGTACTCCCGTCACACCGCTGCGCGGTGCACCGGGTCCCCCGCCCGGTTCCGCCGGGGCAACGCCGCCGCCGGCCGGGGTGGCGCGCATGTCCTGGCCGAGACGATCGCCAGGGTCCGGGCCGCGGGCTCGACCGGGGCGCTGCTGGTCCGCGCCGACAGCGGCTTCTACGACAGCCGGTTCATCGCCGCGTGCCGCCGCGCCGGCGCCGCCTTCAGCGTGACCGCCCGCAACGATGCCGCGGTCGCCCGGGCGATCTCCGGGATCCCCGAGGAGGCCTGGGTGCCGATCCCCTACTGGGACGCGGTCGAGGACGACGACGGGATCATCGTGGCCAGCAGCGCCGAGGTCGCCGAGACCGTCTACACCGCGTTCACGTCCACCAAGGCCCCGGTGACCGCCCGGCTGGTCGTGCGCCGGGTCCGCCGGCTCCGGGAGGCAGCCACCGGTGAGCCGCTGGACCAGCAGGCCCTGCCCGTCCCGGTCTGGCGGCACCACGCCGTGCTCACCGACCGGAACGAACCGCTCCTGGACGTGGAACGGGAACACCGCGCCCACGCCGTCGTCGAGCAGAGCATCGCCGAGCTCAAGCAGGGCCCGTTGGCGCACCTGCCCTCAGGGGACTTCTGGGCCCGTACTCCCACCACACCGCTTCGCGGCGCGTCGGGTCCCCCGGCCGCCTGGCTGACCCTGGCCGCGATGACCGTCAACATGGGACGGGCGATCGCGACCCTGGCCGGGCACGGCCTCGGCGAAGCCACCCTCGCCACCCTGCAACGCACCCTGCTCGCCGTCCCCGCCCGGCTGGCCCACTCCGCCCGCCGCTACCACCTGCACCTGCCCACCGGCTGGCCCTGGCAGACCGCCCTGACCTGGCTCAAGCGCCGCATCGACGCCCTCCCCCTCATCACCTGACCCCCGGTCACCCCCCTGACCGCCCACCACCCGAGGACCCGGAGCACACCCACCCGGCCCCCGCACGCCCACAGACCAGGAAACAGCAGGTCCAGATCAACTCGACCTTGATCAACTACTTGACGAGCGCCGCACACACACGCCCCTTGACAGCCTCAGCCTCCATGTGAGCTAGGCCGCCCGCCGCCCGCGCGCTGCCCTTCGGCGCAATGCGCGACGAAGACCACCCGTCCTTAGTGACTACTTCTGGGGCGCCGTGGCGTCGGCGGTCAAGTCGCCCCGTGGGGGGGTCGAAGTATGGCCTGTCACCACGACAAGGCAAACCCGGCGCAAGCCGGGGACGCAAAGCCACGGGGCCCAACGGGGGTCAGCCGGGCTACCGAACAGGGAGAAGAGCCGCCATGCGCAACACCAAGAAGATCCTGGGCGCCGTCGCGGTCGCCGGCCTCGTCGCCGCCGGCGCCTCCGCCTTCACCGCGAGCAACATCCTCCCCGTCGGGGGTGTGTCCGGGTACGGGCAGACGGTCTCCACCGGCGCCACCATCACCGCCGTCTCCGACACGCCGGTGACCACCGACAAGTCCAAGCTCGCCAGCGTGGCGTTCACCAGCTCGACGGACGTCACGGGCAAGACGGTGTCGATGACCCTGAAGTCCGGGGCGACGGTCGTGGGCAGTCCATACAGCTGCACGCTCGGGGCCTTCGCCACCACGATGACCATCACCTGCGCCACAGGGGACAACCCTCTGCTGAATGCCTTCGACACGACCGGTCTGACCGTCCTGTAGTACCCGCCGGGACCGGGTGGTGACCGCTGCGCAGCGGTCACCACCGTTCCCGTAAGGAGGCATTCCATGACCAACCCGCCGAACCGCCGACGCAGGGCGATCGCGGGTCTCGCGCTCGGCGTCCTGGTGACCGGTGGATGGTGGCTGGCCGCGCCGGTGGAGCTCGGGGGACGCAGCGCCTACGTCACGACGCGGGGGATCAGCATGGAGCCGCGGTTCCACACCGGGGACCTGGCGATCCTTCGCCCGGCGGGGAGCTACCGCGTCGGCGACGTCGTCGGCTACCACAGCGGCGCCCTCAAGACCGTCGTCATGCACCGGATTGTCGCGGAAGACCACGGTCGCTACACGTTCAAGGGCGACAACAACGGCTTCCTCGACCCCGAGCAGCCGACCCGTGACCAGCTGATCGGGTCGCTCGCGATGCGGGTCCCGCAGGGCGGCGTCTGGCTGAAGCGCCTCACCAGCCCGGCTCCCCTCGCGCTGCTGGCCTTCGGCCTGCTCGCCAGCGGCGGGGCGGCCGCGGAGACTCGGCACACACGACGAAAGAGGCCCACCGTGTTCAGGCACGCCGCGCAACGCGCCCGCCCCGCCCCTACCCTCGGCCGCGCCGCCCCTACCCTCGGCACGCTGCCCGCGCCGCTGCGCCAGGCCGCGACCGCGACCGCGGCCGTCGGCGTGGCCGGCCTCGCCCTCGGCGCCGTCGCCTGGACCGGGCCACTCGCAAGGGAGACGACCAGCGAGGCCAAGACCAGCCGCTCGGTCACGTTCGGCTACAGCGCCACCGTGCCGCTGACGGCGGCGTACGACGGCACGACCGTGCACTCCCCCGACCCCGTCTTCCGCAAGCTGGCCCGCACGGTGGCGGTGCACTACATCTACCGGGGGGCACCCGGAACGGTCGCGGTCGCCGCCGAGCTCTCCCTGCCCGACGGCTGGCACTCGACGGTGCCGCTCACCGGACGGACCGCGTTCACCACCGGCACCTACGCCGGGGACGTGCGGCTGGACCTCAGGACCATCGAGGCCCGGTCGCAGGCCGCGGCGGCGGTGACCGGTCTCTCGGCGGAGCAGATCAGCATCAGCGTCGTACCGAAGGTCGTGACGGCGGACGGCACGACGTTCGCGCCGGCGCTCGCGCTGCGGCTGACGAGGATCGCGCTCGGCCTGGCCGGCGACGAGAAGACGCTCACGGTCGCCGACTCGACGCCCGTCACCACCGTGGCCACCGCCCCCCGGCGGCTGCACCTGCTCGGCCGCAGCCTGGCGGTCGCGTCCGCGCGGACGGCGTCGGCGGTCATGACGCTCGGGGCGCTGCTCGCCACGGTGCTGCTCACCTCCGTCGCCCGCACGATGTCACCGCGCAGCGAGGGCGCGGGGATCCGCCGGCGCTACGCCCCCCTGCTCATCCCGGTGCAGCCGATGCCGACGCCGGCCGGGCGGCCGTTGGTCGACGTCACCGCGTTCGCCACGCTGGCGAAGCTCGCCGAGCGCTACGGGCTGCTCGTGATGCACTGGACCCGCGGCGGCGTCGAGACATTCGTGGTGCAGGACGACGCGACGACGTTCCGCTACCGCACCGGCTCGGCGGCGGCCGCGACCGCCGCGCCCGACGCGGAGGCGGCCGGGGGGGACGGCGCGGAGCTGGCCGCCCTCGACGCGCTGACCACCCGCTCCGCGCCCCGCCGCCAGGCGGGGCTAGGGCGTGTCGCTCAAGTGGTGGCGCTGACCTGCGGGATGGTGCGGGTATGTCACGTGATGAGGTGTTCACCGAGGAGCAGTGGGCTCGGGTAGA
>JAABUP010001921.1_pt1 | contig 42173 bp, 59 predicted proteins | sample 5559201 | NCBI WGS metagenome assembly JAABUP01 (sample SAMN10711887, study PRJNA513373) | rock metagenome | isolation source: Antarctica rocks | place: Antarctica
GCCACAAGCTCCTGGAAATCTTGCAGTCTGTGTGATGCATAGATCAGGCTGCTCATTGCCTCAGTCATGTCTGATGGCATCTCTTTTGTCTTCTCAATGAGCTGCACTCTCACTGCCATCAGCTCTAGAAAGAGCTCAATGAGCTCATATGCTTGCAGGGTCTGGTGATCTCTGATGACTGCCTCGACTCTGATCCGCGCATTGCCCTGCTTGTTTGCGCGGATCAGATCAGCAACCTCCTTGCGCTGCTGCTTCATCTGCAATGAAGTGCATGTGTCAGCTCTGTAGAAGGTCATTGTGTCAAGCTAGAAGCTGAGCCTCACAATCTACTCAAACACTCACCGACAACTGGCGTTTATTGCGCATCAGCTTCACACGGCTCACACAGAGCTTGCACTGTGTTTTGCTGCAGGTGTGCACAAAACGCTGATCAGCCACTGCTCAAGGTGAACAGGCTGTACAAGAGGCATGTACATTCTGGCAAACATGACGTGCTTCAGCAAAGACGTGTCTCTGACAATACCATTTGTTGCTGTTGAAGCGCGAGAACATCGCGGTGTTACACGGCTGATGAGCTTTCTAGCCTTGAAAGGAGTGGGAGCAGGGCAGCCAGCCTTTCTGAGCCTGCTGCGTGCCCAGATGTGAGATCCGCCTCAAAACGTAAGATGATCAACCTGTACTGATTTTACTGCAGTAGATGGGTCGAAGATTGGTGCAGCCTCACGGAAAGATCTACCGGCAATAAGATCTGCGCGATTTTCAAGGATGGCGCGTGTAGGTAGACTACACTTTGGCATTAGCGATGACGCAAAATCCGACAAAATGACATGTCACTGTGGACTCTTCACTGTGGAGCTTGCAGAAGCTGCTGATGCAGGGGAGGCAGGGCAATTGCAAGGGCGCTTTTGTTCAAGCAGCCCCTTGAATAATTTCTAGTTCATGGTTTAAGGTTCGTTTCGAGGTTCCCGTTGACCTGGAGGAAAGTGTTTGCGGGTGAGTCACTATACGCCAGGCGTGCTGCTCATCTCAGGATACCGCTTTGCCGCATTGCCAGGCGGACAAGCAGTTCACGATGGGCTGCTCAACTTCAAAAAACATAAAAACCTCAGGGCCGGAACCTGAGCAGGCGACGCTGAACAAGGCAAGGAACTCGTATGCTGGATGTTCCTGCAACGACACCACAACCACAACGTTCTACCTGAGACGCTGTTCTGTCTGCAGGTGCCCGCTAACGTCGTGTCAGCTGGCAAGCCCGAGTTGGTAAGCATCGCTGATACGGACCACGTCCAGCAAGGCATTTGCAGAAGCTTGTGGAAACACTTGTTGTATTGCACCATCGCGTTGCAAACCACTTTTTCGCTTCTTGCTGAACAGCACACACTCCTGTCAAGCCTACCAAGCTGCTGGCATGTTCAAGCTGCAAACCCTGACTTTTCTGACATCATTGTTACTGCCTGTAGGTCAGCCACGACGTGCCTGTGCAGGCTGGCACCACCGCCGAGGTGAGCGTAACACTTTGCTTCCAGAACTTGCTTTACATGACCCTTTACCTGGGGGTTAAAATGCAAACTGAAGTCACAATCCTTTGCTTGAATTTTGTAATGCCTCAACTGACATACCTGTTCTTGACTGAATCATGCACCCATGCAATGTGCTCATTTGCTGTTTAGTCTCTGCAATAATGTCCCCGGTAACTAGCAAAGCAACCCATTTCAGGCATGTGTGTGCCACCTTATGTGCACAGTAACAAGCAGCCTGTTCTATGCCAATAGAGGAGCCTGACAGGCAACATACCCAGGCGACACAGCTTAGCTGGTGCCTCCATGACACCCTGAGGACACTCGTTGTTCACAATTCAGGTGTCCACAGCTGGTGGCACTGCCTGGACTACTGGGACATCTGCCCCAAGCCAGTTGCCAGCAGGCACAAAGATCATCTTTGTGTTGGGGGGCCCAGGCAGTGGCAAGGGCACTCAGTGTGACCGCATTGTTGCCAAGTACAAGCTGACTCACCTGTCAGCTGGGGACTTGCTCCGTGAGGAATCCAAGTCAGGCTCAGAGACTGGACAGACACTTGATAGCATCATGAAGGAGGGCAAGCTGGTGCCACAAGAAGTGAGCTCTCTCTACCTCTTCTTTCCCCAGCTGGATCCACTCATCTAGCTGAAGCCTATGTTCTGCATGTCTTGCACACGGCCACAGGCTCTGGGTGAGCTTTTCCTTTTCTCTCCTTGGTTGCAAAACCAGGGACTGCCACCAATGTGTTGGCTCTGATAGGCCGTCACCTTACCCATGTGCTCAAAACAGGTTGACTCTAGCCAGGTGTAATTTAGATGTGCCCGCCTCAGCATGTCTGATGCACATTACCTCAAACAATGACTGCTTGCACCATGCATTGGGCAGCACTACTGACGCCTGACAGCACAGCAGCACCTATGCAAATATTGTAGTGAGTCCAGCTGACAAGCAAAGCGATGCTGCAGATCACAATTGGGCTCTTGAAGAAGGCCATGCTGAAGAGCGGCAGCAGCAGCTTCCTCATTGATGGCTTCCCACGCGCACTGGACCAAGCCCAGAGCTTTGAGGAGCAGATCCAGCCCTGCGACATGGTACTGCCCTGCCTCTGTATGCCCTTATGTCGTATTGCTGCCTGTCTAGTCATTCCTGAATGCACATTCTGCTGGCATGGGACTGTCTTAGACCTTTCTGACATCAAGATGCTGTGTGCTCTGCTGCAGTTTGACTACAATGTCAATGTTGTGGGTTTGCTTGGTATGACTGTTGCCACATCACCCTGCAGGTGCTGTTCTTTGACTGTCCCCTGGACGTGATGGAGCAGCGTCTGATGGAACGTGGCAAGACCAGCGGCCGCAGCGATGACAATGAAGAAACGATCCGCAAGAGGTATGTGCTGCTTGCCAAGCTGCTGACACAAGCCTGAATGCTGTGCTGGTGGTAAACCAAGGAAAACTCCTGCATCAATGGCTGCCTGAAGACAATCACCTGAACACCATTGCATGCACATCTGGCCCTGGCCTCCACTATAGCAGAATTGCACAAATAAGCCTCACCTCTTGTGGACAAACTGTCTGCGTGTGCTCGCATGTTGCCCCAAGTTGCTGCCTGACTTGATGCAGCATGCGCACATCTGTACTTGCAAGGACTTGCAGCGCGTGTCAGTACGGTCTGGACATGCCTTTCTCTGAGGCCAGTTGGCCAAATGCTCAGCTAGCAATGCTTTAAATGCGCCATGCAGATGAGGGATGTTCGCATCAGTGTGTCACATGTTCTCAGCAGTTCAGTTGCACTCTCTCTGCAGACATCACAGGCTTCATCAGGCACCAGATGGTATTGTTGAACCAGAATGCTGGCCAGGCAAAGTGTGCATCATCTGCACCACCAAGACTACTCAGTCAGGAGTGCAGCTGACTGAACCCTTCCTGCAGGTTTAAGACCTTCAATGAGGAGAGCATGCCAGTGGTGGAGAAGTACGCCAGCCAGGGCAAGGCCCACAAGATCAGCGCTGTGCCACCGCCCGAGGAGGTCTTCCTGGAGGTGGAGAAGCTCCTGCAGCCTGTCTTTGGAGAGGACACATTCAGCAGTGAGACAGTGGCTGTCCAGTCAGCCTCTGTCGTCAGCAACGCCCAGCCTACCATCATGTACTCCAAGAGACCCTCTGCCAACTGGGTGAGCTCCTTGCTATGCTTTGTATGCTGTGCCATTCAGCAATCTCTTCTCGCCCCCCACCCCCCTCCCCCCTCATGGAGAGGTGTTGCATCATTAGTCACAGCAGGAGGCTTTGCACGCACCTTTGGGCATGACAGGAGATGCTTTGCACGCACACACCCTCAGTCGTGTCCAGCTTTTGGCTTGCATTGCAGCAACAAGCATGACAGCAGTTGGCCTTTCCAGGGCTTGGCATCATGATCACAGTGCTGTGAGTGACCCAGCCTGAGCAGCAGCAACACCTCAAATCTAAATCCTCCACTCCTTTGCTCACCACAAGCAAGCTGTTTCTTGGTGCCTGCATCATGCACGCTTCAGCACAGCTGGCTTTGCTATCTCTGCTCAGCATAACAAAAGCACAACCCCTTCCGCTTGCATGTGTGTATGTCAGGATGTCTACAAGGCAAGAATCTGGCCATGCAGCGTGTCCTTACACAGTGACGATCAGCAAGGATGCTTTCTGTCAGTTGGGTACAAGTAGCTTAGCTTCCAGCTTCTGCAAATGCAGCATTCATGTACCAATGCAAAAAAGCAGTTATTAGACAGATTTGGACTGTCTCCATCAGGGATCACAGATCCTAAACTTGTCACTCAGCTCTTAGCAGATTTGCTCTGCAAGCTGCGCCCTGCAATGCTTGGATGGGACCGCTCACCATGCAATGGCATGCAATGTAGGGCAAGGCCAGACTGTAAGGTATAAAACTAAACTAAAGCTAAAACGATGGCATGCCATGTAGGGTAACCAGACTTCCCAAGCGCAGGCCTCGCAGGCTCTCCTGGACATGATCCCTAAGGTGGATGGCCACCTCTCACCAGACACCAAGATATGTAAGTGCAACAGACCAGCATCTCTAGTGTAACTCTGTGTGCACAAGCGCGCAGCACTTGTCAGCTTAAAGCGTGTCGTCAACACCTGCTGCCTTGTAGAGTTCAAGCTTGGCCTACAAGGTGGCATTACAATGAGATCAACACTGGCATAGCTCTGACCTGCTTTTGTCTGTTGCAATCCTTCCTGGCTTCACGAGTAAGGTAGCAGACCTGCAGCACTTATGTCTGGTCGCATGCTGTGGTGCAGTGTTTGTGTTGGGGGGACCCGGCAGCGGCAAGGGCACCCAGTGTGCCCTCATCAAGGCCAAGTATGGGTACACCCACTTGTCCTCTGGGGATCTGCTCAGGGATGAGGTGAAGAGCGGCTCACAGCTGGGAGTGGCTCTTGACACCACCATGAAGAACGGAGACTTGGTACCCACAGAGGTCCGTCTTACCCACCCCCCCCCCCCGCCTCCCCCCTCTCTTTTCAGCCTATCTCTACTTGACTTTGCTCCAACCAAAACATGAAATAGTCAACGAAAATGCTTGGAAGATGGCTAGTCCTCAGGCTTGATGCAATGTGACAGCAGTGTACATGTTGTAACACAGCACCACCAGGTGAGTTTTGCATAGAGCTCCATGTCTGTTGTGTCTCCCCGTTCCTGTGCTGTTGCTTCTACACACATTCTGTACTATCACTGGTGCTGGATACCAGTATCTGACATGTATTGTCTTTGTGCAGCACGTTCTGTCAAAACCTGACGCTTCAATGCTGATGTGGCGCTGCAGGTGACCATTGCTCTGTTGAGGAACGCCATGATCAAGAGCAGCAGTGACCTGTTCCTGGTAGACGGCTTCCCCCGGGCGCTGGACCAGGCAGAGACCTTTGAGAGGGACATCCTGCCTTGCCAGATGGTCTGCCCTGCTTCCTCTTCTTCTGACCTGTCAGTCTGTGCCTCCATGTGTCTGTCAGGGCTGAGCTGTCCATAGGTCCCTTGTCAAGTGAATGGCAATCAAGAGGAGTTTCCTATCCTATTGGGTGATTTTGCAACTGCTGTTTGTAGAATTGCCTGGAGATGTGTGTGTGTTGTGCGTGTGCGTGCGCCACAGCTGTCATGATGAAGACAGGCAGGCTCCTGTGCTGCTCAGATATTCAGGGCTGCAATTACCTTTGCCTTGGGGATGGTCCGTGAATCAAATCAACACATGTGTGAATGAGGGATTGGATGTATGCGCAAGTGAGTGAATGAATGGACATGGGAATGATACGTGGAAATAGTTCAATGAAGGCAGACTCATTGAACCATTTCATTGAATCATTGAGACAAAAGCGGTGAACCAGCCAATGAACCATTGAACCATGAAGGCAAATTTGTTGACTGCAGGTGCTCTACTTTGAGTGCACAGAGGCAACGATGGAAGAGAGGCTGACTGAGAGGGGCAAGACCAGTGGACGCAGCGACGACAACCCAGAGACCATGCGCAAGCGCTTCCACACCTTCGTCAACAGCAGCATGCCGGTGGTGGAGCACTATGAGAGGCAGGGCAAGCTGCACAAGATCAGCGCTGCCTCTGGGACACCTGATGACATTTTCCAGCATGTGCAGAAGATTCTGGACCCCACTACCACCTCATAGTCACATAGATAGCAGTAGCAGTTGCAGAAGCACCCATGAGAGACTATTGCCTAGCAGCTGCTGATAAAAATAGATGACAGGTGTCTGTGTTGCGTGCACATGCATTTGAAGTGTGGGCAACAGTGACACCATGTGACATGACACACATTGAAACGAACCGTTTTGACACTGCTTGTTCAGAATGTTTAGGCTGCAGATGCATGTTTAGCTAACCATAGCTTGGCATGAACTGCAGCTCTTACACTGCTGCTGAACATGTTTTGAAACTTGCAAAATCCATTTGCGAATCGGATGAAAGAAGGTGCTTGCTGGTCTGGCAGCTCAGCTTGCCTTGAGCTGACAGTGGTTGCGTGATGCTCATACACTCTCTCTGTCTGAGCAGCCTCTGCTGAGACAATTGTAAGCTTCAACAGGGAAATGCTAGAACACAGTGCGATCAATGGCTGAGGACACAGCAGTCGGCACTCTGCAAAATGTGCAACTGGCTTGCAGCCTGCACTGAGTACTTCGTATTCCAGTCTCAACATTAGTGCGATGATTACGTTTGTCAGGCATGCAGCAGAACATAGCAGCTGCCGCTTGAACAAGGACATCTGCAGTGTCGACATTGTTCACGTATCTGTTCAGACACAACCATAATCATCATTAACAGAAAGGTTGGACTGGTGAAATGGCCAGCACCTCAAAGTAAGTGATCTGAGATTCTCTTGAGAACAACACAATGTGTCATAATGCCAAAAATGTCATTCCTAATTGAAGCTCAGGGCCACACCAGTAAAACGTCTGCAACTCTTGTTCAGCCGCCATTCTACAAGTAAGTGTTACATGGTGCCTAACTGCACTGCCTCATAGTATGCATACGACTCCATGCACACTTTATTTCCATACTGTGTGCTGCAGCCAGCAGCCTCAGCATTGAACTCAAGACATAAGCGTTGCCAACAATGGACTCCGTCAAAACCTTCTGCTCAGCATCTACTCAACAGCGCCAACTTCCTTGAGCCATGCAGAGTGGGTGGGGGAAGGGTCGGCTTTACCCTCCTTTTCAGCTTGAAGACTGAGATCATGGAACCAGCCATTCCTCCAAGGGACCTGTCAGCACAGGCACGTCTCAGCTTGAATACATTGAACACATCAACAGCCCTAATTTTCCAATTTACATTTTGTGTCTTTAGGACTCATCAGAGGAGTCAACAGACAATGCCTATGAAGCTTTTGAGAATGCTGATGTAGATGCAATGCACACCAGGTGTCAGCATGACAGCTTTGTGAGAGTGAGGATGTTTGTGTGTGTATAGGTCCAGTGAGCATGCAAAGTGCAAGCACACTCATGCATCTGCAGCTAACAATAAGTTGCTGCATGTAGTCCTAGGTAATGCAAAGCTGCATGCCCTGAAGCGCAGCTGCCTCTGATGGGAAACCTGACATGAGCATTTACACACAGCGCAGTTTCATGTCACATGGCACTGACAGCTGGTTATGCTGGTCATGCCATTTGGGTTCGTCATAAAGGCATGCTGTGTCTCAGTTCTGGTGAAACAAAGCCATGTGACTTGCCTCTTTGACAGCTGTGGGGAAGCTGGCAACAGAGCGTGAATAAGCCAGCAACCGCTCCAGCACTCCTTCGTCTAACTGCACCTTCAGCTCAGCTTCTCCAGACCCTGCCAGCTCACTGATGAGTGTTGACAACTGCATGCATTCACTCATTCAGCTTCCCTTGCATACACATATAGTGTGCCCGACAGTCAAGTTGAGTACATGTTTCCTTGCAGTCAGATGCAGCTGCTGCATTGCACATGCGACTTGACCAGAATTGCCACAAGGTTGCCGAGGACTGCACGAAACCAGTCATGAGCAGGAGAGTGATGCATAGACCTGATTGGCCTGATGAAGACATTTGTCATGCACACTATTTTGGTATATGGATGCTCTTGAAGAACAGAGCTGATGAAATTGTGCTCCATGAGGTACACGAATGCATGGCAAAAGTTTGTGCAGCGAGCAGGAAACAAGCTGTGTACCTCATCTTTGTGATCCTTCTCGACCTCTCCCACACTGATGTTACCATTCTTTGTCCCAACGAGCATGACAGCACTGCATAATTTGCATACTACATGTTTGTCTTGCTGCTGATGTTCCTGGCGGGCCGGTATGACAGTGCCTTTGGCAATGTTGCATTGTCAGCAGGCTTACCAAATCCAGATCAGCTTCTCAAGCATGGATTTCTGATACTGCGTCTGGTCAAGCACCTACATAGACGCACTGCTGCATCACTCACTGTTTTCACAGCAATCAGACTGCTATGAATGCAAGGAAAATGCTGATCATTTGCCCTCAAAACGATTGGTGTTAACAGTAAGTCCAGGTCTGCATGTAAGTGCAAATTGATGGCAGGTTCAACATAGGAACAGCTTCTGTCAAGCTCGGTCAGACATGACAGCAGGATGGCCACAGCCTTGGCTTGCGGATACCTTACAGCTAAGGTCTCCTGCAGCCAGTCTTGCAGCAAAAGCATGTGCATGCTTGCCTGTGACTGCTGTCAAGCCCTCAGGATTGGCATCCGTCTTGCCATCTATGGGTGTTTCACCCTTCTTTGACACGGCAAAGTAGACCAAGGCCTGCAGTGTCACATAGTTGCGCATCGCTTCAGCTGGGGCCACCTCTCAAATTACATTGTGTGTGCAGGTGATGGCTGTGGCTGATATGATCAACCTGGAATGATGTTCCCATTGCCTGAAGATTTATGAATGTTTCTGCACAACATGCATGCAAGGCTAGCTGTACGTTTCTTGCCTACTGATGAGACAAAAAAACAGGCACAGGATGTTCATGTTGGCTGGAGTCATTTGATCTGCATCAAGATGTGTGACTGTGTGCATCATAGGCATGACGCCCGACATTCAAATGAAATGAAGTTGCATATATGAAATGCAGTTGGCTCACAGCTGCTGACCTGTGTGTTGTTTCCAAGGTTGCGTGCGTCTAGCCAGGGTTGCAGCATGCCGTTCTGGATGAAGACAAGATCTGTAACATCACAACAAAGCTGTGATAGAGCATGCTGTGCACATCAGCAATGCACACTTCAAGCAGCTGCACAGCTGATTGGCCTGAGTCCATTGTCTATACCTTCTCTGCGATCCTCAGGTGTGGAGTCCAGGACACCCTGCAAGTCGTTGTTTCTGGTACACACAATTATAGGGCCTGGAGGACCTTCCACTGCAAGACCTCTTTCTATGATTTTCTGCAGTAGAGCAACTATGGTCGGTGCGAGCTTGCACGTATACGCACATTAGATAAGCTTGCGCTGTTCGCGTGGCAGATACTCGGTCGCCGCACTGGCTATATCGGGCCAGACGATGCGCAAATACAAAAAGTCAACGGTGCGAACTGTGCAAGAGATCAAAGGATCGATACGTCAGAGCCGCTGCCGAGCTTTTCGAGGGCTGTTCCGACACGTCCACTGCCAACTAGAGTGACAGCCTGCAACAGAAAACAACCAGCGGCTGCATTTCGTCAGCAAAGGCTATGTGACAACGTCACTCGCGCACGCGGAGTTGGGCGATTCGACAAGTCTTGCCGGGCCTCACCTGATCATTGCCACCTTGCTGTCTTGCTGCCGATACTGACATACTTCGGCACCTCTCAAGGTTTGTCGAAGTGATGTGCGCCCGACGTCGACTACCAGAAGGCTGGCATAGGACCTTTTGGATCGCAACACTACTGCAAGGCACGAACGCTGTGACAGGCTGCAGTGAGCGCCAGGATATGCGTTCAACAAGCTTGGTGCATTGATGAGCCTGCATAGTGTGCACGTTGTCGGAACGTATATTATCGTTAGCAGATTGCAGGGCAAGCAGGGCAATTTGCAGTCCGCGGATCCGCCTTGCATTGGGGCTGTTTGGCAGCAGCGAGTTCCAAACAAATTCCAGCTAGGGTAATGAGCTAATTAGCTCTGGCAACATGGCCTACCCTAGCACTTGCATGCGGTCTGCAATAGAGCTGCAGCATTAAACGCTCAACGCATTGTATGTTTTGGCGTTCATCCCGATCTCAAATAGCCTCAAACATCGGAGCTTCGATAGCAGCATTGAGATCGCGTACCGTGTCAAGATTGTTGCTCTGCCTCAGCACTGCAGTTCTGCAGTCAGATCGCAAGAAGTACTGAGTAGCTGGGACAGGTGCTCGTAGCGCAGGCGGCTATTCGTGTTTCGCGATTGCAGTGACGAATGACCGGGAGTTCATCGCCCACCGAGGTTGACTGGGAAAAGTAAGCAGCGAAAACTACTACCTGCAACTGTCTTTCAAGCTAGTATGTCTCGGCTCCAGGTGCAAAGACTTATGTTCTGATTCAGTACGTAGCGCACATAAGGTCAAACTGTGCCCGCATCATTGTCTGACGCATTTACCAAATCATACAGGTTGAACAAGACCAAGTTTATAGTTGTTGGAGCTGGGTTGTTTTCGGTAGGTTCTTCTGTCGCGCCAATTGAGTTACAAATCCTGCTACTATATGCATAGACATGCTCATTTGCTGCTCAAGCTTTGTGGCCTGCCTACCTAATCTGTCAAAGAGCATTTTCTGGACATGTGTGCCCAGGTCTGTTGACCTTTACTGCTTGGCAGGGTGTCACAACATGCCTTTTCCCTCTCACTGTTGTCAAGACAAGGCAGATGGCAATCCAAGGAGCACCAACAGGTCTCTGGGTAAGTGGCAAATCCATACTGGGATGTTCAGTCTCCCTTTGACCAACAAACTTGTTTTCACTCTCTGCATGTGCACATTCTGTGTGCCCATCTTGTACTTGCATGCCAACAGATCAAAGAAGCGTATACATTGCGTTGTGGTGTGTAGGGTGCTAAGGAGACAGCCAGAGTTATACTGAATACAGATGGCATTTCAGGATTGTACAGAGGCTTTGGCACCGTGGTCTTTGGTGCCATCCCTTCTCGCATTGTAGGTCATGCTGCTGCTGCATGTCTGCTGCTCTGCGTCTGCGATTGTGCAGCAAAGCTTGCAACTTTCTGTTCACAAATCCATTTATAGCTGCAAGCATCCTCGTTTCTGAACATCACAGGTTGCCACCGACAAGCCCATCATTGGGCATCTGTTAGACGGTCATCATGAATCCTGTTGACAAGCATGTGTCTCGTCACCTACTGCTGTACTGACTCCCGTACCAAAAATTGACTTGCTGTGCTTGAACAGGTGTACTTGACAACCCTAGAAGCCATGAAGAGCGTAGCAACCCCATTCGCTGACAGAATCTCAGCAAACGAGACACAGGCCGCCGGCGCAGCCAACTTCATTGCTGGGGCAGTTGCTTCGCTCGTCACGCAGAGCATCATTGTACCAGTTGACGTCGTCAGCCAGAGACTGATGGTCAATGACCGGCCGTTGCAGCCAGCCCATACCCCAAGCACCCACCCCAGCAGCAGCAACACCAGCAGTAGTGGCAGCCAAAAAGCTGGCCTGACTACAAATCAGGCGCAAGCAGCATCAACAGCAGCTTTTAGCCCTGGCAGACAGAACGGCTTTGCTCTAGCCCGACTCATAGTGCAACAGGATGGTGTAAGGGGCTTGTACAGAGGCTTTGGTGCTTCTGTTGCCACTTTTGTACCATCCAGCGCAATCTGGTGGAGTGCGTATGGCGCCTATCAAAAGGCCATTTGGCACCAGTATGAAGGGCTTACAGGGCAGCGTGCAGAAGGGCAAATGCAGGCTCGCTCCCCTTCAGAGGTGGTCGCTGTACAGACATCATCAGCTGTCCTGTCTGGTTTAACTTCTGCAGTCTTGACCAACCCACTGGATGTGGTAAAGACACGGTTACAGGTGGCCATGAGGCAACAAGATGGTCAGCATCCAACATTCAGGGCGATTGCACAGAAGCTGATAGCAGAAGAAGGACCCAAGGGGCTTTTAAGAGGGGTAGCCCCTCGTATCACCAGCACTGCCCTGTGGAGCACCTGTATGGTTACAACATACGAGTTCTTGAAGCGGATATGCCTGAAGCCAGAGTTCCGTGATGACTCATAATGCTGCAGAGAGTAAAAAACAGTTTCAAGAATCGAGTAGTAGTTTTATGTGCTGGATTTGCATCTGGTCCATGCTGGTGGCTTATATGTATATGTGTGTTTTGTAAACTGTCACAAGGCTAAATTGCATATTCATTCATTTGGTTGCCACATTTCTTTGCCTTTATGTCTCTGCTTGTCGTTCAGTGCTACATAGTTGACTTCGCAGCGTCTCAGCACGTTGGTGAGTGTGCTATATAGTTGTATCACCCAACAATTTGGTTTAAAGGCAGGCTGCTTTATTGTGTATTAACTTCTGGGCTGTGCATAAAGTTGCCAGAGTTGATGCATTGTTGATCTGGCCTTGTACAACATATGCATTGCTGTTGCTGCAACCTGTGACATACCCTGCAGAGTATGCACAGCACAGCAGTGGAGACAACTTGTGTTCTGAGACAACAGCGCTGCCCTGTGAAGCGTATCACATGTGTACAAGTGTATCACATGTGTACATTGTACGACTTAGCAATTTCCTGTAGCAGCTTCGCTAGACTCAGAAGCCATAATTTTGCGATGAGTCATCAAGTCTGTACTGAAGGCAATCACAAGATCAGGGAAACAGAAGTTTTACTGATGCCCATGCTTCACTTTTCACAAGGGAGCCCTTGCCTCCAGCCTACAATGGACTGAGTATTTGCACATGGTGACTTGTCAAGCAACAGTTGAAATTTGTGATGGGAACTGTGTCGGTGATCTTACCTGGGCGTTTGTATGGGTTGCTGTTTCTGATGTTGGCAAAACCCGGCAGAGCACAGTAGAGGAGAGGAATTACATTTTGAGATATCAGCATGACTCCTCTTTTGCACTTGCAAGCTTAGGTCTGGAGCGCCATAGCTGATGCCTTTCCAAGCCGCCTTTAAAAGTTGCATCCTTGCAGGATTCAGTTGAACTTCCAACCATGCTATCAAGTGCCGCCAAAGCCTCAGACCATACACCATCATGCCTGAGCCTCCCATTCCAGCATGAACTGTTTCAAATATGCCTCCATGAAAGCATGCCTGCTTCTGGCCCGCTTCCTGCCAGCATCTGTTTTCATCATACCCTGAAGGCCACAGCAAGCTTGTTATTTACTGGAGATCATGCATGCCTAAAGTTATGGCTGCACCAACTCACGAGGGGCTCATAAGGTGTTGAGGGTCTAGCAGGCAAATTCACGCACATCTTGCTGAAAAATGCTTGCTTGGCGGAAATTTGTAAGCAAGCCTGAACAAGGTACCTGCAGCTTCAGCAGCTTCTCGTAGAAATGGTTAATGGTCGTTGGCTTTTGTGAGCTGTCCATGTAGGCAGCCTTTGTCAAATTATTTCTGGGCTGGATTGCTGGATCATACAAGGGCCGTGGAAACTTGCCTCCAAATGTGAAACACCTTGCAATGCCTATTGCCCCTATGGCGTCCAGCCTGTACCAGCACACTGAATGCTTGTACGAATGGCATTATCACATGCACACATGCTGCCTAGGGGCTCAGTCTTGTGTGCACTTCAGACAGGAAAGGCGTAGTCAAATGCCATGTTACAAGGCAACTGAGAAAGGTATGTGGATGTGTCAATCTATACCTGTCTGCATCTTGCACCACAGCAAGCTCAGGACTTGTGATGCGCCTACCAGCGCCAATCTCATCCTGAGGAAACACCCACATGGGTCAGCATGCAGTCTAGCAACAAATGTACAAGGTAGTTCATTGCAGCAAAAGCAAAGTTGCAGATGCTAGGTGGTTCATAACAACGGCACAGCAAGCAATTGCAGCTTTTAGCAGGAAAGCATGACTGTACCTTGAAGCCAATACCCTGTATGATATCCAGAACAGCTTTCTGCTTGTCTTGTGGGTAGCTATGTTGCTGCAGATACTCCTGCTCACATGCCAAAATGTTGACAACATGGTCTTCTGCAGTTTTCTGTGCATGCACTGCAAGCAAAGCATCTGCAGCATGCTAACGCACACCTGAACAGTTGTTGCTGCTGCTGTCTCACTGCCGCTGTACTTCCAGTCTTGTATATCATGCAAAAGACTTGCAATTTCTACAAGCTCTAAATTCTGCAATCAGATCATGGCTTGTACATCGCTTGTGTACAAGCCGGCATCTGTCGCACAAAGATGCCGGCCTCATAGTCCTATAGCACCTGGCAATACCGCATTCCCTTCTTCTCTTGCTAGAGCTAAAGCCAGCTTCCTCACTCTATCGATGTGACTGCGAGCAGTCAGTTTTGTAGGGGAGTCATGCACGGCCGTGCTTGCCGATTGACCTGCTCGCTGGCAAATGCTGGACGAATGTACCTCCAGTCATGACTAGCATCGTGGTCCAGCGCAGTGATCTGCTCCCGCACAAACCTTTCCGTTCTCGATATAAAGTCTGCAGGCTCTTGCATCACAGCTGCTGTCAAAATTTTGGTTACCGGTCGTAGCCCAACTGTCAAGACAACAGAACGAAGCAGCATCCGCAAGATGTAGCTTGAGAAGAGGTTGACGGCGACTGGCTATACTGCACGATTGGTCGATTGCAAATAAGGCGTGCACAGCAGCCATTATTAGTAAGGCAGAATTAGCAATGCCGATCAGCGGCTGCACGCTGCCAACGACCTTGGTGCGTTCGTGGCCTGTACTGTGACGCCATGGTCTCTGCAAGGGTCTCCGATGACACTGTGGTCGCGGGACTGCGTCGCAAGCTGGTGCACCCACACACGTCTCTCTCACAGAAGTACCGGGTTTTGTTTTCACTCAGAAACATGCCAGGATCTGCTGCTGAAGCAGCTATTGTCGAAGGCAAGAGAGCTAAAACCCTCCCAAATTGTGTGCCGTGCACTCAGAGACTTACGCACCGACTATCTCCTTGCAGGCTTGAAGGATGCCTCAGCTTTATTCAGACACGAGGTGGCATATTGCTTAGGACAGAGACAGGACGCCGCAGCCATCAGCACTCTGAAAGAGGTGTTGGCAGATAGCCACGAACATTGCATGTAAGCACGATGTTGGTACTCTGCAAGGCCCCCCTTACACAATGCTGACAGTGATAGTCTCCTGGCAGGGTGCGGCATGAGGCAGGAGAGGCTCTGGGTGCCATTGGAACCACGACATGCTTGAAAGAGCTCCAGCAGTATGTACATGACCCTTGCCTAGAGGTGAGGTCATGCTTGCCTGCCGTGCATGCACCTATTTAGCTTGATCCATATATACAAATATATGTTTCAGTGTGTGCAAGTCGAGATGTGTGTCGACATGCATGTCATTGGAAAGCATTGCCGGCTTGATTTGTAACATTGACGGTCAGCTCCAGTTTTCTGTGACCTGCAACAGGTAGCGCAGACATGCCAATTGGCTCTGCAAAGAATACAATACCATAACCAGCATGAAACGCCTGCTGAGCAAGATGAATCTAGGTATCTGTCAGTGGATCCCACGCCAGCAGCGCCAAGCAGCACACCTGCAAATGAGCTGCGTGCAAAGCTTGTGGATGAAGAAGCACGCATCTTTGATCGCTACAGAGCCATGTTTGCCCTGCGCAATAAGGGGGGCCAGGAAGCCGTCTCTGCGCTTGGCGAGGCCTTTGGATCTCACAGTGCCCTGCTAAAGCATGAGGTTGCGTATGTGCTGGGGCAGATGCAGGATGCTGGGGCTGTTACCACCCTCAGGTGACTTTTGTGCCCTCCAGTTCCCTGTCATCATCAGGTTCACATTGAGTACCATCACTTTCTCATTTGCATTTTCTCTTTGCGCTTCACAATGAGCACCATCACTTCTCACACCAGCATACTTGGATCCAGACACACAGCATGCTGCCTTATCGTGCAGTACTGCACAGCAGAAATAGCAAGCAAGGGTTGCCTTGCAGGCATGTGCTGAGGGATGAGTCAGAGCATGCCATGGTGAGACATGAAGCTGCAGAAGCCCTGGGATCCATTGCATCCCCAGACTGTTTGCAGCTGCTGACCGACTACTGCAAGGACCCAGAGCCGATAGTGGCTGATAGCTGCGTGGTGAGCATCTGCATCATATTGTTTTCATTGTCAGTCATAAGCATGATGTCAGGCAGTGTGTGAGTACCTTGATCCTGCTGTTGTGTCCATGCTCTGCATATATAGGCTTGCATCCAGGGCACGGCGCTTCTCATCAGTCATGAGCACTTATGAGAAGCGCAGTGCCCTTGATGCAAGCCTATGTATCCAGAGCCTGGACCATTTGGCGGCATGATCTGACATGGCGCAGATGTTGAAGATGAGATATCCGCAGCTTGTTAGTTTCAGCAGTAGTACTTGATTCTCTGCCTGAAAGTAAGCTTTGGCTAGACCAGATGCGTGCTGTGCAGGTTGCTCTTGACATGCTGGAGTTTGAGCAGTCTGGCGCCTTTCAGTATGCAGACACTGGAGTGGCAGTTGAAGCCTAGTGTTATCACTTCACAGTCTGCCCCACATTGCTGATCACAATTGGGTCCTGCACGGACAGGTTTATCACTGAGACAAACCAGTACTTTTATTTGTCGCAATCAACAGAAGCAGACCTGACATATATGGGTAGATGTCATTTAGTACATAAGCAGAACATGGCGACCAAGATGCTACGCTCAAACATACACACCCCTGCACTTTGCTTAGAGGTAGAACATACTGACTAGATAGATGGTTCCAGTCGAGCACTTACTTGCAATGTTCAAGCTTTCAGATATGTGCGTTGTCTTCAGCAAGCTGATAAAAGTGCTGAAATGAACCTTTTGAGTATGCAACTGTATAGTGAGGTTGAAGCTGAATGTAAACCTGCATATGCTACTGCAATTTCTATCTTACCCTAGCGCAGACCTGTTGCATCACCAGGGTGTTTGGTTGATCATGTAACAATCAGAACGTGTACTTTAGCAAATGCTGGGCTGCTGTGCACTCATCATGTGTTGATTCAGGCTAAGTATGGGAATCATGCGTTCACAATCTACACGCTGGTCGAGATTGACCTCTGTAAGCCTACAGCTTGCCTACTGAGTCAAATAACATTGTTGATTTCACCAATGACATTGATTTCGCGACCGCCATACAGGGCAGATATGGCCTGCTCAACATACGTTTTGATGCGCGCTGTGTCCTGCACCAAAGCCAGCAACTTTGGAGCGTTGCTTCTGAGAGCGCGCTCTTGCTCTTCTTGCTTAGCCTGCAGCTCGCGTGCCAGCCTGCAAGTCAAGTCAACTCAACAATACTGCCAGGCCATTGACAAGGTATGATGTTGGCACAGCTTGCAATGTGGCAGACTGCCCTCCACAGCAACAGCAGGTGTGCTGTTGTTTTACTGAGTTTACAAAGACAACAGAGCCATACTGGTGTGTTGTATAAGACATAGCATGGCAGGCAATCTGGTAGAACCAAAAGTACTCTCAGACAAGCTTTGCCAAGACACGTACTTTGGAGAATTCAACCTGTGCAAGAAACACTCACACTGACACATTGAATAGACAGAGGATGTGCATGTTGATTCAGCATTCCCTGCACTGATACCTGAGAAACTTATCGTGCTGGCCAGCTTTCTGTTCCAACGCTCTGACAAGCCTGGTTAGGTACTGCTTGGACGTCTTGATCAGCACCAGCTGCTTTACCTTGGTGCTGGTCATGTTGGACAGCACATCACTAACAGCGTCACTCTGCTCTTGAACACTTGATAGGCTCAGGCGCTGCATGCTCTCAGGTGCTGCAGTTGCTAGGGCCTCATGACCACCTGTTCAAAGAACAATTGTCTCTGCTCAAGCACTCTTGATAAAAATCTGCAATCAGGCCTATCAGTGCGCAACATAGCTCATAATCAGGACACCAAAGTACGTATAAGATATGGAAATGTGTGCCATATTTGCAGCAGCATGCATATGAGTGGCTGAGCGCTCAGCACATTGCAATGGCCAACTGTTGTGTTGCTTGAGCACAGGGGTTGCTATGACACCAATTGAGGTGCCTGGCCCAAGTGTTGCTGTCATGCATGAGCAAGTGTCCAGCCCAATATTGCCTGTTGATGATGCAACAGCATAAGATGTAAATGCAGCCTCAACACAGATGGGTCCTGGTGTGTTACAACATCGGCAGAATTGTCTGCCGTAGAAGTTACGCTGCAGCTGTCACCTGAGGGCAAGCCAGACATATGGAGCCAATCCTCATACAATTACACAGGCTCACCTGACTTGAGTTCCTGTATCTGCTGCAACAGGAAGGAGCTGAGCTCATATAGGTCATCTAGAAAGGCTGTTCTGAAGCTGCTGTCTTCAGAGAGTCTCAAGATGCTTTCAGGCCAGGCTTGCCCATGTGCGTCACTTTCAGCCTGCAACCCCGAGGGCGCTGACTGGCTTGCATCAGTATCAAGACCGGAATTCTCAGCTCCTTCTGCTGCTTCAGTGATGTCAATGTCCCAGCTGATGTCGGCATCTTCTGAGGGGCTGGCTGCATCTGGCCCTGTGCACACAGCCCCAATCTTGCTGTGCAACGCTCGACCCAATGACAGCCCATCTGGTGTTTGTTGTTCATGTGGTTGCAATGAGACATGCCCTTGCAACGCTTGTTGCTTGTATGTGTCCAACATTCACATGCAAACTCTCATGTCGCAGACATAGCAAGTGAAGTTATGAATGCCATGGCAAACAAGTCAAGTTATAAGCAAGCTTGAGCATAGGAGCTGCACTGTTTGCAGAGACTATTGCCCGTTCGGAGCATATCTGCAGTCTCACTGAAACAAACATGCAAGCAGCCTCTTCATACTAAGCAGTACATTGATGGAGATTTGTGCATTACCAGGACTGTCTGATACAGTTTCTTGTGTGGATGGCTCAAGTGCAACATCCCAATCTATGTCATCACCCACACCGGTATCATCATCATTGCCTGCCTCTCGAAGCTGCTGAGGGGCTGAAGGTTCATCTGCCGCACCTGCTATGTCCCATTGGATTTCACTGTGAACCCCATTGGTTGAATCAGCTGCTTCCTTTTCCACGATGCCTGCTGCTTCACCATTGCGCAGATTCGCAGCACTTGGGGAAATAGGATGGTCCGGAGATGAGCTCTGGCTGAGAGAACTGTCCTTGACAGCATGCAATTGTGGTAGCATGCTACTGGGTTCTGGTGCTGCAGCACTAGCTGTAGCCGAGTGAGCATAGGCTGTGAAAGCAGCATAGTGGTCAATTGCAGCTGCAACGACAGGGCTGCTGAGATTTGCCAGAGCTTCCTGAAACAGGCCTGGCAGCTGCTGCTGCAGCTGAGCAAGCTCCTTGGCTATGGTGCTGCCCTTGATGCCTAGCTCTGCACATTCCTACAGACGGCACAAATGGATTCAACTGCTAATTGTTCATCTGTGAGGGCACAGTCACGTCAGACCAATACAGGAAGTTGTACACTGCTTGTGCATGTCACATTTGATACAAGGGCTGCCACACACATGCTAAACATGTGTGAGGGGCCTCATGTGTCATGCAAGCATTGAAATATACTCCTATGTAACGGCTTAAGTAAATCTTGCTCAGGGCAGTTGCCAGCCATATTTGTGACTATGACATGGCATATGAACTTTGGGAGATGAGAATGAAGAACACACCTGCTTGAACTCCTTAGTAGCAGCCTCAGCATTACGCAGGTACTCTTCATGCTTGTGTTCTTGGTCTGATAGCTGATGCTGCGTCTTCTCAGCTTGCTTCTTGAAATATGGAATCTCAAAATCTACATTACGTATCAATGTGTTGCCTGCTTCTGCCAGATGAATGTCTGCAGATGCACAGAAGGGCTGTGAGATTCAGGAGTGTGTCAAAGACAATGGCAGTCTTGATTTGCAAAAAAGGCCCTACCTGTGACACTCAAACAGCGTGTAAAGGTACAGCTTTTGCAATAGCATGGAACATGCATCAACATTGGAGGCTGCATGTTTTCCAAAAGCATAGATCATGCAGGATGTGAGGTACATGAGCCAAGCTGGTGTTGTCGGTATGAAGACCTGCTTACTTTGCTTTTCATATGCCTTCACAATCTTGTCCCAGGTGCCTGCACTGCCCTTCAGGCCTCCAAACATCCCTTTTTCTGCTCTCCCTGCAAGTCTGTCTCTGATTTCTGTGGCATTGAAATAGCTCACAGACGCTGTCTGGTCAAAGTCAGCTGGCAAGCTCTTCATTTCTGCAGATGCTGCAGCTTGTATCGCTTGCAGACGTTTTCTCCAGTCAGTTGGGATGTGCTTCCTGACACCCTGCACAGGTACACAAGGTTTGTGGGCCGTGCGGCAAAGAACCCCAGAGAACCTCACAGCAAGGGGAGGTGACCTTGCAGGCTTGCACGCATGCAAAGGCTGGCACGGCTTACCAACCATTCAGCAAGCTTGCCATATTGAATATCGATAGGTGTTTCATCCTTGCCGTCAGGTTTGCCGTAACCTTCACCGATCAGTCGTGCTATACCATACGCGGGCTCGGCTGCCTTGGCCAGTGCCATACAGTCAAATAAAACGCGGTGGCTTCCAGAAATCAGATGATGTTGTTGAGCCTATTCGGTGACTGAAAATGACGTGCAGTGTCAACACCGTCAGATGTGCATGCAGACATGTACTGATGAGGCTGAGCTCAGCACCAGGCCAACACACAGCAAGAAAGCAATGTCAGAAGTCAGACGCACGGAGATCAGCGACAAATTGCTCATCGAAGGGTCTGATACAATGATGGTGTACACCCATGCAAGCAGCAGAGGCTACCCCAAAAGAATGTTGACTTCCTTGGCAGATGCTATTGCGTATCCCGCTTACGCGCAGGAAAAGGTCATGGTCAACTTGATGCGCTTGACATTTTTGCGCATGTGCTCTTGAGGGCAGGCCAAACAACTGCTTTGATGAACAGACGACAGACATAAGCTACCAGGGACAAGTGAGGTCGTAGGCTGAGTTTTTGCATGGATGGCATTACAGCGTTAGGTCAAATACTCTTGAACGTCCCGGGCGGGACAAGGCTGTGGAGAACAAACAAGCTATTGCAAGTCTATCAGCATGGCGGTCAGCCCGAGAGTCACGTCTTCTGCTATCGTGTACCACAGCTGCCGGATCTATGCTGTCTGCTTTGCACTTCAGGCTATGTCGGTACGTTCCGCGCTGCAAGCCTCACTGGTAGCAGATACCAGTACCTGCTACATGTTTTGTGCGCCACCTCCCTCTTTGCGAACATAGGCTGATGACGAGGTTACTTAGTCAGCTCAGTCAAGATCACTATGCTTCCCGTGACACACTGTGCAGGTTGTAGTTGCAAACGAGGCGATGGACAAAAGTCAGAACGCCTGCAATGCGATGTCCCCAGGCCCAGGTTGTCCATGCTCTCCAGAAGAGGGAGCTAAGGAAGGGGCATGCTCGGCAGGCTTCATATGCACAGCGCTCTGGTCTGCCATGCTAGTGCAACCAGCACCCGCTCCAAATACCACAGCCAAGTGTTGGCCTTGTGCTTTTGGACAATACTGCCCTGCAGGCAGCTATCTTTCTGGACAGTCAGCTGACTTGCCCCAAGCTGTGGAAAATCACACATGCAGGTATAGCGGCACCAAAACAGCTGAGTGGCATCTGTCTATCATTGTTAGTGCCACCTCAAAGTTACTGTGTACATGTGGTTGCCTGCAGTGCTGGGCATTATTGTCCGTCCTCTGGTGTCATGCTGCCATGTCCGCCAGGAAGTTTCTGTCCTAAGGTAAACAGCAACGTGAAACAGAAGCAGAGCACTGCCCGTCTGTCCTGCATCACCCATCGTGCATAAAGTGTGCGACACATGTTGCGTATAACATTCTATGCTGCACAAGATTGAATTCGCAGCATAGTCAGATCTGCCAAAGCAGTCTGCAGATTGCAAACGATTTTGTGCATAATGACATTGCAGACTGCAAACATTTCGCACACATATACTGCTGTTGTCTCTGCATGGTCTTTTGTAACATCTGTCACTGGTTGTCTGACACAAGGCTCGTCAAGACACACCACCATCACTTGGCTGCAGTTTTGGTGTTGGAAATGCTGTTTGCTATCATGCAGGGGTCCATAGGGCATACAACATGCGACTATCAAAGGCTGATAGATCAGGCACCAGACACCATCATTCCAGCGCGGCCATTCACAGTGTATGACCGGGTGCATGATGCTGGTGACCCTCTTGGCGGCAACATCTGCCCATTCAATTCCAGCACGCCCCTGCAGCCATGCAAGAAGGTGTGATGCAGAAAGCAAATCACTGACTGCTTGGGGTCTGTGTTTGATCATGTGCAACAGACATGTGGCTGGTCAAAGCGGTCCTGTCAGCCATAGGCATGTGCAAATATGTCACATGTTGTGCTGCAAAGAAGAAGCAGTCTCACAGATGTTCACAAGACGTTGCTCAGAAAAAGATGATGAAGACTCAAAGATTGCAAGAAACATAAACAGGCTTTGTTGTGCACAAGGTTCACTTTAGTACATGCTTTGGGTCTCAGAATAAGGGCTGCCCTTGTGTCAGGGGTCACCATCCTGCTTGACAATCTGCAGCATCTCTGTGCCTGTGCTGGGTTGCTACTGTCTATACCCAGGCAAGCATTCCTCGGCCATGCTTGCAGAGCCATGCCCCAAGCAAAGGTTTCTTGATGCAAGTTGCACCCACTTGCCCCTGTAGTCTATAAGATTCAAGCTTGATACTTTTTGCTGCTGTAGGGCTTCTACTGTCCAGATGCAACCACCATTCTGCCCTGTCCTGAGGGCAAGTTCTGCAAGTGGTGGTCCCGGCGCCCCAAGTCATGCCCCTGGCTAGCCACCTGCCCTCATGGCTCCACATCAGCTGACCTCTCCCTGGCAGGCTTCTTCTTTATGCTGCTCATTCTGCTGCTGCTGTGGCTGGCTTACGTGGCCTGTGATGCCTACATCAGGTAGGCGTCACAACTCATGCTGCCCTCTGCAAACCTTTCCCTGACCTGTCATTGTTGCTGTTGCTGCTGCTGCTGCGGACACAGGTCACTTAAGCAAGTACATGTGAGTTCATGCATGGATATCAAAAAATAAAGCTGCCAAAGGCGCCTCTGCTGTTGCTGCTGCTGCTGCTGCTGCTGCTGCTGCTGCTGCTGCTGCTGCTGGTGCTGCTGCTGGTGGTTTTGTGGCTGCTGATGCTGCTGTCACTGCTAATGCTATTGTTATTGCTGATGCTACTGTTATTGCTGATGATGCTGCTGCTTCTACTGCTGATGAGTGTAGCTTGTGATGCAGACTTGACATTGACGCTAGAGTGTACCAAACATCTCAAAATCTTAAACAGCTGCTTTTGCTGCTTCCGCCGCTGCTGCTGCTGCTGCTGCTGCTGCTGCTGCTGCTGCCAATGGTAATGCCAGCTCAGCTGCTGACTCAACCACAAGTGAAATTGCCGTGAATCTTTGTATAGGCTGCAGCAGGGGGTGGTGGTCCAGAAGCAGCAGGCCAAGGAGAAGCTGCACAAGCTGGTGGCTCCACTGCTGACCATGCACAACGCCCACCAGCTGAGCCTGCAAGCACTGGGTGCCATCCAGCCCAAGCTCAACCTGAGCTTCAGTGAGGTTGGAGCCACCCTGAGGGATGGCACCATCATTCTGCAGGGCGTGACAGGCCACTTCAACAATGCCAAGGTGCCTATGCACATGTCTGCTGCCTCTGTGTATCATCATACGTTCCAGCTCACTTTCTTTCATGTGCTGGCATCTGGAGGAGATTGCAAATGCATTTGAGGCACAAGGTGCTGCTTTTGAGCACGACTGCCTTTCATGTCATGCACCTGTTGTGGCAGAAAGCGTCATATGTGTTGCACATTGTTATGCACATTGTCATGCACATTATGAATACACCCGATTTGCGTGTGCCCAATTGGCGTCATCCAATGTAGTTTCACATGTCATTTCAGGTGGCTGCTGTGATGGGTCCCAGTGGCGCTGGCAAGACAACTTTCCTGAATGCCCTGATGGGCACAGTGAAGTATGGCACCATTTCTGGGCAGGTCTGGGTGAATGGGCGCGCCATGAAAATGTCTAGGCTGCGCCGTATCATGGGCTTTGTGCCCCAGGTATTGCAGTCTCCATTCACTCACCAAAGTCTGCATTTATGCATTTGTGAAAATCGGGTACTTCCAAAGGCTTGGGTATGTGCAGCTCTGGCTGCTTCCATGTCTGAGATCCTGTCGTACTGACGCGTGGATTGCGTACAAAATCTTAAACTGTGCAATCAACCCTCCTTGCAAAGCCTACTTGGCATTGGGCATAGTCTGCACAAAATTGTCTTGCCAGCATCATGAACAGTGGTGCTTTGCACATGAACATACCTGCGCTGAGTTCAGAAAAAATAGTGCTGACAAAGGTGAGTAACATGTGCTTTCACATTGTGCATACAAGCTGTCCCATGTCTATGTTTTGCGTATGCTGCTTGATATCTAAATGTCAGAAAGGGCCTTCAGCTTCTTTGAGTCTAGTTGGCTCTTCCTTCTGCTCTGCACGCATGCCACAGTGCTTTGAAGCAGGTGCAAAATCCTTGCACAATACGGCTCCTCTTTGCCGTGGTCTCACGCTTCTTTAAGAACTCAAATGGTTGCAAAAGCTGTGAGAAGAGTCCACTTGAACACCCCCAGCATTGACAGCGCTGTCAGTGTTTTTATAGTGCATGTCTTGGGGCTTCAGAGCATGTCTTGCAGGACGACATCGTACACGAGGACTTGACTGTCAGAGAGAACCTAGAGTACAGCGCCTGGCTGAGGAACCCCAAGTACATGCGCACACGTGCCAAGGGGGATCTTGTGGATGATGTGATTGACGTGCTCAACCTGCGCTCAGTCCAGCATTCTGTCGTTGGCACAGCCGAGAAGAGAGGCATCAGGTGATTGTGCTGACACAGCAGCATGCCTGCCGTGAGCTGTGTTCACACATAGTGATATTGTATATTGTCCATAGATCATTTGTTTATTTGTATTTGTATTTGTATTTGTATTTGTATTTGTATTTGTATTTGTATTTATATTTGTATTTATATCTATAATTGTATTTATATTCATGTTCATGTTCATGTTCATGTTCAAGTTCATGTTCATGTTTATGTTTATATTTCTGTTTATGTTTATAGTTATATTTTATTTACCTGATTCATCTATTCATATATTCATAGTGCGTGCAGTGTCTCTTCTACTCATGCTGTCTTACACTTTGCTGTGCCAGCTCTGCCCTTGAGCTGAAGGTGCTGCATGGCGCAAAGCATGTTGATCTCCGTTTGAGAAACTGACTGTTTATAAGCAATGTACAAGCTTGCTGATAGGCGCCGGTGTGATGTGCAGCGGAGGACAGCGTAAGAGGGTCAACATTGGCCTTGAGCTAGTCTCCAAGCCTTCACTGCTGTTCATGGATGAGCCCACCTCTGGCCTGGATGCTACAGCTGCTACAGACATTCTCACAGCTCTGAAGAGGCAAGCTCCTTGTTCAAACTTCTGCTGTTTAGGATCAATGCACCAATCTGTGGCTGATGAACACCAGGCAACAGTATTGATCAATTGTCAGGCATTATTATGGAAAATATAAGGACAAGTGATGCACGCTCAAGACAACAAACAAAGTGGATGGCACAAACAAAGATCACTTGCTTGTCTTGACTGAGTCTATCAAGAGTCCAATGGCTGCAGTGGAGACTCACCAAAGGCTTGCATAGGTCGTATCAAGAAGATGTGTGTTGCATTGGAAACCTGCTGCACAAGCACAGCTTCCTCATGGCTGCACATGCACAGCTTCCTCACGGCTGCAATGTTGTTGGCATGTGCTGGCATCGAGACACTCTCCCAAGCTACTGCATCAGAAAGTCTTGCTGGACAATGTCACACGATGTCTTCTGGCTAAAAGGCTCTAGACATTGTAACTCTCTTGAGTTGAACAACATCATGTTTGCAGGATGGCTGACCTGGGGATGACGATTGTAACAGTAGTGCATCAGCCTCGGTATGGCATCTTCGTCCTGTTTGACGAGGTGTTACTGCTGGGTAAGGCTGGTCGTACAGTCTTTCAGGGCCCTAGCACAGCAGCCCTGCCCTACTTCAACAGCCTAGGCTTTGAGCTGCCACCCAATGAGAACCCAGCAGACTTCTGCCTGGACGTCATTTCTGGCAGCATACCATGCCAAGGCCACCCAGACTTCAGACCTGAGGTGTGCTTTGTTACTACCACTGGAAACTCTGGAACTTCGCAAGGTGCAGTTGATGCTTGACTGAAAGTGCAGCTTGTGTCTGGATGTCATGCTAGCAGTTTCCTGTGCAAAGACTTTGCTGACGGCTGGGGATATTGGTCTGAGCCTGCGTATCATTGTCATCCTGACTGCATCAGGGATCTGGTCAACAGCTGCATCAACAGACTTGCTCTCAACATTCCTTGACAATGCTTGCAGACTACAAAGCTGTGTTGATTCTGCAAATCACGAGATTTGTCACAATACAGACAGCAGCAACTCACTGACAACGATTGTGCAGAGCCCCAACCCCCTCAATGCACAGCTTTGAGACCATTGCAGCAGTCACTGACCACTGCTCACCTGTCACACCTTGTTGCAGCAGCTTCTGCACACCGTCAAGCATCATATGGCATATGATTTCATGCAGCCCAAGCCTCCACAACCCATGCTTAGAGTCAAAGCAGCTTCTGCATCTCACAACAGCTGATGCAAGCAAGCATATGGTGCATGATTTCATGCAACCCACTCTTGCATTGCTCATGCTGCGTGGTGAAGCTGCAGGACTTATACCCTGCATGGATTGAGCAAGGCCTGGAGTGGATTGCTGTGAATGGGCAGCAGGCAGTAGACACCAACCAGGCACCTGCACTACCAGCTGCCCCCCTACCCCAGGACCTCATGCTCAGCCCTGAGCAGCTGCAGCTGGTCACTGACTACTTCCAGAAGGTGTGTTCACTTCCCACTCATCTGGTGCACACCCCAAGGATCTTGTATGCACAGCAGCTGCAGCTGATCTCTGACTTCACAAAAATGGTATTCTGACTTCCAAGTTCATCTGGTACACAACCCCAGCATGTTGTATGCGCAGCGGCAGATGAGCCATTCAGATGAGGTGGCTCAACTGGATGTGCCTGCATATCCAACTGCGTGTCAGCAACAGAACAGTCAAACAAGTAAGTCTGGAACATGCAAGGGGTCGTGACGCCTGTGCAGCAGGCAATTTTCCCTGTGATGCATGTCTGTACCCCTGATGCTCATCCAGCTGTCTTTGCTCCTAATGTTCATGAAGCTATCCTTGCTCCTGATCTTCATGAAGGTGGTGAGCCAACCAAAGACCCCTCATGCAGGGAGCTACTCAGGACTGTACATACATGACCCTTAAGTAAGAAAATGCTTCTAAAGAAGGAGTCCAAGGACAAGTCCAAGCAGTGTGTAATCAATTTCTTGAACTCGTTCGCTCAAGTGGTTTGGTGCTGACTAGTGCTGCTGTGTTCACAGGTGGATCAGAGTGGCAGGGGTGTCCTCGCCCCTGCTGACATCAACGGCTTTCTGAATGAGTTGGGACTGGAGCCCACCAGCAGTGACGTGCTACACATCATTGATGAACTTGACTGGAGCGGCAGCGGCATCGTCAGCAGGTGAGTCACCAATCAGCTCATCTGCTCTTCCATGTGACAGCCAACCCTTGCAACTGACAACTAGGCATCATGCTGCATGAGCCTCAGGCACAGTGTATGGTTGCTCAGAACGAACAGGCACTGTTCCCATCGTGCTCAGAGGTGCTGTCAGCATATGCAGCATACTCTGGTATGTGGTCAGAACGCTGTGTGGTGCGCAGATATGATTTTATTGAGTTTATACGCAATGGAGGCCGTCGCCCTCATGCTCAACCTGACCCCCTCACAAGACAGGGCTCCATAGAGCTGGTCAGTGAGGCTTCAGACGCTGGTCAGACAGAGCAGCAGCCCCCACCCCCTACCCACATACACCCCGGGGCTGACCCCTTGCAGCCACGAGACAATGCTGAGGGGATGGCCAGAGACCACATGGAGGCTGCGCTTGGCTTCAAACCTTCAGACGGACAGCAGCAACATCAACTGGGATTACAGACTAAGCTTGCTCCCTTGCAGACAGCGGTACTGCTCTGCTGCTGCAACCTTTGACATTGCAGGCATCTTGATGCAGACAACTTGCGTGATCTCCGTGTCAAACTAGCAATGATGCAGAATGCAACTGTTTGCCTTGAGGCAATGGCCTGAGCCAGCATCTCCTGTGATCATTAGCAACATCATCTCTAGGGCCATGTAGCTCATCCTGATGATTGCTTCTCAAGTCCCTCAGCGAGCTTTGCACATTCAAGCAGCACATGGGAAACTGTCAAAGCTATTGTAGCATCCCAGTGGAGGCAACAAGCCACGTGATTTGCTGCGATAAATGTCACTGAGTATGGCACATGCTTTTGTGTAGATGCAGGGAGGGGGCAGTCAGGATGATTTATTGCAAGGGGTGTCCCCTAGCAGCACCATCAGGGACCTGGAAGCTGCCTGTGGCCCCTTGTCGGCTGCCTCAGGCCTGCTGGAGACAGCCAGCCTGCCGCCTGCAAAAGATGCCGCCATCCTACCCTTGCTGTGGGCTAGGCTTGTGTCCAGCCTGCAGCAATTCAGTGAGCTGCGGCCCCTTTTGATGCATGACCCTGCCAGATATTGCATGGACCCATTCACTGCTGTGCATCCTGTCATACAGTGCTGTGAGCTGCAGCCCCTTTTCACGCATGGCTACGTCATGCATTGCATGCATGCATTCATTCACTGCTGTGCACCCTGTTATACAGTGCTGTGAATGGTGGTTCGAGGTGCAGAACATGTCTCATGTTTGGTGTCATGGTCACGGCATGGTGAACAATACCAGCTTGGATAGTCGGCAGTGGTGCAAGCATGAGCTGTGCATGATGTGTCCTACATGCATGAGCCCTGCACATATGCATGCAACAGCACCTGTGTGCATCATTTGGGGCCTGCAGATCTCCACAGCAGTAGAACCTGCCAGCAATACAATTGTGTCAGGTGCAGCCAGTCTTGAGTCTATTGGTTTGCATCACACCTTCCCTCATACACAAGCTTGCCCCTAGGATGAGCTACACACAGTCCTGAGTAGCTCCCAGTGTGACATCCTGATTTGGCAGTCAGCGTACAAACTGCCAACAGGTGTTTATGTGCCTCAAGACAGACCAGACAAGGCAACAGGTGTTAACGTGCTCCAAATCAGACTGGACAAAGCATACATCACGCCAAACTGGGTCCATCGTGCTGCAGAGCATGGGGTGTGGAGGGCTTGCAGTTGGCCCTGGGGGCGCAAGAAGCGCAGGTTCCGCACCATTCCCGGAGTGACCAAGCAGTTCAAGCTGCTGCTGCGGCGAGCTGGCGTGAAGTGGGTGCGAGGCTGGAGCTACAAGTTCATCGACATGCTGCTGTTTGTGGGAGCTGCACTTGTTGTGGGTGAGCCCTGCATGAACCTATGCAGGCCCTGCATGACAGGGTGTAACACTGTGATAGTGATGCGTGGGGGTTTTGTCCATGATTCTGCTGCCAGTGAGGAAGAACACTGACAGACCAACAGACCTAAGCCTAAATGCTGCGGCAATGTATGTTGTTGATTCAGAAGTGTGTTCAAATGAGATACATAAATTTTATTGGGATCCAACCTGTATTGGGATGCACTCTGCTGGGACGGTATAGCAAGAAGACATCATCACTTCAAAGGCAGCAGAAGGCAAGGTGGAAAAGGCATGGCGTCACTTCAAAGGCAGCAAAATGCAATATAGAAAAGGCATGGCATCGTTCAAAAGCAGCAAACCAGGTATGCGTGATCGCAGGGGTGGTCCATGGCACAAGCTGGGAGCTGGAGAAAGTGAGAGGCAATGGCGTGATGGCCATGCTCACTCTGGCCATCATCTCTGTGGTAGCTGCTCTGCAAGTCTTTGGCAAAGACAGGCTCATCTTCTGGCGTGAGAGCGAGTCAGGTGAGAGCTGTTGCTCTCAACTTGCCTGCTCAGGCGTCGGGGATATCTGCATACTTTTGCAGGTTGCTTGTCCCTGTTTGCAGCAATGTTGCTTAGCAAATGCAAGCCTTGTTGCCATTGGTCAGTCAGCAGGCCAGTCTGCAGGCTTGCGCCTGTCAAAAGATCTGCATATGCAGCTGTCATGTGCTGCAACTGCATTTGCACACATGTGAATTTGTGCTGCATCTGGTGTCTGTCAACTTGGGCATCTGCTCATGTGTAGCCTGCCCACAACAAACACAACTATATGCGTGTACATGCGCATGCAACTCAACAACCTGAACCTTGCCCGCAGGCTTGCACACATCAGCGTTCTTCTTCGGGCATGCAGCCATGCACATGATTGATATTCTGGTGCAGCCAGCTATCTTCATGTCCCTCTACTACACCCTCACCCTGCCAGAGATCAAGTTTGTGGACTACTACATAGGTAGACATATCATACTGATTGATCCATTGATTGATTTTCACCTGTGCCAGCCTTTGCTCTCGCATGTCATATGCTGCCTTGTATCCTTGCTCATCTGGTTATTTGATCAGCATCACAATTACCATTTCCTTACTGTGCTGCTCTGGCATGTGTACTCATCCTAGCAAAGCAGATTATGATATGAATTCATTTAGATTGCTTGTTACCTGAACAGAACTACCTTGCTGACCTGCTACCTTGCATGTGTGCACAAGCACTTTTGCCGTACAGCGGTGACTTCGTTGTTGTCTCATATGGCACTTGCAGATGCAGTCTTGCACTGTCGGCATCAAATGGCATGCTGGTGTGCAAACAACTTGCTGGGCCACTTTCTGGCATACCAGATGACATACATCTGCTTTGTACCAAGATGTATCCTGGCATATCACAGGCAATCTCGCAGCCTGAGACACAAGCAGCTCAAGTTTGCTGCACACTGCAAGCATGCACAGTTGCAGTCATATGACCAAAGCTGGGGTACACTGTGTGCAACCTGTCTTTTCTTAGCTGCACTCATGATGCCCATAAAACACCCTTCAAGTCACCAGTCTGTACTTCACTTGATCTGTATCTGCATCTCCATGGTCTCAAAGTGATGCAGAGACAGTGCATGCTGCTGTGCTGATGATTTTGACCAGAGTCCTGACAATCCTGGCACATCTGTACCACCTAGTTGGTTGGCTGAAGATCTCAGTCTTCCTCCTGTACTGCTCTTAACAAGACAGTGTGTGTGGTGTGACTGTGGTGTGTGTGGTGATGCAGTGGCTGTGCTAGTTACCTGGTACACATCTGGCCTGGGCTACCTTATGTCCGTGGTCATGGCTCCTCAGAACTCCATGGTGGCAGCTGTGGCAGTGTGCATGATTGTGGGTGGCTTCCTCAATGGAGTGGAGCCCCGCTACAGGTCTCTCAGCCCAGTCATGAAGCATGTCTTTGGTGAGTCAGATAGCATGCTGTGCTGAGCTCATCACGACGTGCTGGCCTTGGCTGTGCTTTCTTTTGCCATGGCTGTGATGCAATTGTTGTGTAGCAAGTCATAGCTGGGCTGTGCTGCGCTGTGCTGTGCTGTGCTGTGCTGTGCTGTGCTGTGCTGTGCTGTGCTGCGCTGCGCTGCGCTGCGCTATGCTACATAACATCAGCCTGCAAGTTGTGTTGTGCCATGTAGGCCTGAGCTATGCCAGGTGGTCAACAGAAGCAATCTCAGCTCGTGAGTTCAGCCAGTACGACTACTACATGCAGCCCCGCATCCACACCATCATGTCACAAGTGAGCGCTCTCTTTTGACCTTTGCTTCTGCTTTGTTATGGCCTGTAGAGCGTGGTTGCCATTCACTTAGTATGGCAGCTGCTGCACAGTTTTCAGATTGATCTCCCCTGTAGGTAGTGGCATGCAGGATTTGAACTGTTGTTGACTCAGGAAGGTAACACTGCACACAGTCATGCATCTTTGTCTGCCTTGTTAGCACTCATCTGTGTGCACACAAGACAAGCTTAGTGCACGAGGGGCTGACAGGCATGTACAGAGGCAGTAATGGAGTGAGTGCATGTGCAGATAGGCTACTGTGGCCTTGATGGTGAGCCAGAGCATGGGGCCATGCCAGGAGCCCCAGTCAATGGCCCTGGCAGCCTGAACATCAATGTCTACTGCAAAGGATACGTAGCCCGGGACTACACAGCAATGTTCATACAGGTATACCTAAAGATCACAAGAGTTACGCAGCTCACTTGCGGCTGTGCAATGAGCGTACATGTATGCACAGTATACATGGCGTCGTCTCAATGTTTGTGGGTTGGCTGTGCTGGCAACCTTGCTGCATACAACTTGTTGTGCAGATCATTGCATGCTGCAGTGTCCCAAAGCAGTTGTGCTAGTCTGCTTAGTTGACTGGGCCATCTGTGCATTGATATGCATGCCATTAGAAGCTACACATCTGTTCACATTTGTGCGCGCTGATTTGCAGGGTCTAGTGCTGCGCTTACTGACGTACTTGGGCCTCAAGTACTGCAATCAGCGCAGCAAGCATAACCCTGTAGCTCGAGCCTTCACTCGAATGTGGATGAGAGCGCGATTTGATTCAAAGCTACATTGGTGGTCAACGTCATCAACTCCCCGCTCAGCCTCTTCTTTGCCTGTACAGGAGCTCTCTCATGCTCTTGATCATCAGCATCAGAAAGACTTGCCTGCCAAATCAGACATTGCAACCCCCCTGCTTGCCCAAGCTGTACCATTCTGAAGTATTACACATAAAACATTAAGCCATGTTGCTTGCTGCTGGTTCCCATGTCGAGTACATCTGTATATTTCAGTGCTGCTGTGCTTGGACAGCCTTGTTCATCTGGCATTGACAGCACATACACACCAGCAATAACTGCTATTATAATACACCTGCCACAACCTACCGTGCTACGTTTTATACTACAGCTGGACTACAGTAATGGAATCGTGCTTTCCTGTCCTGATAGTGGATGCTCTAACCGCTGAGGCAGTGGACGCCCGCCCAGTGAGACCTACCACAATGCTGCAGAGTCATGCTTTGTGCGCATACATGACACCATCATATCTATGTCACTATACATAGCATCCGTCTGTGGCAAGGCTTGCTTAGCATTGAGTTGCCTCACTTGCATGTGTCCCAACGCAAAGCCAACAACAAGCCACGATCTAAGGCATTCAGACTCATTGGAGAGCAGTGGCATGTACACGGTAGTGTGACGAAGAGCCCCAGATACATGTTTGTCCCCAGATGCATGTTCGTCTCATGCAGACATCTTAATGAGTGTCATACTGTATCCTCGTATGTTCATGACATGTGTGAGAGCATCTTCTCCCAAGCTTACAGATGGGCTGTGCATGCCAGGAGCAAAGCTTGAGCTCCAAATTTGTGCACATTGGAGTCAAATAATAGGACAAGCCGCATGACTGTGCTGATTGCAACCCATTGCCATCCTCTTACCCTTTGCTAATGAGTGGCACTGATAGGTGAGGCCAGTGTTCATTCTGCCGTTCATTGAGCTGCAAGGCAAGAATTGTGCTTGAACTCATCGACAGTGCTTGCAGATGACCTGACTTTGTCCAAGTCGTACTCATCAAGAGGGAAGTGTGCTGGATACCAGCCCTGCAGCAAACATAGACAGAATATGAGACCTGTGGGACAACTAAATTGCAAACTTCAGCAAAGTTTGTCACATGCTGTTTCACATGCAAGTTGCATGCCCCTCAACAGCATTGCTGATATGCCATGAAAGCTATGCAGATCAGGTTGCATGTCGCTACAATGCCAGTCAATGTGCATGGCTTACAGTGTATATGAGGAATCTGTCAATGGCCCTTGCTGCATCGTCCTTGTCCGTAAAGCAGCCTAGGTGCCAATAGCTGCCATCATGGCCACACCGTGCTTGGAACCCCTTGTGGAGCACATGTATGCATCCGGCCCTCCTGAGGACGCACTTGAGTATGTACACATTTGTCATGACAGACTAATGCTTGCATTTTCAGTGCCGTTGGCGAGATGAGATTGAGCAGATAACTTGAGTATTCAGCAAATCACCTGGGGGCCGGTGCAATGCAGCAAGTGAGGCAAATTTGAATCTTCGCAAAGGGCACTTTGGCTGCTGCTATGCTGTCTTACTTGCCAGGAACGAGGCGACCTGCCTCTCTCAAAGCTCTCACAGCATGCTTCCTTTCCCCTCTGGCAAAGATCTTGATTGTGCTTGCTGATGCACGTATTTCAATGGCATTGTATCGGGACTGGGGCAAACATCTTGGCTTCTCACCCTGTGTATTGCACATGCATTGCAACTATTGCTTATGCCCGACGCTTGGAGCTTCATCCCCACGCATCATTCCACGTGCATCCCTATCATCAAAGCAAACAAGCTTTTGCTGTATTGACAGTGTTGTACCAGTTGTACCACTACACTTGCACCCCTCACTTGAAAAGACAGGTCTGAGCTATCATACCAAGAATATGAAAGCTCTGTCTACAGCTATTGCAGCATCATCCCAGCTGGTGTAAAATCCCATGTTCGACTTGGGACCATGCAAGTATAAGCATGCAGACCAGAGCCCCTTGTACTCCCAAATGTCATATTGCCTGCAAGGTTGGAGCGGTGTCAATGTCATGCTTGTTGACAAGTATTGTATTGCCTGCACTGAGTCTTTGTACAATACAAACATACATCAGGCTAAGTACACACAACCTGCATGCCCTTAACAGGCTTTTAGCACGCAAGCAATTGGTTCCAGTATTTCAGCTTGTGCACTGTATACAACTATGGCCAAATTTGGCTCTAAAAAACGTGCAAGCACTCTGTGCCTTTGCAGGTGCTTTGTGCATGAGGAAGCTGTCAAATAGCTGTCAAATGTCAGAACATGTAGCCAAATCTGCAAAGCTCACCATCCTCCGCGTGCCTCACTCCTGAGAGAGGCAACAAGGTCATCAAAAGTGCTAGCTGATGCCTTGATTTCTGGAACATTGTACTGCTCCTTAGGGAAGTTCATCATGCCTTTGTCCTGCAGTAATACAAAGCAGATCCTGGCACGCAATCAAGAGGCAGCCATGACTAGGCTTGCTGGTAGTCGATACATTTGTAAATTGCGTGTCCTGAATCAGTTGTGTCGCTGATGCAGCAACCTGCTTTCAAATTGATGCACACAGGGGAACGCCCATATGCGATGAGTATCAGCATAAACAAGAAACCAGCAACCAGAAAACAAAGATGAACAACACAATAGCAGCATGTGGGTACTAACGAGTGCTGTCAACATTTATGTATCAGCAGGAATGAAGGCAGCAAAGCAAACTTTACATAAAGCAATCGTTGCCATAAGGTACCATCAGCTGTCAATGTAAGCAAGTTGTCTGTCATGTTGGTGACTGTACCATGTAGATCTTTGCTACATCAACTGCCCTTGCAGCTTGGTCCTCATCAGGGAAGTACCCCAAATGAACTTGCTTATGCTGCAACACTATGTATGCTCTGAATCCATTGGCATCTGGCTTTTTTACCACATTGGTAAACCTGCACAGCAGTAAGATCTGACATCATGTTGTGCATGCAAGCAGCTGGACAAACATGACTGCATTGCATCACAAGCACTTTGCCATGACATCATGCCACATGCTCTATGGTATAACAAACACAGATCCATCTGGGCATTGATTGCAAGATGGTGACTGCATGCAGCTGACAGCACAATCCCAAGTACTATTCAAGGTGCTTGCCCAAACAACATCCATGATGCCTCACCGGCTGCTCCCTGCATTCTGTTGTTTCCCCATGCCAGCGGGCTTTTGCTCCTTCACGCTAGCATGCCTTTGTTTCTTCACGCCAGGATTTTTTTGTTTCTTTGCGCCGATGAATTCATCAAGTGTTGATGCAGATGTGCGAATCTCGCCAAGGTCAAAGTCATCAATGTCAAAAATGACTGATTTTTGGCCCTGCACGCATGTACCAAACTATATATGACCCTTTGCCAAAGGAAATCTCATACACTGCATCAAACTCAGAAGCTCCCAGCTTATACAAACTGAATCTTGCACAACCAAAACAATACAACCACTATGGCAAACTCAATACCAAATGGAGCAGCCAGCTGCAACAAGAACGCTGCATGCTTTGTGGTACACGGTGACTTTTGCAAGCTCAATGTACGATGCTAGCAGCTGTGACATTTGGTATACTAAGCATGCATTGTTTTTACCAAAAATATCTTTGCTGCATCCACAGTTTTTGCAGCCTCTTCTGCATCCGTGTATGTTCCAAGGTGCTTGAACTTTCCATGTAGCGTCAGGCGTGCAAGGTATTTTCCGCCCTTTGCCTCGGAAACGCCTTTGAACCTGCAACACAAGAACCCAGCAGGATCACGCATATGCAGCTTTCCCATATCTTGTGTTTGAAGCTGGCCTTGGACATTGGATATATTGGGTTCTCAGGACCTCTGTTGGTCAAATAGTGGGAAAGTGTAGCAGGGTACAATGAGTCAAGGGGCATCTAATGCGCAATGTAGGGTTTTGCCCTACAACAGAAAGCTGCATATTGCATTGAACGCATTGCATCAGACGTGCTTGTGTCAATAACTTTTGCAGCATAGAACCATGCGATGCAGCCACACTAGTATACCCACAATCATTTCATTGACATGTTCAAGATCATGATAGCTGTCAACTCAGCCTTCAGCCAGAGTCAAAGAGCTTGACCTGACAGTGATTACAAATCAATCAAATGGATGGCTTACCGACTGCTCCATGGACCCTTTTGTTTCTGCATGCCAGCAATATATTCATCGAGTGTTGATGCAGATGTGCGGATCTCCACAGGGTCAAAGTCATCGATGTCAAAGTTGACTGGATCTTGGCCCTATGCGATTGTTTCAGAACGCATGTCAAATTATAAACATGGAATACTCAGAAATACGTTGCACTCTGAAGCTTCAAGCTTGCACTAGGATCCGCACAGCTTCACAGCCAATATAAGCAAAGTCAATCACAAATGAAGGAGCATGAAATCACAAGAACGCTTCATGCATGGTAATGGAGAGCTGCTTCTGCAAGCTTGAAGTGTTTATACCAGGAATATTCTGGCTGCATCAACAGCTTTGGCAGCCTCTTCTGCATCTATGTACGTTCCAAGATGTTTGCTTTTTTGAGGTGTTGGTAAAGATGTTTCGGCTCGGAATTTTCCGCTCTTCACTTTGACAACGCCTATGAACCTGCAACATTGTGAGCTAGCAGGGTCATGCACTTTTGCCATGCGCAATTACCAAGGTCACCAGCCGTCTCAACATGGCCACAAGAGCTTAAGTAGTTGCTGCAACAGGCATCAGCTCTGAGTGGCATTCGAGCACGCTGCTGCCTTTTCACTGACCTTTTGGGGTGCAAGGCTGTTTGTGAGGCAAACACAGGCAGGTTCTTGCTGCTATCTGTTTGGTGTCCATCTAACCCACTCTGAGACCGACAGATTGGCCTGTTTGTTACCTGCAGTGTTCAGCAATTGCCTTCAACAGACCATGATGCATGCAGCAGATGACGCAGCTTGCAGAGGCAATGAGGCTTGAATCAGGCGCAGGAGAGGCTGCCTCTGAGATCAAAGAGGATCTCGCTGAGCAAGGCACACAAGTGTTTGCACTATCAGTGCTGCTGACATCAAGAGATCCTGCACCTACCAAGGCTGCACATCATGCCTCACATCAGCACCGCCAGACATAAGGACTGAAGAAACGATCAAGGGGCTGACAGCAAAGACAAGCTGATGATTGTGCACACTTGGTTGTTCAAGGCCAGGTTGTGCTAGCTGTTCACTTCAGCACTGTGGTCACAGTGAGACTTGTCTGTCAGTGCAAGCATGCATGGGTGAAGACAGACCGAGTGAAGGTGCTGTTGTTTGCGGCGCCGTGCACCCTGTAATGACGTGAGGCAAAGATGATGACAACAAAAGGAGCTCAAGCAGCCAGCTGAAGCTGGCGCAGCTTTCATCCTTCCACAGCGGCTGTTTAGCTACTTACACCTGCAACGTTGGACGCAAGCAGGTGTCCGCATCATTCCTTCAGCAAAACAGGTTCTGTCCTGAGCCACCACAGGAGCAGACAATAGGCAAAGGCTAGATGTGTGTTTAGCAATAAGACAAGTACTGGGGTTTGCCACATGTGCTGTCCAGGAGCTACGAAATCTGGTCACCTTTGCCTAGCCCAACACACGCAGTATGAAGCTCAGCTTGCGATGCTGGGAAATCACCTGACTTCATGCTCAAACACGAAAACTGAATGTAACCAAGACCTTGCGAGTACAGACAACAGGGAGGCCAGGACGCGTCACGCGAACGGCACAGAAATATCTTGATCGAGGTTCTGATCACAAATTGTGCGAGGAAAATGCGTACGCTGCAGCATCCAATGCGTTGGCAAATAAAGTTGATTGTATGAGCCTGGTCGCTCTTTTACCCTCGACAAGCAGTCTGCCCGTCGGGTTTTCTTTGGCCTTTGCAAACTTATGGTTTCGGAGCGCTTCTTACAGTTTTGTGTGTTTGTGCTGCTGCTGCTGCTGCTGCTGCTGCTGCTGCTGCTGCACTGCTAGACCAAAGGCAGGCCACTGTCAGATCACTGGACGGGCAGGACCAAGCTGTACATCACTCATCAGCAGCAGGACCACTACGCAGCAGCGACAAGAGCATGAGCAGCAAAAGCAGGAGCAAAAGCGAACAAAAACGCAGTCAAAAGTGTAAGCAATCTCTGGGGCAGCAAGGGTCCACATCACTGATCACTCCTTGCCTTGCTGAGGGGAGGCAACAACCAACCAATTGTGCATTGTCATTCCCATCACTGCTCATGAATTGCTGCATCGCTTAGCAGCCCAGAGATCACCCAGCCTGTGCGCAACAAGCGCAGCGTGTGAAACAGAAGCAGACAAATAAAGGCTGAACAAGAGCACTGGACTGCACATGCCAACGAGCGCAGCAAGTGCAAAATGAGCAGCAGTTGCAGCAGCACACACTACATCACCAAGTCATGAGTAGTGCACAAACCCACTGCAGCATTCACACCGTGCAGCCTGTAGGCCACAAAAGCATGAGCGTCAGCGAACAACAACATCATAAAAACTGTGAACACTAATATGACCACTTGCTTGATCACTGAAATAGAAACCACAAAATACAGGTTGGTGATCACTCACTGCCTTGATGAGGTGAGTGAGCATCCACACCATCTGGGGGCATAGATAGTGCCCACCATTCATGCTGCATCATTCAGCCCATGGCCAAACAGTAATTCAGGCGCAACAGCGCTGCCAGCCCACCCAACTGTGCCTGCAGCAGTGCACACAACTGCAGAAAGCCTCCTGCAATTGCAACAACCAGCGCAGCGTGTGTACTGCAGAGGAGTACTGAGCTGCTGCACATGCTGGCGAGCTTGAGCGCAGCAAGCTCATGATGAGCAGTGACTGCAGGTTGCTTTGCTGCTGCAAAACCAAAGGCTGCTATCATATCAATCCACTGCCAGATCACTGGACTTTTACAGCAGATCACTCAGCATGAGCAAACAAAGCCTGAGCGTCAGCGAACAACAACAACATTCAGCACAACAAAAATTATCCTGGTTCTGCTGCTGCTGCTCAAAACATCCTTCATCACTCAGACTCAAGGTCTGTGTTTCTTCCTTGGTTTTCTTCATGCCAGCAATAAACTCATCAAGTGTTGATGCAGATGTGCGGATGTTTTCAGGGTCAAAGTTATCTACGTCACAGTTGCCTGGTTGTTGGCATAGTTTCCAAATAAAACTGTTTCTTTGAAACTTAAAAGCATATAATTCATTGTTTTTTACAAGTAGCCAATATTTGATTTTTGTTTAGTTTGTTTTATGGTTAAATGTTTTTGGTTTAATCTTTTTGTTTAAATCCTTTCTTGTTTAAATCGTTTCGTCTTCAAACCTTTTTGTAAGGAGTGTCGATCTCAATCTATCCAGTAAACAATTTGTCCATAACTTGACCAATGTTGTCCCGCTCCTGAGATACGTATTTAATACCTGTAAAACCTCGAACATTATCTTCTTTACTTTTTGTAATATGTATTTTCAAAAGACAGAAAACCTGGTATATCTCTTTGTAAAAATCTTCTCTAATGATTTTACTTTCCTCATAGTACAGATCATTCCAATAGTGTTCATATAAGTCGATTGTGCCTACAAAATTGCCATAAACAATGCGGATATGTGCTAAACACCAATTAACCAAAAAAATCCGGCGGGATAAGGTCGCAAAACGATCTATTTCCGATGGTAGAAATTCTGTATTTGGATCATGCTCAAGTCTCGGCAGCTCAACACTCGTTCTATCTTCCAAATTTGAGAACTTGTGGTCAGATTCTGAAGGAAACCCACTCTTTTGATTCTTCATGCGCACGCCTGCGATGTATTCATCAATTGTTGATGCGGACGCCCTGATCTCCAAAGCGTTGTAGTCATCTAAGTCGAAGTTGACCGGATCTTGCCCCTGCATCAAGTTGCCTGTGAGATATGGATGTGAGTGCACATAAGTTTCACAGCAATCTGACATTGCCAGCTTGTTCATTGAGAGGAGCCACAAAAACACACTTTAAATACCAGCAAATGCATTCACGCGTGAAGCAACATGAGTTAATGCCATATCACTGCACACAGTGTGGTAAGCAGCAACTTTCGGAAGGCCAGTTGGCGTGGCTAGCAGCTATGGGCTGTGCAGTTGTTGTGCTAGACGTATAGCATTTGTACCACAAAGATCTTTGCTGCATCAACAGCTTTGGCAGCCTCCTGTTCATCCACATAATCACCCAGATTATGAGCTTGTCCATGTATTGTTACACATGCATGGTACTTCCCACTGGGACTGTCTTGCCTAACATACTTGAACCTGCAGCGCATGTTAACTTGTCAACATTGCCTTTGCTGCATGTTTTCAAGACAGCTTGGTATTGCTCAGTTGTAAACTCTAGAAAAGCAACTGCCCCACACATGACATTGGCTGTCCAAGTCGCGAGCTGCTGTAGCCACAGCTGCAATGGGCTGTTAGGCAGTCTTGGTAGTCAATTTTTGGGAAGGCTGCATGGCTGATCTGCACTGACAATGTTCATGGCACTGTTTAAGCTGCATGCCATGAATCTAGTGACATCGATGTACACAGAGACCTTTGAGTGGTGTGCGTCAGCAGATTTCTGCAATGTGATGGCAAACAGCTGTCGACTTAGCCTTAAACGGTGCTAAAAGGCTGGCCCATTTAGCACTGACAATCAAATAGATAACTCACCGCTTCCGTTTTGCTGTCCAACTTTGTTTTCTCATGCCGGCAACAAATTCATCAAGTGTTGATGCAGATGCGCGAATCTCCCTAGGGTCAAAGTCTTCAATGTCAAAGTTGACTGGTTCTTGACCCTGCGTAAACGTGTCACAATGTGTGTGATTGTAAACATCAGACACTCATGTGACTGTAAACATGGGACACTCAGAATTGCAATGCACTCTGAAGCTTCCAGCTTGCACCACCTGAGGACCGGCAAAGCACCAGAGTCACACATGCAATGTCAGTTACACAAGAAGCAACACAAGCAATGTCAGTCACACAAGAAGCAACACAAGAAGCAGAACAACAGGCAACACAAGAAGCAACACAAGAAGCGACACAAGAAGCAACACAAAAAGCAACACAAGTAGCCAAAACACCGCTTTATGCTTTGTGGCAGATAGCAAGCTCTGTTAATATATTGCTGATATTAAGATGCTGATATAAGGCTAGGAGTGATGACCTTCAGTAAATTACATGTTCAGTGTGCATACCAGAAAGATCTTTGCTGCATCAAAAGCTTTGGCAGCCTCTTCTGCATCCAGGTATGTCCCAAGATATTCGCTTTGTTTGTGTATTGATATATGTGCTTGATATTTTCCGCCCTTCCCCTTGAAAACACCTTTGAACCTGCAGCACCATGACCATGGGTCATGCAGCTTTCTCATTCGTGACTACCA
>JAABUP010001922.1_pt1 | contig 42157 bp, 49 predicted proteins | sample 5559201 | NCBI WGS metagenome assembly JAABUP01 (sample SAMN10711887, study PRJNA513373) | rock metagenome | isolation source: Antarctica rocks | place: Antarctica
GCGGGGGCGGGGGGCTGCTGAGGGATACTGCAGGGGATGTATAAGCTGGCACCGCAGTGACAGTCTCAACAAAGGGAGTGAATGTGGATGTAGGAACAGCCTCTGGGGTTGGAGTGGGGGAGGGGGGAAGGCCCAGGGGTACAGTGGGTGATGAGTAAGCTGCTGTGCTCACAGTGGGAGCGTAGGCGTAAGTCTCAGTGGGAGTGGCTGTTGGGGTAGCTGCTGTAGTAGCTGCTGCTGTAGGTGATGGGGTTGCTGTGTTGCCTATGTTTCCTAACAGGGGAGTGCTTGATGTAGGGGTGGGTGCGAAAGTGAATGACCCAGGGCTTGACTGGACTGGACTGGCTGTGCCAGTGCTTGTGGGTGTAGGGGTGCTCAAAGGGGTGTTCAGGTAGGGACTAGGGGAGACTGTGAATGGGGATGGGCTGGGCACTGCAGTGGCAGCTGATGTGGCAGCTGGGGTCTCTGTAGGGGTCTCAGTGGGGGTTGCGGGTAGGGGGATGAACGGAGTGGGGACATCACTGGCCTGGTTGGCAGGCCCTGGAGAGGCGTATGCAGAGGGGCTGCTGATAGGGCTGCTTGGGGCGGGGGCAGGGGCTGAGGGGCAACGGCTACAGGTGGCAGCACAGTAGCCCCCAGCAGGTGCGCTTGTGCCAAACATGAAGGCTGAATTGCACTTGCCCATAGAGGCCTGCAATAGAGAACATGGTGAAAACTGCATTCTAAGCATAGGCCATTTCAGCTAATGAGCTGAGTTTGTTTTGCAACACTCATTCACATGGAATGAACATGTGGCTTGTGCAGATGTGCACTTTGAAGCACAAGTTTACAGGAGGCCTCTTGGAGAGCTTTGAGTATGATGAAACAGACAATACTCATGTGGCTCAATACTGCCTTACGAGGGCGAGCTGCATGTGCCAACTGCATGACTATGCAGTCATAACTGTGTTGGGTGCAGAAGTCATTTCTGCCCAGGATTAGGTCTGTTAACCTGTTCAGCGCAAGTGTATTGGGTGTCAGGCGCCACATCTGTGCAGCCACTGCCAGGTGAGGGCCCACCAACAGGCGGTGACACCACAGCAGTGGGACTTGGACCACCTGGAGTGACAGATGGTGCTGGGGACGCTGCAGCTGGGGCGACAGGGGTTGGAGTTGCAGCAGGAGGGACTCCGAGAGGAAGTGATATTGGCTGGCTGAGACCACCTGGTGCAAAAAGGGTGGCACTTGTGGGGCTGGGGGTGGCAACGGCGGTGGCAGCTGTGGAGGGTGAAGGGCTGGCAGTGGCGGAGGGGGTGACTGCTGGAGAAGGTGACCTTGAGCCATTTGCTCCGGCATTGAGGAGGCCAGTGAGCAATGTACTATTAGGGGTGGCTGCAGGGGTCACGCCAGCTGTGGCAGCTGGTGTAGCAGCTGCTGTTACAGCTGGGGTGGTGACTGAAGCCAGCGTGGGAGATGGGGTGGCCACGGGGGGAGCTGGGGTGATTGGTGAGGGAGGGCAGCGGCCACAAGTGACAGCACAGAAGCCTTCATACACGCCATCATCAGCCCAGGCAGTGCAGTTGCCCAACGCTTTCTACAGAAAGACACACTCAGTGACTGCAGTTTTTAGAAAGCATCCCTTACAGCAAGCATGCAAGATACAGATTCACTGCAAATCTTAAACCAACAGCGGGTGAGCAGCAGAATCAGGCGCTCAATTACACCAGATGTAATCATGGCTGCATTACACTGTCTTCATCTACAGGAGTTGCAATCAGACAAACATGCATTTGACAGCGCTACATGCATTCAGCCCCAAATCATTCAGACCAGATGCAGAAAGACTTCGAAGCATGATGATAATGACAGCAGTGCAAGCAGGTCGAAGCAGAGGCAACTCAGACGAAGTACAGGGCATACCTGCTGAGCACATGTGTAGATGTTGTCTGGAGGGAAATCAGTGCATGCAGGACCAAGGATGAAGGGTGAAGGGGGGGCACTGGTCTGGTATGGAGTTGGTGTAGGTGTACCAGCAGATACGGTGGGAGAAGGGGATGCAGGAGTTGTACTGACAGGAGCCAGCATGGCTGGACTTCGAGTGGCAGGAGCTGGACTGGCAGGAACTAGAACAGGTGGTACTGCAGGAGTTGCAGTAGTAGCTGGTGTGGCAGCTGGGGTGGGGGCTGGCGTAGTAGCTGGTGTAGCAGGGACGCCTGTGCCTGCAAGGCCTGGTGAGGAAGTGACAGCCGGAGAAGTAGCTGCTGGGGTGGCTGCTACAGTAGCTGCTGGTGTCTCTGTAGGATACTCAGTGGGGGTGGGGGGGAGGGGAATGAATGGTGTGGGCACATCACTAGCCTGGTTGGCAGGTGAGGGTGACAGGGAAGGGGATGGGGAGGCTGATGGGGTAAGGGAGAGGCCGGTTGGGGCGGGGCCAGGGGCTGAAGGGCAGCGGCCACAGGTGGCAGCACAGAAGCCACCAGCGGGCGCACCAGGGATGAACATGAAGGTAGCTCCACATGCGCCGCCTACCAGCTGCAATGGAAACAAACAAAAGTTGACGTTTGTTTCGTTCAAGCTAGCTGCAATGATGGCTCCCTTGAATACTGAGACCTTGACTGCTTCAAGCACAGCAGCTTTGAATGGACCAGCCTTGTGTGCAAGGCCTTAGTAAGATCAGCGTCTTGTGCCTCGCTTTGTGCATTGAACATAGCAAGGTATGACTTTGCTGACAGCCTGATTGGCACAAGTAGAACCTAGAATCTGCGACCAGCGTTGTCTGTGAAGCGACGACTAGTATGCAATCAATCATGACTTATGCATTTGCACATTGTGAGTGCCTGGCATCAAGCATTTAACATCAGGTCACTCTGTGCTGCACCATGAATGGCAAGGCCAGGCCCTCACCAGTTGAGCACAGGAGAAGTCGTCATTGGGAGGCAGATCGACACAAGCTACAGCTGCTGGTGCCGGCACAGGTGCTGCAGCAGCAGGCATGATGACAGAGGGATAAGGTGCTGCAGCAGCTGGGGTGCTGCCTAAGGGGCAGCGGCTACAGGTGGCAGCACAGTAGCCGCCAGCAGGTGCTTCAGCAACAAACATGAAGTCAGCATTACAGCTTCCAAAGGCTTCCTGCAGCAATGGGCAAATGGATTAGTCGTGTCGTTGGCTCCCTGCATGTATCAATACAGAGATATGACTCCCTGACAATGACTGCAGAGTGTTACTGTGCAAGACACCTGTCTGTGTTTTGCTGCATTACAACAAAGTTCTGGTTGGCTGGGGATGCTGAACTGTACACTCAGCAAGGCACGATGAGCAGAGCTGGTTGCACAGCAAAGTCAGTGTCTTCTACAATGACAAAAGGACAGTGGATGTCAGCAAGACTAACAGTTGTTTTGCAGGTACAGCAGCATACATGTTACGTCGTGATGGAGATGGGATATGTTTCAGCAGAAAGCTTTACCAGTTGGGCACATGTAAAGCTGTCATTAGGCGCCTCATCAGTACAGACGCCTCCTGTAGCACCTGGTGTAGCAGTTGGTGTAGCAGCTGAAGTAGCAGCTGGTGTGGCTGCAACAGAAGCAGATGTAATGACAGGCGTAGCTGCTGGTGTAGCAACAGGAGTTGCAGTTGTGGTGGCAGCAACAGTGGGGGATGGTGAAGGGGAATGTGATCCATTAGCCCCAGCATTTAGAAGAGCGGTTGACGGTGTGCCTGCTGGTGTAGCTGCTAGTGTCGCTGCTGGTGTAGCTGCTGGGGTAGCTGCTGGGGTAGCTGCTGGGGTAGTGCTGCTCATGTATGGACTTGGCGGCATACTAACAGGAGAGGCATAGGTGGTAGCTGCTGGAGAAGGTAAAGCTGTAGCTGCAGAGGTAACTGCCGGTGTAGCTGCTGGTATAGCTGCAGCAGTAGCAGCAGGTGTGGCAATGCCAACATAGGGACTTGGCATAGCGCTAGCAGGAGACACAGAAGGGACAGAAGATGCTAGTGTAGCTGCTGGAGTTGCTGCAGTGGTAGCAGCAGGTGAAGCAGTGACACCTGTATCACCCAAGCCGGGAGAGACAGTTGCAGCAGAAGTTGCCGCAGGGGTTGCTGCTGGGGTTGCTGCTGCAGTCAGAGCTGGGGTCTCAGTGGGGGTCTCAGTTGGGGTCTCAGGGAGGGGAACAAATGGTGTGGGAACATCGCTGGCCTGGTTGGCAGGACTCGAGGAGGGGGACGGTGAGGTGGAGGGGCTGGTGATGGGGCTGCCTGGGGCAGGGGAGGGGGATGAAGGGCAGCGGTTGCAAGTGGCAGCGCAGTAGCCTCCAGCAGGAGCGCCACTGCTGAACATGAAGGCAGAACTGCACTTGCCATAGGCCGCCTGCAGAGGCAAGTAAACAAGCAGTCTTTGCAGCACACACTCCTCAGGTTGTTTGCAAATCTGGCACACCAATACGGAACAGACATACAGCGCAAAGGTAGTGATTCTTGTGCATACACTGTCTGTGGGACTCATCAAGGCAGTCAACAGACAATGACTGAAACTACAGTTACTTGTATGGGCACCAAGCGTATTATGACTTTAGCAGACAAAATGCAAGATTTGCCACTCTGTGTTCAAGAATGACTGTACGCTACTATGCTGCATGCAAACGGTGAGGCAGACTTTGTACCTGCTGTGCACAGCTGTACTGGCTGCTTGGCGCAATATCAGGACACAGTGTGCTAGCAGGACTAGCAGCTGCAGGGGAAGCTGTGTAAGGAGAAGGTGAGGACGCAGTTGGTGAGGTAATAGGCACAGCTGTAGCTACAGGTGTAGCTGCAGGTGAAGTCAATGCTGGAGTTGGCACAACACCGGTGTCTGCAAGCCCTGGGATGGAGGGAACTGCTGGTGAAGGCACCGGAGAAGCTGCTGGAGAAGCTGCTGGTGCAGCAGTAGCAACTGGGCTGGCAGCAGCTGTAGGGGAGGTGACTGATGGAGAGGGAGTTAAGAGTGGGGAGGGTGATGAGGGGCAGCGGGTGCAAGTGGCAGCACAGTAGCCCCCAGCAGGAGCGCCACTGCTGAACATGAAGTCAGCATTGCACTTCCCAAACAATGCCTGCAACACACGAGCCATTGAGACGTGTCTGACAGCAGCGTTCAGGATCAAAATTGCTATATGTGCAATGGCAAATCAAAGAGCACATCGGGCATGTATGAAAGTAGCACAACATATAATGGGTGTGGTTACAACCAAAGCTGTGACTGGACACAACTAGACAGCCATGCATGTAGCATGCACTCGAGAGGGATGCAAAACAACAACATCATGCCGTCAGCGTTTACTCTGACGCCTCATTCCTTGCACTCATTGACATGCTGTTGTACTGAGCATGCCTCAGCTGTATAGAACATGCACATGAACCGCATGGCGCTTCACCGAAAAGCAGGTATCGTCCACAAGCACACACAATGTGACAGGGTATTCAGTCAGTGTTCAGCCTGTTGAGCAACTCACCTGCTGGGCACATGTGTATGCAGAGCTGGGTGCCACATCAGCGCAGACGCTGGGAGAAGAAGAGACTGGAGTGGCAGCAGGACTGGCAGCGTATGGTGAGGGAGAGGTTACTATGGCTGATGGACTGGGCACACTGGTGACAGCAGAGGTTGCGCCTGGTGTGGCAGTTGGAGTAGCTTCTACACCAGTACCAGCAAGGCCTGGGCTGGTGGTCGCAACAGGGCTTGGTGATGGTGAAGCAGCCGCTGGAGAGGTTACTGACGGTGAGGCAGTAGCTGGAGAGGTTACAGATGGTGAGGTTGAGGTTTCTGAGGGGCAGCGGCCGCAGGTGGCAGCACAGTAACCTCCAGCAGGGGCTGCAGCAGTGAACATGAAGTCAGCACTGCACTTGCCAAAGCTCTGCTGCTGCTGGCAGGTGTAGTTGCTGTCAGGGGGTGTGTCGCTGCAGCTGGGTGCTGCAGTGGCAGCAGGTGTGGCAGCGGTGGCAGCAGGGGTGGGGGATGCAGTGGCAGCATGGGCAGGGGATGACACTGGAGAGGGGAGTAATACTGGCGCAGCAGTGGCTGCAGGAGTGGCAGTGGCCACAGCTGTGGCAGCTGGAGAGGTACCGCTTGGGCAGCGGCCACAAGTGGCGGCACAGTAACCCCCAGCTGGGGCGCCAGCACTGAACATGAAGGCAGCACTGCACTGGCCAAAGCCCTGCTGCTGCTGGCAGGTGTAAAGACTGTCTGGAGGAGTGTCATTGCAGCTGGTCACAGAGGTTGCGGTGGCAGTTGCAGACGGTGAGGAAGTGGTGACAGGGGTAGCTGCTGGGGTTGCGGTCACTCCTGTACCTGCCAGGCCTGGACTGGCAGACGCCACAGGAGAAACTGCTGTGGTAGGCACCGGGGTAGCTGCAGTGGTGCTGACTGGACTGGCTGATGCAGCAGTGGCAGCAGGGGTGGTGGTAGACACAGGGGAGAGAGATGGGGAGGGGATAGTGAGTGGGCTGCTTGGGGCAGGGGCAGGGGCTGAGGGGCAGCGGCCACAGGTGGCAGCGCAAAAGCCCCCAGCAGGTGCTCCGCTGCTGAACATGAAGGCAGCGTTACACTGCCCAAAGCCTTGTTGCTGTTGGCAGGTGTAGTCACTGCTTGGGGCAATGTCAGGGCACACCACTGCTGGACTAGCCCCCGGTGAAGCTGCTGTGGTAGCTGCAGCTGTAGCTGCTGGTGTAGCAGCCACTGTCACTGCAGGAGTAGCAGCAGTTGTCGCTATGGGAGTAGGTGTACTCGTAGGTACTGGGGTAGCTGCAGCAGTGACTACAGGAGTGGGAGCTGCAGTGGCTTCCGGTGTGGCAGCAGCTGTAGCTGAGGCAGTTGGGGTGGGGGTCTCAACCTCAGGGGTAGGGGTGGGCGGCAGGGGCTCTGAGGGTCCCCCGGTGTCACTAGCCTGGTTTAAGTTTGGAGAGGGACTTGCCACAGCAGTCGGTGATGCAGTAGCAGCTGGTGTTGTTGATGGCGTGCTGATTGGCACTGGCGTAATAGTTGCAACAGGGGTCCCTGTAGCAGGGTGACATAAACTTTGAGATACATATTGAGCAGCTAGCATTGCGCATGAATCAGGAGGCACAATCAAGCTTATGTGTACTAAGCGAAAAATGGTGTAGGGATGGGGCTGTCCAGGATGGCTATGATATGTCAGGAGAATGATCTAGAAGAAGAAATGTCAGATCAAATATGACAAAAGCAGGCAGCAAGCTCCTTATCTGGCAATATCATGTCATCTGTGTCTGAGCTGACTGTCACAGATCTGAGCCGACTGTCATAGAACACAGCAACGATTCATCTTGCATACAACATGATAGGTGCTGATGTACATCATCAGGTCCACATGTACTGCCTTACATGCACATTGCATCAGCAGTGTCAACAGCAGATGCTGCATAACCAGACTGGTTGAGGACATGATGAGTCAGGGTAGTGGGCAAACCTGTTGCAACCGGGGTGGTTGTGACTGTTGGGCTTCCTGTGGCACCTGTCCCTGCCAGCTCTGGGCTTGCGCTGACTGATGGTGAAACCACAGGGGAAGACACGGGGGAAGCTTCAGGAGAAGCTGCGGGTGATGCACTGACACCTGGACTGGAAAGAGCTGCAGAGGAGGGGGATGAGGGGCAGCGGCCACAGGTGGCAGCACAGTAGCCCCCAGCAGGTGCACCGGCAGCAAACATGAAGGCAGCATTGCATTGTCCATTATCTTGCTGCTGCTGGCAGGTGTAGTCACTGTTTGGGGGAGCATCGAGACAGTTGGCAACAACTGATGCTGCTGTCTGAGTAGGTGCAGGCGAAGCTGTAGCAGCAGGTGTGGCAGTAACAGCTGGAGTTGCTGTGGCAGCTGGCGTGGCAGTGGCAGCTGGGGTTGCTGTGGCAGCTGGCGTGGCAGTGGCAGCTGGGGTCTCTGTGGGAGAGGGGGCAGGGGTGGTGAGGGGGGTGGCCGCAGGGGTGCTTGTGGGTGCAGGCGTCTCTGTTGCTGCTGGTGTGTAAGTTGCAACTGGAGTGCTAGTAGCGGCAGGTGTGACCTCTGTGGTTGGACTGCTGGTTGCAGCTGGCGTCTCTGTTGGAGAAGGCGTGCTGGTGGCAGCTGTTGTAAACACAATGGGAGCGCCCACTGTTGGGGTGGGGGTGGGGGTTGCAGCAGGGGTAGTAACAGCAGCAGGGGATGAGCTTGAGGGGCAGCGGCTACAGGTGGCGGCACAGTATCCACCCAGAGGTGCATCAGCAGCAAACATGAAGTCTGCACTGCATTGGCCAAAGTTTTGCTGCTGTTGGCAGGTGTACTGGCTGCTTGGCGCAATGTCTGTGCAGCTAGCCAGGGTAGGGGCAGGGGTGGGTGTTGGATAGGGGGTTTCGGTAGCCAGCGGAGTTTCAGTGGGGGGAGGGGTGGGACTCTCAGTAGGGGCTGGGGTGGGGGTGTTAGAAGAGGCTGGTGTGGGGGACTCAGTGGGGCCTGGTGTGGGTGACTGAGTTGGGGCCGGAGTGGGGCTCTCAGTGGGTGCTGGTGTGGAGGTTTCTGTGGGGACTGGTGTTGAGGCTGCTGTAGCAGCCGGCGTGGCTGCAGCAGTGGCAGCTGGTGTCTCTGTTGCTGCTGGTGAGGCAGTAGCAGCAGGTGTGGTGGTTGCCACAGGGGAAGGTGACTCCACAGGGCTTGGCTCAGGGCTTGAGCTGGGAGAGCTCAAGACTGAGCCAAACTCAGCTTGCCCAGTGCAGGAAGCTGTCATGAAGTCGCATGTGTTCAGAGCTTCACAGCATGGCCCACAGCTGTCACATGTCGCATCAGAGGACCCAAAAAGGCCGCAGCAGGAGCAGTTGTAGGTGTACTCGTAGGGCTGGCTAGGGTTTGGTGAATTTGCCACTGTCCACACCGTCGAAATGGGGATGATGAACAACTGGAGTATGGTTGACTGCTGAGTAGGGTCTGAGGCGTACTCAACACTCAGAGGCAGCAAACCCTGCTGCAGGTCATTGTCATCCTGACACACCAAGGTAGCATCGTAGTTGCCGCCGGCTGATGACGTAACAATATTTTGCCCATCAAGTGTGACGCTGACATGGCCATTGTAACGCACACACACCCGGTACTTGTTGTAGAAGCTGGAGACAACTGTTCCATTGATGAAGTTGATGCCTGTGTTCTGGGCAACATTGACGTAGCCATCCAAGACCATGCCATAGCAGTTGGTGTAGCTGCTTGAGCTGAGGGCTGGCGTGGTGGGAATGGTTTGGTTGTACACCTGCAGCACAGAAGGCTTGTGGCTGGAGTATCAAATCAGGTGAGCATTGGTAACCTCTAGTCAAGGCGTGAAGGGTATTGCATGCTACACAACTGTGGGGCAATGATTGACACACCAAGCTGAGCAAAGAAGCCAACTGACAACATGCCCTCTCAGAGTCAGCCAGAGTAATCTGAATATGCAGCTTCAAATGCAGCTGCAGCAAGCCGCGAACGCAAGATCAGACAGGGGGTGGTGGTTTACCTGGTAATCAAGAGCATCCACACAACGGGCTGGTGTGCTGGCGTCAGGAGTCAGACTGCTGAAGTCTGGCAAGGCATACTGGGTGGTGGAGCTTGGACTGGCACAGTTTGGGTACACATTGGAGTAGAATGTAGCCTGCAGACCAGGTTGAGGAGGAGTCACTAGCCGCAATTACATCAAGCTTTCCAGAAAGAGTGAAGGTGCAGCTGGAGAGAGGAGGAAGATTGGTTGAGCCAAGGCAAAGCAGCCAATCATGTAAATGGCTTCACAGTGAGGGTTCATGTGTTGTGACATTTGACTGCGTACATGCAAAGGCAGAACTTGGGAGGTCAGTAATGTGATAACTTGATTTGAGCCTCAAGACAATGCTCACATGCACACCTCTCGTCAACAACTTGAAAGCCTTTGGGCACATGCGCAACTTGACATACCTGTCACAGCTTGCAAGCTTACCTTCAGACCATACGAGAGTGATGTGCCATCCACGCTTGCAGCACCACTTCCAGCAGAGCATGCCGAAGTGCCTCCCACAATGCTCATTGTCTCCACTTCAGCTCCAGTCAGGGCAGCAGAGTTGGGAGTGCATGCTGTTTGAGGCTCAATAAGGCATTTGTTGGTTGAGGAGGTGCACAGGAACCTGGTAAGGGCTGCTGGGTCTTTGGGGAAGCTGATGATCCAGCTGTCCTTGCTGCCACCGGACATCTCTGCTTGAAGGTTGATGTAGTTGGTGTCATTCAGCCATGTCACCTGCAGCAATCGAGATGGTGACCGCCTCAGCGTGCGCAAAGTTGACATGTGTGGTTAGCTGCTTAATATCCAGCAGTCAGCGGCGTTTTGACAGCAGATTGTGTATGGAATAGCAGACTGTTCAAATGTTAGCGGGTCTCAGAGACATACCGAACAGTCAGATTTTCATGCCCAAAGAGTGCACCATGTACCTGACACTTGGCAGAAGCACTGTTGTTGTAGACCTGGGTGCTTCTGTTGCCTGGCAAGGTAATGCTTTGGCAATTGCTCACAGCGAAGTCGGATGCCAAGGCTGACTGGGCACCAAACCATCTTGCACCAACTGCACAGCAAGCCATGCAGATTAGCTCTGCAGCTTACAGTATTGCAGGTCCAGGGGTCCCGTCTAAGTGCTAAAACCTCCTTGTGCTCACTGCGCCGCTGAAGATGGCACACACCTGTTGTCTGTTGCAGCTCTGTTTGATCGAGGGAGCTGCCTGTGACGACAAAGGACTTTTCTAGAGAGCAGCTAGTGTACTCAACGCTCGTGGTTCCGCCTGTACCGTTGGCAGAGGTGAATAGCAAGGACGAGCTTGTTGTCTGAGCCTCAGCGGCCTGCAAAAGAGAAAACGCTTTAAACTAGGCCCAAAAGAGGCCGTCACGTATAACGCCGACAGCTGGATCGCGCGGTCAAACACTGCAGCTTGTGATCGTCTCACTTTGCTGGCAAGATACAGGGTCGCTATGACTGTGAGCCACGCTAAACTGGCTCTGCTGCAGCTCATGCTGACAGCGCAGATGCGCGCCTCTTAAATTTACGCTCGACAGAAGGAGCCCGCGCATGCACAGCAAGATCTGTCAGGACTGTCGTTCAAGGGTGTACAGCCCACAAGCAGCAAACAAGTGAGGCCAGTTCAAGTTGTGCTATGACCGAAGCACAGTAGAAAACGTGCAATGTGACGAGAAGTACCATCAAGCGGGAATTGCGCTTGACCAAGTCAAGCTTGAAACCAAACCTAAAACCTATATTGTAGGAAAGGGTTGATCGGAGCTGGCATTTGCCGCTGCGGCGAGCAAGCAGGTAACTGACAAATCGAATAAGCACCTTCGCGTTGCCGGTCCGTCATCGACTCGAATGGCAGGACGGGCTGTGCACCCTCTTCCAGCTTGCGATCAAACATCGAAATAATGCAGGTGCCTGTTCACTTGCGCGCTGACCCATTGCTGTTATCTCTGCAACCCCGTGTGACTGACAAACTGCGTGCAAATCTTGTTTTGCAACTGTCGGTGCTTTCCTGCCTTGCATTGCCGCTTCAGATTGCACTGCCATCCATCTCAGCGGTACTTTCTTGGCTACGAACAGAATTGCACAAGTTGATAGCTACCACTGCTTAAGGGTATTGATAATGCTCTGACCTGCATGCTTTGTCCAGATGTTGGACAAAACATCTACATATTGACTGTTTGGCCCATCATTTTACTGCTGGTATTCACAGCATTTTTCCCATGCACAAAATTGCTGTTTAAACTTGCTGGGAGATCATATGTCATCATCACTCTGTTCCAGCAGATGTGATAGCCGCAGTGGTGGCCTGGGAGCTAGCATTCCAGACCGCGTCCTGCAAGAGCATGGCCTGTACTTCCGGAAACTCACCCCAAGGGATGCAAGCCTGCACATCCCACAAGTATGCCTTGATGTTATACCGTTGAGCATTCTGCCAGGGTCATCACATTGCCTCATCATCAATTGTGATGCTGGTAGACGCAATGTCCATTAGTCAATGAGGCTTGCTCCACTGCAAGCATGCATAGATTCAAGCTTGCGTAATGGGACATTGGTGCCGCAATCTTTGCAGTTTGAGGGCAGGTCAATTGAACTCAAGGTGCTTTGGATGTTGCCCTAGCATGGCAGTGACCTTGTCAAGCTGACTTTGAAGTCCAAAAAAATGGCGACAACTTTGCTCACCTTTCTGTGGCTGGAGAGTCATATTGGTCCTCCTGTGACAGGCCGCGTGAACTGTGCTGTGTCACTCGCTTTCTGCCATCCTGTATAGTTAAGCGGGCAGGCTTCCACCATTCCTGAGGTCGATCTGTACAGACAGACAATTGTCAGCATTGCTATTCATGCAAAAGAAAAGCCTGTGAAGACTTGCCTGCACATAAACGATCCTCCAAACTTGAACACACACACTCTGTCACATGCACACTGTGATACAGTACTCATGCCATATCCCATTACCCGTTTGCAAACAGATGATTGGTAGCCCCAGCCCTGCCTGCTATTGTGAAGATGTGCTGATGATGGGCAACGTGCACAGAACAGCGTAAGTTCAAGCAGCAGAGGTGTAACATGTCATTGAGGCAGGTCGCAACTGGACCCTGTTGTACGTCCTGAGACAAATTGCACCAAGCAGTCATAAATGGGATACATCTGTGAATGCAACAACATTACCATCAAGGCCACCATGTGTGCTGTTCACAATTCAATGTCTCACCAGAGTCTGGAAGCAAAGCAGGTCAACAGTGAACTTTGTACTCAGCACCCTCCTACAAGCTATAACAGAAGACATGTGCACAACAAAGACATGTACACAACAGAAGACATGTACACAACAGAAGACATGCCATTTGACCCAGACAATTTTGGAATTGCTTAAACAAAGCAACACTTCCTCCAATGCTACAGTTGGCATGGACATTGTTGCCCACTCCAGCTTCATGACGTGTGCAAGGCCACTTACCTGCTGCTTTATTCATATACTTCTGCACTGCCAAAGGAATCTTTCTCTCCTGCACAGGGCTTGAAACCAGGTAGTTCAAGCGCCTGCGCATTGGTTGAACAGCCGTCCAAGACTCTGACACTCCTGCACTGCCGGCTTCTGCACTGGTATACTGGATTTTGTCATCATTGTCATAGCATGCACAAGCAGCATGTGCCAGTCTGTGATCTGGAGATGAGTAAGCAGCCCTGCAGGCAATTAAGCGTTGACATCATGCTCTGCAGCTATTGAGAGCCTTGGTGAGCACGCACTCACACGTGTTCTTGAGTGTCAACATGTATTGCTCAAAGCCCAGCCTTTCATGTGCAGATAGAAAAAGCAACAGGGCGCTACAAACCAGAACTTTGCAAATTGCATTGGAGTCTGCAAGACTCATGATGTCACAGACACAGGACTGGGGACGGCTGCAAAGACTGTGCACTTGTACAGCAAGACTGATGATAGCTGCCTTGTGTAGAATCCTAGGGCTGTTTGATACCTTTGGCTGACAGGAAGGGCATGAAGGTGGCAATCTGGGGAAGAAGGGGCAGGAACTGAGTCCACCTGCTCCAATATCCCCAATAGAGATTCTGCTTTGGCTCTGATTGCCTGCAGCAAGCAGGACAGAGTTGGTGTGCAACAAGCCATGGCCTATCACATCACTAAGAATCTTACACTAAGATAGTGATAAAGCAGTCCATCGCTACACTTGAGCATGCTCAGCGTAGCCTTTATGACTGTGCATCATGAAGTTTGTGCTGGGCAAGACACTGCAGCCTTTGCCTGGCTCATATCAGTCAATGGCTTGCTCATGTTGGCATGCACAAGAGCCAACACAAAGTAAGCTTCATAACTACATGCGGAGGATCTGCAAGGCATCTGGGCACAAGGCTGACTGCTCACAAGATAGTTTAGTCTGTCTGCCTTGTTGCCATACAGCCAGATGCGCAACCGTTGTGTCAATATAGCTCCTCATGTTCAGCAACCTCAATGTGGTTGGGACCAAAACAAAAGAATGCACACACACATGTGCCTCTAGAAGGCAGGAAAAGTTCTCCCAGATTCCAGGCAGCTTTGATATAGATGTGTCACGTACCATTTCACAGTCTGCTTTCTGATCTGCAATGCGCGCCAGCATTTGCTGCTTGCATTCATCCACCTGAAAACACCAAGACATGACTCAAACACTTGCTATTTCTGAGGAGGTGTCCACAATTGGCACAGGCTGAACAGCATCAGGATCTCAGACGCCACTCCCTTCTGCAGTAGCAGGAGCTTCCACTGTGGCAGCAACCTCTCAAAAGCAGCGCTTGTCAGTGCAAGCTACAGTTACAGAAGTTTATCACTGCAAAAAACGTGCATTGTGGTTGACCCAGCACCAGATCCTATTAGACACGCCACTAAACTGTCCAACATTGACATGCTTTTCACCTTTAGATGAAAGCTCCGCTCCAACTCAGCTATTTGGTCCTCAAGCTCTTGATGGCACAGGTCCACGCGCCTCTTGAGCAGGTCATTTTCTTGCTGCCTAACAGCTGTCAGATCTTGCAGAGCATCCTGCAGATGCTCTGTGAGCCTCTGTGCACCTGTAACCGAGAAAGCTCTTGCTTCTAGCAGCAATCGCCACTGTATGGCAAGCTTGTTGCGAACTAAGAAGTTAGGGCACAATGGCTGGTGCACATCCATAACCAGGACAACCACTGTGTAAGAAGGTGTGTCTCCTGGTGGTGGAGACACTCATGACATCCATTTGTCAACGCACAAGATAGTCAACACAGGCTGATAGCACCCATTTGAAGACTGCAAAGTCTTTCCGGGCGTACCTTTTTCCCACTGGCCAGCCAAGCGATACACTTGTTCTCTCAATGCTGTCTCCAGTGCAGAACACTCCAAATCGTCCACCGGCACACGACCTGTTCGCCGGGGCTGGGCCTTAGGTTGCACAAAACAGATAAGTCAACCGCTACAGTACAGCTGAAGTCAAACCTTCTTGCTGAAAGCCGTCACGACGGATTGTCCTACACATGCCGTTCACAATGACGTACCTGTGATTGACGCTCATCCTGCTCTATAGTGCTTGGTTGAGCCTCTGCAGTTATCGTTGATGCCCCCTCGGCACTGCTGTTGAAACCCCGGGACAGGCGACGGTCACTTTGGAGCTCGTTCGGCTGACTGGAAAGGCGAGCAGGCCTCTGGAGGATTTGTTCCTGTCGGTACACCTCGGCATCGGCAGAAGCTTGCCGGCCGACCTCTGAGGTGGTGTCCGACATGCTTGCAGCGCAAGGCTCGAGGCACGCCGCTCTACAGTCTGCAGAAACAAGCTAAATAGGTCAGAGACTCGACTAGTTGCTTTAGGGCTTCGCCTAGGGTTCTGCCAAACCTTCGTCAAAGTCAAACCTGAGCAAAAGTTTCAGCGAAGGCTTTCATCAAGTTGCATTCAAATTTGCGCTGTCAATGCACAACTGTCATCTCGTTCACACTGCTTCCACAGCGCCATTGAGCATTGGGATGATCGCAACAGTGATCAGTCGCACCTCTGCCGTGCGACCTAGTCTTACAGGGCCTTAGTAGCATGCCTTCAAACAGACCAGCTCCTCGTATCCCAGACTGGTTGGACCCTATCGACAGGCAGCAGCCTGTGGAGCACTCACATGACAAGCTCTTCGATGGCATATGGGGTTCGAACATCTCTCCAACCAGCAGAGTTCGTGGTGAGTGCCTGTGACGCGTTCTTTAGTACTGTCATCTTATCTTGTAGCATCAACACTCAGTGCTGACAGCAACAGGTCGTCAAGGCTCGCACAGCCCCGTGCTGGCCACCAAAAGATTGCAGCCAAACATGGCCAGCACCACTGCCAGGTGAAACGTGTGTGTTGCAGTGTGCACAAAGTTCATCCACGAGTATTTGTTGATTGCCTATGAGTGCAATGCAGCAAAGCACAATAGAGACAAAACATTGCAAAAATTGTGGGGCATGTGTCTACAGGGTGCTAGATTTTCAAAGCTGTCACAAAGAGCGCCTCTTTCGAGATTCTGCCAGTTCTCCAAGGCTTCACTCCAGACTGCTTAGCCAGAAGGAAGTGGATGGTCATGACAAACTGAGGACAGTCAGTAGTTTGCATCTGCCAATGGCCAGCTGGTCACCGAACAGCAGCCTGAGAGCTCAGCCAGCCAGCAGGCTCCAGGTTGCAGGTAACAGATCTGTTGCGCAAGATGCTTTGTTGTTGCCGTGTGCAGCATGTGGCCATGCATGGAGCTTCTGCTCCTTTGGCGTTGCCCAATCTGTGCATATTAACAGTTCGAATTGCTACAAAGTGTTCACAAGTCAGCCAGATTGCCTCGTTGTTGCTTGCAGATACACCAAGCCCTGCTATTGGCACCTCTACGGTGTTTGATCATCAGTCTACTGTACCCACTCCTGATCACCAGCAGATTACTGTCTACAGACCAAGTACAGATGTTGCCCCCTTTGTCAGCAATGCAGCTATGTTGTCCTCAGCCAACACCTCTCCCATCAGTAGTGACGCAGGCAGCGACAGCACTGCTAGCAGCAGGCTGTTTGAGTGGCAGGTTTGGCCCTGACTTTTGCTACTTACTGTTCACTGTACACACTAGTGATAGCGTTTAGAGTAAAGTCCCTGCAACGACAATGCCTGCTTCACGAGGCTTTTGTCACCATTTCAGGCATGCACATCTGACAGTTTGTAGCTTCTCAGCTCGACGCTTCCACTGGTATGCTCATGTCGTCTTGCATACTGAGCAACTGCCTAACATCTGATCTGATGTGTCTTGCAAATTTGCAACCGTGAATAGCTAAAATGCTGTATACTACTGTTGCTTCACGTGTGTGCAATTGCTTGCCATATTGTAGATCAGATTGAGTGCACATTACTTGACCATTTTGTTCGTAGCATATGGCATGCAGGCTTGACAGCTAGCCTGCTTTGTGCTGGCTTAGTCGTCTAGCTAATCTGCCGCAAGTCACAACATAGTCGAGATTCACAATCTGGTGCACATACAATGTGATTGCAACATTGAACGCAGGTGCTGCTACAAGGTGTTCAAGATGCTGGGAATGTCATCCAGTCTGGGCAGCTTGCTTTCAAGGTAAGCACTCAAGGTGTTGTGATATTTTGCTGGTGTAACTGGCTGCTGGAACTTCTGCATGTGTGACAAATGCACAATGAACAAGGCTGCAGTCAAATTTGATAAGCTGCTGCAGTCATGCGATGTCACCACACATGCAATGCAATGCAGTGAGTTGCATTGCATGGAATGCTGGCATGCCTGTACCAGACTCTACAAGAGGTACAGGGCACTCACCTCAGCTTTGTGCTCAAGCCACCATGAGATGCTTAGCATGACTTCATGGTCAATGACCTTGGCGGCTGATGAATATGCTTCTTACATATCCTTTTGGCTTATATGCTGCTTCTATGCTGCTTGAGTGCTTCCGCAACTTCATCTTTGAAACGCATAATAGGCCTGCCGCCAACCGGTAGCATAATGGCCGGCTCTCCTGACTCAGCAAATGATGTTGACCTCAGGCAGGACTTTGATGGCACAAACCTTGAATGCCTCTTACTGCAGGTGGAGCGATTCATCAGTCTCTCCTATGACTCAACCACTGACAGCAACATCAATGCTGGCCACTATAGCGCCTCACAGCACATTGGCTTGTACAACATCTGCTGAGCAGCTGCAGCAACTGCCACCGAGCAGCCTGATCAACAGCCAGAGCAGAGCAGCATCAGGTGACAGCAGCCTTCAGGTGCATTTGTTGCCCTCAGCAACCACTTCTCTTGACAAGAGACACGCCTCAACACCAGACCGTGCTGAGCTGCAGAATGACCCTGAGGTCATTGCTGCTGTTGCAAATGGAGCTCTTGCAGCTCCGGCAGACCCGGCCACATCTCTTGTACAAGAAAACCCTGCAGCTCAGGCAGACCTGGCCACAACTATTGTACAAGGAAACCCCGCAGCTCAGGCAGACCTAGGCACAGCTGCTCCCACCTCGCCTCGACAGACAGTGGCATCACTCAATGGACGCAGCTTTTGTGAATCTGCCACTCATGAAGACAAGTCATCTGTCTGGTCCAAAGGTGATGAGCTGCAAGTGGATGAGGCGTCCAGCGAGCAGAGGCATGCCGCTGCTAAGGATGGACATTTGCAGCAGAGCATTGAAACAGCAGACAATGCAGCATTGGATGCAGCTGGCTTACAGTCTTTGATGCAGGAAGAACAGGAGGACCATGTTGCAGGCATGCCTGTAGCTGTTGTTTTGCTGAGGCAACACAGCTACATTCAGCAAGCTGCAAACATGGCACCAGTAGCCACAGCGACCATGTCACCTACTGCTGAAGAAAAGTGTGATGCAGTTGTGGGCAGTCATTTGTGTGCTGACAGCCTACATGAAGAGCACAATGATGAGGCGCCTTTGCATGGTCACCTAGAGCTGCAACAGTCACACGCTTTCAGTAAAGCTGTTTCAGAGGGAGGTGACATGGCTGATGGGCAAATCAGCCAGCTGCCTGAATCAGTCTCTCAGCCAAGTGCGCCTGCTCATCAGCCATGTGTGCATGCTCATCAGTCGGGTGTGTCTGCCAATCAGCCCAGTGTGTATGCCCGTCAAGTCAGCATGTCAGCCTGTGAGGCTACGCTTGCCGATGAGCAGACCGTGCCTGCCCATCGACTCGGCTCTTCAGCTTGCCAGCTGAGCATGCTTACCAATCAGCAGGACGCAGCAGCCCACATGCAATCAGTTGCTGATCAAGCTCAAGCTAATGACAGTGCTGCTGAGGATCAGCAAGGTCAGCAGCAGCAGAAGCAAAACATGGGTCTTCTGAGGGTGTCCAGTGCACATGTTGACCATGCAAAAGGTCAGTCATGTCTTGCATTGTATGGTGAACAACAAACACGCCCTTGACTTGTGTGCATAGCGGCAAACCAGAGCACACAGTCTGGGCAATACAAGAGCTGATGCCCCCTCATGGGGTAGGGCCTTAGCCTTGCCAGAAATGCATAATAATGACGGCAACCATTGGGGTATGCCTTGTACACTAGGCCGATCACAAAAAAACAAAATGCAGTCTGGGCAATGCAGAGTCATTTTGCTGTGATCTGCAGGCGTTGTTACTGTTGGTCTTGTGTTGTGTTGTTTGTGTGGTGTCATCAGACAGTGCAGTGTCATTTGGATGTGACCTGTATGCAAGACCTTGCATTTGAGACAAGCACCAATGATCACTGGATCTGCATAAAAGTTGCCATCTGCAACGGCATCCGTTTATTTTCTGCCCGTCTACACAGAAGTAAGGCAGCAGCAGAACTATCAACATCACGGTGCATGACGCAGGGGCATTTCAACTTTCTTCCAGTGAGGTGCTTGTGCAGCCTCAGTCCATGCGGAAGCAAGCTGTCAACGCAGCTCTGATGGACATCTTGGTGGTTGATATAGCTGGGCAGGAGCAGCACAATGTTGTGCAGCTGTTGGACAGCCAACATGGCATTGCAAGCTGTGTCATCCAGCCAGGCACACCCATTCAACAAGCACATCCAGAGTGTATGCTGTCTCCTGAGCATAGCCTGACCCCTCAGCACAAGCCTGGCCAACATCAGCACAGCAGAACAAGCAGTGAAGATAGTGCAGAGGTACAAGCAGTCCAAGATGCCACAGTAGTATCAGAAGCAGACAGAAGCACACAAATGCTCAGTTGTTACCGGCTGATGTCAAGTCAACCCTCTGCTGGTTGTGAGGTCAGTGCATGGGTCCAAGTTGATGGAGCACACACCTGCCAGCTTGCTCAGAGCTTGGCGTCTCAGGCTGTAGATACCCCATCCTTGCCAGATGGCCACACTGTTGCACTGTCATCAGCTGGAGAAAGCATGCTGATGCTGAAAGGCCTGAGCATAGGCCTGGCCCCAGGTGATCCTGCAGTTCTTGTTTCCTGAGGCATATGCATCACAAAGCAATTATATCTGTATGTCGTTTCCAGCTATCACTGCTGCATGTGTTGCCACCTGGCGCTGGCCTTCTTTGCACATGCATGTGCTACGTGCTGGGAAGTCTTGCTTGCAACCCTGAAGGTTGAGACAATTGCTCTGCAACAGGGATCAGGAAGGAGTCAGCAGATGCATGCCTGCTCTCAGCTCAGCAGTCCTTGCAACAAGATCAACTACCTAGTCTGCATCACCCCACATCTGAGTCATTACAAACCAACCCTGAGTTTGACGAGGCGCAGCAGCAGGCAGCAGCTGGGGCTGCTGAAACATTGCAACCCCTGGCAAGCAAGCTTCTGCAGCAGAGTCTTGCTTCTACTGAGGACAGTCAGACAGCACAAGCAGAGGAGTGTCAGGCAGCAGCATATGCGCAGGATAGCAATGCAGCATCTTCAGAAGACGTTGCACCAGCGGCTGAAGCAGGACATATTCAAAAGGCACAAGCAGATCAAGACCAGCCAGCTTTGCAAAGCAGCTTCAGTTTAGGTCAATTCCAGACAAACTCGACAAGGGGACACAGAGAACCTGAACCTGCCCTCGTTGACCTGAGCACAAGTCAGCAGCCTTCTCCTGATGCAACAGCAGCAGGTGCAATCATGCCAGTGCAGCAGTCGCTGGAAGCCAGGATGACAATGGATGAGGCTGATGCAGAAGCTTTGGACATTGGCTCAGTAAACGGGGCCTGTGCAGAGGCACATCACGCTGAAGTAGGAGAGCGTTTCATGGCTTGTGCTATCCTCGACTCAGACGAGGCCTCTGAGCTGAAAGCCAGTCTTGGTCAGCAAGTGTTCAGCAATGTGCAACCAGGTCCTGGCACTGGGCAGCTAGATTCTGACAAGGGGGAGCCAGGTTTTGCTGATGGGCAGCTGGGTCTTGACAAGGGGCAGCCAGAGGTTGATGATGGGCAGCCGGACGTCAGCAACCAGTCAGGGCTGCCTACACTGCAGCCACATGTCAGCGATGGGCCGCCAGGCCTCCACAGTGAGCAGCCAGCTCTCAGCGTTGAGCAGCTGCAAAGCAGGCCTGAACAGCCATTGCTTTGCATTGCACAGGCAGATGCTGCAGGAAGGCAGCCAGATGCTGACAATCTTTGGTCAACTCAATCTGAGCCCCAGTCAGGGTCATTGCCGCCACAGATTCCAGCCAACCTGCAGATGCTGGATTGTGTCCATGACCATCAGCATCAGCCGATGCAAAGTCAACAGCACCTTCCTGCTGTCTCTGTTATCAGCAGCAGTCTGGACTCACATGCTGACGCCCAGCAAGCTTGCATGTCTCCCTTGCAGCTCCCTCAAAGGCTCCCAACGCATGAGCCAGCAGCTTTGCAGTCACAACTGAGTGAAGCCGTGGCCAGCAATTTGGAGTCAGATGTTAGCGCCCAACAATCCAATGTTTCTCCCTTTCAGCTCAGTCAAGGATCTGCAACACATGAATCAGCTGCTTTGCGTTCACAATTGAGTGAAGCCCTGGCCAGCAGCACTTCAGAGCTGCTTCTGCTGGACCCTAAATTTGAGCGGTGTAATGGAGAGGGCCTCTCACCTCAGAGGCTGTGCTCTCAGCTTCTCTCACGCCTGAGTGTGCAGTACCCAGGTCTGCAGCAACCAGACAGCTTCCAGCTTCAGTCTGCTGAAGCAATTCCAAGGTCTGTGTCAGCTCTGCTGCAGCTGTATCCTGGACTGGAGCAGCTTAACTCAGACGTCACCCAGGAGCCCAGACAACTACGCCAGTCTCTGTCATGCTTGAGTCGACAGCAGCCAGGTTTGGAGCGGCCAAGCAGCTTTCCGTGTCAGCCAGTTGCAAGCCTTTTGAGGTCTGTGTCCTCCCTGCTGCAGCTCTACCCTGGTCTAGAGCAGCCAGACAGCTCTCAGTGTCAGTCATTTTCAAGCCTTTCGAGGTCTGTGTCCTCCCTGCTGCAGCTCTACCCTGGTCTAAAGCAGCCAGACAGCTCTCAGTGTCAGTCAGTTTCAAGCCTTTTGAGGTCTGTGTCCTCCCTGCTGCAGCTCTACCCTGGTCTTGAGCAGCCAGACAGCTTTCAGTGTCAGCCAGTTGCAAGCCTTTCGAGGTCTGTGTCCTCCCTGCTGCAGCTCTACCCTGGTCTTGAACAGCCTGACTGTTGGCAGACCTCCGTGCATGCAGATGAGCTGACCAAAACCCTGTTAACAAGGCTGCAAGTGTATCCTGGCCTTGAGAGATCAGGCGCACTTCAGAGCCAGCATCAAAGTGAGCCAGCTTCCAGGTCCCAGTCAGCGGTGCTGCAAGTGTACCCCGGCCTTGAGCAACAGTATCAGCATACAGAGACAGTACCCCGATCCTTATCATCAGCGTTGCAAATGTACTTGGGTCTTGAGCAGCTTGGTCAACAGAAGATGCGACAGTCAGCTGGCATCTCGTCAACTGCCACACTTGAACCCCCTCTGCAGCATGGCTCAAGGCTTGAGTCAGCAGCTGTCAACAGTGCGCAGCAGGCATTGGGCGACAAAGCTGATCAGTTGCTGCAGCCTCCAGAGTCAGTTTGCGGTGCCGTGTCTAGCCAACCCAGTAACACGTATCTTGGTCTTGAGCCAGCAGCATCCAGCTGGGCCCAGTACGAACGTCAGGAGGGTACTCAGCATGCCCAGCAGGAGGGCGCTCAGCATGCACGGCAGGACGGCTTGCCTTCAATGCAGGACCTGGAGGCTGCTGTGGCTTTGGCAAGCAGGCAGTCAGCTTCTGAGCACCACTTGCGCAATGAAGGACAAACAACAATGATGCAGGACAAGGCTGAGCAAGTGTCTGCCATACCTCCAGCAACTGTCCAGCCAATCACAGCTGGGCACCCTCGCTGGGGTGGCACAGATGCAGCAACACAGCTCAGCCTTTTGAAGGTATGCTTGCATGCATCATATGAGAGGCATTGCTACAGCCTGCCAGATTTGAGTGCATCGGTTGAAGCCTTGGCGCGATGTGAGCCATGAGTAAAATCAGGGCAAAATTCTGTGCCCATCAATAGCAAAGATCAGCGCCGGAATGATGTTATGCAGCTTCAAGAGGCTGTGCACAATGTATTGACAGAAAGCAGCCCATGCCACCAGAGTTGGTTTGCCTCAAGCATGGCAGTTGCAAAGTAAAGGCATGTCACTGGAATTCATCTGTTCTTACGGCAGCTGCCGATGCAGGGCCTTGCCAGATCAGGTGGCACAGCAAACATGATGAGAAATGCGGCTGCAGCAGCTGCTTGTGAAGCAGTGGCAGTAATGGCCTGTGAGAGTGTGGAATACACAGTGCCACTAGGACAAGCAACAACTGCAAAAGCTGCTGAGCCAGCTGCAGAAGCTGGTGAAGCAGCTGCCAAGTCATCAGCATCTGTAGGCGCTGCAGAAGAAATTGTTGCTTCAGCAGCAGGTGCAGAAGCTGTCCAGGAAGCTGTTGACTCACCTGCAGCGCCAGCTCATGCAGCAAATGGGGCTGAACCTTTAAGACAGACTGCTGACAGCGTGATTGAGGCAAGCATGTCATCTGCCGCTGAAGGGGTAGCAAGTGGTGGCAATTCTTTGCAGTCTCCTCAGCCACATGCAGGAGCAGCAATCAACTCTGCAGCTGAAGCGTCGTCAGAAGCAGAACAGCAGCAAGCACTGGTCCAGGCCTTCACACAGGCATTTGTACAGCGTGCAATGGTAGCTGGCACGTCGCTGACAAGAAATGCGCCTGAACATGTCATAGACGCTGTACTGTCTGCCTTAAACAAGGCACTGAATGCAGATGACTTGCAAAGGGGCAACGCAGCTTCAGAGCATGATTTGGCAGCAACTGGGGCTTCTGCAGCGTCTGCAAAGAGCGCAGCATGCCCAGCAGCAGACTTGAGAGGCACAGCAGGCTCAGCGGCTGTAGCAGCGCCATCATCAGATTCCGATGGCACAGCAGCAATGGCAGCACCCGCATCTGCAACACCAAGCTCAGCACCGGAATCAGGCTCCACTGCAGCTCGTCTCACAAGTGCAGATGAGACAGCTGCTGCGTCAAGAGTGGATGCAGCAGTGGATGTGTCAATCCCAAGCGCTACTGATGCTGCAAAGCTTGATGCGCTGCACCATGCTGGAACTGGTCCAGCAAAGCTGCAGCTGATGGGTCAAGATGAAGTCCCACATCTAGTTGGTTCAGGTGCTTCTTCCATCTTGCATGGCTGTGTGTGACTGCTTTGGTTGACTTCTTCATGATGTGTATGATTTGAAAAAATGTGCCACGAGCTTTGTTTCTGTGCATCGCCACGACACCTTCTTGTATCAAAACGCAGATACTGTACGACACCACTGCAATTGTTTCTTTTACACCCTTTCACATTCAACATGAAAGGGGTTTAACAGCATGCCCTCATGACAGCTGTGCAGCAAGTCTGTGTGTGCTGCTACAGTGCATTTATATGCCACTGGATGACTCCTGTGATGACTCATGCTGTTGCGTCATGCCACTGCAGGCACCAGCCTCCAAGGCGGCAAAGCAGCTCTGGTTTCCCACTATGCTGCAGCGCTTCAGACCATGCTTGCACAGTCATTTCCCCCGCCCACCACCCCAACCCGGTTACAGTCAGGTCCTCCCTCCTGGGACCCATATCACACTTCTTCTTCTAGTTTCTCCCCTCCTAGTTTATTTGATTTGGGCAGCAATCCTCACCTGACTCCTAGGTACAGTCAGGGGGCTGTCGCCCTTAGTCACCAGCTCGCCTCAGCATCCAGTCACCCCTGTGATGTCATCCAGTCAGCAACTTTCCTTCCTAGCTTCCGGACCACCACCCATTTGTTTGGTCAATTGCCATCAGCTACGTCTAGTCATGTTCAGAGGCAAATTTGCCCCAATTCAAGTGCTGTAGTGCTGGGTGGCAGAGCCAGGCTCACATCACACGCAGCGCCCAATGAGAGGATGACACAGAGGGCGCATGCAGCCCACACCAGCATCCCATCTCAGGCCAAAAGGTTGTCCACAAGGCTGCGCTCTGAAGTTGTAACAAGCCAGCATCAACAATACAGGGTTGCAGACTTGGCTGGTTACAGTGGCAGAGCATCACATGAGATGCAAAGTGCTGCTGCAGGTGAGTGCCATCTTTGCGCTTTAAGCTGTATTTCATCTACATGGCTGTACATCCAGCACCATTGCAGGCTTCGCACGAAAGTTCTGGGTTCTGGTACATTGTCCCGATTGCTTCGCTCCATGGGTTTGGCTTGTGCTGGTATGCTACGGCTAAGGCCCAAGCTCATGCGTGCATCCTGCAAGACCTGCTTGTGTTGCTTTGAGTCCGCACTGCATCGCAGCTGAACTGCATACAGCTTTCAGTTTGCTTTTCATGACCTTTTTCAAAACACAGGACAGTGTGTTTACTTGTATGAAAGATGCTCTAGTTCCATTGTGCAGGGATCCAGGGGTTGCATGGTGTCAGCAGGGGAACATCAGCAGGTGTTACTCCAGTTGCCAATAGCAGTCCTGACAACTTGCAACAGGGCAAGGCAGTTTTGCCTTGCAGCAGCTTGCATGCCCGACCTGGTGCTGCTCGCATGCAGGGTGGGACAGCACGAGCACTTGAGCGCATGGGTCTTTATCTCAGGTGAAGCTGACGCATGCTACTCTGTGTTTTCATCCCTTTCTATGTAATTCACATGCGCTCACACTAGCATATGGTTGACATAACATTGTTGCTGTAGTACTGCAGTAAAGCAATTGCCTTTGTATGGTGGAACACACATGAGGATCTCTAACAGGCACTGCAGTGCTGTCTGACTTCTCATGCCAGTATGTTCATGATGCAAGCTGCTGTTTGTCTGGGATGCATTGAGACTTGCAAGTCTTGCTCAAACTGTCTGGGCTGTAATTTGGACAGGGATGTTGCGGCTCATAAGGCAGAGCTTTTCAGGATTGCTGAGGCTCTGCCACATGCAAACAGAAGTAGCCTTGGTGGCTACTCAACGCATGTCATCTCTCTCAAAGCTGTGATGAATGTCATGCAGGCACCAAGAACCACAGCAGATGCATTTGGCTTTGCACCTTGCTGCTGGCAGAAGTTGAGTAGAAAGGCTCAAATTCGGGACAACGAATGCAGGACTAGACATCCCTGGTCATATTGCTGCCAAGCAAAGTGATTGCTTAGCACTGTGAGTTTAGCACATTTGGAGCCCTGGAGCAGTGCGTTAGCCTCATTAGCCATTATGACAAATTTCAAGCTGTGCAGTCAAAGCTATTGTACAGAATACAGTGTGCACTTAATCTGTTTCATTTGACAAATGAGCTGAGTGGACAGCCCATTGATTCTCAAGCTTGAGGGCCCTGCCCTTGAGAACCCTGACGAATCCCTGTTACAGCAAATGGTTTCAGACTGTAACTTCTGTAGGACTAGATATCGGCTCACTGCTGGGCTTGAAGCACACACAGAACGGAAACATTTGTTAGCATCAAAGCTTTCGCACGTGTAGGACTAAATATCGGCTCACTACAGGGCTTGAAGCACACACGGAACCGAAACATTTGTGAGCATCAAAGCCGTCGCCCCTGTACACCTGTACTCGACAGACATCTAGTATCAATGGACTAAACCTATTAGGGTTAAAATCAGATCCCGTGCAATGGATGAAGCACATTGCTTTACAGCGACGTTGGGTCATATTGTGTTGTCGCTTGCCGCTCCCTGGGCTGTGATTGCACAAATATATCAGGATAGACACGTTCAATGATGTTATCTTCGTCTGCAAGCTCAATGTTGCCGTCGCAGACTCTTGCTGCGAGCAACAACGTATCACTATGCAAACAACACAGCGCAAAGACGCTGCAACGAGCACAAAGTGGCTCTCTGAATACTTTGCCTGCACCGTCGGTGTTCAGGCGCTCCGATTCGGGTCCAGTACAAGCTGCCAGTCTTGTAGGCCCTGTCCTCTTACAGTCGAGAAATGATCAACCAGCAGAGCGCCGTCTCGATGAGGCTGTTGAGCTGCAACTGCAACAAATACCTGTGTCTCAGCTGGCCACCACCATGTCTCCCACCAAGCAAAGAAACAATCAAGAGTTTCAAGCTAACTTTGGCACAGCTGTTAGGTATCCTACCCTTTACTTTCAGAGCTTTCTTGTTGCTGCTCAGCTGTGCAGATAGGAGCGGAAGGACTGTTGTTGATTGAGATTTTTGAGTTGCTGGATGGGCAAGTTTTGATGGTATTGTACTGGTTGCTGCAGGTCTCTGCGTGAAGATATCCCTTGCACACTTCAACGCAGCCCAAACATGGACATCTTTGCAGCCAACATTTCTTTCACTGACAACATCAGTCCAAGGATGGGTCACCAAATTAATGTGGTCCAGGGTCATGAGGCCTACAGCAGGCAGCTTTGGTCACTCAGATTTCATGCTGCCTTGCTGTTTAGCAAATCACATGTACGGTTCTCTATATCTGTTCTGCCCAGCAGCATCATGCCAAACATGTCCCTGTTGCTAAGACGCTTTTGGTGTCTACACAATGCCTAATCTGATATGACAGTCGATAGTATCCCACGTTGCACCAGCGAAATGCAGTGCACGCTCACACCTTTTTGTTGTCCCTTCCAGCAAGTTCTGTCTGGTGCTTTTGACTGACAGGCGGCGCTGTGACTGCAGGTGAAAATGCAGAGAATGTGGCAAAGGGATGACAAGACTGTAGCAGTTCGCTGGAGTGTGCAATGCAGTCCAAGGCTGATTGGTGGCGTCACTGGAAGCAAAGTTAGGCTAGATGGCATTTCTGAATACAGGTTTAATGATAAGGGCAAAGTCTCCAAGCACACCGTTGATGTGATCAACTGGAATGGCCACAACGCCCTAGGCTTGAAGCCATCGCTTTTGGCAGCAAGATTTCTACCTACACCATCCTGCTGCAACAGCAATCTTATTGGTGCTGAGAACATGTGAGCTTGTTGGTGCTGTGTGATTCTGCTTTCTTGTGAGTGTGTTTGTGTGTATGTGCAAACAGTTTTGCACATCAGCATTGCCTGTCAGGCTTCACGTACGGTTTTTTGTACCATTGTTCTTTTGCAGGCAAAGTTCCGCAAAAACAACCTTTGTTTGTGTGCAATCTGACTGCATTTTTGAGGTCAGTCGAGAAGACAATATTCTGTCAGCATCCTTCAAAAGTGGATGTCTATTTTGCTTAACAATTTTGGCTTGATTTGATGTTGACGGGGTTTGCACTATTTGGTGTGATGGTGCTTGCAGCACTTAGTGTGCTGCAGCATCTCTGAAAGCAATTGCAATCTGAACATGTGAAGTTATGTCTCATCTTCATCGCCCTTTGTCAGCAATCTGGGTGTTGGCAGTACATGCAGTTTAGGTCAAAGGTCCTGGTCCAGAACTTTAACTTGTAAACCAACATCAGTCCGCCTGTCATAGCCTGGACAGCCAATCTCCGGCTGCCCATGGGGCCAGTGGCCACTAGAGGCTGCAGGAGCTGCCTGCTGAATGCACCAGCAGCTTTTGCGTTGAGCACAGGCTACCCCACTTGTTGAACAAAGTCCAGAGCTTTAATTTTCGTACTTGGTCATGTAACATGAAAGGCCATGCTGAGACATTCGTTGAAGATGGGGATGCTGAAGTACACAACAATGTACAGCTTTGCATACGTGTGGTCCTAAATTATTGACTCAAGCTGTACTGTGTTGGCATGTACGATACGTGCCCAGCACGTATACAGGGCATTGCATTTAAGTGCTCCGTACAGAAATTAGAGAAGCAATGCATTTCAAACTGCATGACAAATGGGCTGCCTATGCAATCCTGCATCATGCAGGATTCACGGCCGTGGTGGACATCCTGCAGAATTTGAGAACCTCTATCAAATGTTGCTCGTACAAGCAGGAATCAGAAAGCTTGTACAGATACACACTGTGTGACACATGCTGAAACAGTAGAGTCTGACAGCATACAAAGGCTCCTAACCCTACTTAGCGCCACAAGCAGCACGTTTTTGAGGGCAACAAGTGCACCCAGAAATGCGCTGCCCTGATCATTATAGGAAGGTTCTTTACAGTCTTGTTTCAACATTGATGTGTAAAATTACATGACGATGTATTCCGATTTTGTTGACAGTAATGTCACTACAAAATGCATGCTTGTACATGCAACAAATACAAGAAGGCTTTGTCTGGGGAGCATAAATTGGAGCAAACAAGTAGCCTCTCTGTAGCAATGCACTCAAGTACAACTCATGTAAAAAGCACAATGTTGTACCCAGGACCTTTACAGACTTTGACTCAAAGCACTTGCACTTTCTGTGCTACTGCTTGCTCTGCTTCTTCTTGACAGGCTTGCTGAAATGCTGCTGATCCAGCTTGTTCACAGGAGTGGTCTTAAGCAGAAACAGCCGGGCAGTACGCTCTGACAGGCTGCCGCCACACTTGAGGCCACGCTTTTGCAACTCATGCTTTAACCTGACCAAGCCCATGCTCTCCAGATCACTAGCACTACTGAACTGCATCAAGTCAATTGGCAAATGATCAGCTTCACCTGCAGCTTCTGATGCTGCAGCTTGATCAAGAGCTGCTGCAGCAGAGGCGACTGAAGGTTTGCTGTCTTCTGCTGGTGCAGCAGAGCTTGTCTGTGTGGAAGCAGCAGCAGCATGTGGCGCAGTGGGTGCGGCGCTTTGGATGGGCAGTGGTACAAACTGTCTGGTATCTATAGCGCTCAGTGGTGAAAATGGTCTTTGTTTGCGGTTATCAGCTGACACCATGCTGGATGACTGTGGCACGTGTGATCCAAGCTGGTCTGTGGGTGTTTGAGATGCGTCTGGGGCAGATACAGCAGGTGCAACTGACATGCTGGCTGCATCAGGACCTGCTGAGGCAACTGCCAGGGCAATGTCTTGTGCAGATGCCTCACTGTCATCCCCAGATGAGACCGTTGCTGCCACCTGTCCAGCCTTGGCTAGACGAGCAGCTGCCTCATACTCAGAGTCAGCATCTGAGTCAGACTCACTCAGGTCCTCAAAGCCATAGATGCGAGCACGCTTAGTGGGTTTGTCTCCAGCCTGCAATCCGGCCTTGCGTTTGCCTGTTTCCAGGGTCCCACCAGCCAGGATTTCCTGTGCTGTTATGACGGCTGCAGAGACTCTGTCCAGAGCCTCTTGCTGCTCACGTCTGACAGCTTCTGAGTCCACCTGTGTCAACACAGCAGATCAGTGCTGACCCTTGTGAAAAAGTATAGCTTGTGAAAAAGTATAGCTGTACAGAGCACAACCTTGACCTGACCATGTCAAGTCAAGTCACAAATAATGCACTAAAAGCAGCTCTTGTCAACATGCTGCATTTGAGCGTTTCTGGACCGTCTGCAGCTCAAAGTTGCATACGGTCAATGACTGCAGGCCTACTGTGGTATGACTGAACGTTTTGTGCCTCATACATGCCATACAACAGCAGGAGCACTTAGCATACCTGAGCTCGTGCTTCTTTCTGTGTAGCTTTCTGCTGCTCCTTGACATGTTTCAGAGCAACTTTCTCTAGCTCCCTTTCCCGAGCTTCTGCAGCCCACTCTGCCAAGCGCTTCTCAGCATTTGCCTGACGTAAGCGCCTTCCGCTAAGGTCCCGGCAGGCATCTACATTGTCTGTCAGAATAGCCCTTCCAGCTCCACGTAGCAACGATCCGAATCCACCCTTGCCACCAAGCAGCTGTCCAACCAGGTGCAGCGTGGAGTCAGTTTCAATTCCATAGTCTCGCAAGGGTTTGTCGTCAGTAAGTAGCCTGCCACCATACACCACACGCCAGTACTTGCTAGAGACAGGCTCTCTGTCCTGCAGCAGTATGATAACTTTTTACGCGTCCCGTCTCAGACGGCATAACAATGTACATTAATCAGCTGATCTGGCTGTCAGGATTCGCACCTGAATTCGTCTGCGCAGACTTGCCAAGCTATCACTAAGGTCAACTTCCAAAGCGATGGTGTTAGACATCAGACATCTCACGAAGATCATCATGATGAACTACTGTAAGCCAGAAACTGGAAGGCGTGAAATTAGATTGCCTCTGCGCAAAATCACACGATCAAACGATTTGCAGTCAAGGCTTCAGCACAGGCTTCTCAGCAGCAATTCAGGGACGATCGAGGCCCCGGAAGCCGAACTTCTGAAATTCTACACACCGCAGTTATGGTAGCGATCAATCAGCTGCGATACAACATTCCAGAATATATTGTAGGTCTACGTCTTGCAGGGCCAGAATTGTAAGTCGGTACTGTGAGGTCCCATGGCCGTTATGTATCAGACAGCTGTATCACAACAGTTTGTGCAGTGCCGTTGCCGAGCTGTATACACCCGTGCACAGCGTTTGTCGCCAGCACTGCGTTTTCACAATAGCAGATTAGCTGACCGTGTGCAGCACAACGCAGCCGGCAGGCTTTGCCCTCTGCGTGCAAGCAAAGACGGCAAGCAAAGCCACAACAAGCCAAACCCACAGGTGAGCACTCTCAAGGTCAACTGGCAGTCACACACACAAAATCTCAAGACACACTGCAAAAATATGGGCTGTGTTGCAGCAACCAGAGCTGGACCCAGGGTCGATTCCCACAGATGAAGCAACTGAAGCAGATGAGACTGTGCCCGCAACTGCGCCTGCCGCTGATGCTAGGTCAGCATTGATGCTTGCATGTGCAGAATCCTGGTCAATCATTGCCATCATTGTATACAGCCTTAAAAGTTGGCTATGCACACTGCAGTGCGTCCCAAGAAGGCAGCAAGGCTCAGCCCAATGCAAAGGCACAGAAAGGCAGCCAGGCCTCACAAGCAAAGGGCAAGCCTGATTATGAAAAGGCAGGTCCCTTGGCAGACTGGCTCAAAGATGCCACAGCAGAGATGAAGAAGCAGGGCGTCAATCAGAAGTTTACGGTAAGCTCTTCATTGTGCGGCACAGCATTGTATTGGTACCAGCAGTCACGCTTAGCATTCAAGCTGTACTTCCATCTGGCAATGCAACAACAACACATGACAAAAGATGATAGCAAATGACAACACTTCAGCTGGTGTCATGATGTACCCACAAGACAGGCAGCATTAGTACTTCTGTTCTCTAAGAACTGAATCTCTTTTGTGAGTGATCTGGTCTGCAAGTCTGGTTGAGCCTGTGCTGCAGGACAGTTTTCTTGGAGACCTTGTGACGGAGATCTCCATGCAGACAGCAGCCACAGAAGCGACATATGCTGCGGCGCAAGCAACAGCAGCACAATTGCTGCAAGTCAGCAAAGACCAGTATATCCGGCTCAATGCAGACTTTGATAACTTCAGGAGGCGAACGGTATGCTGTCAAGCTGCCTCTGTTCAAGCATGACATACAGTCATTGCCAATGCCAATGCGACAAGCTGACAGTGCTGAACATATAGTGCATAGCCAAGCCTCGTCACGTTTGACAACATGTTGGCATCGATACATGCTCGGACGCATGTGTTCAGTAACCGGTCTGTGGTATAAACACATCAATTGTACGTCAGCCACCCACAACAGCCACCCATTGTGCTTGGTCAGAAGGCAAATGTATGGCAGTAATGAGCGCCATGTGCAGCAGAGCAAACTGTGACTGATGAAAGCCAAGAGCTTAGCTGAGAGTGAAAATGCATAACAGCAGCAACACACGCAATAGCACAGCTTGAAAGCCTGATGCACTTGAACTACAGAACAGGTCCGGCTGCATAGACATCTTATCTGCTACTGAACAAGCTCTGTGGCCTTCTAGGATGCGTTTGATAATGACAACGATGATGATAGGGAGGATGTCGGCAGCATGCTGATGCTGTACAAGCTCTCTGATCAAATTTACTGCATGCAGGCAGGAGAGAAACTGGCTCTCAAGGACACCACCAAGGGTGATGTCATCGTGAAACTGGTGCCCTTGATAGACAACTTTGAGGCAGCCAAGAATTCCATCAAGGTCCAGTCAGATGCAGAGCAGAAGATTGTTGACTCCTATCAGGTTGGTGTCACAGAGCGTGAGTTGGGCAGCATGTGGACTGGTGCATGCGCCTTGCTCAATCGCACTCTCAAAATGCTGTTGCACCATTATGGCCAGTGAGTGCTTTTTCACGCAGCTCTTGTACACGCCCTCCAGCAGAGTGTGGTGTGCATCATGCAGAATCAGCAACAGGCACGCCTTCGCTTTGCTGCAAGACTGAAAGCTGATCATAAAAGCGGATTTAATGTGATGCACGTGAATGTACCTCACCCTGCAAAATGTAGAAATGAAAAGGTCTACGCCTTTGGTGATCACATCAAAGCCTCCTGAGGCGGCAGCCTGGAACGTGCACAAGGTGCAGTGGTCAGCATGCTTCATTCTCTTAACACTCAGTGTGAGCTTTCGGCATTTGTCAGCACGTATCTCATTTAATTTGTTCAACATGTGACAACAACAATTGCAACCACATCATCACTAGCAGCAGAAGAAGGTAGGTCATCCAAACAGGCGCTGCAGCTGTCTAAACTGATTGAGACTTTATGCTGCAGGGATTGTACAAACAGATGGTAGATACCTTTAGAAATCTGGGGGTGGAGGCTGTTCCCGGGGTGGGTCACCCCTTTGACCCGAACTTCCATGAAGCCATTGTCTCAGAGCCCAATGATGATGTACCAGATGGGACAGTCCTTCAGGAGTTCAGGAAAGGCTTCCAGTGTGGGAACCGTCTTATAAGACCAGCAATGGTCAAGGTACACACCCTTCAACTGAACACTTCTTCTTAGACCCAGCACCAATGGCTGAAAGGCCAAGGGAAGCTTGGCAAAACCTCGAGCTTCTCCGCATTGACTTGCCTAGAAGCATGGTCTTTTCTTTCAGGCATGTTAGAGGCTGGAGCCCTGCTTGTATTGTTTGTGCATTTTGCGTGATTGATGCTAAGTGTTGACGTTAGCCGTTCTTGTATCATTCTACCCTATGCTCATGGGTCAGGCTATGCTTGTCGTGTCCTGCGATCTGATAATCTCTTACTCAGCTGCCATGCAAGCGCTCATCATACAGCTCATTTGCTTCCCATCATGCAGCCCATCTGCAAACAGCAGTCTACAGCAATGCAGTCCTTGGTGCATGCAACTGCAGTCCTGAGTTGGGAAACTTGTTGTACAGGTGTCCTCAAGCGACATACAGCCCCCAGCAAAGCAATCTATCAAGGATAGTACGACTAATGGTGGCCAGGATGGTGACGTAGATGTAGAAGTGGAGGACACAATTGATGCTGGAGCAAAGTTTGACTGAAGTGCATTGTAATCAGCTTGCTTGGTTCCTGAATCAATGACACTCAGTGGTGCCCAGGGTGTTAGCATGTAGCCAAGCAACAGGTAACATCAACACGGCTGACATGCCCTTCTGTTGGCCGTATTTCAGAAACATTTGGGCAAAACGTAGACCACTGAGTGCAGTTCAGGCCTTACTGTGCGCTGCCAGCTGTAGTGGATGTACCTGGCATTAGTAGTCAGCACGTGACAATGTGGAACGAACGACTGTTCGCTGTGAAACGTGAAGCATATGGTGTGTTGCACAGCTGCCGGGGCGTTTCGTGAGCATAAACACAGGAAATGTCGCTAGCCCATAACACATTGCGTGTTTGTCTCTACCCACAATTACTCCAAGTCTAACTTACAGGTTCACTGCAGGTACGAGCTTTACGATTCAGTGTGCAGGGTGTCGCATGGCAAATCAGCATGGCGATCGCGGATTTGCGAGAACCTACTTTCGTATCTGCTGCATTCATGTGTTTTACTGGTCGCATGGTTGTGTCGACGTCTAGGCGGCGCAGGCGGCATACTTCTCGGGCGCATGCAGATTGCAGTCGGCTTAGCTTGGCCCGTCTGCTTCGCAGGTGTATTTACAAGAAGCTTCGCAGGATGACTATCAAAGTCAGCGCCAAGTTTGATGCAGGGAACGTCGAGGTAAGCACAAGTCCGCCTGCATACAGGCCTGTAAGTTTGCTTGGCTGGACATCAAGCAAATTTGCCGCAGGTGGTCGACGCCAAGGACCCAAAAATATCCAACTCAAGATCAGACCGGACCCATACTGCAAGGGTGATGACATCACTCACTTCCAGTGAGCATCCTAGCACTGCTCCTTGTGCATATCAGAGGGCCTGTGCTCTGCAAAGCATGATAGTTTGAATTTTGGCATAGCCTGCTGTCAGCATTGCATGCCATGAGCATTGCCCCTATGCTTTTTCAATTCTATCATGCTGTTGCCTCAACGCAGGCTGATCTGCCTGGCCAGGTTGAAAATGTGCTTTGATTGCGCACCTGCACCAATTGCCCTTCTTCATCATGCGCACGAGAAGTTTTCTTGAGTGAACAGCTGCCTTCTCTTGCAGGTGGTTCCACTTTAGATTGACTGGTGTACAAAACGAGCATCTAGTTGTGAAGCTGGTGAATGCTGGCAAGTCTAGTTTTCCGGAGGCGTGGCCCGGCTACAGAGCATGTGCATCGTATGACCTGAAGGAGTGGTTTCGAGTCAATACTACATGGGATGACAAGACAGGAGTCATTGAAATGCAGCACATGTCCAACCATGTAAGCTTGACCATTCTATTGCTGCTGCTTGAATGTGTATCCAAGCAGATGCAGTGGTTGTTGCAGTGGTGACGCGGTGGTTGCAGTTGTGAATTTGCATGTGCATTCATGTTGTGTATCTTGTCTGGAAACTCGCAACATAGTGAGTTCTCAGGTCATCTGGGCAGCCCTTGCAAAAGCAGCGCATCAGTAAATTGATGCGTTTTGAGAGGGCAATCAGGTTATGCCCTCTGCTCCGGCCCTCATATGGGTCACCCAGCTTCTCCAACCATGCCTGCGACTCCTCCCAGCACATCAATTGCTTGTTTAGGCTTGTGCTGTGCTGCTGAACTAAATTTGTGCATTGTGCAGGATGCCATCTACTTTGCGTACTTCCCTCCCTACAGCTATGTGAGGCATCAGGAGCTCATTGCACGCATCCATGCCAAGAAGAATGTGAGGCTCGAAGTCATCGGCGAAACGCTCGATGGGTATGACTTGGATGTTCTGCGTATCGGTGAGTGAGCCTGGTTGTGCACATCGCACAGACATGCTGAGTGTCAGAGATTGACATGTGGTTGCTGGCATCTGTTAGGACAGTATAAAAAGACCTTTGCAGGTGAACTGTGACCAGCACGATGGGAGACAACATGCATGTGCTGGCTTGCAAACTCTCTGCTGTGTAGTCGCAAACATGCACCAGAACTGTGTTCATGAATGTCTCACTTGCACTGATCCAGGGTCACTGTAGGCAAAGCAAACCTAGGCCTAATCCCATACCTGCTGGATGTGCAGGTCACCCTGGGAAGAACAAAAGGGTGATCTGGATGGTGGCCAGGCAGCACCCGGGTGAAGCCATGGCTGAGTGGTTTGTGGAGGGCTTCCTTGACCGCTTGACAGACCCTCATGATGGAGCTTCAATGAGAGTGCTGGAGCATGCCGTCTTCTATGTGGTAGGTGTTACATCTTGAGCTTACCGAAGCCTGCTTTACTGCATGCTGCACGCTGCAGGGGTTGCACCATACCATACTGGCAATGGTCAGCTGGACGATAGTTGCTTGAAGCACAGCCTTGGACTGCTTTGCTGCTGCTTGCATGCCTGTTCAACTGGTCTCTGGCATGCAACTGATCACCCTGAATCTATGGCATGTCTTCTGTGTCCCACATGTATTACCAGTAGCGCATGGAAGGGAGCTATTTCTTTCTCACCTATTGTTCGGATCAGACTGTCTCTTGACCCAAGGAAACTTTATGCGCCCCCACTCAAGTTGTGCAACTGTTGTGTCCAAAGGTGCCAAACAAGAACCTTGAGGGCCTCTCAAGAGTCTGTGACTGCTGTCTGCCGATGCCCAATATGAATCCTGACTTCCGCTCAAGAGTTTGTTGACTGTTGTCTGTAGACGCCCAATGCGTCTGTAGACGCCCAATGTAAAAGCTGATGGCCTCTCAAGATATGTGACTGTTGTCTGCAGATGCCAAATGTGAACCCTGATGGCAGCATCAGAGGCCACTTGAGGACCAATGCAACAGGGGCCAACTTGAACAGGGAGTGGCAGGACCCAACACTTGAGCGCAGCCCTGAGGTATAAAGTTCATGTCATTCATTCATCAGTCTTGTGTCATGTTCTAGGGTCAGGGACGCACAGTCCTGAGTAGCTCCCTCTCTGAGGTCCTGTCTTGACAGTCAGCATGCCAGCAATCATGTATGTTCATGTGCTCTGAATCAGACTGCGTAACTATGATGCAATATATTTAATTTGCTGCTGGTAGCCTCAACCTCTTGCCCACTGCTTCCCTGGTTTGTTTCCTTTATGCCCTATGAGCTTGAGCCCAAGCTGAGGGCTGCCATGGAGCAAGAAGCAGAAGTTTCAGTAGGCTTCAAGCTTGTAGGCTTTCAATGTTGCATAGTGGCAGCTTTGTCGGGTCGGCATCATCTGTACGTGAGTCGTTTGGGCATCTGTCCAGCCACAAATAGGGCAGCTGAATGCGTTTGCTAGCCTCAGAACTCTCTTGTGTCTGTAGCAGAATGTTTATGGTTTCTGTGAGCAGCATGATGCAGAAGTATGGCACATGGCTCAGCAACCTGCTGTTACATGCTGTCCTTGACAACTTGGGTAGCATTACAGACAACAACAAAAACAAAATCAAGAGGGGCTTGTGTTACTACTCTGTGAGTTCTCAAATGCGTACAGCCAGGCCACCAGGCAAGTGCTCATGACAGTCGTGTCAAGCAAGCAGCTCTGTGCCTTTGATCAAAGTGTCTTATAGTGTACAACGCTGGTATTTCAGGTGTATCATCTGCTGAAGAAGATGGACGCTGTGGGCTGTGACCTGTTCTTGGACATCCATGGGGATGAGGAAATCCCCTTCAATTTTCTGGCAGGATCAGAGGGCATCCCCAGCTTCAATGAAAGGCTGAGGGAGCTCCAAAACACCTTCATGACCGCCTTTGTGCGCGCCAGCCCAGATTTTCAGCCCAAGAATGGCTACACTGTTGATGAGCCTGGAAAGGCAAACCTGGCAATCAGCTCCAATGGGGTCAGTCACTCTCAGCTATGATGCTGCATGAGAAGTCATACACAGCAGTGCGAATTTGTATGTGTGACCATGTAGTGCTCGACGCATTGTGCAAGTCCATGTCGTGTGTGGACTTCATGCACAAAGCACGGACCTATGCAGTCATTGAGCATTCAAACTCAACATCTGGATCAAAATCTCAAGCTTGGGGATCCAAGTGCACCTTGACATCTGCGTCAAATTTCAAGCATGATGGTCAAGTACACAACACACCTCAATAATGCAGCGCAGAAACAAAAGCATTTGCTAAACAACTGGCATTGCACATGAAATTTTCTGGACATTTGTTTGCCTTGGGTTGTTTTGTTCTTGAGAATGTCAAGAAACAACAGCAAAGCTGACTGGTCTTTCCTTTTGTTCAGGTTGGTGAACGCTTCAAGTGCCTGTCATACACGCTGGAGATGCCCTTCAAAGACACCCAGGACCACCCAGACAATGTGCATGGCTGGTCAACAGACAGAGCCAGGCACTTTGCCGCCGCCATCTTGCAACCCATCTATGAAGTTGTGCCCAAGCTGCGGCAGCCAGTTCACAAGAAGGAAGAGGACATCACTGTTGTCCATGCTTGAGATAGGCTGCTGCTAGGAGGCACTGCTAGAAAAGAGTCTGCTGTGAAATAGCATCTTGGCAAAAAAATGTAGCAAAGCGATTGAAGCAGTCACAGTGGTAGCCAACGCTGACCTGGATACTATAGTGTCAAAACATGATCAGACTGCACGAGCAGCAGGGTCATGGAGAGTGCAATCTTGGCAATTTGTTAAATGAGCGGGAGGCTGCTCATTCAGCGCATTTTCAGATGCCAGTAGAGGCAAGGTACCGATTAAAGTTGTTAGTGGTATCAATAGAGTGAGATTGCTAGAGGCTAGTCAGAATTCTGCATGTCAGTTTCATGCTGCCCTACAGCCTAATTGAGTGTTGTGTTTGTGTTTTTGATTCAATCCTGTTGCTTCAAGCATCATTGCATATGGAATGATGCTAAATTTGCCTGCTTGTTTGCTCAAAATGGGCCGTACACGAGCAGCTTTGAATTCAGCGTCTCCCATCGTGGTAGCTATAGCTCTCAACAGATACTGCGTCCCTAATTGAGAGAGGAATGATTGTATGTGCTGGTATGTATTTCACCATGTGTATGGTATGAACCATGACTTGTACTCAAGTAACAAACAAACATGACAATACCCTGGTGTACTGTGCAGAACCCAGAGCATGCCGTAAGCAAACAGCTATGAGAGCATAGCATCAGTAGGGCTGCTTGTTACAAGCCAAGGTATCAAGACTGTGCCAGCTATAGCAAGGCTGATGATGGCATGCCTTTGTTGTGTGTACTAAAATCGACCTCCTGACCTCAAGCAGCATCGTTACATGCTCCCTGTGCCGCAACACTTCCCACATGCACAGAGTAAGGTGCAAATGCGATTTCCTAGAGAGAGAGAGCTAATACTATTGCAAGCCACCGAAGCCTGAGCGGTGGCACATTCCAACTTGGAATTTCCAAGCTGTATCTGCTGTAAACGAGACGTTGACTCTACGTCATTGTCCAGTGCTGTGCTACATGCGTTTTACACAAGTTGCCGTTTGAGTGACGCATGCTGCACTTGCTTCATCTGTCATCCGCGACAAACAGACCCGCGCATATTTTTTCAGACCCATCGTCGTCTGCACACATAAGCTTAAGCTCAAGCTTAAAACCAACATGACGACTCTGTATCTTGACATGATGTCTCAGCCATCGAGAGCATGCGTGATCTTTTGCAGGTAGCTTGAGTCATGCAGCTTGCAGCCTGTACAGCATGCATGAAAGCTAACAAGGATTGCATGCCTGGCAGGCTGAACAACATCAAAGTAGAGGAAAAGCTGGTGAACATAGCTAAAGGAGGGACACGAAGCCCAGAGTATCGTGAAGTCAATCCCCTGGGAAAGCTGCCATGTCTGCAGGTATTGCATACGAGCTCTTACCCTGTATAGCCTAATATGGGACTTTTGCACACAAGGCCTTGCTGGGCACACAGCTCTAATACTGGAATCACCAATGCCAATGGATGTGCAGGAAGGTACCTTTGTGCTGCCCGAAAGTGCTTCCATATTGCGCTATCTAGCAACACCAGAAGTGCCCGACCACTGGTACCCGCGTAAGGCATGCCTTCCTTGAGTATTGCAAATGTGCTTTGTGAGTCTTAATTGGCTTGCAGGTGGCATAATCAGCTGTTTTTGTATTTGATCTTCACTATGGTGTGCAAGGCACTTTTGCAGTCTCACTGTTGCTGCAGGGGAACCCAAAGCGCGTGCAAGGGTGAACTCAGCACTCGATTGGTACCATGGCAATGTGAGGCTCCATGCAGCAGGCTTGAGCTGGCACAGAGTCATAGGCAAAAACATGAAACAGCCAGTCAGTGAAGGCCAAGCCAAGCAACATGTTGCTGGCATGAAGACAACCTTTCAGGTAAATAACTGTTTAGAGCATCTTTTGCAATTACAATCACGCACAGTGAGACAAGAGGTGCTTCATGTTGATTTTGCATGCCCTGCATTGTTGGCACTGCATCCACACACACAGCGCCTGTGCACAGCATTGCCCAAATGCCATCAGTAAGGTAGGCAGTTACACTGTACTGTGTCATCACACTGCAGCAGTACAATATGAGGATGCAATTTGAGCAAGCAATGTGGCTGCAATTGTACGAAGAAGGTGATGGAGTGTGCATTTTGATGTGTCTGCAGACCCTGGAGCAGTTCTGGCTTGCCAAGTCACCCTTCCTAGCTGGCAATGAGATCAGCATTGCTGACCTTCTGCATTGCTGTGAGCTGGATCAGCTGTGCCTTCTTGATGGGGCAGAACAGGTATGCAGTGCACACCCATAATCAAGCACATTGCTTTTTGTTTTCAAGTCTATCTCAAGGCAACCAGCTTGCAATATGTTGTGCCAAAGGATGAATGGCTGCCTAAGAAGCTTTTGTTCTGTTGAGTTGAAGGCAATAGGCGCCCTGGTCATAGCTGCAAAGTTTGACAACCTGACTTGGCGTCAGGTTGTCCAGTTGGATTGAAAACACATCAAGACATGTCATTGTTGGTACATTGACTCCCAAACAAGGACCTCATACAGGGAGCTACTCAGGACTGTACATACCTGACCCTGGGGGAAGACACATGAGTCATGAATGCATGATGAATGAAACCATGCACAGAGATGCATGTATGTGGACACACATGCAACAGCCTCATTATGACCTAGTCAGCAGCCTAAGCACTACTGTTGTCAATATGCTAGTCAGGATTGGATAGGTGACAGCTTGCTTGCCCATGTGTTGCAGTGTAAGCAAGCAAAGTTGTGGCATGTGGTCTGCAATCGCATGTGTAGCCCTTCTGCTCAGCTGTTAACATGCTTCTTGGGCAGGGAACATTAATGCCTGTGTGTGGATGTTCAGCAACTTTTTTATTGCTGTTGATGCTGCAGGGCCCTACACTGCAGGAATTGCTTGAGCCCTTCCCAAAGGTGCAACAGTGGATGTCGATGGTTGCTCAGTCCACAGATCCTCATTGGAAGACAGTCAGTGCTGTTCTGCACAAGGTTGCCCAGCGAGGAAAAGAACGTAAAGTCCAGGCATCACAGTCCAAGCTGTAAAGATTATTAAAGCAAACGATTGTAAAATATCTGCTGCTGTTGCACTTATGTGAGTGCAGTGTGTGCAAGGGTAACTGATATCAAGGTCACGTGAAGCTTGAGTGTCACTTCGGTGTCATCCGTCACTTCTGTGTCGTCTGTTCAAACTGGACAAACGCCTTTGACTTCGAGGCTGGGATAAGGAATCAAAAAGCGAACAGGTAAAGAATGGTGACGCGGAGGAAGCGGATCTTCTTCGTCATTGTACATGTACCGCGTAAACTACAGACCAACATCTACAGCGTAAAGTACTACAGAGGTAAACACCAATTTACAGCAACCGTTGCTTTGCCTCTGACGTTTTCGCGTCACAGCAGGTTACTTTGTGTAAACAGCTGCGACAGTTCAAAGCAAAAGTGTAAACGGTTGACTTGGCCCGCTGCGATTTTCGCCACGGCGTTCCTTGGTGCGCCCCTGCCGTCTTCGGGCCCAGGGTGCATGGTGTCCCGCTTGCTGCCCCCAGGAGTGCACCACGACGGGCTTGAGCCTGAGATGTCAGCGT
>JAABUP010001923.1_pt1 | contig 42156 bp, 62 predicted proteins | sample 5559201 | NCBI WGS metagenome assembly JAABUP01 (sample SAMN10711887, study PRJNA513373) | rock metagenome | isolation source: Antarctica rocks | place: Antarctica
TTGCTTTGCTTTGCTTTGCTTTGCTTTGCTTTGCTTTGCTTTGCTTTGCTTTGCTTTGCTTTGCTTTGCTTTGCTTTGCTTTGCTTTGCTTTGCTTTGCCAGCCCTCCTGCCCAGATCTGGAAAGTTTGGACAGCAACTTGGACATTTGGCCAGACGTCAGCATGGCTGTTGAAGAAGCCCTTTGTGGGCTGCACAGCAGTGCTGTGTACTGTCAAAAGTCGTGCAATATGCTGCAGCTAGGCAGGATGACAGTGAAGCGCTGAGGTGTCACTGTGGCTGTTGCTGTACTCAAGATGAATTTGTTTTGTACTTGTACTTGTCTAAGTGTCATCTGCTTGCCTGCTTTGGCTGCAATAAATGTGTTTTCATCACTCCAGAAATTTGAAGGGAGGAGGAAACCAGAAAAGCAACATTTTCTTGCAGACATATGTGCAGTTTGACCATCTGTCTTCTACAGAATGCTCTTCAACACAGCATGTGCTGCTCCTGCATAAACCACAACTCTAGCCTGAGTTGATCCTCTGTTTTCTCTACTGATGCAAAACTGCCGTCTAGTCAAATGGGCTAGCTGGCCCCAACGACCGTAAAATTCCTGACTGACTGATCCTCTGTGCAGGGCAAAGCGTGTGCTTTGGGACCAGTTTCATAGCATGCGGTATCCCCCAGCCTACATTCCCAGAGACAGTTTGGATGTGAGGAATGACATTCTGGATTGGCATGGTGACCACCCTCACACCAACTACCATAACATGTATGATGCCCTCAGAGCTGCCGGCTACTTTTTGGAGATTCTGGGCTCTCCTTTCACCTGCTTTGATGCTCGCCAGGTAACAACAGTAAAAATAGGAATATGTACACTTCTGGTTGAAGATAAGCTAGCTCTTCTCAATCCCAACACGTCTATTCTAACTCAGAAACATCATCCCTGCACTGGAAGTCTAAACTCAAAAACGTCTGGGGACAGTAAAAACGCGTTTCTACATTGTGGAGATGTTTTAGGCACATGCAGGGTATATGCCAGTCGATGTCAATTGCAAGACACTGCTTCTTCTCCTTTGGTTTCTCCATTCTGTTTCCATTCTCATTCAGTTCTCATTCTTTGTTTGCAATGAAGGCAGAAAGGAAATGTTGCTTGTGTGGTCTTAGGCTCATCAGCACCAGCAGCCAGCTTCCATGGTTGGTATGAGCTTGTGCAAGTCTGTCATGGCATCATGCACCTCCAGAATGTCTCCACAATGTTAAAAACTCTCCTGATCCTGAGCCCCAGGCAAGAAATGAAAAGGGAAGGTTATGCTTCTCAGCGATCATAACGGGAGCCTCCTAGAGCAGCAGCTTGGAGCTACTCCTCAGGCGCTGTTAAGTTCAGCTTGACACTGTGAAACAAGCGTTTCTCTGAGAAACCCCTAGGACACTTCTGTATTCTGAAGAGGTGCACTCAGCTGAAAGTATGATGCAGCCTGTCAGGCTGTCAGGCTGATTGCAGAGAAAACAGCAACATGTGTTTCTCATCTTCCCATTCTGTATGCAGTATGGCACCTTGCTGATGGTTGACAGCGAAGAAGAGTACTACCCAGAGGAGATAAGCAAGCTGAAGGATGATGTGGAGAAGGAGGGCATGGGGCTGATTGTGTTTGGGGAGTGGTACAATGTGGACACCATGATCAAAATGAAGTTCTTTGATGACAACACACGAAGCTGGTGGACTCCTGTGACAGGTACAGTCATCAGACTCTTGTCTTGACTCCAGTTCTTACATTCACCAACTTATGTTGCATGTGATGACTCTAGCTTTTGGCAAAGGAACTTGTTTGGTGACAACACACGAAGCTGGTGGACTCCTGTCACAGGGACATCCTGCATACTCTTACCTACCCTAAACCCCAATTCTTGCATCCACATTGTATCTCTTAAAAATTTAAACGGTTTTTGTGTGAAAAGAAACAAAGCTGGTGGACTCAGGTCACAGGTACATCCACTAGACATTTACCTTGAACCCCAATCTCTACAACCACTAGACTCGTCTGCATATGACAACTTTACTTCTTGGAAAATCTGTTGTTTTGGTGAAAACACAGGAAGCTCGTGAATTCTCTGACCTGCATCACAACTTTGTGCATATCCTCAACTCTCGGGGATGTGGCATTGTTAATAGTCTTTGACAGTCCAGTCCGTACAAAATACCTTTGGTGAAGATAAAAAGTCAGTCATGCTTAGGCGTTGAGATCAAAGCATGTTGAAGTTGGAGAGATAACTTATAGATAGACACATGCAGCCTGAGCAGTCTTGCGCACACCATCTGTGATTTAAGCAGATAACACCATGTCCATGATCATGCATTCACTGATAAAGTAACCTTGTACAGGTGGCGCAAATGTGCCAGCATTGAATGACCTGCTAGCTCCCTTCGGCATTGCCTTTGGGGACGCCATCCTGGAAGGGCAAGTGCCCTTGGAGCCAGACAAGCCCTACTACGCCTCAGGGGCCAACATTGTGCGCTTCCCTGCTGGCGGCCACTTGCATGGCTGGCAACTAGCTGACAAAGCTACTGAAGGTGAAGGATTGAACATCTTCCCTCTGCATGTTGCTGCAGATGCTGTCACTTCATTGTTGTGATGTTGCTGTAGCCTGGCCACTGGTGGAGACTGTTGTGACGGTGCTGCAGTTCTGCCTGTGGATTTTGTCTTGAGGCTCCAGCCAATGGGGCATTTCTGGTGCTCAAGCATATTATAACCTATGACCAGGGGGAAGCGGGGGGGGGGGGTTAGTTTTGAGCTCGTGATTTGTCGATCACGCAACACTGCAAGCCTGTTTGCAGATTTCTACAACAAGTTTACAAGCTTGCAAGAGCAGTTGCAAAGATCATCTCAAGCTGATCAACTCAAAACACCCTTGCAGGTTGCATGATGAATCCTGTTATGCGCGGCCATCAAGTCTCACGATTTTCGCATTTCCAGACCAGGGGTTTGAAGCCTGTGCTGTGCATACAAATATGCTGAAGGCTGGGCTGGGCTGGCTGGGATAAGCTTTGCCATTCAATCAACTGCCTGATGAATACACTGACAGTTGTAGACTCAAATCAAACGTGTTGCAGGTGTGAGCCGGTCTGTGGGCAACCTTGGGGGTCCAGGAGCCATGCATGCAGTCTTGGGTCTTGCCACTCATCAGGTCAGTCACAGCTTTTCGTGTTAGCATGTCTCAACCAGCCCTGAGACCTGCTGATTCAGCAACCTGTAAGCTAGCATGTCTCAAACAGCCGTGAGACCTGCTAATTCAGCAATCTGTAAGCTGGCACCTTGACACTTATTAGGAATGTGGTTGCCATGGTTCCCCACACAGGCAGCGTTACATGTCTCTGTACACAGTTCCCACAGCTGTTTTTGGTACCCACCTAAGGCTGATCATTGATTGTAGTCCTGCTTTTGACATGCTGCTTGTGCTTGGCAAACATGCATTGCAGGGAGACTACGTATCTGCTGCTTTTGCTGGCTATAACTTGGCATGCAGCAACCTGGTCATTACTTCTCAAGTGCTACTATGAGTCAAGTGCTACTATGGGTCAAGGGCTACTACAAGATGCTTCTCATAGGGCGTCGTCAACAGATTCTCAACTGAGGTATGATGCTGTGTTGTTGCAGTCTGGGCGGATAGCAGTGTATGGTGACTCCAACTGTTTGGACAGCAGCCATCAGAGGTCCTCCTGCTACAACCTGCTCATCAAGCTCATCCAGTATACTGCAGAGGTCGGTGCTGCTGCTGCTAGTAGTCCTATGGTGCAGTGTGTCAAGAGTCATGTTCACTGTTCTGACGCACAACTTCGTTGTCAAATCCTCTGCCATGTTCACAGGTGTTATGACACACAAACATGGTGACAAGTCATTCCATGTGCACAGGTGTTTTGACATACAAATATGTTTGAACAAAAAGGGAATCATGATTGTCAGACAATCATTTTGGTGCTGACCAGTGAATACAGGGGCTTTGACTGGAAATGATGCTCTGTGTGTCATGATTCTGCGTCATACTGCATTGTAGCTGCAAGTGCGATACTACATTGCAGCTGCAAAAGTGATACTGCATTGCAGCTGCAATTGTGAAGAAAATGATTGACACTTGACTGTTAGTCTCAGTTGCTCTGGACTTACAATCTTTTGTTGTGATGCTGCTGTTACACAGTACAGAGGAGTTCATGGGGCAGCTGGCCATGCTGCTGTTTGCATAAGGTGCTGCAACAACATATGTGGCTTACGTTAAACTTAATACCTCTTAATCCCTGGGCAGCCCGGTATAATACTTGGCTTCTCATTAAATTGACGCCGAAAGGCGTAGTCTTTTCTTTTCTTATTTTCTTTTCTATGTGGGTTGCTCTGCAGGGAGGCAAGGACAATACCCTGCTGTCAATGGACACCCTCCTGGCCTCACCCCTGGGGTCTGACTCGGACCCCCTGCCTACCAGAAGAGTAGACATCGACCTGACCCCTGTCTCTCTTGTCCTGGGCACCCCCATGATGTGCTACCCCAACTCTCCAGAGGAGTTTCAGCTTCTGCATGGCAAGACTGGCAGGTCCCATAGTACTGCTGTTGGGCAAAGCTTCAAGGGTGATGTTGTGGCGGCTGTGCAGCCCAACATCCAGTCTGAGCTGCAAGACACGCTGGTGAGGTTGCAGCGTTCTTTGTCGTCCCCAGTCGCGTTCAATGCGCAGAGCATGCACTTATGGCGGAGCTGTGAAGGCTGTCTTTTGCAGCGTTTGCTCTGCTTGTACTGCTTGCGCTGACCCGTCGCTTGCATTGTGCAAGCGCTTTGTACAACTCAAGTGCGTGCACGTCCCTTCCAACACATGTGATAGCTCAACTGGCACATTTGACACAGGATTGTAGATGGTGAATGTCAATAGTGTACCAACTTTGCAGCAAACAAGCAAAGCACGCGTGTCCCTTCATGCGGCTTGATTGCTGTCTGAGATGTGTCAATGTGCACAAGACTCTGTGAAAGCCCTTGACGTTCCAACACTGCATGGCAACGAAGGGCAAAGAGAAAGTTGCTGCGTTTCAAAGGCGCCATTTGATGCCTTGTGCTTGCACAGGGTCAGGGTGCTTCCACAGCAGCATCTGCCCAAGGCTCCACTGCAAGCGACAGCTCAGCACTGGGCAGTCAGGCCGGCCTTGCAAAGCCTGGAGATGTCAGCACTGAGCGCAAACCTGGCTCACTGACCAATCAACAAGTGCCCAAGAACCTGACTACTGCCGACCCTGCCTCTGTCAAAGATGCTGCTGGTGGGCTAGCTCATAAGGCTGCTGATGTTGCTGGTAAGACGGCAGCTGGCACAGCCACTGGTGGTGCAGCTGGTGGTGCAATTGCTGCAGTTGGCGGCATGGATGATGCAATGCCACAGGCCAAGCTAGATGATGTCAAGCAGGTGGCAGCTGTTGCTGACACACTTCAGAATACTACTGAGCTGTTGCAGAACACTACTGATACTGTGGTCAATGCCACTGGGCTGTCCTCTGTCAAGCAACAAGTAGAGAGAGTTTTGCAGGATGGGGAACGGCTTCTGAACAAGACCTTGGGTGATAGTAATACCCACAGCAGCGGCAAAAGCATGATGGGATCATCTCAGTCTAATGCTGGCCAGTCCAAAGTGCTTGATAGTGCAAGAATGTCTCAGTTGTTTGGAGTCTTTGGTGCTTTCCTTGTGTTTGGTTTGTGGATGCGTAGAAGGAGGCGCAGGCCTCATGTGCATGCTGAGCCTGGTTTGTTAGGTCCAGGAGTCTCTGATCAGGGTATCGGCGGCTGGCTGAAACCCTTGCACAGCAGGCATCGCCTTGCAAACGATTGATTGAACTATGGCTCCCTGAGCTTACTAATGGTTGTGTTTAAAGCTAGGTTGCATGTTTCGCTAGGCTTGAACATAAGCGTCTTGAAGTCAGTCCTGTTTGTCCTCGGTGTGTGTGCGTGTGTGTGTGTGTGTTTGTATTGTAACTACTAGTATACAAAAGGTTGGCCGTCAATGATCTATCATGGTACAATGCTCTGCAATATTCAGGCGCCAGTTGCCGTTTGAATGTTAGCTGTGGGAAATTACTGTACCTGACATGTCCCACTGTTTCAAGCGGTTCACGACGCATCTGTCCGTGAGATATACAACACAGCTTCACCTGCCTGCACGTCCTATCAGCAAGATGTACAACATAATTAAAATGCCTTAAATCAACAGGTATCAAACAATGACCTGCATCCTAAATCCAGCATGGCCGTACATGTGAAATAGAGAGGCTGTACATGTGGACATTTAGTACATGTCTGCAGGAAACTGCATCACAATGCTATCAAAACAGAGTCAGCACATCAAGCACCTGCGCCCCGTATCAGACACTTCATCATTGATGAATATCCACACGCATGTCAAACCATTGATCCTGTCCATGCACGACAGGTGATGGCCCTACAAGGGTGAAGCCTGCTGATACATACAGTGGTATGAGCACTTCCTTGCAAATCAGCTGGACTGATTGTATTTGGGGGCTAGTCTGTTGCACATACTGCAAGTAGGCTTTGAGCATCCTCCTTGCAATGCCTTTGCGCTGGTTTTCAGCTGCCACACTCACCGAGTGTATGCACAGTGTTTGTCCCTCAGGGTCATGTCGAGACATACTCTCATGTGTCAAGGCATCCGCTGTTGTCAAAGTGCCACAGGTATATCCTACTAGAGTGTCTGCCTGTTGTTCAGCGCTGTTGAGGCTACCAGACGCCACAGCAACCATGAAGAGATCTGAGGCTGCATTCAAGAAGGGCAACAAATCGATGCGGCAACCCAAAGCGGCAAAACCAATAATGGCTGCTGCAAAGGTTGCGACCGGCAACCCACAACATAAAGCCTCGAGTAACAAAGGCAGCCACTATTACAGTCACAAAATACCTTGACTTGCTCTGAAGTCCAAGGCTGCTGGAGAGGCTGCTTCGTCTGCAGGGTATCCTGCTGCCTACGCAAGAACAACAGTGCGTCAGAATGATATCATCATAGAAGCGTCTCACTCCTTCCCTACGGACGGGGGCGTTACATAAGAGTGATCACTGGAGCTCTGAAGCCCGCAACGCCTGTTGCATACGGAAGTGATGTGGTGCTTCGGTCTGCAAGACGGTATGCTCACCTCTAGCTTCTTAATGCGGCTCAGGTCGGTTGCTTCGACCGGTCGAAAGAAGATTAGGTCTTCCGGAATGACTTGGTAGCCTGCCATTTCTTTCTTTTGCTTTCTACGCTCTCGCCAATTCACGAACTTTGCCCACACATACAGTATTTCCGCGATCGTCGCCATGCCAGATGGTCCAAATGCTGGTCTCGCTTTGGCAAAAAGTACGCGGCCCGCCTCACGGAACACGATACGCTACGAAATTTCGAAGCTTTGTGGCTTCGGACCTGGCTTCGGACTCTGCTTTGTGGTCGATTATGTAGTATACCAGCAGCGCCAGTCAGAGGTCAATAGGTGTTTACCATTGTCTGAGTACACATCGTTGCATCATGTCATCCATTGCGTGCAGCGAAGTCCAGTTCGTTGACATCAAGATACACCAACTGCAAACGAACTTGGGCAAGGTAGCGACGGTCATCTGTTGCTTCCGCTTGCTGGATTTGCACCGCAAATGTCGAAGCGTTGCTTCAGGTGTTTGTCCTGGGAGAGATCGCCACAGAGGTTTTTCAGGACAACCCCACGATATTCTTTCAGGTCAGTGTGACAGATTTGATCTCGAGAAATTCACCTCCAGTCTTGATAGATTTAGTCTGCTTTGCCTTTCCCTTCAGGATGTCAAGCGTGGCCGCTATCCTAAGCTGCAAAGTACTGACCCGAACATCATGGCAGTCACCTCTAAACTAGGATTGCAGATTGAAAGCAGGACAGCCGGAACCGGGATTTCATTGCTGACTGCTGAGACAGTCAGAAGCTTGATGCTTGACAAGCGCAAGGTCAATTCACATGTACATTCTGAACCAATCACCAGTCTGCACGCAGCGACACAACATGCTCTACACTTCACAACATGCTCTACACTTCATGGTCTGCACTAGCAAAACAACACACCTTGCACAAAACAGGACTGAGTCTGCTTTCCTGCAAAAGCTGTTGCCTTCCCTCATGCAGCTCATAGTTGACATTTGCAGAGAGGGCTACTGCTGCCATTTCGCATTGCATTGTTGAAGCTCAGTTCCCATGAGGCAGCAAGCCTGATGGCTGACAGCAACTATGCCCAAGCTCTGCCTGTGGCCATGGATGCTGTCAAGGAGGGTCAAGACCTCTTTAAACCACAGCCTGATCTGCGTCTCTTCCCTCTCTTCCTTCTGGGGGCACAGGTCAGCATTGCTAGCTACTATCATGAACATCATATACGCCAATGTACATGTGAAAGTCAATGATTGATCAGGATTTTTCAGCATGCAAGCTGCGTCAACTACCATCTAGCAAAATGCACAATTTCCTACAGCTCTACCAAACTCAAACATGGCGAGAGAGCTGGCTGGCACTTCACCGCTCGAACATTAATGTGTCTTGAAGAGGCATTCTCTTAATCACACTTGCAACCTCATCTTTCTGTTGCAAGCAAATGATGTACTTGCCTGGTCTCCTTGTACCACTGGAAAATATAAAAGACGAGCACTGCATCAATTGAGTTTTGCTGCACAAAGCTGCATTCAGTCCGGTTGGCAGCAAGCTTGCCTTATGCAATATTGGCCAGTGATCAACGCAGTTGAGGCAGCATCTCATGCCTTGTAGCATTGCATGCAGGCGAACTTGGGCATGAAGCGCTGCAAGCAATGTGAGGAGCTTTTGGCCTTGGCAGCTTGGCTGTTGTACAGTGAGCCAGAGCATGCTCTGCCCCTCATGAAAGCACAGCTTAACCGGCTGTATGGTCAGCTGCATTCCCTCATGGGCAGGTCAGCCCCTTTGACCCTGATTTCACATGGACTCACACATGATTTTGCATCAACACCAAGCCAAGTCACGAGGACGTATACTGCACATTTTAACACACAGCTGGTCTATGGCAACCCTCAGAAAGCAACTTTATGACTTGTTTTCTGGCCATCCATTGTGAAGCAGTGATGGGAGACAGTCTGGTCTATGGCAACTTTCAGAAAGCAACATTTATGACTTGTTTTCTGGCCATCCATTGTAAAGCAGTGATGGGAGACAGTGCTTTGGAGCTTCAACTAGCACTGTCTTGCACCAGTGAAAGCAGATGGTTCTGCAACACATTGGACAACCACCGGCAACTGTGCTTGCTTTGTGTTCTGCAGAGACAGTGAGGCCTTGAAAGCCTTTGCACAGGATGCGTATCAGTGCAGCCTAGCCTACGGACCCCTAGATGTACGTACTAGTTTAGCGTATTACAACCTGGCCAAAGTCTTCCAGGGCATGAATGAGATGGACAAGAGTCTTCTGTACTGTGATCAGGTATGCACGATGCTGCATGTAAGCCACACTGAGCATACCGAGTCTACTCCAAGCCAGATCACGGCCTTGTGCGCTGACGATGCTTGTCGGCATGCATGCATCCTGAGAAGCTTCAGTTTCAATGGCATGTCCTTGTTGCGACAACACATGGCATTGACTGTTACACCTGCCATGCAGGTACGACCTGCTTCTGCAGGTGTGGTCATGTTGGCAAAAACAATCATCAACAGAGTTGACGGGGTGGAAATGCTTGTGCAGGTGCTCAGCATATGGTCTCCTGCGCTGCTAGATTTGGTTGCCAGCAGAGTGGATCAATCAAGCCAGAGCCCAGCTGTCCAGCAGGTATTACTAGACCAGCGGCTGCATGCAAAATAATGTCCCTTGCATATAAATTGTGATATGCAATCTGCCTACTTGCAGCTTGTCATGGCCTGTTTGGCATTGTGCGCAAGCAGCCATCTGAGTGGTATAGGGCTGACAGTCAGCACACTAGAAAATGAATGATATATCAATCTGTTTATGTGCTGGAGCACTCAAGCACTGTTTGATTGCAGGCAGCACCTCTTGGTGAACTACCATTACAGGCTGGTCAGCTAAAGGAGGCAGCCGAAATGCTGAAAGACATTCGCAAAGTGCGTGTCACCAGTTTGGGTGATGCTCATGCAAGTGTGGCAGAGGCTGCATGTGTACTCTCGCTGCTATTCATCTGCTTGCAAGACGCTTTGCAAGCTGATCAATGTTTGCAAGATGCTCAGCAAATTGTATCACAGCAATCTATGGCAGGCAAGCTTAATAGAATGCTAGATGCAGCGCAGGCTGGACTGAAACTTGTTTCACCAGGCCTATAATTGCCAATCACCACCATCTCCACTTTAGCTGCCTTTGGGTGCAATCCACAGCAGCAGTGTCATATTTACCCTTGTGCAGTTACCATACCAAAAGACTAGTATTTCTCAAGGTATTAACTACATTCTATAATTTATGTCTTGCAAGTCAGGCCTGATCCTTGAGGATGCTGAGCCTTTGTTTGTTTGGTTTCCACTTTCGTTGCCCAACTTGAGCTGTGCAGGATCATGCAAATTGAGCATGTCCAGGATAGAATCTCGTGCCTTACGTGCACCATCACCAACTTGTCCTGCAGGCATGCATCATAGACAATATAGAGTTATACTGCACATGAATCTATGATGTAACAAGTTTCCTAGAATCAGAAGACAGAATGCCCAAGGCAGGCCTGCATTTGTGCAACAACGTGTAGGTAAGTCTGCAAAAGTGAGAGAACTGAGATGGCTGCATACCTTTATCTGGGGCATTTGCATACAAGAGCCATGATATACCAGCTGCCAGAAGTGCAAAGCTGGCTCGCAGGGCAATGTTGGTGAGCGTGATAGGTTCAGCATCGTCCATTTCATACAGAGGCCAGAATGCTTCCTTGAAACCCACTTCCTGCAGTGCAGCTTATGCGTTGACAACTTGCAAGAACATTAATTGGCGTCTAATGCCAACATCCGGGCAGATGCTAGTGATGTCTGTGACCCAACTTGCCCTCAGTTGCTTGATGCAGCAGATGAGGCACTTTGAGGTGCAATTCTAGCAAACAACATGCCAGAAATGTTCCTGTCTGACTCACCTCAGATAGGACATTTGGCAGTAGCCAGAAACTGCGGCCAAATGCCATCCACGTAGCTCCAGCAACTGCACCTCTGAGCAGCAATGCACCCATGAGAATCATCAAGAGCCCCATGCTGAGGTAGACCACCACTAGCTTGACCTTGTAAGGCGCGAGTGGGAACAAGCACGCTCCCACAACCACGACTGCAATGAGTACTGAGAACATCCACAAGTATGGTGAAGCAGGCCTGTCATACGCCCAAGCATAGAAGCCTTCTTCAGAGAAAGTCTGCAGAACAACAGAGTTTGATGGCACAGCACAATTTTCAGCTTGGGCGCTGCTGACCAGATAGCCGTCAACATGCTGCAATGCAGACCTCAACTTGATCATGTTCAGATGCTATACACAGCGACCAATGTGCCCTTGTCATGCTGCTTGACAGATGAAATTGAGCAGCACTGAGCAGGACGCATGCACCACTTTGACAGTCTGTGCTGACTACAGCTGCTTGCACACATGCGCTGACAGGCCATTAGCCAAATCTGGAGATAACCTGCAGGTCTCTATCTCTCACAGGCACCAGCTTTTTTGGCCATTTGGCGAGACGCTTTTTGCCGGGTTTTGCCTTCTTGTATAGACGGTCAGTGCGAAAGATGAGGCGCCGCCGCAACAACAGCTCTATGAGGGTCTTGATCTGGGCCTCAGCATCACCTGGAAGGACACTTGAGCTGCAGTTCTGGTGACACGATGGAGCAATTGCAGAAAACTTGTGCCAGTAGGGATAATGCGTTGCAGAGCACTTTTGACGGACCTGACTTGTCTGGTATCCAGCTGTCGAATTTCTCAGGATGCTCCTTGAAATATGCTGCAAAATCTTTGCCTCTGAAGAATTCGAAACGTCTGTCTTCCACAATTCCATTCCTCCAATCGAGACCGTGCTTGCTTCTCAGACTGTCTGTGAGAACCTTCAGGCCTTCAGTCTGCTGCAGCATTCACGCCCCAGTGTTCTTTTTGACGGTGTTTTAAGTAACAGCAAATCAGTGTACTAGTATGGAAGCTGATTTACCTCGGCCATGCAAGCGCTACGACCTCGCGCAATACGCCGAAAGAGATGTTGGTAGAACAGCAGGAAACGCGTTGAGTCTTGTTGTTTCACACAAGCCCGGTCAAAGGATCGTAAACAAGTCAGCACCACAAGCTGCAGTGCTTCCTGGGAAACTTGATAACCTCACTGTCTTGAATTGTCGTTGATGCCCCGGGACTGTTCGTGGATGCTGCGGCGCATGCCCGGGTTCGAGACATTGGCCAAAGCGCGAATGCATGATCTGAGGGCGTTATAATTCCAGATTCCCCAATTTCATGCATCTGTGGCAAGACTGCACTGCTTTAGCAGTCAACAATCCATACATAGTCAGTCCTTCTTTCACGTCTGTGTCAAAGCACGGGACAGAAAAGGTGTCACCCAGTGCACTCAGGCACTGCATAAACTTGAGGAGTTATCTCCACCAGGTCAGTGGCACAATGCCCCTGTGTCTGCCCTGTGTAGGTGCACATTATGCCATTCCGTGGGTCATGCCAGGAAATCGCCACGATTAATGTGACTGATAAAACAAATATGCAGTGTCAAAAGCTCTTGTGGGTGCTTCCTATTCCTAGCAGTCGCAGCAAAGGCAACAGGGCACTATATAGCACATATATGGCATGTGTATGCTGCATGCTCTCCCAGTTGTCACCTCCTACTCACATCCTAAGCAAACCACAAACTGAATGTCCAGTCAGAGTCTGTGGAGCATCCTGAGTGGCAATTGCAGGATCCGATGTGAGCTCATGGACCAGCAACAATGCGTTCGAGCACCAGGAAGGCAATCATGCAAACTGAATTGTTGACATCATCAGGAGATCATGATCAATGATCAACGTCCCTGTTGCAGATACAGAGGATGAGCATCTTGGAATCAAGAGCAGGTGGAACAACAGTTGCTGCCGCTGACATAATTGAATCAAAGCAGCAGCAGAATGACAAATGTGTCAGAAAATGGGGTGCGGGGTGGGGGGTTGACTCTCAAAATTTAAGGAATGGATTCACACATTTCTCTCAAAGTTATACATCATGTGTGTTGGGAACAAGACGCTGCACATCGTGACTGCAAACTAGGGTCTGCCCTGCAGCAGGTCCTGATCATCAATTCATCATATCATATGGGCCCCCAGGACAGACACGGCTTGAAGTGCCTTTCCCCAGCAACATTGCCTTGTTGTACATCCACTTTTCTGGGATCCCCTTGCCTCAACCCATCATGACATGCACATGAGAGACATATGCGGCCTGCACAATCATAGAAGGTATGTGTTGTATTGGCACAAGGAATGGACAGCCAGCATCTGTTTGAGCTATAATTATAAGTACAGTTGTCTGTAAATACAGTCTGGTACATCTACAAGTACAAGACTGCCATACGAAGCGTGGCCTCATCCTGACTTTACAAAGTCAATTGGTCCTGCAACACTGACGCAGTGCTGTAACAGCACTCCAGATGCAAATCGAATTTTTGATGCTGAAGGCCATGCTGCTGTTGCTTTCAGGAGGAAGACAGCACGAGACAGTGGCCTCATGTCAAGGACTTCCTCCAGCATGACTCATGTCAAGGCTGCAGAAGTGCTGGAGAAAGTCCTTGACATGAGGCCACTGTCTCGTGCTGTCTTCCTCCTGAAAGCAACAGCAGCATGGCCTTCAGCATCAAAAATTCAACCTACCTGCGTTTCAAACTTGGCAACATGCTATTTGGTTAGCAACAGGAAAACAAAGGACAGCTACGCAGATGCAGTAACATGGGTCCAGGTGGCCCGCGCCAAGTAGCACTGTAGGCCTGTGCTACATACATAAAACATCCGGCGTGTGACATCTGCTTGAATGTAGTACACAGCAGCGCCAGCTGGGCCAATAGCTTACCGATGTCAAAAATACAGCCTTGAAGGTGTCCGGAAAGGTGCAAGACTTTTGCACCAGAAACACATCCCCATGTTCCAGCTGGTGCGACGCAGGAGCACTCAACATCTGGTGTGGCGGCACTTGTTTGTATGGAATACAGGGGTCAGACCCGGTTATCCGGGGTAAGACCCGGTATCCACAAAGATCTGCAACAGGGCAGCATTGTCAACCTATATATATGTACATGGTTCAGACAGGACACTCTTGACAGCCACAGAGAAAGCACCAGAGTGTGTTGTGTTGTCATGTAAAGGTTGAGGCATATCACTACATGTCATGGTCGGCACATATCAGGAACCAACCTCAAGGATTGTGCCAGCTGGGTAGTCAACGTGCTTGCAGACCTCATTATTCACACTAGCATTTGTGTTGTGCTTGCTGATGTGGCTGCATGAGCAAGCAAAACACAATTGCTAGTGTGAGCAACAAGGTCCACGGACCCTGGCTACAAAGGTGACTTCCTTCCAATAAGAATGGTAATGCTTGACAAAGACCAGACTCTTGTCAAGCCTAGGAGTCATGGGCGGGAGGGGCTTGCTTTGTTTCGCATCCTCCAGGTAAGCTTTTACTTGGAGGATGAGAAACAAAGCAAGCCCTTCCCATGTGGGAAGGTGCACCCAGTACTCAGTGCTGAAAGCTGAATCTTGGCCATACTTGAGAGTCACCTTGTGGCGTACAAGCATTGCCTCATATTGGTGCATTCTTCCCTCATTGAGGGCTTCAACTCGCGCTGACATCCAGATCATGACAGTTTGCATCAAGCAGGTGCTGAACTTGTGATGCCACGTGACCACAAGCTCAAGCAACACGGTTCTGGTGCAGCTGGCTCCTGACGCTGATACATATACAATATAGTTCTGATGCATATATGCTGGAACTGGATATGTATACACAGTATGTTGATGCTTACATCACAGTATCAGGTGCTGCAATGGTAACTGTTGTAAGAGGTCTGGGATGTGACATGTTCTCTGCAACATGCTAGATAGTAGGTCAAGGTAGAGCACTTACATGTTGACATCAACAAAGGTAAAGACATCTTTACCTGATTTCTGATGCATCGCGCCGTGATTGTTGATGCATGACCCGTGAACTCTGAAGTAGCACAGTCTCCAAAAATCATCCAGGACACGCTGCTTTGCCACCCACCAGCGTCGGCTGCAGCACGTAAGATCTAGATCAAAACTGGTCTTCAACTGCACCTGCCTCTTCAAGCCATCCTCAGTGCGGTTTCCAGGCACACACATTCATTCTTCCTGTAGCCAGCAACAACACCTACTGAATCACACAGGTACAGCAGAACAGAGCATAAACTCAGTATGTGTCAATTGCAATGTCTCAGTAGCCAACCACACGGGATGGGCACATTTGCAACAAGAGCACCAGCATGTGCATCAGTACTGATTGGACTCATGTCTTCCAGCCTACAATTTCCTAAAGTGTGTTGTTAGCCTTAGCTGCTTTGCTGAGGTACAGTGTGCGCCCAGCATGTCATCATGCAAAGTGGCAAGGATAACTATCTAAACTATAGACATTATAATCACACTCATATGCACTGTGATGCAATCACTTGTCACATGTGTTACAAGCAGAAGCTTGTCCAAGGCATGCCGACAGTGCAAACACAGCTTTTGGCAATTGTCGCCACCGAGGCATGATGCTACAATTGTATCAGGACGTGTTTTGTACCGGGGCAGGCGCAAAATTACAAAAGGTCTGGAGATGGTGAGGGGGAGCCAGCTTGTTGGTTGATGGTTGCATCAGGCAGCACTCATACAATCAGGCTGTCTGAGCGTGTCCATACTGCTGAAATGGGCTCTACAGTGAGTCCTTTGGCTCTGTTTGACATTCTATGCCTCAGAGGACAGCTGCAACCAACACAGTTGTGAATGATGTCGGTACTTCAGAGTAATTTAATGAACTCAGTGCACACAAGCTGCAGAAGTGTCCACTTACAGTTGTTACTGTATCATGTGTGAATGCATACGCATTGCAGCGTGTGTGAAAGCCAGTATCAAAGAGGCAAGGCCATGTATCAAGTATTGTCACGCTCAATAGGTGCCACATCTGTTCTGTGGAGTCTCAGCTGCAAAGCAAAAACTCTGATGCCTAAGTCATATTCTCAGGATTGCCTGATGATACATTGCCCAGGAAGCTTTTGTTTGGTGAATTCAGGAGGTTTTGTCCACCTGGTCACCTTAGGTCTAGTTGATGTTACATTATGTGACTGCCAATACTGTCGCATTAGTAGATTGTACAGGGATGATGCACAAGACAAGAAACAACAGTGCCATGCTCATCATGAGCCCAAAAGTGTTCAAATTATTATCATTGTTGTTATCATTATATAATTGTTATTAACAAATTGCTCAACAACAAGACAAAACTTTCACCTGAGGGATGTGGGAGGGGGGTGGGGGGGGCTGTGAGACTCCTTGCTTGGAGTCCTTGATGGTGTCGACGGCTGCCGTAGGCACAGTGACTGTGATAGACATGGTGAGTTGCTCTTGCCGATCGGCCCAAGTTTGTCTTAGTGGTGAAGCTCCAAAGTCCTGTACAGCACTGGACCTTGAGGAATGCATCATGGGCTATGAGCCATAGATCTTGACAAGTGAAGTCTGTGGGGCTGGTAGTAGTTTGCAGATGCCTGGCTTGCATGTGCGTAGGTACAATGCAAGCTACTACCAACCCCGCGAATAAGCGCGCTAGCCAGGCATCTCTGGTGTGTTCTCCGACCACTTCAACCAGCCATGTTTTTCATGCGCAAGGTTCATAATGCTAGCAGGCTGTTGGCATACAATTGTCGTAGAGCAGCTGTTGCAAAACCACTGTACCACATAGCGGTGCTCTATGGCATATGCAAATGGCATATGATAGAGCACCACTATGTGGTACAGTGGTTTTGCAATAACTGCTCTATGATGGAGTAAAAGTCTTGGCCAGTCGCAGCGGCACACAATTGTCTTCATAACATCAGACCATGGTATAATGTTATGAAGATTGTGTGCCGCTGCGACTGACGGCCAGGACCTCTCTTGGCATGATTGTACTAACGATCTCAAGAGTGAGGAAGAGAGTAAAGTGCTTCAGCCAGCCGACACATGTGATCACATGTAGAAGCAAACAAAGGTCAGGTTTGGAAGGATCAAGACAACTAAAACAAACTTGAAAAGCTAATTGTGATCTCATTGTGCCACAAACCCTTATGGTGTCGGTGTGTGTGGAGAACAAAAAAGCATACCAGTACTGCTGTCCACTTAGGCAGCTGGGCCTCCATCATGGCCGATATTGGCCAAAACATCGTGTGCAGTTCGTCTGCAACAGCCACAGTGTGTCACGTAGTCTACCACAATCATTGGACATTATGTGTGCAGACCCTACTACTAGTAGCCCCCAGGCTGGCAACATGCTAGCCCCCAGCAAAGCGGCCAAGAATAACTGGCAACAATGAGAACGAAGACTGAATTATGCAAACCATGACAATGGTTTACAAACTTATTCATGCATTGAGACGAGTGTGGGAAGTACCCTTGTCAAGGCAAAAAGGCGACACCCCCCCGAATACAAGGTGCAGCTAGGTGCAGTACGTACCCGCACGCGCGCATCAGCATGGTGTCTGCGCAGTAGGTCTGGTTTGGGCACCCTTGCCACTGGAATCCGAGTCCTTGCATATGGCCGACGGCTGTCAACCATGGTTGGCCAGCCGAGCAGATGACCATATCCGCTGCTTGGGTCTGGCCATCTACATGTCTAGAGGCTGCAGGATGCAAGACATCAACCTAGCTTGTACAAGCGTGTACATCCTGTAGCCTTCAGAGCTGCCAACTGCTTCCCTCAGAGCATCTGAAAGCCTTGAAACGCCATGCGGATTTCTCAGCTGCTCACTGACAGGGACGGGCACGTTTTCTGCAGTTGCAGCGGTAGCGTTTCAAGTTTGACGCCGAGCCAATGCCGGAGTGACAGTCTGTATGCATTGTTGGCCTATGCAGAATGTGCGTGCATCGACCCTCGAGCAATCTTACCCGAATCCTAGGCATTCATAGTCCAGTTCACTGGAGTACCGGTACCGGATCTGCCTGGCGCATACTGACCAGCGCCAAGTGTCAATACGGCGGCGGGGCGAGCCGAAACTGCGTGCCTTGTAGTACAAAATGATATTGGACCAGGTCCTCAGGCTTGAAAGAAGTGCCTTGTAATCCTGAGGCTGAGCAGAATGCCTTCAGTGAGTCACAGGCACAGGCACTGCTTCAAGGGTGCCTCGCCGCCTGTTAACACAGTAATCTGACGATATGATAGCTACAGGCAGCCGCTCTGGACGCGCAGGCCAATCAGTGCTCATCCAATTGCTGCAAGCTTTCACGTTTCCTCGGAACCTTGGAACAGCCCGTTGGACCAGTAATGTCATCAATCACGAAACGGTCGAAGCAAAGCCACGCAGCCCCTCAAGATCTTCATTGGGTTGCACGTGACAATGTCATGGCACGTGAAAGGCCTGCCCCCTGACTATTTCTACAACTACTACTACTGCTTCAACTCATCTCACTTTTTGTCGTTTCATGCTCCAGGTCAAAACGCGTTTGCACCACCCGGCATGGCTACAAACATCGCGATCGTGCAGCTGGCCTGAGCAGCATCTTGGCGCTGCAGCCAGCACCTTTGTGGCTGTTGAGCCAGCACCTGTGTGGCTGTTGAGCATGCACAGGCAAAAATTGTAATGCACCAGGTCTTGCAAAACCTAAAGTCACCTCTGTGCCCAAAGTTCCGAAACTCCAAAGGGCTGAAGTTCATGCTTTCAAAGCTGCATCACCAATGGTATAAGCCAGAGTGCTACTTGAGCAACGACAGCAAGAAGGTGGCATGTAATGCTGTGGCAAATATCATGCATGTGAACAGCAGCAGATATCGAGGAGATGCCAACGAGCTGGCATAAGGATTTAGCCACCAGATCAAGCCAAAACAATTGTTGCAAAAGTCTGTAACAAAGCAGAATGCTCCTTGAAAAAGACCAAAGTTGGATATCCTACACCAGACAGCACTTGCTCACTGAGACCAGGTTAAAGTTGGACAGGCATCTGCCCATCTTCCCACCACATGATGGTATCATGCTTGCTCAACAACAGGTGCCAAGAAAGGATGCTCCAGAGCCTGAGAAGCAGTTAGCCTGTCCGTGAGGGGAGTGCACAGCATGGCCCGGAAAAAGGACACTGCTTCCGGGCCCCATTTCCACATTTCCTCAAGGGCTGCATGCTCAGCGTACCTGGGATCCTCAAGAGCAACTTCCTGCACAATGTAAATGTGCACTCAGTGTGCATGTGACAGACAGGTCTGCAACACAAGACAAATCAAACAAGGCTCATAAGCAATACTATGGCTGAAGCATTTGCCAGTGCAGCAGCACCAGAAGAACTGATCATGCCATATGCAGCTCTGTAAGCCCAACTAACACAGCAAAGAGAATCTGTACGCCAGGAAAATACTCACCAGTGCTTCTTGTTGCCTGCATACGCCAGCCTTCTGCATTACAACTGGCTGGCCCGAGACATATGAGAAGAGGTCAAGGCCTGTAAGGATGCTGTAGGCTGTGCAGGCGGCAGCCCATACATCGACGGCCTGATGGTCCTCTACAGGGTGATCTGAACGTGGCAGTGCTGCAGGGTAACCGCTGCTCTGATCCAGCAGCTCTGGGGCCATATAGGGCAAAGTGCCAAATTCAGCGAAGGCTGCACCCACCCCCTTTGCACACCATCACACCTGGTGAGGGGGGGGGGGAAAAAAACTACGCCTTTCGGCGTCAATTTGTTGAGAAGCCCAATACTAGACCGGGCTGCCCAGTACACCTGGTCAGAGCAGTTGCATGGAGACACTGCTGGGATCAAGCCAGGACAGCTATGTGTGCAAGACTGCTCAGGACATAAGCTGCAGGTGGTAACCCCCATTTGATCATATTTGTACACAACATGATGAATGAAAAAGTTAAACATTGTTTGCCTGAACAGACAAGAAGCATGTGCATGACTGAATCCAAAAGCAAAAGCTTGTCAGCCTTGAGGAAGCAGGCCAGCATGAAAGCGGTCCAAGCTATCAGACAGGCAGCAGGGCGAAGCAAGGAGTCACCGTGTAGTCTGAGTGACTGCCTAAAGTCCAACAGCACCAGGACTGAGGAATCGTCAGGGCACTCCTTGAAGCAGAAGTTGTCCAGCTTGATATCCCGGTGGGCGATCCCAAGGGCGTGCACCTCCTGAACTGCCTGCAGACATTCAGGCTGGTTCTCAGTTTCTGCAGCCTTGAAGTCCAGCATGTGCTAATACATGAGAAGCACATGTCAGTCCTGGACATGTAGATCAGCCTATGCTGGTACTGGAGACAGGGAGAGCATGGCTGTTTGGACTCTTATGACTGCGCCTTTAACGCTTTGCAGGAGACTGTTGGCATCCCGTTGTAATGCAGTTGAAGTTGTGGACTTACCAGAAAGACAGACGCTGTCCATGACAAAAGTGTCTGCTTGAACTCTGCTTCACCCACACATGGCTGTCTATAGATCTCATGGAGCGAGTCAACCAAGGATAAGCCAGGTAGCAGCCTGCAACACAAGAAGTATGGTCAACAGTAGCAGCAGCCCATGTACAGCAGCATGCAAATTTGCAGCAAACGGCGTTCAGATCAAGGCCAAGAGATGAAGCATGCATCACAGAGAAGCACTGCATTGGCATGCACCTCAAGCAGAAGCATCTCAATGCATAAAGAGACTAAGTCAGGAGAAACCTGCTGAGCCAGCAAGGAATCAGCATGCGCAAGTTGGTGGCTTACTCTGTGACAATGAAGCCTTGATGGTGGTCAAAGCCATGACCACAGTACTGCAGCAGCCTGGGGCTGCCCACTAACAGCTGCAGAGTAGCAACCTGATCCATCATGCACCTCCAACCGTTCTTTGCGTCATACACTATCTGCAAAGCCGCAACGCCAATGTTGAAGGGACCTGTTGGCCGCCACAACACATGCAGATGTGATGATTCATGCTCTCATGTTGTAAAGCCAGTAAACAGAGAAGCCTGTCCAAAAGTAACATAACCATCATCTCTTGGAGGCAAAAATAGCAGTGCAACACCAACTGTGCCCAACAGTCAGAATGAGGCACACCACTGCATATGGTGCTTGATCTTGCAGCATGTCATCATAACATCCAGCATGGTAGACACAGCTCCAGAAGCCGCCACCCGGTAGCTCGCGTGTGTCGTAGTACAAAGGCACGCTTGGGTCAAAGCCACTGATTTCAGGCAGCTGAATCAGCCCCTGCTGAGCTGGAAAGACCCCTGCAGCCCCTGCATTACATGCTGCAGGCTCAATACAACAGTAATGACTTACGCTCATTTGAAAGGCAAGCTTGTCAAGTAGGCACTGCATCAAGCCATCAGTCAGCACATTACGTCATGACACAACACGAACGCCACTGATGAGCGCTGTGGAAGACTGAGCTGCCGTCTGCAGATCAAGACATGCACATTTTGCTACCTTTTGCAGTGTGCATCTGGGCTACATAAACAGCACTGTGGTCCACACACGCACTCACCAGCTGGGTTGTCAAAGTGGGGTACTTGCTGGCCTGTCTGCTGATCCCAGGTATGGTCATTGTTGCTCCATGCCTGATGTCTCTGTTGACTCAGGTGGTGTTGATCCTGCTCATACTCCCTGCTGTGCCCATCCTGCAGAGATCAGCTGGTATCCTTGTGGACTACATCTGCAGATTCCCCTGGCACGAAGCTTGTCAAGGCAATATGAGCCTGAGTTCAATGACAAGGTGAGCAATGGCATTCACACCAAGGCTCTAACCTCCGCAAAGCTAGAGCCTTGGTCATAAGGCCTCTTGACATGCAACATGATCGTCACTGGATGAGCTTGAAGCATGGATCATGCGCAGAGCATGCGGCTGCCTTGCCAGCTCACCTGTACTGAAGCTGTGGAGTACAAGGCCTCGCTACTACCAGTTGGCAGACTACCAGGAGCCCAAGTTTGCGACAGCCTGCAATTGCCAAATACACCAGTCACCACTATGCATCAGTGCTGACACAGTGTGCACCGGAGAATGCTGTGTACAAGACAGACCTACACATGCACTGCTGGACAACTTCACAACTTGTTTCCTTGATGCTGATTGTCATTGTCCCAACATGCTGCTGCAGGGATGCAAGTCCACAGCACATGTCAGCATAAGATGGTCAGATGTGCAGCGACACTGTGACTGACGTGCACTCAGATGCACAGCAACAAAGCTGACCTGGGCATGCTAGCGACTCCAGTGTCAGCATGGGACATGTACCAGCTAGCGCTGTCAGCATTGGCATTGCTGCTGATTGAGCCCTCCTCTGCATCAGCGGTGTTGTGCAGAGGCAAGCAGCCGCTAGCATGAGAGGTCTCTGCCTCCTGCATGACATGGGCAATCTTTGAGCACGATGCACAAGCTGTTTCATGCACAGACTGCAATGCATTTCTCATTGTGCTGCTGGCACAACAACTCCAACAGCAGGCTCCAACAGCATCAGCTTAGTCTTGGAAGTGCAAGGCTGAAACTGCTACTAGCAAGCGTATGCAGGGTACTGAGCTCAGGCATGTGTCACTGCAGCGTCTGATCTTCAGAGGACGTGCATACCTGTGAATGGTGTGCTGAGCGGTACCCATTGCGCCGGCCAGTGTACCAATCCTCTTCTTCCTGCAGCTCATGTGCAGAGCCCTCAGTTTGGGTGTACATGCTCCTGTGTAACAAATTGTGCAGCAGCTGGTTTGTGGTGTTCATTCAGCTGCACCAGAACATCTCCACAATGTTGCAACACCTTTTTACTGTCCCCAGACGTTTCTTTATCTAGATCTCCACTGTAGGGATGACGTTCTGAAATAGACGTGTCAAGATTGGAAGAGCTGCAGCTCCAGTAAACTGTTGTTCTTAGCTATCAAGATGTAGAGTTGATGATGTGAGGCGTTGCTGGTCATGGTACCATTGCTTGTCTGTGCTGTGAAAGGCACATATCAGGCCTTCTGCTGCAGCACTATTGCCCATGCATGGCTTAGCGAAGCCTTGAAGGGAAGGAAGGAGAAGGCTGGAAAGGAAACTGTCTCATAGGCTCAAAGGGCAACTGAGGGAAGTTGCTGTTCAGGCATACCTGGGAGATGGCGTGGATGTGCAAGCCTACTGGGAGTGTGTTGACATGCATGGCATGTCCAGTTGACAAATCAAGCAGGTTGTCAGCACAAACACCCTTGCACAGACCCTGAGCATGCAGAATCAGGCAAGAAAGTGTATCTACCACAATACCTGAGCCTGACTGTGTGAAGTGCTGGGTCCATCAGTCATCTGGTGTTGGTGTGAGAATGATGCTGCAGCTGCTTTTGCAGCGTGCAACTGGTGCTCCAAGAAGACAACTCGGCCGTCAAGCCGCGACCGCTCTGCTGCGCTTTCAGCTGTATCGTGCAACTTCTGCCTCAGGAGGAAGACTTCACGATGAAGCCCCATCCGCTCTCCCATCAGAGATTCAACCTGTAACAGCAATTGCGCAAATTGCAAAGGCCACACATTCTTGACAATGATACAATTGTAACCAAGCAATGATGTCAAGTACTGTCAAATTGCTTCCAAATTGAGTTGTGCCATGCAAAACTAGTGTCCTCATCGCATCATCATCATTTGCACTTGTCACAACTTAGAGCATAAATATGCCATACAACCTAGCAACCAAACACAGCATCCACACAAACCTCAGGTATGCTCAGACACTGTGCTGACAATCTGTACTTCACCAAGTGCTGACAGAACAAAGGTCAACATGCCTTGGCGGTCAAAGTCTGCACAGAAGCATGGTCCCCTTCAGCCCGCTGCTCAGACTTTGCCAGCTCCTGCTGCAGTCTGTCCACTTGCTGCTGTAGGTCATGTGCGTAAGCTTGAGCATCAGACACAGTCCTGTGTACTGCATGCTGGGCTGTACCCTCAGCTTGGACATCACTGACGGCCCTGGAAACAAGACATGCAGGCACGTCTCAAATAGAACTACAATGTGCGTTGGGTGCATACTATCCAGCCTTGTTGACGCAATAGTGTAGCCAAGACGCTCTACAGATCTGCGTCAGCATCACATACCATACCAGAAAAGGATACATGTAAAGGTTCTTTACCACCATAGGAAGCCTGCTATGATGTGAGCGGGCAACACAAAACAAGCACACGCCATCAGTTAGCAAGGCCAAAAGTATGCGTCATATAGCATCACCTGTCCAGAGTCTCTCTACCCTCCTGTATTCCTGTCATTGAAGCATGCTGTACAGTCAGTGCCTCTTGGATGTCAGGCTGCTGTGTCTCAGCGATGTTCATCTTCTCCACTAATGTAGTGGCAAGCTCAGCAGCCTCACCCTCTGCAGCTTGCCTCATCACCTGGGCTAGCTGCTGCTGGAGCCCACAGACAGTGCATCTGAGGCCACAGAGCATCTTGCTCACAGTGGACCCTCCATTGAGCTGGTTGGCAGCCAAATGTATGAGCTTGAGCTTGAACGTGAAAACGACCTTCAGGCAGCCATACATGCTGCTTCAGCTGCAACTGTGCAGTGAGCTTTCAGGCAGACACTGATGTCAGGTTGTTGCCAGCATGTGTGCTTTGGTCAATGACATGCACAACAATGATGTGCCCTTGTGCTAACACACTAATGCAAATACTGTGCACTATGATAGTAAGTATTATGATTTGGTGTGCTCATAAGTTGCTGCATATGATTTTGCAATGCGTGCTTTAGATGCGTTTTAATCCAATTGCTTGAAGCTGCTTGTTGCAAATGCTTCCAGCCTGGAGCTGCGTTCTGCATTCGCACAGGCTTCGTGATGAACATGATAAGCCAAATTGCCGGATCGTTTTTGGGAAGCTGTCCTAGTGCCCTGCGAAAGTAAAAGCCAAAATTGGTCATCGTATTCATACCAGTAAGGAAAGTAAAAGCCAAAACGTGATCAGGTGACTTCTTGCGTCACTTTCAGTCATGGCATATCTGGGCATTTGATGGTTCACGTGCTTGCATCTGTTTACGAGATGACTACCAAATGGCTAGGACACCTTTCTTCAACCGGTCCAGCTGACGCTAGAGCGCTGAGCCTCAGGGTGTGTGTGGTCATCTCTGCCTTGCAACAATCCCTGCATCGAGCAGAACGCGTCCGTACAAGCTACCGGTGTTGGCATTTTGACATACTTGTTTTTGTGACCTTTTCTTGACTACCTACGCGATTGTGCTCCTCTTTCCAGCCTGCGACAAATCTTTTGTCACAGCATTTGCGCAGAAATTTTCAGTCAGACTCGACTTAAACTAGTCCCAGGTGGCTTGCATGACGGCTGGTCTGGCTCTGTAGTCGTCCAAACGTCTCAGCCGTAAAAGCATGTCTGAAAACGCTGCATCACCGAAGAGAGGCCTTTTCCAGTCACTGTCCAAACGTGTGAGCGGGTACCGCAACAAGAAAAGAGACGACCCGTCCTCGCCCAGGTCGCACGCAAGCGAGACTACTTCTGAAGGCCAAAGTGAGCAGTGTACCTTTCTGAACACCTCCTTAAGCAGTCAGCCATGAAATCCTGGTGGTACTCAACATGGAGGCTTCTCGCCAACAGGAATCATGCTGCTGCAGGAAGTGTGGATGATGTGGACATGCTAGAGGTGCAAGTCAGTGGCAAGTCTGCCAGATCAGCTCGGCGTCTCACAAGCAGACCATGCTTGTCGCATTTGAAATCAGCTCCAGCTGGGGCTCTGCAAGCAGCGGCAGAGCAGGCATTGGCAGACAATCTAGCAGCCTCCCCTGCACCCATGTATGCTCGTGTTTCTGAGGACTACAGCAACCACAGCTCAGCGTACAGCCCCCAAAGCGCTAGAGCACGGTACAACCGGTCCCAGTCACACATGGATATACCAAAACAGGGCAGCACAGCAATCACCCCAGACACTGTAGCTAGCAGCTCCTCCAGTGGTCAGCTGATGCCTTTTGCGCATGCTGATGGCCATGGGTCCACATATCTGGTCAGTCCTGCTGCTGCTCCAGCAGTGCAACAAGCTGCTGCTGCGCAGCAGTCTGCCACAGCCCAGGAAGGTAGCATGCAATCTGAGACCCGCAGAATGTCACGCAAAATCAGTGGCAACAAGCTCATTTTGTCTGATGATGGCAACATGGAGGCAAAGGATGGGGAGTTCATGTTGCCGCCAGAGGCAACACCATTTGCACAAACAGGGCGTGCTGCCTTTGATGACCTTGAGATCTGTTTCAGTGGCAAGAGTGCTCGCATGTCAAGAGGAGGCATGCGCCGCCCAGACATGCATACCATTGCAGCACATTGAATTTTGTAGCTTGTTCTGTGGTAGTTCTGAGGGTCTGGTCAGTTGCGGATGATGGTCTTTGTCTTTCTGCTGGTTTTGAATATCACCATGTATAGTGCTTTTTATCAATAGAGTGCGCATTGTATAGCATTTAGCAGATGGCTCTCAAGGTGGATTCAAGTTTTAGCAGCTTTTTGTGACCCTGCAAAATGGCGTCCTAGGCTGATTTTGACACGCATTGTGCACCAGGGTGCAGTTTCCTTGTCAACATGGCACGTATAACAACTTTTCCGGTCATGCCTTTTTCTTCTCATCAGCTGAACTCCGTCTTCCCATTTCATGATCTTAGCTCCTGTACTGTAGACATTGGTGATGACACAATGTGGTTGAAGCTGTTTTATTGGCCATTTCATCTGAAAATGGACCTGCCAAAAGCTATGGCAGCAGAATGCTGTAAAATTTGCAGATGCAGCTGGCGTCAAAGATAGTCAGCCTGTGTCTTGTACAGCATAGCCTCCATGGAGCGGGGTCTGCTTTAACGCGTCTGGCTGCACAGGTGTTCATGTCAAACTCGTTGTTGGGTTGTGTTTGAAGCCTTCGCAGCATTTGTACTTGGCATTTTGTCAATTGTCAATCTTGCAAGTAGGCCTGGGCTCATGTGTTTTGTGCAGGCTTGGGGGCCTGTGACCTTGTGTCATGTGGATTATGACTATCAGCCGTCTAAAATGTGCGTTCCACGTGCAGCCTCCGAGATGTGTCTAAATGGAGGATGACACCGAAGTGACACTCAAACGCAATCCGAAGACAGACGGATGTGTCTAAATGAGTTGCACAGCCCTACACACGTGTGCAGAGCTGAGATGAAGTGCACACCATTGACTGCAAGTGCAGACCATTGACTGAAAGTCTGTATACTCCGACTGAGCGGTCCGTGCATTTACTGGATTCTGCACAGCAAAGTAATACAGACAAAATTGCACTGTGCTTTGCATATGCATGCAGTCCCAGAGATTAATCAATGTTGACGCAGGGATGACGCACAAAACAACTTTTTCAGCCATGCCCTTTGTCCTCTCAACAGCTATATCATGTCTTTCTGAAGTCATGTTCTTTGTTGGCTCCTGTACCCTACACATTGCTGACAATACAATGTGGCTGAAGCTTGTTTATGGGCCATGTGATATGATGTGCTACATGGACCTGCCAAAAGTTATGGCACCGTAACACTGTAACCCATGCAGATGCAGCTGTCATAAAGCCGTTACAGACTCTATGTCACACAGCACAGCCTCCATGCAGCCAGGGCTGGCAATACTTCTGGATGCACACATATTCATGTCGCACTCAATCTTGCATTGTCACAACACAGTGTTCACAGGATTTGCAGCTGGTATTGTGTCAAGCAGGCCTGTGCCCTTCTAGTCTGTGCAGGCTTGATGGTCTGTAAACTTGTACCCTACACAAATGCTACATGGGTACCTGGTGCAACAAGCTCTCTCATCAATTGACTGAAAGCGGTTAGAGTGCGCGCAAGGCTTTAATGTCCAGCACACTGGAGATTTGCATGGTGGTGCTGTGCATGATTCAGGCAGTTTCTCCTTTGTCATATCAAGAGGCATTGGAACTCTCTTGCTGTGCACATGTCTGTTTTTTGGAATCCTTGAATCTTTCCTGGGCTGCTTTTTTTAAATTCACAACTGCTTTTTCTGTTTTACAACTGTGTTTTTGCTTTACAGCTGCCTTTTGGGTTTTCAAGCTGCCAAACAGAGCCTTTACCATAATGCTGCCTCAAGCTGCATGCGCTGGTTGTTGCCAAAGTGGCTGCTCAAGCTTGCAATTTCAGCATGCTGATGCCTGAATGCATATACAGACAGGCTGATGGAGTGGGCACCAAATATTTACCCTGCTGCTTTGAAATATTGCCACTGGTTGCAGAACAAGACGGAGGCGGCATTCACTGTGACGCATGTCAACCATTGTTTCTGAATGGTACTCAGGTCCTTGAGAATAGGTATCTTCGTCCAATGCTTGACATCAGTCATAATCAGTCATCACCAGGCATGGTCCTCTACCAGCTGTCTCTGAGCACCATCAATTCACATCTTTGCAACAGCTCTGTTCTGCATGAGCATGTGCTTGTCATGACTATGTGTGTCTTGTGACATGCAGTACTGACATGGCATGATGTACATCGTCCAAAAGACACATTGCTGCCAAAAGTATGTGAACACAATCTCATGCTTGCTTGTTAGCATTGCTGGGCAGATGCATCTTACATTTGATCTCTGCACAGACTGGGCCTCATTGTGGCTGCTTGTTGCAGAGCTATAGGCAGCGGCGGTGGCTTGAGCGTGATAGGAACTGGTGCCACGCTGTTCAATATGACTAACTGCACTGCAAAGTCCAATCAGGCCGGATCACATGGGGGTGTAGTCAGCCTGACCGGCGGAGCTGCAGTCTTAAGCAACAACCTCTTCTTGCAGAACACAGCGGGCGGCAATGGGGGAGCCCTGGCTTACACTTATCAGTGCTTTGCAGCTGCCGGTATGCTAGCATACAGTCACACTTTCAGTTGTTGGCATACAGTGACACTTTCAGTTGTTGGCATACAGTCACACTTTCAGTTGTTGGCATACAGTCACACTTTCAGTTGCTAGCATACAGTCACTCTTTCAGTTGCTGGCATGGCTTCAAGCATGTTATGTGATGAGAGCTCTTTTTGGTGCTTACGATGCTGAGTTTGTGATTCCTCCAAAGCCACTGGCTGCTTGCCTGGGTCAATTCATGCTGCGCTGCACAGCACAATGAAGTGGGCTATCACCACTGAGAAAGTGCGATGCCAAGGTGCCATCTTTATATGCAATATCCTGCCTCAAGTATTGTCATGGCAGTTGCATTGAGACTTGCAATGAGTCCTGCCTAGCAAGAACTCAGGAGTTGATGAACAACAAGCTGTGTCCTTGGATGCAGTTGAAGGCAACCCAAGTCTGACCTTCCCTTGGAGCTCCATTTTCCCTCAACTTTCAGAACTCACCAGCAATTGTTCCGTAATCATATCTACAGGAGATATGTATGAGCAGAACTTTGCAACATCAGCAGGCGGCGCACTGTTCTCATCTGCCATGAACACCACTCTGGTGACCTGCTCCAACACCTCCAGTCAACTAGCTCCAGCCTTGCAAGAAGTTGGTTTGACCTGTGCCAATCCTACATGGAGCAACAACACTGTTTCTGAGGATTCCGGTCAGCCTGGATACGGACCAACACAGGCCTTCCTGCCTGCCAAAATCTCGGTGGCCCCACCAAATTTCAGCGATTACGTCAGCAACGGCAGCTCTATGCTTCCAATGGTGGTCAAGGTTTTGGACCAGGCTGATCAGTTTGTCACAACAGGTGGCGCAACATGTACATGCAAGGCATGCATGCATCTGTGCGCATGCAATGAGTGTGCCTCACCAGCATGCACTGCCAGCATGCTGCATGTACCAAATTCGCATCATGCAAATGTGCACTACACACATGCACCAGATGTGTGTGCTGTCTGCAAATAACGTATGATTCTGCTTAGCATGAAGCCATGTAGAATGAGCCAGTCATGGGCAGGAGTGCGTGTTTGCAGCGTGAAGACGTGCATGCAAATAAGACTCCTTGCACCAGGCGCGATGTTAGCATGCTCTAGATCAGAGGTCAATATGAGCAGGAAGCTTGCTTTCAGCAGCTGTGGAATGCAAGATCCCCACACTTGCATGTGTTGGCAGAACATCATCAAGCATGAGCACTGATGCATGTTAAGCAACACTGTACCTGCAAACATGCTGTAGTATGGATGCTTGGATTTAAAGTCAAGTTCTTCAAAACTGCAGGAGCCGTTCAGGTGAATGTGTCAGTGGTGGGTGTCACACCGCAGCAGTCAAGCAATGAAGCTTTCCTGTCTGGGCAGACACTAACCAGCCTAAATGCAAGCGGCGTGGCCGACATTCAGGATCTCATCCTCAGGGCCGCCCCTGGTTTTTATAATCTGGTTGTTGCCCTTGCTGATTACCCTCAGGTGACCTTGCTTGCTACCTTACTGCTATGGTGTGCAGCTGTGGAGGTTTGCTGTGGTCATCCAGCAAATGACTTTGCATTGATCACCCTGCATCTGCAGTCCATTAGTGCTGGCAAGCAGTAGCGCAGCAAGGTGTGATCATAACTCTACAGGCATATCTTGCCAGGACTGCGCTGCAAGAATGCAAGCAGAGACTCAGCAGTGCATCTGGTGAGCTGTGCTGCACAAACAGGCAGCCCAAAAACCTAGATTGTCTTGTGTAGAGTCAGCACACACACACACACACACACACACACACACACACACACACACACACACACACACACGCACACGCACACGCACACGCACACGCACACGCACACGCACACATATGCACACCCTCAGTGTAGCAATCCACAACCCCTGGACCCTGGATGTGATCATTCGCTGCCCCAGTTTGGCCTGAGTTCATTGAGCCAACACACTGACTCAAGAGGACATGTTGGTTTAGATGGGTGCCTACGTGACGCGGGTTGCGCTGTGTGCTACAGGTTCCTCCGGTGAACATCTCATTGACAGTGCGAGCCTGCATACTTGGAGAGGTGCAGCAGAGTCCCACGCAGTGCATGAGATGCCCCTTGCCTCAGTACTCATACAACACGCTCAACCACACTTGTGACTCTCCTTGCCCTCGGAACGCCAACTGCACAGGCGGGGCTGTTGTGGTTCCTCTGGAGGGCTTTTGGGTGTCAGCCCGCATTTCAGATTCCATGGTTGCCTGTCCTGTCGGTCAAGCCTGTCAGGGAGATCGCGCTGCTTTACAAGCTTGCCTTTCGGCCGAAAGCACTACTTTGGACAATGCTGAACAGCAGCAGGTAAGGGCTGGAATGAGCAATAATCTCTCATGTGCATTCCTTCATTGTGTATGCATCTCATCGCAGTTCTGCTTTGTCATATGGAAGCTAGGTAGACAGGTGCTGAGGTGGCACAGCACTTCTGGCAACACCACAAGCCATTACCAAACTGCCTGCTTGAAGGCATGTTGCAGACTCTAAGCAGCAAATGTAACGTACCCTGGCGCAATAACACACCTGGCGCTAGTGCTAGCACCATTTGGGCTGTGGCACATGTGTACCATCTGTACAGAGCATTGCAACCAAGTCTGCCGGCCCATGGGCAGCCCGGTATAACACTTGGCTTCTCATTAAACCGACGCCGAGAGGAGTAGTCTTTAGTCTCCTTTTCTCCCCATGCCGGCATCTCTCACATTTGCTGTTGATGGTGTGCAGGTCACTCCAGCGCTGTGTGGTTTATCAGGTGACGCGACCAATGCAGAGGATGGTTTCATGCAAATGCAGTGCAGCGATGGGTACCATGGCCCTGCCTGCACTCTGTGCGTTAGGAACAGCACCCACTCCTTTGGCAGAACGGGGGGTCTGAAGTGTCACGCATGTCAGAGGCCTGCTCTCATCATTGGAGGCTACATTGGCAGCACATTGCTGGTGATGCTGTACCTGTGCTACAACATTCATACTACGCTCCAAGAGAACATGGTAGATGTGCAAGGTCCAGTGGAAGCAGTCAAGGCGTCAGAACTTCTGCGGGTATGTTGTAGACCTCAGAGTCTGTCTTTCCTTACCTGCTGTTGGTGTGTCCTTGTTGTTGCCATCCTCCCCCCCCCCCCGCAATCCCCTTCCCTTTTATTTTCTCTTTGTCGCTCCATCATTTGGGGAGGCCATGCACTTAGATAGATCCTATACATGGAGCACATGGGCTGGCGAGTGTACATTCATTGTATAATTCATCATGTAAAATATGTTATATATTATAATATTTTATATACTGTATGTTTTATATTTATAATATATTATATAATGTATATTTTATGTTATAATATGTTATATACCAGCCATGCAAGAAGCTACCATCTGCTGTTCAGGTCCTGCTTATTGCTGATCCAGGTTTGTTGTGCCCAAAAGCGCATGTGGCTATAGTAGGCATGTGCACCCTCTAGGTTGGCCCCTAAGCCTGCATGGCTTTGGAGGCGTCTACGTCCGGTGATTCACCACGAAAGAAATGAATGTCATTGCAATGTCACACAAATCTGCCTGGCTTAACTTTACATCAAAGTTGAACTGCCGTTCCAGCACACTATGTTTGACAAGCAAAACAGCTAGTTAATTACTTAGTGCATTGCATGCTCATGCACAGTTCTGTGCTGATCATGCAGGCATTGACGCTGTGGCTATAGTATACTAGTCTGCTTGGTCAGATCAACCTTCCCACCCCTACTACCCTTCACTGGGTCTTCAGCATCTGCAGTTTTGCCTTCTCTTCCCTGACTAGTGGGAGCCTATCAACTGACTGCCTTTTGAGCCTGGGACCCACCAACCTTGCTTTCAAAAGGCTGCTACTGCAGCTGGCAGTTCCGCCCATTGTTTTGGTCCTCCTCTTGACTATTCAGCTCTGCTGGTAAGCCTGCTCGAGCTCACAAGCTGTAGGGTTCCTGACATAGCAAGCTAATGGATCTTTTCATGCCAGACTGCGTTTAGCATATGTCACAGCGCAACGCAATATTGATTGATTGTCTGATTGATTGATTGAATGGATTGATTTGATTGACTGTACTGGGCTTCAGCTGACCTTGGTCCTGGTATGATTCGTGTTTGTGACGTGCTGCATACGTCATCATGTGTTACACAAATGCACTTGCTGTGCATTAGTCTGAGACAACCGCTATTGTGTCATTTTGCCATGTCGGCACAGTTGGGGGCTATCAAGTTCTTGTATTGATTTCATAAGCATGAGTACACTGCAGAACAAACAGCTTGGCTGAACTTTGTGAAGGCCTGGTCCTGCTGATGCAGCAGGTTCAGTCTGCATACCAGCGTACTCAAGTGCCTCTGCCTCCCTGTCTCGAAGTGCAGCCTCTGCTTTGTGTCAAGTCAGGCAACCAGCGCCAAGTTGCTGACTTGGTGTCTTTGCACATACTTCTGCACCTGACTCCTTTTGCCCAATTTGGTTTCCAAAGTCACAGCTGCTGTCATTGTTTGACAGGGCCTCTGATTCAGCTGCAGTGGAAGAAAGTCTTGCTCAATACCTTAGCCAGAATGGGCGGCAAAAGCTGCTCAGTTTCATGCAGGTGGTGGCTTGACAGGCTGCAATCCAGCAAGAGACTTGCAGCAAGAGACTCCACAGAAGCCAGAATATCCCCACAGATAGCTGTCAGTGTGGGCCGGGCTGAGCTGAACCGTCGGTTACTGGTCACCCTGCTCACGGTTCTGTTCTTCTACTTCCCAAGCATTTTCACCACAACTTTGGCGTTCTTCACTTGCTACCACCTGGACAGCCCTGCCACTTTTGCAGCCTACCCTGGCAATGCCAAGGCAAGTTTCTCATTCGCTTCTGCACTTCAACGAAAAGACAATAAAAGGAAAGACTACGCCTTTCAGCGTCAATTTAATGAGAAGCCAAATGATGTACCGGGCTCCCCAGGTGTACACTGTAAACACTTTGTAGGCAAGTCAAGCGGTACAGCATACTCTCTCCTGTCAGGAAGGTGTTTCTTGCCTCAAAACCTGTGGCATGCTTTGCATTTATCTCAGCATTGCTTGCATTGCTAATGCTTGTCATGTGACTTGTGACTAATGGCGTGTTTGGCTCTGCCAGCTTGGCACCTGCCTCACCGTTGCCTGGTCAAAAGACTAGCGCTGCACAGCTCAAGCCAGTGCTGTTGCTGAGCATGTTCTGTTGCTGTGCATGCACAACTTGTTGCGTAGTCTGCTGCTGTTGCTGTACATGCACTGTCTGCTGCCTTTGCGTGCACCACCATTGCTGAAAGTCCAGTTGCCATGGCAGTTGCTTGTGCCTTTGCTGTTCATGCGCTTTCCACTCATTCAGGGAAAGTTATGCCTTGTTATGAAGTCTGCAGCCCTTCCAGATGTATGGAGCTGCCCTCAAGGCAAGCTTGTTGCAGCATCTGCACATGCCAAGTTTCAGAGCAGCATGTAAGATGCCACAAGGGTGGCGGCAATGTATTGCATGTTGTGTGAACTACAGCTATTGAGCAGCATACACTGCTCAATAGCAGCAGCAGCAGCATACGTTGCTGCTGCAGTGTACACTGGCCGGCTAACTGCCGTGTAGCTGGCTCAATGCGAGCTCAATGACAGTTCAATGACAGCTCAATGAGAGCTCAGTGACAGCTCAATGACAGCTCAATGAGAGCTCAATCATAGCTCATGCTGTGTACTGTCTTGCAGGCAGCATGGCGGCATGGCTACTGGCTGTCTGACATGACAGTTCCCTGCTGGACTAGGTGGCATGTGAGGCATGCCTTGCCAGTGGCCCTTCCCATGCTGCTGGTGTGCGTGCTCATTCCCTCCCTGCCAGCGTTACTGCTGTTCAAGCAGCGCAAGTACCTCAAGTCGGCGTACATGCGCATCAGGCTGGGCTTTATCTACCAGCCTTACAGGTGAGACCATGCCTGCAGCTCTATGTGGCTGCAACCTGAGTGCAAGCATGACTGTTGATGTGACTGGTGCTGTTATTGATTCAATGTACGGATCTAAAAAACCTGTTGTTGTTATTCATGATGTTACTGTTACTACTGTTGTCACTGTCCTTGTTAATGTTACTGTCACTTTCACTGTCACTGTGTCTGGTACTGTCACTGTCACTGTCACTGTCACTGTCACTGTCACTGTCACTGTCACTGTCACTGTCACTGTCACTGTCACTGTCACTGTCACTGTCACTGTTACTGTCACTGTTATTGTTGTTGTTTCACAGAGGGGATGCCCTTTCACAGAGGGGATGCCCTTTCACAGAGGGGATGCCCTTTTACATTGGGGATGGCCTTTCACAGAGGGGATGCCCTTTCACACAGGGGATGCCCTTTCACACAGGGGATGCCCACGATCTCCACGCCATTGACATGCATGCATGCTCCATGTAGACTCATCCCTGGGCTATCAAACATGTAATCAGACAACCAAACGTCCATCATATCTACTAAGATAGTGTTGATTGTCTACTAGCACAAGACAGATGTTGGCTGCTGCGCAGACCGAGCTTGTGGTTCTGGGACAGTCTGGTCCTGTGGCAGACCTTTGCACTGGCGCTAGCACTTGCTCTAACCACACCATTGAGCTCCTACTATCAGTTGACGGTGGTGTTGATGATTCTGATCCTGGGCTTTGCACTGCTGTCCCACCTGCGCCCCTTTCGAGCTGCATTGTCTCAATCAGCGCAGGTACAGGCACTCTAACTGAGTTCTCAACAAGGGCCGCAATTTTGCAGCATGCTGCTGCAGTTTGGTGAACACCATGAGCAGTTGATTATTCAAACTCCTACGTCATCCTTGAGCATGCTTGACTCTGCAATCTTTGCAAAGCCACTTGAAAGGCCACTAGATATGGTTTTGCTTCCAAATCTGGTTGACGCTCCAGCTGCAGCACATTGCTTTGCTACATGTGAGTAGCATCCAATGCATGTTCTGCCAGGGTTCTGCCAGGGTTCATGGCCGGCCCTACAAACTTTACATCCACCTGCTGCTACAGTCTCACATGCTCCTGTGGCTGTTGTGTATAGATGCAACAGAGGAATGTGTGTGCCATGCAGGTACTAGGTCTCTTCACTGTGGTTGCCACAGCTGTGGGCTGCTTGTACATGATGGACACCAGCATGAGCTTTGTTGCCAGCAAGTCTGGCCTGGATGCAGCAGGGGGTTTACTGCTGCTGCTCAACACAGCCTTTGTCTTGATCATGGTGCTCCTGTTAGCCCAAGCTGGTGTTGCTGACATCAAGAAGGGACTGCTATGGGTGCACAAGCACTTCAAATCATGCTGGGCATGCTTTGCTTCTCCAGCAAGAGCTAGCCTACGAGGTACCAAGCCACCCATCCCACTGAGTACCCAGATGGAGTCCCCTGGGACCAGCTGCAGCGCAAGCCGTGCCAACTCCACAACAGCCTTGACACAAGCTGTCAGCACTGACAGTGGAGATCTGATGTTAGTTGAACGGTTGTGAGGTGGCCAAAGCTGCGGTCAACATAGGACGGGCCATGCAGGTGATTGGGTCCAGCTGCTAGGCAGCCAAGCCTTTGTGCGTGTGGCAAACATGGCACAGCCCATGTGAGTATTCATCTTGCAGGTTGACGGCTGCATGGGAGTGACTGTGGTCATCAAGCCAAAAGCCTGAGGAGTCCTGCAGCAGCAGGTCCTGAGATGTCAGCATGATAGATGAAAGAGGGGTATCAAGTACCACTCAGTGATTTGAAGCTGGAAAGCAAAGTATAGCCCAATATGGCTGCACTGTTTCAAATTGTGACACCTTTTATGGTAGTCTTGGGTACCAGTCGAATCTCTGTTTCAGGCTTTGCTGATGTTGACTGAGTCATGGTGAGTTGTTGTGCAGCTGTGGTGTATGACTTAGCGGTGACAAATATGTACACCATGGTGAACAGTACGTAGTTAGGCCTCAAGACAGATGTTGCGCAACAGCTGGTAGTATGTAGCGACTGTACATGAGAAGTGACGCTGTAACTGAGCATTCAATATGGCTGTCAAGTCTGTAACTGACCATTCAATATGGCTGTCAAGTCTGTATAAGCAACAGCAATTCAGCCCGTCTACATGTCAGCTGCTGCAGAGCCTCTGTCACATGGCCAGGTGTCATCTTGCCAGTGCATTTTATTTACTACGGTAACCCTGGTTGTCATGTGTCAAGACTCTATGACTAGGCAAGCTGGCACACAGTCACACCGTGATCAATGATGCCTACATCTACATCCTGCATGCATTAGCTTGCAAGCCAATATACAGACAACCTTGAAGGTTGCACTGTGCTTTGCGTATGCATGGCTGCACCAACAAGTCCCACATACTGACGCAAGGATGATGATACAAAGCTGATCTGATTGTTCTTTTTGAAGCGTCAGACGTGATTGATCTTATGCGTGGCACAGCTTTACAGTCCGCACGTATGGTTGGAACTCATGCCACCATTGTCACTACAAGATCTTGGCTTGCATCAAATCAAAAACAAAGTACACGTGATGATGTCTCAGTAACAGCATACCATCTGTTGAGCAAACAAAAAACACAGGACACCTGACACCATAACAAAAGCTGGGTCATTGGGCAAACGCCACTCGTTGGAACTAAGATCAGCAGGCTGACATTGTAGTTGACTGCACCAGCGTGGAATACGACTTTGCCTTTGTCACAATGCACCAGAGTGCATGACTTCAGCTAACAGCTCCTCCTGCAGCCCATGACAGGTCCGTTTTAGCTGCTACAAACGAGAGTGACCAGATGTGCACGGAACGCGTTGGCAGCTGAAAGTGTAACGCATATGCGTTGTACAGCATGCAGGCAGACTACGAACCTGCTATGCAGATACAGCGCACAGAAGCATGTCACATGCCAAAGCCCCTTGGATGACACCATGAATAAAATGCGCCCCAAGAGCCTTTGTTGCTGATGCTGACAGCTGCAGAGCATTTCATAGCAATGATGCGGTTGCTAAACCAGGTCCTCACCTCTTCTATTGTCTGAACTGTGCAATCGCTCTGAGGTTGTGCGACACATAGCAAAGCATAGCCCTTCTCCTGAACATCTTCGTCCAGCATGCCTGCTGTCTGATCCACTCTGCCCGAGACCTACTGCAGCAACGAGAGCTGCTGAATCACGCAGAAATTTATGCGCAAGAATAGAACAGAAGGCATGCATGTTGCGCAATGTTGCAACAGGGCCTCACCAGCTTTGCTGGACAAGTCATGCATACGCCCATTTTGCAGTCATGGGATAGTTCAATGCCTTGTTCCAATGCAACTTCAAGAATAGTTTGATCTTCCGCCACTTCTAGCGTTTCTGTGCGACCGTTAAAGTTGATGTCAACTTTGTAGGCAGTGATAGGGCGGACTGCAGACCGTCGTCTACATTAGCCAGCGTTGAGGTAGCAGGAAGCGTGTGCCACTTCTTGGCAAGTCCTTGAACGTGAGCTTCCAAGCCGAGTGCCGGGCAAATGGCAAAAGCACTTCAAAAACGGTTGCTGTACCGTGCTTCCAACGCGTCAGCGCTTATCTGAAAGCAAGGTTTAGGGCAAAACCCTTCTGAGGGCAACTTGACGCTTTGCCTTCTAAACATGGGCATGTTGACCATCTTCCATGACTGCCATGCGCCTGCATCGCGCTGCCTATACGCCTTCATACCGGCCATAAGTCAAGGCTGACTTGTGATGTCGGCAGCCTTGTCTGGCCGGAGCTGCCTGCTCGCACAGAGACCACATGCTGTATTGGCCCGCTCGCTGAAAGCTAGACTCTCGGTATCCCGCCGCGATGTCGCGCACTTTCGAGTTATAACATGCTGCAGCCGACGAATCACACGTCAGACAAGCTTTCAGCAAGCCCCGGGCTATCAACAAGGTCCTACCAGGCTACAGGTAGCGTGATCAGTAATTGCATGCCTGGCTTGACTTGCGTGAATTCGCTGCCACACTGGGCTCCTTGATTCAGGTGACGTGCGCTGCTGGTAGTCCAAAGAGCAATCCTCCAGTCCAGGTCACTTCTGCCAGTATCAGTGAGCCAGCACGCAAAAATTTAGCCAACGCTGCAGCAGCCTGCAGACGCTTTGGCTGGCTTAGCTTCTGGACGCAGCTGGTGCTGTCTGTTGTCTCGGCCATAATTCTGCTGTTCTCTGTTGCGTTTACATCCCTGGTAAGCTGCCTGCTCATGTTAAGTGCGCATCTTGCTGTTCCAGCATACATGTGCTTGTACATACTTGTTTTGCATTTGTCCTGACAGATGGCATGCCACCTCAATTTTACGTTGCATCAAACCAGTCACAGCCAAGCTGAGAGCTGATTGCAAGATCAGCATCATCATGATCATGTGCCTGAACTGCTTGCCCTAGACAGCTCTGTCATTCAAGTGATGCAGCCTTCAGGATGTCTTGCATTTTGGGTGTGCAGAATGGCCCTAGCATATCATTGTGGCTGACCTTGTTTGGCGTGGTGGCTGGTTTCCTGAGCACCTTCTGGTCGTTTGGCTACACAAGGTTGTCGAGGCGTTTGTACCGATATCTCAGCACAGGACCAGATGACAACTCTAAGCGTGTCAAGAAGGCAGACGTGCTGAACACTTTGATGCGAGGGTCTTGGATCAATGTGTTGGGTCTGGGCTCAACTCTGTTGGGCTTGCAAGCCACTGTGGGGCTTCTGGTTGCAAAAACGCTGACAAATGCAACAGCCAATCCATTTTTGGCAGGAGGAGCCGGGTCTTACAACCCAGTGCTTGCACTGGATGTTTTCCTTGTTCAGGTATGTTGCTGAGCTTTCACTTGGCCTCTTTTATTTGTGGTGGCAAAATGTCATTCGTAGTTGGAGGCAGTATGTCCAGCTTGCAGACGTTTTCATCTGCTATAGCGTTTGGCACTAGCATAACATATTTTCCTGCACGCAACCCTGTAGGTCCCCTTGTTGCACCCAAGAATATCGTGCACAGCTGCTTGCTTTGCATGCTTTGTGAGTACTGTCAGCTGGTCATGCGGCATGAAGGTCATTGGATTGTGATTACTATCGGTTGTTCACATGCTAGGTCTGATCATGGGAGCCAGGGCAACTGCGGAATGGCATATCTTAATGGTGCATTGTATTTGTCATGAGATGCAAACTGCATAAACTGCAGCTTTCAGACCATATTCCCACCAACATTGACGATCTTCCTGCTGCATGCAGGCCTCCACAAACACATTGCTGTCCCACTTTGCTTCCTTGGTCCTGTCATTGTGGCTGATACGGATTGTGGGTAGAAATCCCACCCCAACCAGCGGATCACCTGCCAAATTGTAGGAGGTAAAAGGCAGCCCTTAGACACTTCAAACGATTCAGCCAAGCACAAGCAACCTGCTGGTCATGCAGTTCCCAGAATGGCGTATCAGTTGTGTAGGATGCAGGTGTTAGCATTTTGCAATGCTAACACAGGCTGCAAGGTGCACTTTATTACCAGACTGGTGGATCAGCTGTATGTAATGCAGGTCAGTACTTTGCTGACTGCAAGGTGCACTCATTTACCAAACTGGCAGATCAGTTGTATAGGATGCAGGTCAGCCTTTTGCAATGCTTGCATAAGCGGCAAGGTGCACTTATTCGATTCCACATTGTCTGACATGACACAGTGTTCGTTTGCCATTACGGTGCATTCAAACATATCTAAATCTGTCATGGGATTGTGATCAGGCTGTCAATTATGATCCGTTCTCATTCATGGAGAAGGCATGAATCGCTTTATCTATCATTCTGAACCAGTACGGTGTAAACAAACTGTCGAAATTGAACGTTTGCTGACCATACCTAATTTCTTTGTAAGCCCGCTCAAGCCTCTTGGGTGTCAATTCATCCCATGAATCCAATATCAAAACAGGCAAACCTGCATACATCTCATCAAAGGGGCCTGTCAAAACAACAGGAATGCAACCCATCATCAATGCCTCCCAGGTCCTGTGTGCATCTGGACCATTGCCCGCAGGTGACAGAACAAACTTGTAATGTTGCAACTCAATCAGGTACTGCTCCAGCTCAAGCCTGCCTCCACAGCCTTTGACATTGCTTATCATTGGTTGGTTTCCAACATTGGTTGCCGAATCAGAAGCTGGAGGGAAGTTGGATCGCAAAGCCTGCGCTGCTTTGCGCCTGGATCCGCGCCAAGGTGCATAGTTGGCATTGTCTGATGATGATTCTGTCATGCTCAGATATATCAGCCGGTCCCTCTTCTTGCCATAGAAATTATACATAACATCTAGGGCATAGTAGCTCAAAAGCTTGGACACCAGACCTTTATTCTCATCTTCGCCATGAAATTCAGTAGATTGCCATTGCCACTTCGGACCCAACGGCAATGCAGTGAGCTTGGGGTGCAGTAACACTTTGTTTGACCCATACCAGCCCACCAGTTGCTTATGCTCGAGTATGGTGGTGTAGGCTGATAAGTACTCGGCGTGCCTGTCGCTATCAGGATAGGGAACTAACTCATCCAGGTTGCTACGTGTGACGAGCACAAATGGCTTCACGATAGCACTGCTGGCTTTGCTGAATTCTTTGACATCTTTCGGGTGCAGGAATATTTTCACGCCTGCAAACGTGTGTAGCTTCGATCCTGGAGTATACGTGACATTGGCCACGTCGAAGAAGGCATCGTTGCCAATGAAAGGCTGGCTCGAGTGTCGTGCTTGACCGCAAGTGACTTGATCTAGGCCGCATCTATGCCACCAACTTGGGTGAAAGTACTGAGACGTGACGACGCACAGTCTTACCGCAAGGCAAGCAAGGCACAACGGTGACATCGCAGGCCGATGCATGCCTCTGTCATAGGCAATCCAGCCATCTTGCAAATTTGGCGGCACATGGCATGTGCCACATGCTACCAGCAATCCATTGGTCAACATCCATTGGTCTAAATTTTTTGTGGACCGTTGCAGTGCAGCTTGGATTTGCTGACATTGTAGCGCTGTTTTGTTACTCTGTTATGGTCATATCCCTGAGCATGTTCCACCCTCCAGGACTCTTTGTTTCAAGGGCGCCCAGGGCCATTCTGGGCGCCCCGTTTGCACCCCTACTTCTGCAGTGCGCTGCAGGTTTTGTCTGCTGGCGACGCTCCCATCATTCACCGGTCTTCATCAGACACATCCTTCAGCCACACAGCTCAGCTGCAGCCGGTCACGAGTGCCTGTGTGCCTGCGCGTCCTGCCTGTGCCTGAGCGTGT
>JAABUP010001924.1_pt1 | contig 42155 bp, 46 predicted proteins | sample 5559201 | NCBI WGS metagenome assembly JAABUP01 (sample SAMN10711887, study PRJNA513373) | rock metagenome | isolation source: Antarctica rocks | place: Antarctica
TCTTTTCGTTAATAAGCATTTCCACTGTACCTGGCTACATCATTTGGCCTGTTATCTATACGTCATGATTTGACCTGTTATCTAGAGAACTATATGTTTCATGGAAGGACTGACCTTGAGGAGAGAGGCTTTGCAGGGCTTGCGCAGCAGCAGAGCCTCCAGCTTGGCAGCAGCCTCAGCAGCATTGGCCTGGGCCTGCAGCTCCTTCAAGACGCGCTTGGCCCTGCTGACGCTGATGCCCTGCTGCCTGGCCTGCTCAATACCGCGCTCCAGGGTCCGAATGCGCAGCGCCCACTCTGCCCAGAAGGCTTCATGATCAGCAACGGTGGGGCCTGCAATTAATAGAGCATTGGCATGCTGCATTGCAGGATCAAGTGTGAGGGGCAAGTGCACATGGCCATGTTTACACACTGCAGAGGAAGACACCTGCAGACCCTTGAGCTTATGTTGCAGCATGAAGGACCTGCTGAAGCTTTGTGAGGCGTATACAGAGGATGACTTCTGCACTTCTGATGCTCTGTGAAGGCAACGAGGTGGCCAATAGCATGCATAGCATACAGGGGTAGAGCCTACCCTGCTGACCCCTAGAGGGAGAGGACTGGGAGGTGACAGGTCCACTGACTTCATCCATGACAGCCTCCAATTGGGCTATGGCCTCGTTACGCATGGCCCACCTTTCCAGCAGCTGCTGCCCAGCTTGCACATCACCCTGCGCGACCAAGCAGTGTTCAAGTCTGAAACCAGAGGCGAGTGGGTTGGAGTTTCTCGAGTGACACGCAAACATCTGAAAACAGCTCACTGATGCTGAATTGTAGTGGTAGACTGATGAGCAGCCAGCAGATCGTCACCATCATGCAAACAAGAAGTCTTTTGACACGCGACAAAATTTCAGATAAAATCCAAAGAAGACCTTGTGCAGATACTTTTTGTCAGATTCAAATGGAGAGAGATGGAGGCAAAATTGTTCTAGAATTGCACAAATGGCAAAGCCTGCCATCAAGCAAGGTCTGTGCAGCCCGATGCAGTTTGCAAAAGTGAAAGCAAAACGCTGCGTCTGCAGGCGTGCTGTGTCTGTCCTTGCCTTGGAAGCTGCTAGCAAGCTGGCGTAACACACATTGCAATCCTTTTGACTTTTGCTGATGACTTTTTGCAAATGGCTATTAAACAAACGCTTCTAGGTCTAGCTCTGGGCTGACGCCTTAGGAGGCTCCCATTATGATCACTGAAATAATTGCATAAACCTTTTTCTTCTTTTTCTTTGCTTCTAGGTCTGACCTTAAGGTTTGGGAACTTCTGAGCAGCTTGCACAGCCTGGCTGAGAGTGTCCAGGGCCGAGCCAGGGGCCATCTCCAATCTGCCTGCCATGATCTCCTGCAGGGTCTCGCCTGCCAGGACCTCAGCAGCTGCATTGTCAGCTGCTGTTCGTGTCACCTTGACCAGATACTCTGAGGCCCCATCAGCGACAGCCAGTGCTGTTTCCAGCTGCTGAGCCGTATCCTTCACCACCGGCCTGTGCAGCAATGTCATTGATCGTCTCATTTGAGACATCATGTTTCATTCAGAAATGTCCATACGACGAAAATCTAACTCAGAATGCCTGGGGACAGCAAAAATGCGTTTCTACATTGGGGAGATATGTTGCATCCCAGCCAACGTAATGTTCATGTTGGACTGTTCATGCAGTCTGTGTTGGACTTTGCAAGCAACCCATGAGCGCTGGGCAGAGGATGCGCACATGCTGCAGCAGCAATATTGTTGGTTTTCTGTTGGTTTCAGCCAATGCAATGCCTATGTTGGAAGGTTCAAGTCAACAATGTTCTTGGCAGAACATCTGAAGAAATACGGCAGCAGCAGCGCAAACCAAGCGCATAGCTTCAGCTTGTTGGAGGCAGTGATGCAACACATTTGAGCATTGTTTATGCAAGCAGGAGCATGCACCAGCTACTGCAATGCCAAACGTGGTACAGCTGTATGCCGATCTTTGGGCAGAAACTGTGACAATGGTGATAAGGAGAGTGCCATTGCAGTGCAGAGCATACATTGGGCCAGGGCGGTGACAACCTATGGCTCACTACCAAACGCAGCTTGATAAATTTGATGTATCACACACAAATTTTGCAGTGGTCACCTAGAGAGGAAAGCTCTGCCAGAGGTGTCAAACACAAAGATGCCAGGCAGGGCAGTAGCCAGGGAGTCATTGGGGTCCAGGGCGCTGCCCTGCAGGGCTTCCACCAGGGTCAGGTCAGCCCCAGCAGCCTGTACCCAGTCCAGCAGGCACACCACCTGGTGACTGCCCACAAGGCCTGCTGCATTGGCCAAGCCCATTGCCTTCATCCTGTCCCATTCCTGGAGGAGTGATACTAGGTAAAGCATGTTATACAGGATGTGCGCATCTGAACCAGGCCAGATTCAGAGATACTGAAACCAGACGACCCACTGAGCTGGCTGCGTGTCCAGCAAGCATTGTGCGCTGTTGTACGTATGCACAATTGGCGCTCAAGCAGGCAAGATTCCAACTGAAGGAAGATCAAACTTGACATATTGAATCTTGCGAGAAACATCTGCCTGCAATGCTGCTGATGCACCACAGGCATTGTCTTTCAATCTGTGGCATTCATGTATACACACTGCATCCGCATGCATGCAGTTGCTTGTTGCGTTAGCAGCTGTTCAATCAGGACCTGCTGCACCGCATGCCGTGTCATGGGTTAGCAATGCCTAGATGCAGCATGTCTGCCTGCAGGCTGTCATTTTTATCCGTCAGCCAGCACTGCAATGTCAAAAGCTGCAGGCTGATGTGGCATCTCATCTACAGTATCTACAAATGACAAGCAATGCAGGCAACGGCGGTGTGCTTGCCTGCAAACACAGCTGGGACTGCACAAGGGCACTGCGGGTGGCAGTCTGGCGGGCTTGGGTGTCCAGCAGGAGGCAGATCTGGGCATGCAACACCCTGGCCAGGCGTGCACCCACCAGCTTCAATGCATCCGGGCTGCGGGCTCGCTTCTTTTCCAGTGAGGCGAACAAGCGAGCTGTATGGAAGTATGCCATGCGGATGGCCTGTGTAGCGGTTGTGCTGCAGCCGACACACAGGCAGCCCCTGCACCACACCCGTGTGTTGCTACTGGCAGCTTATGCATACCAAGTGTAGCTTCCTAGGCTCTTCAAGATACGGTAAACTCACTAGGTTTAGGAAAACATTCCTTTCACAGAGGAATCTGAACTAAACAACGCATGAGGACTGTTGAAGGCCCACACACATTGCGGAAATAGGTGCGTCATGGGTGTCAAAAGAGTATGTATGCTCCATCAAGTGCAGCCAGAGCAGGTTTGATTTTGCTGGTGGCTTTGGGCATGATTCAATGTGCATTCTAGCAGCCTACATCGGATGGTGCATCATGGGAAGCACAAGAACCTGTATGCACTTGATGGAGCATGCATGCTCTTTTGTTTCCGATGATGCACCATCCCATGTATACTGCTAGAATGCACATTGAATCTTGCCCAAAGCCAGCAGCAACATCAAGTCTGGTCTGGCTGGCCAATGAGCAGAGCAGGAGATGTGTGTACAGCGATGCTGACTGGGTCAGGACAACACAAGCTGGTATGTAATTCTGAAAGTGCCGATATGGCCATTCAATGTCTTTCAAGGTCATGCAACTGCAAAATGCACTGTAATGTCCAGACAATCACCTGAACTTCAGCAGAGCTGACTCTGCCCAGCAGCAGTAGACGTCAGCTTGCTCATCCTCAGCAACTAAAACAGGACTGTGGTCTGGGACATTGGAGCCCACATTTGAATCAGCGAAGCTCTGCAGACTCTTGAGATTGCCTTGCAAGCCCAATTTCTGTAATACATCCAAATGCAATTCAAACTGCGTGTGCATCATTCACAAGGGCCTCTGAATGTAACTGCACGTTGGCCTACAAGTATATGATGCAATGCAGCTTTTGACTTCTGTTGCATGAGTCCTGCCGACTTAACGCATTGCCCTGATCACTTGAGGGTGCACTGAATGTCAGAATGATTATTCTACGCACTGCTGAACATGATTACTGCCGCCTATGCACCCCAGCCAGACACAGAAATGCCTCTGACAGTGGTCTGCAAATGACTACGCTGCTAAAGTTATCTGTCACAAGGCAGGCATACAATGGCTGAGGTGCCCTGCAATAATCTTGCTGAACTGTGCTTACCTGCAAAGCTTTCAGCGCTCTAGAGAAGCAATCAAATGCGCTGTCAGCGTTCTTGGCAGCATGCAGCGACATGTGCTTGCTGCCACGCCGAGTATGGTGTATGCCAGGCCTCTTGCCCAGCTGCCACATGCTGGGCAAAAACTCCAGAGCTGTTCGACATCGATGACATGAACTGCGGCAGCACCACCATCACAACTGTCAGCTCGAGGCAATCATGACAGTACCGTTACAAGATGACAAGCATACCAGAGTGTATGTGCTTGACCAATGCTTCAACATGCAATATTGAAGAGCTGTCCAGTGTCTTGCAGAGTTGCAGGCAAGGCTCGTTAGCTGCTTGAATGTCATTCATCCACATGGCATGTAGTTTACAATGTTGGACATACCATGACAAAGGACCTGACATCATCATGTGCTGTGATGCCTGCAACATCAGCATGCAGAAATAAGTGGGCTTGTACCTATCAAACAGGTTATCAGCAAGGTGTCCAGTATCCCCTGGGTCATAGTCAAGGATATCTAGATTGGTGCTGCCTGATCGCTGCCTAGCAGCTGTAAGGTACTGCAGGCCTTGACCAGCTTCAAAGCGCATGCGCTTCACCAGGGCACGAGCCTGAGTAGCAAGCTCTGAACGCCGTGTCTGAGCCCGCCTCTGCTCGTGCCCTTGCAAAACTGGCCTGTGAGCAAAGACAGCACACATCTGTTTACTAGCCTGCAAATGGTCTTCTCTGCAAGTTGTAGGCTCTGTCATTGCATGCTCAATACCTCAAACAGATGGCATGCCACATCTGTTCAAATGGATGCCCAACAGGCGCTGTTGTGCTGTTGTATCAGGCTGCTCAATTTGCAAACCACCCGAGTGAGCCAGGTGGGTGTGCCGTGCTGCAGCGAAACTTTCTTGTTACTTTTGCAGGTCTTGCAATTAAGTGCTCTGTCCTCCCAAGTGCACCGACACTAGCCAAGGTACATGTCAACCTGGCAGGGTCTATAAGGGACTGGCATGGCATCCTGACTGCAACAAGCGGACAAACAGCAGCTCCATAACAATTGCGCAACAAATCAAACTGTTCTTTAGCATGAATGCCTATTGTGGGATATTTGGTGATCTTACCAAGCATAGAACAAAGATTGTTGGCTTGATGCACGGGGCACGAATTGTGACTGCAAGGACAGAAAAGCCAGGCCAAGTACCAGTGATGCAGGCTAAGGAATACCTGTGCATGGTAGAGCCTGATGACCAAAGGCCTAGCATGCAGGCAAGACTGATCATCAGTACATAAGCCCAGGCCTTGAAGCCCCCTGCAAAGTGGGTCAGGCAGCGCCGCACAATGAGGCCCCGGGCCAGCTTGGACCGACACTGCCATACTTCTGCTTCTCTGCGGCCCATGCACTGGCAACCACATACTCCTCTGCCTAACCCACCTGAGCAACCAGCGCAGCACAAATCTGCCTCCATGGTGTTTGGGACAGAATATGTGACCTAGTGATGCGACAGCACATTCTTATGCAGAGCTACTCCCAAGTTGCGCATAACACAGCAATTCTCCAGTTTCAATAAGATCATGCACAACACTATCAGACCAACAGATGGTCTGCTTTAGTGATCGTGAGTTGTTGCACAGAGCTGTGCATATCTCATTCTTTCTCATGTTAGCTACTGACTGCATGCCTTCAGAGGCACAGCAGATATATGAGAGAGACAATACACAGCATACCTGAAAGGCAGGTATATGGGAAACAATATACAACATACCTGAAACTTTGTCAGCGCAAATGGGCACAAGCTCAAATGGGTAATCCCCCGCAGCAGTGCGTGCCATAGGATCAGCTTTGCAGAACAGCAGGTGGTCAATCTGGGCAGGATTGCCCCGCAGAGCAGCAGCATGTAGTGGGGTGGCACCGTCTAGCAGGGCTGCCACAGCACTGGGGGTAGTCCCTCGAGCATCAGCCTGCAAAACGTGCTAAGCAATATTCACCCTTCCCCTTCAAACATTGCTTGAGCTGTCTTGGGTATTGAAGGTTGCAACTCATTACGGCATGCTCTAAATGTGCAGCAAACACCACTTGAGGCAATCGCTGCTTACAGGTCATACTGCTTAGAGACCAGAAAAGGCAAACTTCAAGTTCATTGTCTGCATGCTTGGCAGCTTTAGGGTCACGTGACATGTAGGTCACACAGCCACAAAACAGCTCAAGACTTGTAGGACCTGCTGGCCGGCACCAATCAGCATTCCAACATGATTTGATGCATGAATTGATTGGCTCGTCATTGTTATTTGGTGGCAGTAACAACAGCAGAGCAGCATGTAGCCAAGCAGATACCTGTTGCAAATTGACAGTTGGGAGGTCTAGCACTAGCCTGAGCTGAACTGGTAGACTCTCCATGAAGTAGAACTTGCGATTGTGGGTGTATCTGTAGATGAAATCAAGGACACAATCCAAATAGTCTGACTGCAAAGGCAGGTTTGCCATGAGCCTCCGATCAGCCTCATTCAATGTGATCTGTGGTAGCTCTGTGCTGTCCATGTCAGTCCTTCATAGCACACACAACCATCACTCTGACTGGTTCTGTGTATCATATACATGATGGTGATTGTGACACATAAGGCATGGCACTGAGCGAAAGCACTGCTAAAGCAAGAGATGGAACAGGCAGACCCAGCAGATCAGCTTGAGATAACATCACACAATAGGCCATATGAACACTCTTGAGTACAACAGTACCTTGGGTAGAGTTCTCCAAGGTGTCGCCATGGGACGCAAAGCAGGAACTCCAGAAAGCTTGGTGGAGCATTGAGCAAGCATGCAACCACCAGTGCCACACCAGCAATGTGCTGCAGCCACAAAGATTGTTTTGAGGGAAAGAACAATGGCGTATGTACCCTAATTCAGAGAGGCAGCTAGGACATAGCTCGACCTGGTCACTGACCTGACAAGACTCCCAAGTCAAATCCTGTGGCACTTCGTCAATTTCTTGGGTGGCGCATGCTATGGCAGCAGGCAAAAGGTCGTACATGATGGCATCAGTGACCTCTTTCACCCTTTTGTTTTCCATGTCAACATGACTAAGCACTTTTGGGTCACCAGCTTGTCCTTCAGCTTTGCGGTCTGCATTTCGACTGCAAGCATTGCACAACCTTTTGCATGTTGCTCGTGCGTCAGCAACTTATAAATCGCTTATTGCAAATGAGCGGCAGAGCTGCTGACAATTTATAAACATGACATCCTTCAGCTTTATTGCTGCAAGCCCTGACAGTGCGCACAATGTTACCTTTGCATGCTGAGCAGTCCTGCAGGATTCCAAGTGTGACCAGGTGACTTTTATTCTGTGACTGGCCGCTACGGAAGTAGCTACAGTCGCCAGAGACTGCAAACGGGCAAGTGATTTGTGCCTACATCAGAGCCCCCTCAAGCCTTAGGCCTCGATAGTAGTCGCGTGTCTCTCAAGCTGTGCTCGATCCGTCGTTGCCGGTCCTTCTGGCCGGCAACGTTCACCAGTGGCGCAAAGCCAGACAGAGGGCAATGGATTTGCAAGAATACTAAATGGAGGCTTGATGTCAGATAGGTGCAGACTGCAAAAGGAACTGGGCCTACAAGTGCGGCGAGATCTGTCGGCAGCCATGACCATGGAGTCAGAAAGACCTGTCATGGCGACACTGCGTTGCACGTCTCAGTTCGAGTATCCCAGCTATGTGTTTGATACGTCACAGAAGATTTTGTGCGTAACATCCGTGCGTGCTCAAGCACAGGAGTTGACAAGAGTCCCCATAGATGTATGCGCTGTCATCGATAGGTATGCGTTATTCACTCTGTGTCTTGCTGCTCGCGGCTGTTGGCGTGCGATGCTTGAGAAAGCCGCTCTTCGACCTATAGGTCTGGAAGTATGGCTGGTGACAAGTTGAGTCTGGTCAAAGAAGCTACGCAGTTCATGGTCCAGCAGCTGTCTAGTGTGGATCGTTTGAGCGTAGTGTCTTTTGATGACAAGGTACACTAAGCTAAATTGCTGTGCCAGTCACGCTTGCGCTTTGGCGCTTTTTGGTCTACTTGTAAGTCTTTGTGCTAATTTATTTTCGTAGGTGCAAGATGTGTATGGTGGATCCGGTGACATGAACTTCATGACTAGTGGCAACAAAAAGATTGCTGCTGCTGCTATTTCCCGTATTGTGTCTGGCGGCGGAACAAACTTGTCAGCAGGACTGTTCCGAGGCATTGACCACCATCAGCAATTGGCAGCACCATCTAATGAGGGTGAGCCAGCCATCAGGTCTTGACAGGAAGTGACTGAACTGGCTGATTGATGGTCAAGGTTCAACAATCTGCTGTTGATCTTAGAATGCTACAGCAAAGCTACAAAACTTCTGCAGGATCAGCAGACCGAGTCAGAAGTGTCTTTCTGTTCACTGATGGCCAAAGCACCACAGGGTTGACTGACGTGAGACAGATTGCGCCCATCATGTCAGCTATGCTCCAGAACGCCATCAGCCCAAAGATTTACACCTTTGGATTTGGCGCTTTTCTTGATGATGCCATGCTGAATGCAATATCAGAGGAGGGAAATGGACAGTCAACATACATGGAGGATGCAGAGTCCATTCCCAGCTCTTTTGCTAGTGCATTGGGTGGCTTGATGTCTATGGCAGCTCAAAATCTGGAGCTGCACTTCATACCCAAGGTACGTCTTGCTGTAACATTTGCCTCCATCCGTGGCAATTCGTAGGTGCTCATAATGACTTAAATCAGCTGTGTGTTTACAGCTTGTACAAACAGTCTGCTGCTATGCTACAGATTCAGACTGCATGTCTCAATGCAGGAAGGAGTTGCAATACATCGACTTGAAACCAGCTTCAAAAAATCCCCACAGTCTGATGGCAGCATCAAGGTGGCAATTGGTGACCTTGTTTCAGATCAACAAAAGGACTTTCTCCTTGAGCTGGACATCCCAAGCTTGTATGTGGCAGATGTTACTGAGCCAGTGATGCTTGTGCAAGCACGATACTTGGACATCAGCCATGCGTGCATGCGTGATGAGAGCTTTGAAGCCACAGTGGTCAGAAGCGCTGACACTGCTGGCCTGCAGCAAAGCCACCCTCTTGTGCTGGTCAGTCCTTGCACACCTTGGTCTGACTAGCCAGCAGGTTGCTGACCTCCAGTTGCTGCTCCCATTGCTAAATCTTCTCAACAGCTACCAGCACTGCCGTGGAATTGCAGATCATCAGGGCACTGATGTGAACCAGGTCGTTTTAGTATATATTTTGGCTGCTTTCAGGAGCATGTGCAGCGCATTGAGGCCTCCAATGCCTTGCAAGTCGCTTCCATGTTGGCAGACCAAGGCGACCTTGCAAGGTGAGCATATGTTGCTCACCAGTATCAACCATAGCACCCTGGGATGTTTGTCAAAGGTCATTTATTGTCGATTACGATGTACATTTGTCACTGTTGTCGCCTTGGCTGAGAACACCCAACACATTTTGGGGGTGTTCAGAACAACAAGGTGCAATGCTTTGGTGCGCATACACGCTGTGCTGCATTCAGCTGCACTTTCAACATATTGACTTGTCATGCCGACCAATCGAGTGAACATGTTGTCAGCTCACCAACACCAAATTTTGAACACGCCCTGTGGGCCCTGTAGGCCTGGTCAAGCATTCAGTCCTATTACTTTGTGAACAGTCCTAAATGCTACTTTTGAGTGGTTATTAGGTATGACTTGTGCTGCAGTGCCCAAGCTGTGTTACACCAAAGCTTTGATGGCATCAACAGCGGTCCTGTCAGTGCAAGGTCCAGACGCCTTGCAGCTGACCTGAGCTCCACAATGGAGGCATTTGAAGATCAGCAGACCTATGAGCGTCAGGGACGCTCAATGAGCAGTCGCTTTGGCAGAGAACATGCACGCCAACAGGCCTCTGTCATGACTGGAGGCCGTGAATCAGCCTATGCCACAGGAGCACAGATCAGGATGTCCAGGATGTCACGGCGCCGTGATGATGGCAATGCTGCTGCTGCTGCTGCTGTTGCTCAACCCCATCCTTCTCAGGACTGGAAGACAGCTCAGCCTGCAGCTGCCACAATGCAGTATGATTCGTCCCTGGAAGTTGCTGTGCCGAGACAGACAGGAGGCTTACAAGGCAGAAGGCCCAAGAGGCAGCAGCGCCAGGTTGCTGGGTCTCCCAACAGCTCTGCTGCAACTCTGGCCTATGCTCCAGACGTAGGCAGAGTGTCTGGCCACAAAAGAGCTCATGAGCAGGCTGCAAATGCAAGCAGCAGTGAGGCGCGGTCCAGTCCTGCTACAGAGGGGGGTTACAACACACGTGCAAAGTATCGCAGAGAAAACGACAGTTGATTTAAGCCTGAAAGATTTTTGTACATGCTGATCTGCACCTTTATACATCACCAGAATTTTCATGTGACCTGCTTGTTGCGAAGCTGTTTCAGGGAATCAATGCAAGTACTTCAGAAACCACGCCTTGCCCGCATATGGTGAATGCTTTGTTCCGATATTTTCAACTGCTTTGCTTTCCGCTTCAGCTGTTTGCTTCCATCTGAGGCATTTGTGCTTGCAACTTTATGAATGCCACTCAGAAACTTCCATGAATGATGCTGCTCTCTGCTTGATGCTCAGAATGTGATTGGCTCGTGACTTTGCAGAACACCAGCCAGATTAGTCATACAAACGTCTATCAATCGGAGCTAGCTGGCAATGAAAAAGCCAGGATAAGATCTGTACAGCTTACTCGACATCGCACAGCTCACACAGGTGCGCCAAATTTCCGCAAGACTTCAGCAATCATGGTCTCTGCGTGCTTGCAATCTGCTGTTGTGCGTCCAACAATTAAGTCGCAGACGCCCAAGTCAGCGCGATCCATCCGGGCACCAATCCGCTGCTCAGCTCACAAGAACGGGACAGGGCATGTGGAGGCCAGCAGACTGGCTGCCCTAGCCGCAGCTGCCTCTTTGCTGCTGGTACGCTCTTATTCGACCATCGTCAACTACATATCCGAAAGGCCTCGACCGTGCTGATCTTCGTGCTTTGGGCGGGCTCACGAACTCTGTTGGGCCACAATTTGACGTGGATACTTGTCAACTACACAGGCCCAGCCAAGCTTTGCCGGACCTCTGAGTGACATGCTACCAAACTCCTCCCCTGCGGTATGTTTAACAGTCTTTGAGGTGTATTAATGTTGTACCAACGGAAGGGTCTTTTTGGCGTCTGTTTGACAAGTGCCTACGTTTTTGCAGCCCCCTAAGGAGAAGTTCGAGAGAGACCTTGGTGAAGGACGCAAACTGCAGGCAGACTCTAGCACAAAGAACAATGCCAGCCGTGTGACTTCAGGCAAGCAAGGAGGTCCTTCAGACAGTGCAGATGCTCGTGATTCGCCTGACATGAAGGTTACTGGTGGCGGCCTGCCAGGCATCTCAAAGGGACTACCCAAGTCATCAACATCTGCGCCCATCTCTTGATGGTGATGGCCAATAGTCTGTTGTGAGTGTTATGGCAGTAGTCCTGCTTACCAGTGTGTACCTGAGATTTTGTGCTGTTTTTGGTATTTGAACCCACAGTGAGAGTCCACAGGTCTGGCTGGCTGTGCTGCCATTACCTGCCCGGAAAGTTTACCCAAGTGTAATGCCAATTTGGCTCACAACCCATGTGGGGATTGCGGCATCAGTCTGCTAAGTTGGCAAAGACCAGTGTCCATGATCACGGTATAATCTGCATGTGCACTTTGTCCCAGAGCTTGACATGCATTGGTTAGTAGGCTGCAGTTCAGGATCCTGCATTAAGTAGGCATGCCATTTCACTATGACATTGACATGTCTGTGTGTGCATGTGTACACTGAATTTGTACTTCATGGCGCTCAAAACAATGGTGGGTCAAGAAGCACATTTCAGTCATCACACCAGATAGCACACGCTGATACCTGTAAGAAGCTTTGAGAGAGTACAGTAGTAGACCGAGTGTCGAACTGAGTTTAGCAGACATGCTGCGCTCATCTGCAAAGAAATTGTGAACAACAATTTCCGCTACAGCATGAAACGTCTCTAGATACTAACATTCATCCTTGGGGAAGTGTATCTGAGATCCAATCTATTAAGGATACTAACAGTCATCTGTTCGTACCCCGTGCATGTATGACAGCAGCTGAGTGGCAAGGTCCCCTTGCTGTACATTGGAGCTTTAAATGTAATGATCAGGATGTAAGCCATTGTATGCACTAATGGTAATGGAGACACTATCAGGTTCCATGTCTGACATGCGAATAACTGAGTATATGGGTGTACAAATTACTCAGTTCACTCAAAACTTCTCGTCAGTTGCGCAGTCAAGTCACCAATTCGTGAGTAACAAACTAATTTACCTTCGAACTATCATTGTCTAACTGTCATACAACGCCATTCTCACTGGGAATTTTCAATTTTGAAAGCGGCAATTGCAAAGCACTGCTGTTGCTGAGGGAGATGCATCTGCCAAAGAACGAAATCTCGACCGAATTCGACAGGTTTTTGATGAGCTAAATTTTCTTAGCAATTTTACTTTTTGCCATCAAATTACCCATTCCGGGCTTATTTTGCCCATGAGTAACCCCATGACTGAGTAAATTGGAGCCGTTCTGGACGTTGAATTTTCAGAGACTCGGCACTGGCTGGCGCGATCACGTTTTTGATGAGCGGCACATGGTCTTGAACTGCACATACTTGCACGAGCTCTATCGCCTGATTTCTAGCTGCGTCATTCCAGATATGGTATCCTTACCGAATCCAGGGCTTAATGGTGAGTGATGATGTCTGTGCTGTTGCAGATGCTGCTCAAGTGGCACTTGCTGTGCTCCTTGTCATGTGCAATCAATGCTTCTCCGTAGCCCGTACATTTGGTCTCACTACGGGAAGATTGCACAGCTCATACGTGAGGTGAAATATGTGCTGCTGCAGATGCTTTGGACAGTCAGGAGCAGACGGGGGCTCTCTTACCTGGCAGACCGCATGTTGCTCTTGATAGTGAAGACCAGCAGGCTGCGGGTTCCCATGACTTTTATGGTGAGTCTTGACGTACCAATATCAACCTGGCTGATCACTAGGCTACCTCCCACCACAAGTCCAACAGCCCCGGACAGCTTATGTGGCCTGCAGAGGAGCACATGGCTCGACTTACGGCAGAAGGGGAGGCGGTAGACTACAGCAGACGGCTTACTGTAGCGCAGGAACAGTTAGCAGAATATGCTGCACAGAAGGAAGAAGATGCTGCAGGCTACTTGCAGCAAGCTCAATCCCTTGAGAAATTGTTGACAAGCTGGCTAGAGACCAATGATAACAGTCCAGCCGGAGTGCAGGCAGCAGCTCGTGATCTGTGCCAAAAGCTTGCAGAAGAAGCTGGAGAGGCCAAAAGTTTTGCTGCGCAACAGAAAGCTGATGTGGAGAGAGCAAAGCGCACCTCTAGCCAGGTACGCTGGCCGAAGTATGGCAAGCAGCGAAGAAACATAGTGATATACCTACGACATGCAGCAGCTTGCGCCAGGCCTACATTGAACAATCAGTATTTTCCTTTATTTGGTGCCGCCTTGACAGGCTGCATGATGCTAGCAAACAGGGTCAGAAAACAATTCCTGTCGTGTTGCTCGGGCAGTACTAGAGACTCTTATACTGCTCCTGCTGATCAACAAGTCATTGCTGCGAGCTATTGCTGCATGCTTGTGATGCAGGCAGACCTTGCGCCCATGCAGGACGAAGAGGATGTAAAGAGGCCAAGGGAAGAAAATGGTCATGCCAATGGTCATGCACAGGTACAGCATAGGCCACTGCACCAACACCACCATACACAAGACTGTCAAATGCAGCTGAGACAAGCCATCAGCTTGTGGTGCACTGTCAGGCATCAGCTGCACACATGTACACCCAACATTCAGCTTGTTCATGCTTTAGCATACTACTTGGACAGGTGTGTCAAGGGCAAGAATGTGCCACGTAAGCATCTATCAGCAGCAGGCTCATCCTGTGTTGCTCAACTCTGCTGTGTGTCTCTTGTCACCTTTGTCACTCTCATACCTGTCTATGCACCCTGTTTTCTAGCGTCATAATGTGTGCTTGACCATTGCAGGAGGCATCCACTGCAATGTCACAGGAAGAAGAGGAGGATGACGACAGTCACTCAACCGCCAGCACATCTGGCAGCAACAACTTCCTGGAGAGAGCAAAGTACATCCCCCTCAGGCTGCAACTGGAAGAGCGGCGATTACTAAGGCTGTTGGAAGCAGCCCTGAGTGTCAGTGAGTACACAGACAAAGTGGACGTGCTTAGCTGGAAGAGCAAGACATCACGCATCCATGCGCAGATCAAGGACATTTGTGCCATACTCTGTGGGTTAGTCGTGGCTCAGGACTACAAGAAAGGGCAGCAGCTTGTCAGGGTCAGTGTTCTGCGCTCTCCTTGAATGCAAAGGCTTGATGCATGCTGGTGCAGCTCTTGCACAGTTTGAACCCCTCTGCATGCCCCTATCAGTCAGACTTGTGATCCACAATGGGCTGGTGCTGGTGTATGTGCAGGCAGGGCAGTTCTTGCTCGACCTTGTGTGTGCAAGGGTTGGCATCATGACAACTTGATCTATTGCTTGGTATGAAACAGGAAAATGCTGATCATCCGCACATCAATGCTGGCCTCAAACGGCATTGGTACCCTGCTTTTGGACAAAGCATCTGTGCTTCTGTAGGACCGCAATTTCCAGGACAATGCAGAGTTCTTCCAGGATTGCTTTGAGGCTGGCCGCCGCTTCAAGATCATGAACCCAGACAAGATGCGGTCAGAGTATGGCAAGCTTGTGTACCTGCTCATGGACTCCTCGGATGACCACGTGCAGAACCTGCTGGAGTTCAAGTGTGTGCGCCCTCTCAGAACAGTATACACTCTTCTAGAAGAGTGCAATGGCTTGGCAGTGCTCCAAGATCCGCTTGTAGAGGCAGCGACAGCTGAGATTGTGGCAGGTGAGCAGTTCAAGTGGCTCTCGCATTGCGTTTTTCAATGCTGTACAGGTGTCCTGTTGTCAATCCTGGGCAGCCCGGTATAAGGTTTGGCTTCTCATTGACGCCGAAAGGTGTAGTCTTGTCTTGTCTGTTCTTTTCTCCTGTTGTCAACATCTTGCCAGCATGCCAGACTTATTTGATTGTCAAGTGTTGGTTCTGCATGGCCGATTGCTGTGAAGCAAAAATCTTATTCTGGCTGTGCATCTGTCGTGTCCTGTCCTGCTGTTCACAGCAGGTATGCAGCGCTCAACAGATGGTGGCATCACTCCCAAATATGCCACACTATCAGGGATTGCCTCATTCAGTCCCCGCAAACAGCACAGTCAAAGGTGTCATGACTCTGTCTTGCATTTGTACAGCACCGTCAACTTCCTGTAATGGTTGTCAGGTGGTCGTCCCCGTCCAGAGATCCAGCGTGACATTCGACGAAAGGAGAAAGCTCGGGAAGCTCTAGTGCAGCGCTACAGCAGCAACCGGCTGCCAGAGGATTCCCTCCTGCAGTGCCTCTACTCCATCAGCGACAACAACAGCTTCCTTCTGTTCAACCGGGACCCAGTGGACAGGATGATCGCCTACCTGCAACATTACTTCCAGCCCAACCAGGTGGAGCAGGGGTTCAGCCTGGGGATCTCTGGGGGTTTTGAGGGGGCGCGGCTGACCCACAACCACCAGCGGCAGTACAACTATGCCCTGCAGTCATTGACACTCTGGCGTGAGATCAGTCATGACATGTTCAAGCTGTGGTGTTTGGCAGAGACTGACTTGCTGTCAGAAAGCAACTCGTACCGACTCACCAACACTGGGCAGGTCAGTCATCCTGCAATTTACTTTTGCACTGTGATCAGCCTTCAGTTAACGCTCCACGGCTGCCGGTGGCTATACACTTGAAACATCACCTATCCATTGCTGTTGCCAAGCATGAAATCAATGACAAGCAGCCTTGAAGACTGCTATTGTTGCTCCCATCAGTTGCAAGCCTCAAGGCTCTCAACCTAAAATCACACATACACACTTCCTCAGAAGGTGTGGCGGTAGCATGTTGAAGTATGAGAGCCTCTGCTGCACGTTTGCACTGACTTGTTTGGGACAAAGCACTGAGGAGCTGAGCAGACATGTTGTGTGTAGGGCCTGAACCGTGTACAGCAAGCACCAGGGGTGTCAAGAGCCATGCACAACATCCTGCACAAGTGCCAGAAGCAGATTGGGCACTGGGTGGGCTCGTCAGTCATTCACCTTGGGGATCACAATGTCCCAAATGCACTCATGTTCATAGACAAGTACACACAGGTAACATCTTGCAAATGCCAGCTGACCAGCGCTGCGTCATATTGTGATGTAACAGATACTGGCACAGAAGCACTCAGGTTGTTGATACGGTCAGCATGGCCACTTGTTTTGTCTGTGTCTCTGTGTCAGTATTGTATGCTGTGTACCGTCTGACTCTGATGACCTTCCTGACAGCAGTCTGGCTGAAACATGGAGTGAGCATGCCTGTTTTGTGGAGTGTGTGATAGTATGACAATAATATTCTGCAGGTGCCACGAATTTTGAACCCTGTGGTGCTGGTTGTGGATGGATTGCCAGACTTGTGTAAGGACGCGCAAGTTAGAGCCTATGTAGAGATCGCATTTGGAAGTGTGGAACAGTGCAGGCAAGCACAGCTTTTGTATCATCTGTTATGCATTCGTGTGTGTGTGTGTGTGTGTGTGTGTGTGTGTGTGTGTATTACTGCTCAGGCCGTCAGTCTAATGATGCACTTTCAAAGAATGGGTGGATCTGTTCCCAGCGGTGCCTGCAGGCAGCACTGTAGTCTGCCATTGCTGTACCCAATCTCCTTGTCACAGCTGCACTGTCTTAGTGGAACACCGAGTTATTGCTGCTGTAGGAAGTCTATCTTAGCGGATTTTTTCAAGCATGCTTTTGATGGTGGAGGGGCCGACAACTTCTTTGATGCTGGGTCTTGCATTGATGGACGTCTGACATCTGCATGGAACTGGAGCAGTAAGATAGAGAAGAAGCCTTACTACCACATCTTCAAGATGGCTGGTTTTGTGGGCTTTGATGGCCGGTTCTGAGATGCTCTGGCCTCGTGCAAGTACTATTGCTGAACTGGCTGTTAGGGCATGTCTCTGTGTTTCGGTCAGTACGATCTTTTGTGTGAGCTTGTGAGAGTGAACTGTACGTGTCCCAGTATTTTTATAGCAAGACGTTTGTCCTTGATGGCCTATGACACATACTCAGCTTTTGTGCTGTATACATCAACTCAGGGTTACGCAGATGTACATCAAAATAGCTTACAAGTGCAACACATGCAGCTTTAATTATTTGATGTGGTCAAGCTCAATGCTGATGCAAAGACATTGTCAGCATGAGGCTCGCGTCAATTGCATAAGCAAGTGCCGAGCTTTGCATGGTAATAGTGCAATTTCGATATGCAAAAGGCATGACAGAAGTCTTTTTGAGAATTGTAACCTAAGCACAGGTTGTGCTGCCATTCGTCAGAACAGGTTGCACGAATGCCACTCAATCCTGCATGATACATGGCGTTCTAGTAAGGCTAGCTGATATACAGATGTGAAGGCAGATGCAGCTGCTTTATGTGTGATGAATGTGACCAGACTTCTTGGCCTTCTCCAGCTGGCTGCTGGCCATGTCTTTCTGCCTCTTGGTTTCTGGATCCTCCACCTGATGCACACTCACAACTTGAGAACATGCATGCATGTTTTGGGAGAGCAAACACAGCTTTGTATGCAGCATGGTGAATTCACTCAATGTGTTTTCTAGAGCCATCAACAAGCCATGCCAGCATCATGGCATTTAGTAAAAAACTGGCTTGTCAGCTCAATGATGGCTGTCCAGCATGATTCAAAGTGCTCCATCATCTCACCGCAGCATTTCTGTCATAGATATCTGCAACAGCTGCTACTCCAATAGCACCAAGGGTAATAGCCTGCAATCAGCAAGCCTCAGCAAGCAGTCCTGCAAGCACGTCTAGTTTTGCATGAAATCACATGCAGCATGGGAAATTGCTGACATCACCTGAGCGTATACTCTGGAATGTATAATTTTGAGCTGGGTAGGAATTGGCCTCGACCATTGAAAAGCTAGTGACCCTAGTACTCCTGTTCCCCAAAGGCCACCTGTAACACAACATCACGATGTGACTTATCAAAAACTTCAGATGGTCCCTAGCAACTGGAAACAAGCTGTCAAGGATCTGACCAATAGCTTTGAGCTTGTGCTCTGTGATCCAGTGCCGGGTGTCTGCAATAGTCTCGTTGATACCCATGCTGTCTACACAGTGTCAAACTACTGCATGTGAGATCATGCTCAATTTACTTTAAGCTGCCACCGCAGGGCTTAGGCAAGACATGCCCGAGTCTTGGCCAACGATCGAACGGTCAGCAGATATAAGCGATGTCAACATGGGCAAGGAAACTTGATTTCAGGAAACGCCACAAACTCTGTTTGCCAGGTAATAAGGCAGGCGGGAGCTTAGAGCAGTCAGTACTCTGCTGTAAGCATGCAAGCATGCGTGCGCTTTACCTGTCTAGGGCGCAGCGTCAACTTGTTCGATCAAGCGAGATCTGCACCGTCGTCGGGAATACGCCGATTGCCTCCGAAGTTTGACGCTGTGGTTTCTGTGCGGCACAAAAGGGTGGTTGCGACTTGTTGAGCTCACGTGCGATCCTTGCGTTTTAGTAAGCAAAACTCACCGCAGTTCATTGACCGGAACCAAGTTTGCGCGGATGCGAAGCTTTCTGTTTTGTTGGCATGGGTGCAGAATGTCTTCGACCTCCCTTGTTGCAGTCATGTTTTTCACACAGCCCATGGCAATATCGGGCACCGTTTACCTCCTCGACGATCCGGATTGTTAGGATCAACAACACATCTCCGCGACAGTCTTCTGCAATTTGTTGTCAGCAAGTTGCAACACAGTCTGTTGATACCACTGCACAACACCAGCAAGGTGAACACATGCTTTATAGCAGTTTTGGGCCCTACTGGGTTCCTATTTGCTCGCTTGCCTACAAATAGAGTACTGGGTGAGTGCTGAAGCAGTTGAGCCATGCAGTATATTCTTGGAAGCGGCCCAAAGACTTGACACGCGTTTTAGCACCTTCACACCCTCCTCCCATTGTCATACTACCAGGCTTTGGCAACTGCTCTAGTGATTACCTAGCCCCATTTGGCTTGAAGGAGGAGAGCATAGCACACTTCCTTCAGGTGACATTTTAAAGCCAGATTGTCAACATCACACCCTGTCTTGTACTGCCGAGCACATCAACTGAGTGTTTTGTGTACCATTTTTGCAGCAAAGAGGCTTTGCTGTGTATGTGGTTGACATTGAGAGACGAGACTGGCTGCAAGTAGCAAGGTGCATAGCATCAAGAGCCTATTGGACTGGGAAGTCAACAGTTGACCCAGGCTATAGATGGTACTTGCATCGCGTGCAAGCCGCCATTGACAAGGCATGCAAGGAATGTGACTCTGACCAAGTAGACTTGATTGGCCACTCTGCTGGAGGCTGGCTTGCCAGGGCTTTTGTGGGAGATGCCCTCTACATGAAGAGCAGCCCAAGGCTGGCAGCAGCCCTGCAGCCGAGCCTCACGTGGCACCCGGCCTTGGAGTAGGACATCTGCCAAGCAGAGCTCATGAAGGGGTAAGGAGGTTGATCACCTTGGGCACCCCACATTTGGGCCCTAGCACTGGTGGTAGGGACATGACTGGGGGGACCCTGACTTGGCTCAATACTCAATGGCCTGGTAGGCTGCCCTCTGTAACCATGGCTGCCTGCAAAGCAGCCCTGACGCGCAATGGAGTGTGATGTTGTTGAAGATGCTGTTGCAAGTATCTCTGAGAGTTTCCCGCTTTCAATCCAGAGGCTGTCACAGCAAAGCCACATGCTGCAATCCATCCTTCGTGTTGCTAACAATGCCTTTTCTGGGCATCTGCCCTACAATGAAGCCATGGGGCTATGAGGCTTTGCCTACATGCATGTTTGACATTGCTACAACAGTGCAAAAGCATTGCCCGTCATGCTGTATGCAATTATGCAGGGGCCTTTTTCAAGGACCAGGGCATCCAATATACTTGCGTAGCTGGACAACTTGTAGCAGGCAACAGGGAGGCAGCTAACAGGACTCTGGCCAAATATGCCTGTAACAGCTACCGGGAGGTACGTCCAAGGCCCTCCCCTTTGTGTGCATCCTACCAGGGTCTAGCTGACTTTCATTAATCATGGCCAAGCGCTGTCTCATTTCTTGCCTCATCTGCCTTCCGGGGTGCAGCATGTTTGCTGAGTGTTATCTGTGAATAGAATGTGATGTGCATGGACACCATGCAGCATCCGCAACCGTGGCATTATCTGTGAATGTACAGATACAGAAATGTATGTATGCAACAGCTTGCATATTAACTGAAGGGCTGGGCAACCTGCAGGTATGCGGGGATGGCCACGGTCAGCTTGGGGATGGTGTGGTCCCCAGGTGTTGCGCGCATCTTGAGGTGAACTTCATAGCTTCATATAGCTGCCATGTAATCTTATATATGATAAACTTGTATGGTCAGATCTTTGACTGATTGTTAGCAATAAATGAGCTATAATTAGCTAGACTTGGCGAGTCCACAGTGTATGGAGCGTGTGGACGTGGGCGGTTTGCATGCAATGTTGTGAGTTGAGCTTGCTGCCTGCAGGGTGCTGACAACTTGCTGCTAGACGGCGTTTTTCACAGCATCAGCAAGAAAGGCACTTTTGCTGATCGTTCTCAACTTGTATGGTATGGTTCTGATGACGTCATCGATGCTTGGGTGCATGCCTTGCTGTGAGCAAGGGTATGACAGTCAGTCACAGTGTTTGCTGCAAGGCATCTCTTGACAAAGTCGTTCACTGCATTGGACGATGCCTTTTACGTGGGGTGGGTTCAGCTGTCAGTACTTGATGCTTCCACAGTCTGTTCCAACTTTGAAAGGCTTGTTGCTTGCACCAGGCAACCAGTGAGGCCATGCTTTTGTGCAAAGCATTCTTTTGGTTATTTCATTTTTGCTACCTTTGGTCATTTACTATGGCACTTATGTATTGGTACCTTGTCACATATTGTTTGAAGCAAAATCTGACGTGATGATGCAGGACTTTATCACAACATACAAATAACGTTTATAGGGGACTGAGTGTCAATTGCTTGACTATGTCAGCTGAAAGTTTTCAGCAATGAATTGCCAAAATTGGACGTGTCTCCCCGGGCAGGAAGACACTCTGTGCACAGTACATAGGTGTAACATATAAGGCAATGTCACTCTGAAATGTACAACCATGACGCACACCATCTTTGTTATGTACGTCAACCCTCAACAATCTTGACTCTGGAGCCAAAAGGGCTGGTCTTGACGCTCAGTAGCTCTACATCCAATTCTAGGGTGGCACCACCTGGAATCTCGCCAATACCTTTTTCTCCGTAGCCCTGTAATGACCAACAAGTCATTTTGCCAACAGTCAAACCATGTGATGCAGAATGTGTGTCTGTAAAGTACCAAAACTGACAGTGCCTGTGCAAATCTATCCACTGCAGCTTTGCATACTCTACATGCAGCTTGCATGCCATGACCAGTGAGCATCGTGATTGCAGCTGAAGGGTTTGTCCTACATTCATATGCATTTTATGCTGTTTTTGTCAACATGCTGTTTGTAACAACATGTTTTTATCAACGTGCCGTAACACCTTAGACGCAGTGAGTTGCTGCTGTGACCCACTCACCAACTCTGGAGGCAAAATGGCTTTCCTTGAGCCACCCACACGCATTCCCTCACCCGCTTGCACTGTCTGCATAGCATATCGAGGAGGCAAATTTTTAGTGCACCAACAGCACGCATAACCATCTACACCTAAGCTGCAACACTGATAGATGTGGCATTAGCAGTGCTGCGTTATTCAGCACCGAACAATGCCCCGACGCTAGAGCCTGGGGTGTAAACACAATATACAAAGCAGATTTGATGTCACATGGTAATGTTGTACCAACTCCTGCGACCTCATCAAATCAAGAGCTCACCAGATCAAGGCCAGGCAAAGTGCCTCCTGGTCCCTGAGCTCCCAGGTTGAACCCCAGAGGCTCTCCACCAGTTACACCCATGCCTTGCCTGCAATCCAGGCAAAGTTGAGGCTGACTCACGGTTGCAAATCAAGCGTCTGCAAGATGCAACACCTGAAAGCCTGCACTAAAATGTCTGCACAATTCACACTTTGCAGCTGTGATCAGGGCAGAGACAGTGTCACACAGACATATACAGACCCAAGTTGGGGCTTGGCTTCAGAGACAGCAGTGCACACCGTGATGTCATGAAAGTCACGCCATGCCATCGGATTTCGTAATGGACAGCGATTCTGTCGCCTTTCTTGGGCAAAGCCCCTTTGCCAGGTGTCATCTCAAAATACTTCAGGCCTTGTGGGCCTGCTTGAAAGTCCTCCTCTGGGATCTGAGCTTTGAAACCCCGCCGGCGCTGCATATCCTGTGATCACAAGTGGGGTATACAAACACCTTCTATGTTTAAGAGCGTCAAGAGTTTCAGACAGACAGTTGCAGCACACATCATCATACCTTTTTGAAACCCACAGCCTCTGCAGGTTCTTCAGGTAAAAACATTTGCAGCCCTGTACAGGGCTTTGTCAGTGAGCAACTTGTCAGGTGCTTTCATGTGCTTGCAGTGGCTTCATGGCCCATGACAGGAAGACCTCAGAGGTTGCAAGTGCATGCACAATACGAGTGTTAATTAAGTGGCATACCAAGCAACGCTGGGCCTGCTTGCAGCAACGCACGGCGGGTGCCCTTGTTCGAGACCACTGGTTTTTGAGTCTCGCCTGTACCAGAGAAACGTGAATGCTTTGCATCAGCAGCAGTCAATTAGATCGAGGTGCGCATCACAAGGAATGGCAGTCCTTGCCGTAATGCTGTTTGTCTGTGCAGCACACGGGAAGCTTCCGACAGCTCTTGGCGAGAGGTTGGATGTGAACTTTTCGACAGCTGCGATACGAATGTAAGGACTTGCAACTCATAGCATGCGCCATGGTGCTCCAATGTTGATTGTCGCGACTGCCCTGCGCGCAATACGCGCATAAAAACGGTGCTTTTGCGACGAAAAGATAAAATTTGCTTTGCTCCGAATCCAGACTGTTATCTCAGCAATTGCCTAGACTAACATTGCTGCACTGACGTCACATTATGCAGCCTTCTCAGTGCCATCATAAACCGACATCGCTAGGATGCTACAACAGCTGTCATAGGGCGCAGCACAGACTTATGTTCAGCTACAAGTGAAATATAGAAATGCAGCACCATTCACTTAGCCTGCATTTGGTCTAGACAGATCTGTACCTTTGCATATATGTAAATTACACGTGTCACCGAAGAACCGCCCTGGCAAGAACATCAGAGAGCTTGAAGGCATGGTCAACTTCATCTAGTCCAGTCAGTGTAAGGCATTCAGGTGCAAGCGCATGGCTTCAAAGCTCAAAAGGCATCACAACAAAACATAAAGAAACCGTGTGACCTGCATGAAGACTTTGCAGAACCTTATCTTGTGCAACATGAAACACTAACAACGTCAACCAAGGTATGCTGAATAGCTTTTGACATAAGATGCTGAAGACCATCAAAATTGCATACTGTAAATGTTCAATGTCTATAGCTGTATTACCTGGCCAGTCTACTGCTAATAGGTATTAGTGAACAGTACCCTGAGAATGAGTCTGAGTCAAAAGTGTTGAAACGTCAAAATTGCATGGCAATGCTTGGCCGGCACACTACCCAGTGCAAAAGGTAACAGCTGTCATCGCTTCTGCTTAGCCTTGCCAAACAAAACATCATCTGTTATCTGGCCCTTCCTGCACAAACATTCATGAGTTAGCTTTGGACTGACAACGGCTGTGGATGCCCAGCTGCGAACCACAAACAGAAGACATTGCTGCCCACCGAATGTATGAAATGTTGCCCTTGACAGCAGCTGGACAAGGTCTATACGCCTTAATGGGGAACCAGCCAACGACTGCCCCAAGACCTCCAGCTATCCTCCCTTGCCCATCGCAGCTGCGTTGTCAAACGGGCAGCACGTCTACCAATTGAATTACGATCACATGCGTTGCCGCTGCACAAGGCTCACCCTTTAGGTCTATTTGCGTTGTCTACACCACAGGTGGGGCAAATGTCTGCTGACTTTTCTGGTTCTGAGTCCTATGCAAAACATTAGTGTCGCGGAGCATCTGAGTCCAGTCTTGCACGTATGCCAAACGCAGGAGAGTGAGCTGGCGAAGATGGCCAGAAGGTCTCGTCACCTGAGTTGCAAACCTAACGAGTGATCTTGCCCTAGGCGGGATTGCGCCCCATGTCTGCAGCTGCAAAGGTATTTGCTGAATACAACATGCACCAAACGGTACTACACTTTGCATCGTGGCGGAAGATGGCAGTTCTGTTTGCTGCAGGATGAACTGGCTGTTTCATGGCTGGGTCTTCCACACGGAAGGCGTCGACATTGCTTTGACGCCGTGCGTATCTTTTCACGCGTCACAGCTGTCAGAAGCCGCGGCCGCAGCTTACGCGATTAGTGCTCTTCAGTTCTGGTGTTCGGTCGCTGCTTGCGACCCCTACGCTCATTGTGATCTGAGCCGTTGTGTTTCTCACTCGCCAAGCATGGTATCTGGAACTGCAAATGGTGTTGCAAATGGCACTGCCAATGGGTCGGCCAAGGACCAGGTCAGTCGAGCAAGTTGATCGAAATGTGCTGTACAGGCTGTAACTGTTCGCCGGGCTCCGCAGTTGTGTCTCGAGCGGCCGTGTCTCTGTGCAGGTTTTCTTGGTCTTCAGCAAAAGCGGCTGGATTGGCGGTCTAATTGGTCAGCTTTTGAAAGAGCGCGGTCTGAAGTTTGAGTACGCAAACGCTCGTTTGGAAGACCGCTCAGAAGTGATTGCTGACCTCGAGCGGGTAAGGACTTTTACAGCTTATCGTAAATGGGTGCATCACCTGCTTTTGCATAGGTTCGGACGCCAGCCACGTTTGGCTGACCAAGCTTGTAGGTCAGTGATGTTTGCTGTTGCTGTTGCAGGTCAAGCCAACACATGTGCTGAATGCTGCTGGACTCACTGGAAGGCCAAATGTGGATTGGTGTGAAGATCACAAGGTATGCTACTATGTCAAGCTGCTCCAGCGTCAAGTTGCCAAGGATACTTGTGCTGAGCCTTCAAGGTTTGCACAGTATCAGGTCACTGCTATACATGCACGCAGTGCAAACCCCTCATGGTTGTGCATGACAAGCGTATGCCTGAGTGCAGCTCGAGGTCATCAGGGTCAACGTCCTAGGCATGCTGAATTTGGCAGATCTTTGTGAGCAGCGCAAGATTCATCTGACTACTTACGCTACTGGCTGTATCTTCCACTATGACAAGGACTTCCCGCAAGGCAGTGGCAAGGGCTTCAAGGAAGAGGACACACCAAACTTTGCTGGTTCATACTACTCAAAGACAAAGGTGTGGCTCCACTGCATGCTTTATAGACCATCATTTCCAAACCTGATGAAATCTCATCTGCAGTCTCTGTCACCCTCTCAATTGCATCAATTGCATGCACCTTTTTGCTTGTCAGGTGCTGACTTGCTATCATTTGACACTGCTGCATTGTTCAGGCTATGGTGGAGGACCTGCTAAAGGAATACCCCAATGTTCTCATCCTGCGAGTCAGAATGCCCATTGTGGCAGATCTCACCTACCCGAGGAACTTCATTACCAAGATCATCAAGTATGACAAGGTACTCAAGTCAGAACTGCTGCTGCTGTGCGCCTTGTGGTACATCAAATATGCCAGTACAACAACTTGTTGCTGTAGTTTACCCTTGGTATGTTCTGCAGGTGGTTGACATTCCCAACTCCATGACTGTCCTGCCAGAGCTCCTGCCATACTCCATTGAGATGGTAAGCTCAATTCATCAGCAACTGCTGTGTTTGTCACTTGGTCTGCCAAGGGTCACAACTGCAATCTGGACATTGCTCAGCGTCTGTTGTATGTGCTTGCTGCAGGCTCAGAGAGGCTTGACAGGAATCATGAACTACACCAATCCTGGAACTGTCAGTCATAATGAGATTTTGGAGATGTACAAGGAGTACATTGATCCTGAGTTCAAGTGGTCTAACTTCACAATCGAGGAGCAGTCCAAGGTCATTGTGGCAGCCAGGTCCAACAACCTGTTGGACACCAAGCGGGTGAGCTATGCAATTGATATGCTGCCTATCTCCTTTGCAGTTGTAGCACATGTGAATTATCGTCCAGGCAGAGTTTAGACTGACAGCTGATATTGCATTGTGCAGATTGAGAAGGAGTTTCCTCAGATACTGCCTATCCATGACTCCCTGAGGAAGTACGTGTTTGAGCCCAATGCTAAGAACAAGACACAAGTTCTAGCTGCAGTCAAGGAGATGCGTGGGCGATGATTGCAAGCATGCTGCGCTGCTTCTGAATTTCTGTCACTGTCCATCTGCGAATGTCATGTTTCTGCAACTTTTGCAGGGATGGTATTGCTTGTCTTTCTGTATAGTGAATTTTGGTGATCTTACGAGTTCCTCGACAGTGGTATGATCAGTGTGCGTATTTCTTCATTAGTGTTTCTGTTCGTGACCTCATCAATGCTAGTTCAGTTTTATAGCTCATACCGAGCCCAATTCATACAGAGAGTAATAAGACAAATGCTGGACTTGTTAAGCATGGCCCCTGCTGGACTTGCCAAGCATAATCAAGGCTGTGGCAAAACACGGCCTCATTTGTCCAGTGCTAGCTAGTGCTACCTAAAGGTATTCACCAGTGGTATTACTGGTACTTGTCAACACTGTGCCCACAGCCATGCATCAGCTGCTGATTGTGTCGCCCTGGTTGCTGCCTATGTATTCTAGATCGACTCGACACATCTTGCGCTTGATTTGCAGAAAATCACTGTTTCTGAGTGCTCTTCATGCAACTCTTGGAACTACCACATCCAGCCTCCTGAGAAGTTAGAACAGATTGGTCACATGAGCACGACTGGTCAACTTTGGTCACATGAGCACGACTGGTCAACTGTCAGAAGGCTGAATGCTAACGAAGTGCAATGATGCAAGGTTTGCTGTTCACTTCCAGCCATCTAAATTGCTGATTTACAGAACGTGTCAAAATGTCAATGCCAGCAGACTGTTCAATATTCCTCACCCTCGGAGTGCATACATACGCCCAACCTAACTGTTTTTCTAGCTACATAAGGGTTGACCTAATAAAGTCACGAACTGAGATACCACGTACAGTATCAGACTGATCGTTTCCTGAGCTGGATTTTCCAACCGACACTGTAGTAACATTGCAATCGGTAGTACATGAAATAGAACAAAATCAAGCAAAAAAAATGACGGCTCATTCATGCACTAATCTGAAGCATGGCTTCACTTCTTTTGGGGCTTGGCAATACCGTTCTGGATCAGGGTGGTAGCCATATCAATAATGGTATCTTGGTAAGGGATGATGCTGATACCCAGCTGCTTCTGAACCTGCAGAACATAGCCGCACAACAGTCACGTGATGACCTCCTATGGAAACCCCGTTACCACCACTCATAAAACACCTCTTATGACAAGCAACTTGCAAGCGCAAGTAATGATGAATTACAACTGATGTCAGGCATCTTACAACAGTTACTATACAAGATGTGTGATAATCACTGCAGCTGCAGAGTGTAACAATTACAACAGCAGCAAGTTTCCAGGCTGACCTTGGAGTTGTCCAAAACTGGCTTGCTTTCCTCCTGCTCAGCATCCTTGAACTTGAGGCCAGGGAAGCGCTCCTTCAAGACAGCAATGACTGTGCTGTTGGGCACAGTGTCTGCGTTGGAGATAAGATACCTCTGGCCATTGGCTTTTGGAGTGACAGCAGCCTGAATATGAGCCTGTGCAATGTCTCGCACATCCACAACAAAGGGGAAGGGCAGCCCATTCGACTCGCCCTCAAGAATGCCCTGCAACAGCAGCAACAGTTGAACAGCAGGGCAAGACTAAAGGGTTCAGCATGCTTGTCATGCTTGCAAGAAGCCTGACACCACTCTTGCTCCAGATTCAACAGTTCAATGCTACGAGGCAGACAAGGTGTCAATCTTATTCACCAATTTCTTTTGTGTGACATTACACCAAAACATTGGACTGATGTTGCAATTTGACAAAGACCAAATGAGTATATACAATGAGGCTGGACTGACGAATTACCTTCATGGCATTGATGCTGGTACCATCTGGTCTGGTGCCAGTCACAGGGCCCAGAACCAAAGAAGGCATGATAGTGGCTAGCTCAAAGCCCTCCTTCTTGCTAAGCTCCCAGGCCTTCTTCTCAGCTACAGTCTGCAATGAACAGGTCGAGCAATCAGCACTGACTTATCTGCTAAACTCAGCTGTCACTACAACATTTGCTACTATTGAAACATCTGCTATCACTAAATGTTGGCTAAAACCAAAACATGTGCAATTTGTTGCTCCCAACTTGCTTACAGCAGGACACCATGCAACACAGCAAGTCATGACAACACAAATTGCAATGCAGATGCCTAATTTACACAACCTACCTTGCTGTACATGTAGCCGCCTTCCTTGTCTGCCTCAGAGTCAGTGTTCCAATCTTCCTCAGTGTAAAGCTTGCCACTGCTGGGGCCTGACTTCATCTTCAGTGCGGCTGCATGTGAAGTGCACACAATCAGATCACAATGCAGCAATATGCTGCTTCAACCAAACATTTGGTGCAACCCAGCATACCGGCAAAAGATGAGGTCAAAACCACGCGTCTAACTGTGTCCTTGGATTTGGCTACACTCTCCAGCACAGTAGTTGTGCCTTCAAGAGCAGGTTCGACGAGCTCCTTCTGTGTGTCGTTCCACTCGGCCAAGAAAGGAGAAGCCATGTGGAAAACATAGTCAGCACCCTGCAAACGTCCAAAAGACAACTGTCATTCCCCTTTACCAGCAGTGCAGCAGCGAAACGCAAAGCAACGTTTCCTCAATGGCTTGAGACACGCCAACCCCACCTTGACCACCTCGTCAAAGCTGCCCTTCTTCAACAAATCGGCTTCGTGCAAAGTCAACTTCCCAGGAAGTGCCTGCGGCCGCAATGATACGTCAAAGGTGGTTGACATGTGACTGAGTTTCTATTGTATTTGACAATGCAGTAGGCCCAGACAAATGGCGAGACTGCACACCTTTCCCAGTGCCTCAAGATGAGCGACTTTCTCCTTTTTGCTGAGGGATCGAACTGTGCCTCTGACATTCCATCCCTTGATCAAAAGCTCTTTCACCACCTCTGAAGCCACAAATCCGCTGGCTCCGGTGACGACTGCAGTGTAGGGTCCTGTTGACTGCGCTGGTGCCATTTTCTGAACCCGTGCACGAACTTTTTCGGATCTGGTTTGATGGTACCACCTCAGTGCTAAAAGGTCTGTTCACGGGGACCGTCAAGACTTGCTTGTCAGCCTTTGTTCGCGTCGGAATGTGTGAAGTTCGCCTCAGACCACTGAAGTCCTCGATTACTCTATGCACGGCTATCGTCGTAATGCACAGCTATCGTCGTAATGCTCGCCTGCGACGAAACTGCCGATAATGCATAATACCATTCAAATCGATTACTAAGGCTTAGCACTGCACTTTGAGCTCTGCAGTGTTTGCAACTCAACCTTCAAAGCTTCCCGCTTGTCCCTGACCAGCTTAGCTCGGGTTAGAACCTGCAAGTGGCATACAAACTCAGCGCCCGAAGACATGCGAGAATTATTGACAGTGTTGTAGCTGCTTCACCTGACACTGAGAACATGCCAACCTGACATGCATGAGTCTTGAGCAACAGATCAAATGCGTTTGTCAAGGCACGAATAGATGAGCTGCAGTGACACCTTGCTTGTGCAGGTTACAGTGAGTGGACAGCACTGTCTGAGTGCTCACTTAGCAGCTCACGTCCACAGACTAACATGTCATACTGCATATGGATCTCTTTGCTTTGCTGAAAGATGCTCACTCACCGCTTTACCTCCATCTGCCTGCTGCTGCTTCCACGCTGGGTTGTCAAGCAAGCTAGCATACTGAATCATCTCATTTTTCATCTGCTTGATCTGCACAGTCAAGCCTTGTATGCTGTGAGCACCTGATGACCGCACATGAGGCGCTGCACTACTGCTTGTCATCCCCAAAAGTGATGCTGGGTGTAAGGACGCCCTGTCAGCCAGGTTGCAATCCTGGCTGCTTGTACTGGGCAGCTGGGGCTTGTGACCATGGCTGACCTGAGGTATTGCACCATCTAACTGTATGGCTTGGTGATGCAAGTGTTGATTGCTGCTGCTGCTGCTGTGTGACCTGCCTGATGTGCTTGCTGCAGACGTACTAGCAGACTGTGCTTGTGTGAAAGGCGCCACAGTTGGCTGAAAGGCACTGTTGTGATTCTTGGCTGCAGCCACACTGGGCTGTATACTTTTGGCAGACATACCAGGCAGTGTTTCAGAGGATGGCTGATGCTGCTGCTGGGGCAGCTTGTTCAACCCTGCTGTAGTGGATGTATCTGCATGCCATACTTGCTCAGCAACCGTGTGCTTAGCAAGACCAGCGCTGACGGCAGAAAGACTGGTGACAAGGCAGACAACACCATGGAGTGGTGTCACGCTTGACATGCGCACAAAGTCCTGATAAGAGGAGTAACTCTTTACCGAGCCTCATTCACGCATTCTGTGGCTTGGTCAAGATGTGCAACTAACTTGAGATTCAAAACTAGACTTGGATTGCAGGGCAGATAATGTAACCTTACCATGCCCCTGAAGCTGAGCAAGCTCCTTGCGCAGGTTGGCTATCCTGCTGTGCAGCTTTGCCCCCCCATCAGGCAGACTGGAAGCTGCTGCCGCAACCTTCTGCAGATTGAAGACCGTTTTCTGGATCTCCTCAATCCTGCAGCCATGTACACCTTGTGAGGCAGCATGTGCTAGCTGTGTATTGAGCGTGGGTGGCCGGACCCTACATAAAGTCACGCAGCATGCTCTTGTCCAGGGGTATTGGACATTTTCTGTGTCAACTAGTCAGGATCTGGTGGCAGATATGCAGTGCTATCTCAATTTCTGGACCAGCAGGCAGGTGACATCACTGCAAAAACTGATCAAATTGCTCAGGACTGCATGTTGTATACATATTTGTGTGCATAGCAGATGAGGTCTGGTGCTTAGCACCTGCTTTTTTTGGCACTGGATGTCAGAGATCCCTTAGAACTGTCCACAACAGGTTTTCCAAATGGGCCTCTGCTGCTTGCTGCACTTGGCTGTGTTGGACCACCAATATGAAGAGATTTGGACAGCATGTCACTGATGTCGCCAGATCCAGCCCACCCTGCAATGCGTGCTTTGAAGTCTTCCAGATGTGACTGTGAGCTGGGTGTCACAGCCAGGCTATGCATGGCAGTCCTTGCTGCACAGGTTGCAACATGGTATGTCACCAAAGTGAAGCAAAGATTCATGTGAGTGTGAAGTGGCAAAACAAGCAACTGTAAACTCTGGTTCCAGGGTCAGGCAGTCACCAAAATACCTGCATATGTCCATTCTCATACAAGACTTAATGCACAGGTTACATGCACGATGTTACAAAGTGCGGTCCGTCAATGCATGTGTATCATCATCAGCACTGCAGACATTCAGAGCCAGCCAGAACCCTCACAAATACAGTGTGTCCAACCAATGTGTCACTAGGTACCAGCACAACGTGAGGCACAAAGACTGCATACAGCAGTAGTTGGGGATTGCCTGCAGCATTGGCCATGCGCTGCCTGACAGCAGACTGGGGGGGTGGGCGGGCCGCCTGCCTGCTGTCCAGGGGCTCAGGCCAGTGCTCCCCCCTTTGCATGCCGCTGTCTTCAGCCTTCTTGCTGAACATCAGGTCATGATCGCTCACGCCTGCATTGCAAGTCACATGTAGCTTGCTCTCAATCTTGCACAGCTGGTTAGCTTGAGATCTCCAGGGTAATGATATTATGAGAACAGCTTGTGACTTGGCAAAGCTGCCATTGGCTGCAAAGACTGCTGCTGCCACATTGCACAACAAACTCTGTTCAGACCTCAGGCTGTCATGCTTTGTATTACTGCATAGTGTAGCTGCTACACTCTACAGCTGGCACGGGTGCAGTCATTGAGGCACAAGAGGCGTGACAAGGTGTGTGTACCTGCGTATCTGGACAAGGTCTCCAAGAAGTGAAGGTGGTCCTGGACATAAGGGGTGGCCTTGCGCTGGTGGGAGTGAAGCTGATGTAGGGTGTGCTGTGTCTCGGACCCCTCCAGCTCACTAGGTACCACTCTGAACAAGTCTCTCAAGTCCTGCGCAAAGCCTAGATTGACTGCCAAGCAGACGAGCTTGTAGAGCAATAGCAGGCTCTTGATTGGCAACAGCAGGCCCTTGATTGGCAACAGCAGGCGCTTAATTGGCGACAGCAGGCGCTTGATTGGCAACAGCAGGCGCTTGATTGGCAACAACAGGCGCTTGATTGGCAACAGCAGGCCCCTGATTGGCAACATCATGTCATCCTGCCCTGTGAGGCTCATCTGGATTGATTTCAGCGGACTGGGGCCTTGTCAAGAGCTGTGTGACCGTCGTCCCCTGCAGTGCTTGATGATCATTGTGTGGCTTGCTGGTACATCGTGCTCCATCTTGCACGTCACCCAACAGGCTGCTGCTTGACCATCATGCCGCCAAATGCAGCTTGTGCTGCGTAGCAGGATCTGGCATATACCAAGACAATAACGCAGGGCAGCAAAGACAGCAACAGCTGAGATGACCTCAGTCACTCTTGCCTTGCGGCAGGCAGCATAACCATTGGCAACTCTCTACATGCATCAAGAGTCTGACGCCCCTGTAGTGACACTGCAGGTGTGTCCATTGAAAATCTGAGAAGAGAAGTTAGATAGTGGTAAACACTGTGAGCCAGGGAAGCTTGTGTTGCAACCACCATCTGGCTTTTCTTCTTAGGTGTTCAAAGAATGCATCTGCAGAGTTACTACGGTGGAAAGCTTGTGGTGCAAGCCAAGGCTGCAGGTACACACCTGCTGTGAGAAGTAGCGGAAGGCCACCCCTTCCTCTGTGCCGCTCCTAGACAAGCCTCCCTTGAAGACCTGCTTCTTGTAGATCTTCTCCTCCACTGTTCCACATGTGATGAGGCGGTACACCACGACATCCTTCTGCTGCCCAATGCGGTAGGCGCGGTCCACGCTCTGATTGTCCACGGACGGGTTCCAGGCTGGGTCCACAATGATGACCCTGTCGGCAGCTGTTAGGGTCAGGCCCAGACCCCCCACTTGAGTGGTCAACAGAAAGACTGGAATGTCGTCCCTGGTCTGGAACTCTTGCACCAGCGCCTACAATGTATCACTACCTTGTGGAGTCAGCACATTGTTTGGGGTGTCATCTCTGGTCAGGAACATTTGCATCAGTGCTGACACGACAAGATTGTCTTGCTTTGCTGGGCGTGTTCATGTGGTTGTTATTTTGAACATGAAAGGCTTGTGCTGTCAATGCTAGGTATGGTTGCCAGCTCCAAACAGCAACTTGCAGTTTTGTGTGCAGTTGACTTCTGGTAATAAGTCAACCACAGTTTCAGCACACAAAACTCTGCAATGCATAAAAGCTGTGTGAACTGACATAGATGCTACCACACTGCAAGCTGTTTAAACGCTTTATAGGGTACAAGCCTGCCGGCAAGACTACGCACAGCTGGCATGCATGTGAAGACGCTGACCTGTCGCTCAGCTGCGCTGGAGATGCTGCCATCTATACGACGGAAGGCATAGCTCTGCTCCACAATGGCTGCCTGGAGGATGTCCAGCATGACTCTAGACTGGCTGAAGATGAGCGTCCTGTGGCCCTTTGCCACCAGCTCCGCAAGCAGTGACATCACAAAGGCTGTCTTGCAGGAAGTGTCCACTCCTGCATCAACATGCCATGGCTGGCAAAGCTGCAGCCTGCCTTCAGCGTCATCTCTTGCACACAATGGTATGAGCCTCCACAGTCCCTGCAGTTCTCTGGACTTCATGCTGTGTGCAAGGCGCGACATGGCAAGTCATATGGCTGTCTGCCAACAAGCACTTGTACGGAATGGGGACTGCCAAATTGTTGTTGGCTAGAGCTGGAAGCTGGGTCAAATGATGGAAACAAGAATGCAACATGAATGATTGGCATGTGACACAGCATGCATGAACAGCATGACGTAACATGCCTTTCTGGTGTATGTCCTTCAGCAGGTGGGCCTCAACATCAGCAGCATCAACATTGTCCTGCTCCCACCAGCTGCCGCCAGCTTGCAGGGGAACTGCTTCTACTTCTTCAGTTGCATCGTACCACTCCTCTTCTTCATCAGAAGCGCTGCCCTCAGCTTGCACCTTGGCCAGTCGTCCACCTGTCATGCCAGGCTGCTCTTCTTCAGTGGTGCACATGGTCTCAAGCAAATGCTGGTCAGACGGCAAACATGCATGACTATGCATGCAAGTACACACAGTGACAATGGACAGGAAGATTGGGCTATGCCTGCAGCATCAAGCTGTTGAGGAGCTGCTTTGAGCCTGCAGACCAACATACATTTTGCATGCTGCATACGCGGACCAAATGCTACCAGTGCGACCCAAACCAAGTAAGCCTGAGCATGCAACATCAGATGCAAACAGCGTTTGATTGTGCCACAAAGTTGGCTTACCTGCAGACGCGACCAGGGAGGCAGCTCTCTCATTCAGCAAAGTTGGGTGATCGCAGATCTTCTTCAGGACAGTCAGCGCAGCTAATGCTGACCCAGTCTTGTTCAGAGCTGCCCTGACAGCGCTGGACTCCAGGAATGCCTGCCAAGAAGATACCGCTCATTGTACCAAGTGCAGATGAACAACACTGAGCTATCAGCAGCTTCTCCATCCTCCATGGACCATCAAGAGAACATCAAAACTTGAGATCTGTATGGTGAGTCTTGTAGCCTTCTGCTGACCACTCTGTTGCATGCAGAGAGCCATCACTAAGCAGTTGCACAAACTGAAGCAATGGCGTGCTTGCCTCGTAAACATGGCGCTGAGCTGGATGCAGCTGCAGCCAGACAATGAGATCATTCTTGTGGCCCATTGCTTGTGGCTTGGGAGCCACATGCTCCCCCTGGCTGCTGACCTCTGATGCTGTGCCTGACTGCTCTTCACTGCAACATACAGAGCCTTCCTTGCTGTATGCATAACAAGGACAGCCATGCAGCATGAGAGGCCATTCCAAGGAGCTGACTCCTGCTGCTGGAGCATATTGCTCAGATGTATCTTGCTTTGTGCTACTGCTTCTGTGGGCATCTTGCTCCAGAGGCACAGCTTATTGAGTGCTGCTAGGGCTGTTGTGTAGTGCAGGGCAATGGACATGTCAGTCGTTGCCTGAAGATGCTGTGACTGCAGTGGCAAATGCAGGAGTACCCTGACCTGGTGACAGCAATCTTTCAAGGTACAACTGTTACGATACGACTGTGAGTGACAGGGAGTGATCAGTGCAGGGGTACAATGACCTTGTGACAGTAATTAAGAGTACAATCGTTAAGTAAGTAATAGGGACTGATCAATGCAGGCATGGGGCCTGTAAGCATGCAGCATGATGTCTTAGACATGTCCTGTATGTACCTGTCATTTGAAGGCAAGACATCCTTCTTCTCTCGCCTCAAAAAGAATGGAGCAATACGCGCACGCAGCTCAGCAGCCTTGGCAGCCGCAATCTGTCTGTCTCTGCCTGTGGCGTTCTTATCATTGCCAGCAGTGATGCGCTTCTCGAACTCTAGCTTGAACGTTTTAGCATCCCCCAGCAATCCCTGCACACCCAACACAACCACATGGGTGGTTGTGTGAACAGGCTGCCTCACAGCAGCAGTGAGCAGAAACTCAGCAGAACCATTCTGAACAGCAAATGCAAGTGGCGACGCATTGCTGGATGCAGATGCCCGCACATCATGCGACATGCGTTCACGGACTGCACAGATGCAACTGCAGCAAGGGACTGTACCTCGCATGCAAAGTCAAACAAGGCATGCATCTCCATCAGGTTGTTCTGGATGGGGGTTCCGCTGATGATGATGCGCACAGCCACAGGGATCTCTTGCAGGCGCTGCACCAGCTGCATCTTGGGGTTCTTAACCTTGTGGCCCTACAGAGCAGCAAATGCACTGCAGGTGCTGATGTGCATGCACGGCGCTAAAGCAGACCAGGGCTGGAATCGAGCCTCGCTTGAGTTGTTTAGATAACAGCAGCTCAAACAAGGATAATGTACTGCATGCTGCCTCAACTGTGGGCAAGACAGCTGTGAATGATGCTCATACGGACTCAAAGCTCAGGTTTTCAGGAAGCTCTGCCACAGAGCCCATGCACGCACGCAACTGCAGGTCATGTGAAGCAGCAGATTCAGTTTCGCTGGCAACAAAGGCAGACCTCGTCCAGAATCATGAAGTCCCAACACAGCTTGGCATCATCATCCCACAGACTCTGCTTGGTGATGCGCTTGAAGCCTAGAGCGTCGGAGTGGTGCAGAACCATACCATATGTTGTCAGCAGTATGCCCTTCTGGGTGGCAACTCGTCTTAGAGAATAATCCCTGTTTCAAAAGTAAAGCATGTCAGTTTGCAACTATTTATATTGTGCTAAATGACTTGTGCAGAGACATTACAAGGTCTGCTAGGTTATGTATTCACGATCGGCCTGGCTGCAGACCAAACACTGGTTTTGAGTTTACCTGTCGGCCTGACTGCTGCCATAGTACTGGAAGAGGAGAGAGCCCAGGCCACAGGTCACCAGCTCTTTCTCCCAGTGAGCAAGGAGAGTCTTGGGAGCAATGATCACAGCTCGCCTTTACGTGGCAACACTCATTTTCACTGATTTGTTCTTGGGCGACCTTTTGGCAGTTCAAAACATCTCAAGAAGCACAGGGACCAGACAAGCAGCAATAGAGTCTCACCTCATAAGACCGCTGCCAAACATACCAGCAAGGAAAGCAGAGCATTGCATGGTCTGCATTGAATGTGGTACAATGTCAGGCATGTCTTTGCTCAGATCATCCAGCTGAGAGTCTGACTAGTAGCTCCGAAGGAAAAAGCAACATCTTTTGCATCACAATATTATCAAGGATCAAGCAGAAACAAGGAGCTGTAGACACAGAGCTGACAGCTGGTCAGCGCTCATTCCTCACCTTGCCTAGGCCCATGTCATCACCTGTGTGGTAAACTGTCTTATAGTAGACATTTTGTCATTGCATGAATCCATGCAGGGATGGCACAGCGCAGGCCTGATAGCGCACATGCTGTTGCAGCATGAGCACATTGCCCACCTAGAATGCCGCCCCGGCGCATCTTATGCAGGCTCCACAACCAATGCACACCTTCAGTCTGATGCTTGTATAACATATTTGCAATCTTAGGCTGGAGCTGAAACTGAGCAGCCTGCGAGCTGACTGTGTCATGTTCAGCAGTATGCGAGCTTGCAGCCTTGACCAAAGGTTGTATGGATGCTTCTATGCTGGGACCTGGCATATCATCTGGCAGCTTAGTGGCAACTGCGGCTGCAAGCTTTGCTGCAGCGTGGTGTGGCTTATCAACACTGTCTTTGATAGCCAAGCCAGCCATACTGTCCAGCAGCCTGCTTTCGCTGGCATCAGGGACTGCATTGCTGGAGGCCGGTAGCACGCCCTGACGAGGCCCACTTGTGGACAATGGCTGCTTTTGTGCTGCCTGGGGCAGGTTTTCCTTCTGCTGTGACAGTCTTTTCAGGACCTTTTGACCTCCAAGTAAGTCGTTGTTTACACCATTCGTAAGCTGATAGGCATCCAAAACGTGAGATTCCGAAGTACTGGACACTGCAGAAGAGTCAGCTCCGGACTCATCCTCAGAGGAGTCGCTGTCGCTGCTGTCGAGAAGGACACGACTTCCCTGTTTGCGATCAGCAAGACGCTGCAGCAATGCTCGCCTCTGCTGAGCTTCCTGGCTACATTGTCGGTGCTGCCTGCTGTACTGCATGCTGTACCTCTACTCCAGTATGACTTTTCTACTTAAACAGGCTGTTCAGAACAGCATGCCACAACAACTTGATCAAAGCTTTGACTTCCAAATTTGAAGCCGCAGCGCGCTCCGTGTCCACGGAGCTTTGTCGAAGGGATGCCTTAGAATTCGTTTCTCCTTGTGCAGTCAAAGACTATTGACCAATCACACTCCGCAAGTTGACCATCAAAGACCGAGCTGCATGATCAGCTAACGAGGCGCAGGCGGCATCGAAGCCTGCCATGGTCCCGTGCTTCAAGTGACAGCTCAGGGGTTGTGTTGCATGACCTACAGTTTGTCCTGTGCTTCGTCTCTAAACATCATACGACCGTTAAGATGTCCTGCGTGGACAGAAAGCTGCATTGCCAGTGAATTTGGTTCACCGACGGCTGCCCGTCTGATCCGGCCACACTGCAAGACACATGTCTGGCAGCAGAGCAGACATCCCTGACGAAGAATTAGCACAAGAGTGGCCGTATCTGACAAGGCAACAGGTCAGCACAATCTCAACCCCTTTTACCAAAAGTGATGCTCTGACTCCAATCAGCTCAAGCAAGCCCAGAGCTAGTTTTGCAGAGTACACTCGCTTTTCAGGGTATTTCCTGTGCTCGTGCTTGTCAGCAGTCACCCAGCATGGCTTCGCCTGTGTACAGAATGATTGAGATGCCCATTGCAACAGTATCAAATGTACTGATTGCAGCTGGAAGAGTATAAGGACGCCTTCAGAATCTTTGACAGGTCAGGCTTAGGGTCCTTCACAGCAGAAGACATAGGCTGGGTCATGCGCAGTCTGGGCCAGTCACCAACTCAGCAGCAAATTGACGCCATTATCAGGGATATGGATTTGGACAATGATGGCGTCATTGATCTTGCAGAGTTCATGATTAGGATGATGGCTCTCACCACCAAGGTAATGCATGTTTCATCAAAGCTTCCGCCATACTTGTTGTTGGGTGATAGGCATTGTAGTACTGGGCAAAAGCTTTGCTGACATGCAGGCAGCTCCAGAGGAGGATCTCAAGCATGTTTTTGATGTGTTGGATAAGAGTGGGGAAGGAATGATCACTGCTGACTCTCTACGATCTGCCATCAAGGTATGCAAAGCAGGCGCTCTGGCATGTCTGTTTGCATCTTTGGTCAATGCAGCCAGCAGGCTTACGACATCCAGTTCTTGCATGCAAGGCGTTTCCATAGAGCTGCAGCTGTCCTCTCGTACATTAATCATCACACGGCTGAAGTACAGCACATGCCCAATGCAGAACATTGCTGAGTGGGAGATGACAGATGAAGACATAGAGGTGGCCATCAAGCTTGCTGATAAGTCTGGGGATGGCAGAATCGATTATGATGAGTTCATAGCATTCGTGTTTGGAAATGATGAGCCAATCCAACGGTCGCAGCACACCGGGGCCAACTCAGTGCATCCTGACCCTCAAGCGCCTCAGACACAACTGGCACCTTCACACACTCATGCACACGGGTTGCAGCTATCAGCAGATGGAACTCAGATGCCTGCAGATACTGCTCAGATACCGGCGAATCACCCTCAGGTCTCAGGAGGCGCCTTTCAGTTGCCAATGGATGCTGTTCAGATGCCAGAGGAGCCCTCTCAGGCTCCCGGTGACAGCTGGTATGATGGGGATCCAGCGCCATCAACACGACAAGCACCTCAGCACCAGCACCAGCTGCCATTCTCTGCTTCTGCTTTTCAGACGGATGGGGCGAACCAGTCCCTGCATCAGCACAGCATGACGGACAACTGGGTTGCCTCACAAGCAGAAGCCATGACTCAACCAACTGGCATACAGCCAGCATCACAGACTGGCTGTGTTTATGATAACGATCTGTACCAAGCTGAAGCATCTGGCAGGTCACAAGCAGAAGCTGCTGAGCAACCTTGGCCCATTGGGCATCAGCATGCCAGGCAGCCTCAAGATGCGCCAAATGATCAGCCTAGTGATGATGTCAGGTTGCGCGTGCAATCAGATGACGCAGAGCCAGACCCGAGTCGACTGCCTGCATCGCATGTGGATAGCAGGCAAGGTGATGATGTTGGTGCTGGTCCCTACCAAGCGTGCAGACTTGCAACTCAAGATAGTCAACATCAACCTTCAACGTCATTTCAGATGCAAAGGCAGTGGCAAGACGTGGACAGGGCAGCAGGGCCTTCTGAGAGTGCCTTTGCTGTTGAATTTGGTGGGAATGCTGTACCACTCTCCTCCAGTTCCGCTTCTGCTAAAGGGGAGCAGACTGGTGTCAGTGAGCCTGGTGGACTGCAGGCAGCTTGGCATGGTGACGCACTGCATTTGTCCTTGCCTCCAGAAGCTGAAGTACAAACAGCTGAAAACACCAGTCAGGCAGTCCTTAGTCCATTTGAATATGAGCATGCTAGAAAAATTGACCAGGCAGAGTCACCTGCAGTGTTGACAAAACTTTTGTCCAAACCACGGAAGCTGCCACCTTTGTCGCACATGCAGCTATCACAGGGAGTCAATCGATCCAAAGTTGGTCAACAACTTCAGACAGACTAACAGACAGATTGTTGTCATAGATAAGGCAATTGCAAGAGTTCACTTTGAAATGAATTTATTTCTCGCATTGACTGATGCTCCCGTTTGAGCATGTGCATGAGTAGCAGGGTGTTGAACGTGTACATCTTCAGCAACATGTTTTTGGAGTCACAGCATGGATGTGTTTGCTGCACGAACTAGCTATAGCTAGTCTTAGTTGCTAGTTGAGTCTTGGAGAAGCCCCTGAGACTGTCTTTTGTTCATTTCCCACCTTGAAGAAGTATAGCCAGACACTGTCTTGATATCTGACGATGCATCATGGAGTCGAGTCTAGTTGAAGCACACTTTGTTCACCACAGAACTGAACATTTTGCTTTATGTCTTTTTTCACAACATGATCTCTCACATCATGTCCTTCTTACAACGTGCCATTTGCATGTGCATGCTTGTAGGTGGCATCATGCACCTTGCACATATTTTCTACAGACGTGGATAGCACCCTTGTCATGTGTTTCATCATGTAAAGTCTGCAAGAAATGCATGTGCCTGTTCCATGCAATTGTTGCAACAGCGTCCGTTTCAGTATCCTCAAGACCTTTGAACTGGTTGCGATCGGAGAAATTGCAAGCGCATGATGCCATGGAATTCGAGGATTTCGGGGCTCGCTTTTCGGTAGCAGTGGAGGACTACTCGGAATCATGGCCATTATTGCAAGAAGTGAGATACGCTGATTTCTGATATGACACTGTCTGCAGTGCATGTCACTGTGCCATGTTGCAACGTGTAGATTCTTATACTTGCCGTGCTGGTGTGAGTTGTGACTGCGCTACCAAGCACATCATATCAAGCACAGCGTGACATCGAGTTGTAGTCTGGTCTGCGACCTCTGCAAAACAGCTGACTGATCTCTTGTGCCTGGACCGAAACGCCTGTTGACACGCAGACACTCCAGGGAAGAGGTCCCCTGCGTCACGTCACTTTGAGAAACAAGTTTGGCAATCCAGTCCCGATCACAGAACTACCTATTCAGTAGGTTTGCCGACGCTCTGCTTCACAGTGCACAGGTGCAAGCAGTGTAGACAGATTGTGGCAACCTGCAGGTTTCTGTTATCATCGGACAGCAAACTTCAGAACATCAAGCCTTTTCAAGGCAGCCCTGTGACGTGGTTCCGGAACCCATACGCTCGATTGATTCTGGTGTGCACTTAGACTAACATAACTGGCCTTACTTGCGGTATCACAGTACATTACATGTCAGCATGAGTCACTTGCCAATGTCTTGAGCTGCTTATCCAACAATATGCAACTGTTGTGTTTGTAACAAGCAATCGCTGTGCTGAGCAGGTCTCAGGCGAAGATGCAGATGAC
>JAABUP010001925.1_pt1 | contig 42132 bp, 60 predicted proteins | sample 5559201 | NCBI WGS metagenome assembly JAABUP01 (sample SAMN10711887, study PRJNA513373) | rock metagenome | isolation source: Antarctica rocks | place: Antarctica
ACTCAGGTGGCTAGGTCATGTTTTCAGGATGCCTAACGATAGATTGCCTAAGAAGCTTTTGTTTGGTGAAGTCAAGGGGCTTCGCCCACCTGGCCGCCCTAGGTCTAGTTTCAATGATGTTGCATTATGTGATTGTCAAAATTGTCGTATTAGTAGGCCTTATAGGGATGCACAAGACAGGCTGCTCTGGAGAGACAAGACTTGTCCTGCACGTACCTAGCTCATCATGAGCTGGAAAGCGTTTAAATCATTATTATTATTATGATATCTTGCAGGTGGAGTGAGCGCTGCATCTATGCTGGTCAGTGCCACATCCTCCAATGCCATTCTGGGCGGTCAGCAGCTTGCACAAGCTGTGGATGTGAGTATAGCCTGTGCCCTGAATTATGCAGACATCCTGACAATGAGATCACACTTCATGAGTGTGATGCCAATCTGCATCGGACGCTCATGCAAGTACTGGGTTTTACCTCACGCTGGGACCCTGTCTGTGCACGCGTGCATGTCTGGAACTGCTGCTGGGTTCTAGTAACGCTTGATGGCATGCGTGACCCCAGTCTGTATGTGCATGCTTTGTCTGCATAAAATCCCTCGCTGCCTCATCATGCCAGTTTTGAGTGCCTCAGCTGTTGAGTTTCCAGCAGTCAATGACTGGCAGGCATATACAGTTTGATTGGGTTGTACGTGGTATTCTGTCCTTGCAGCTTCTTACAGCGGAATGTGTGTCTACTTGGACTGTGCATGGAGTGGCGATGCCTGATGCAACGTACACTAGACAAGCAATCTTTGGCATGAGTGCAGGGCGTAGTCACGTTTGATGGGTTGATCATCACAGCCAACTCCACCATGAACACCACCAGTGCTTATGGCCTCAACTACACCGTCACCTTCTCTGCTGCATCCATTTCAGGGATCAGCTCCTGGGATGTTCCCATCAACATCAGGTATGACAGAGCAACATCTCCCCGTCTTGAAAGCATGACCTGGATTTGCAGCTGCATGCGTCCCGACAGTTCTGTATCAGCCTCAAATGTACCAACTGCAAGTAGCGTGACTGCTGCTGACTGCTGTCATTGTATCACGCAACCATGAGATGCTGCAGCAAGGGTTCAGTGCCTGCTCATGTCCCATGTGTAAGTTTTAGCCTTTACATGTCATCACGGCATCAGCTACCCTGCTGAAAGTGGACCGTTCTGTGCTACAGAGACATGCTGCATGGTCACAACCACATTGCGCAGGTATCCAAGTCATCACTACTGTCTCCTGCCTACTGCCTCCTACTGCGTCCTGCCTACTGCCCCCTGCCTACTGCCTCCTACTGCCTCCTGCCTACTGCCCCCTGCCTACTGCCTCCTACTGCCTCCTGCTCCGTCCTGCCTACTGCCTCCTGCTGCCTCTTTCCTACTGCCAATTGCTGGTGCATTGTTGTTGTGCAGAGGCTGTGAGCCAGGTGAACAGTATGACAACAATGTGTGTCGTGAGTGTCAAGAGCAGACATACAGCTTCCACCCAGGTGACAATGGAGGGCAGTGCCAGACGTGCCCTGACACCGCCCACTGCCCTGGTGGTCCCATCTTTGTGCCAGATGACTACTATTGGCATTCTGCCTTTGACTCAGACACGGCTCAGCGCTGTCCTAACACCTTTGCATGCAGGTTAGTGTCAGCTCTCACTCAGCACTGATTGCAGATGACAGCCACCTAGTCTGCATTTGTGACCTTGATATGCGACAAGGCGCACAGGGCTGCTGTGTCTCACCTGAGACGGCTGACACATATCATGTGATGCCTGTTGCAAACCTGCAGGAAAGCCTCATGGGCTATGATGCTCACTGAGAATGCATGTTGGGTTGCTAGCATAGCTGCAGCCTGTCTGAAATGTCACTTGCATGTGCAGTCCCTTCAAAGTGCTCTTCCCCTTCCTGAGCATCAAGCCTTTTACTGCTCAGTCTGTCACTTTGCTAAACAACATCCCTTGTCACACGATGCCGCAAGCCTGCTTGCACCAGGAAAACATACACGACATGCCTGTGTCTTGTATTATCAGATTGGTATCGCATGGTTTAGGTGTTGATTCTGGTGTCACATGGACTTGCGCAACATTACCGTATTTGGTGTTTGTTTGTGCAGTTTGTCTGCTGATACCAGCAGCATGGTGGCGACCACCAGCAGCACACAGCGCTCAGATCTGCTGGAGGCTTGCCAGACTGCCTGGTACAATGGGACAACCAGCAGCACGCCTGAGCTCAACCCAGATGGTAGCTTCGAAGACATCATGTGTGTGACACCATCCGGCAACGTCTCATACCAGAACGCCCAGTGTCAGACCGGCTACAATGGGCTGCTGTGCACTAACTGCGACGATGGCTGGGGCAACAGCAGGACCTTCCATTGCAACGAGTGCATGAGCTCCGTGCCCACAAACACCTTCTTGATCTTCTTGGGTCACCTGGCTTCCTTCTGCTACGTGGCGTGGCTGGTCAGGGGCTCGCTGGCTAGTGCAGCTCAAGTGGGCAAGGCAGAGGCTGACCACTTTGAGCAGTTCTCAGACATGATGAAGGTGCGGGCTGCAGCATTGATTCCCATGTCATGCTAGCACAGCTTGAGTCACAATGATGCATTGCTGCTGCTGCCCAACAGGGAAACTGCTGTATCAGTTTAAGCAGTTTGCAGTCATGATGAAAGTGAACAAAGTGCATCATAGATTTGCAGTGAGAAGTGTAAGCTATCAACAGTTGTTGATTGTCAGTGTCACATGCCCTGCTGATAGCACAAGCCTGAACACAACACACAGTCGCATGCCTCTTGCATGGTCAACAGCTGTGAATGTCTCATCTGAAGATCCTTTGCAACATGTGCTGTCAAAGCATTTAGCACCTGACATCTGCTATCTTTGTGGAGAAGACAACTAGGGAGTAGCGTTTGCTCACTGTTGTGCAGGTTGAGCGCAGCTGACAAGAAGAGCAAGAGCAAACAGCACGATGCGTATGCACACTGTCATTCTGTATGTGCACCTAACACCTCACTGGTATGCTAAGCAGTATATCAGCAATATCACCACTGATTGCATCACAGCTGAGTCAAGCTTTGTGCTGTTGGCGTGCAGGTGTTGACCACAAATCTGCAGACCAACGGCATCATTGCTGGGCTGAACATCAACTGGCCTAGCAGCCTACGCAGCATCCAGAACATCTTCAATGTGGTGCAGTCCAGCATGGTGAACACAGTGTCCATGGACTGCAGCCTCCAGTACTGGGACTCGCCCATCATGGCTCAGGCCCAGATAGAGGCAGTCATCGCTATGCTAGTCCCGATTGGCATGCTGGGGATCTTCCTCCTGATGTGGACCTGTAGGTGAGGCTCATTGCTTGCTCTCTGCACACTTCACCACTTGCAAGTGTGCGCCACGTTTTGTGGTGCCAGCTGCCCAACATCACAAGCTCCATGTGCTGCATCCTTGATGCTTGTGCACATTTTCTATGTGGTCAAGACTGTCATGGATCAGGTGTGCTGACCTGTGCCACGGTAGCGCGCAATGCTTTTGTCTCGTGACAATTTGACCAATGTTTTCATAGTTTGCAGTTACTGTCGCCTGATGCAGCATACACAGCTGGCAGACATCATGACGGCAACATGGACCCCGCTGACGCTGCATGTGCCACAGAAGGTCGCTGCTTTCTCTGACCCTGTGCTAACAAACCTGATTGACCTTTGTCTGTAGGTGGGCATATTTGAGGAAGTATGGGCAGCTGACAGACATCACTGGGCAGCCAATCAGCAGAGCCAGCAGTGCTAGCAGCGCACGCAGTGCACATGCCTTCCAAGATCGCCCTAAGGAGATTGAACGCAGCCTGACTCGCGACTCAGACCTCTCAGACTCTGGCAGCTCGGAATCAGATGAGCTGCGTGATGAAGCTGATCAGCAGGCAGGAGACTTCATACCTGCCGGGCAGTTGGGATCAGAGGAGGAATCAGCAGAGACCATGCCAGACGCTCATTCAATGGCTGCCAAAGCACTCGGACAAAGTTTGGAGCAAACACTGCCAGCACAGAAGGGTTTGGCCCGGGCTCAGGCCGATAAGGGTCCGCCGCATGCAGTGCTGGGGTCTTTCACGCCAAAAGGGGGGTCCAAGTTGGGACGTATAGACAGCAGACAAGTGAAGAAGAGGGCTAGTTGGAGTTCCCTCTCAAGGTCCAAATCCCGTGACAGCATCACTCAGGATGGACAGGAACAGAGCTTCCTTGGAGCTGGGCAGTCAAGGTCTGAAGATGGGTCACCTAGGACAACGCTGGAGGATGTTGAAGACAATGATGCAGTTCTTGCAGGTGAGTTCCAAGGGGTGATCGTTATATGTCAACAGTCACAAGCAGCATTGACCCCGTCAGGGTATGTTCTGAGTGTCAGATGGCGCATATGGCTGTGACTCTGCTGCTGTATGAAGCCTGTAACCAAAGGATTATAAGCGGTGCATTGGTAGCGTGTGCTGGTGCCATGCAAGTCTCTTGTTTCCCAAAGACGCCGCACATGAGGACAGGTTTTTCAATGAGTAGACATGCTAAGGATGCAAATGTCTAATGCTGTGCAGGTAAGGAAATGCAGGGAACATTATCCAGCAGTGACAGGACTGCTATGCCAGCCTACGCCCCGCCTGCTGAAACAACATGTGACCTTGGATGGCAGCGCAATAGCAGGCAGAGCTCGTCAAACAAGCAGCTTGCAGCTGCAGCAGTTCAGAATGGATTGCAAGCTGAGCCATCAGGCGGGATCGGCATTGCTCGCAGCATGGACTCAGTTGACTCAAACTCACCTCTGCTAGCACGGTTGATGGAGAGCACCTCATTGTCAAGAAGCCAGCTTGTTGAGGAGCTTGGGGGCTCACTGACGGCAGCAGCTCTGGCTGTGCACACTGACCAGATGGCAAGCTTGGAAGGAGCGAGTGAGCCATATGATGAAGCCGCACACAACTTGCCAAATCCCCCAGATTTGGCAGACATCCATACCAGCAGTAGCCATCCTCTGCAGCCTGAGCCTTTGTCTGCGGGCGGGCAAATGGCTGTGCAAAGGCGTGATCGGAAGCCTGGGAGCACGCGCTTTGCGCTAAATGCTTCAGATGTGGGGAGTGGTAAGGCAAGCACAGTTGGCAGCACCAAATCCAGACTAGGTCAAAGCGCCCTTAAGAGAGGCAACACCATGTCGCCATCAGTCAAAGGCTTGAAGCGCGTCATGCTGGCTGCACCAAATATTGATCTCGAGCCGGCTCAGGTGAGCTTAGAGATTCAGGAAGCAGCAACAGATGGCGCGGATGCCTGGCCGTATCCGCGTGATCGACCTTATGGCGGCAGGCTGATGCCGAGCAAAAGCAGCCTGAAGTCCGCCGATTCGTCCAAGAGAAGGTCTGGCCTCAGCAGCGCCAGGTTTTCGTCCTTGCGTTTCAGCCTTGAACCGCAGCACCATGTCATTGCCGTCAGCTCTCAAGACAGCATGAGTTCGGATCACAGCACTCTGTCAGCGAGCTTCAAAAGCTTCAGGAGCATACCCAGCCGTTTAAGTCAGTTCGGCTCACAGCACTCTTTGCGATGGACGTTGGCCACGGATCAGTCCATCGAATTTTGGGCATACTGCAAGCGGCGTTTCATCACCACGGCCGTCGTGTTGGCGTACTTTATGTATCCTGATCTATCAGAGAACATCGCCAACATCTTCTCCTGCTACCCGGTGCAGTTTGGCACGTATTCAGATGGATATACAGGCTCGGTAGGTGCCTGTGCTCAGTTTGTTCTGTGAGGTTGCACCATTTTCCTTAAGTACAAGCATGCCTGCTTGATCAGGGGTTTTCTGCAATGCTTGCTATCTTTTGTATGGTGCCTACAGCTCCCCAACAACTTTCAAAAGCAGCAGAGACTGATCCCGAATCCGTTTTGCTCCTGCAGGACACTGAATATTACTGGACCCAAGACACCACAGAAGTTTGCTTCTCAAACAACCATTTCTGGACGGCATTGCTGCTGGGGGTACCAGGAGTTCTGATAGTGTGCCTTGGCATCCCAGCGTGGTTTGCTGGAGTCCTGTACAGAGGCCGGCATGACTTGGACAATCTGTCCCTGCACAGAACATATGGCTTTCTGTACCAAGGGTACAAGTAAGTGTCAGTCAGGACAGCGATGCCTCTTGCATGTTTTGTGCACATCACAATGACATCAGAAGGTTCTGCAGGTCTACGCTCTCAAGCCTGCTGAGTGTTGCGACCACCTGTTTCCAAAAGTTGGAAGTTGAAGTTGGAATGTCGGAAATGTGCCTGATGAACACACCATGCACCGGGCGCCCAACATTAGTAAACACATGGCTGCATGCTGCCTTCTCTTTCAGACACGCTCCGCCTTTGCTGCTGCATGAACAAACCATTGCCATTTTGACCTGCTGCAGTTTCTGTTGCGTGCATGCTCACATGTCATCTGCCAGCATATACAATTCTGGCCATGTGCCTTGCCTCATTTTATGCGTCACTCGAGTCATCAGGCAAGCGTCTGCATCATGGAGGATCACATGTGAGATGTAGCTCAGCAAGAGAAAGTGCAGCAGCACGAACTTGCTTCTGCACAATCTCATAATATGGCACCTGAGCACTCTGTTGCTGCAGGCACAAGTACTACTGGTGGGAAAGTAGTCTGCTGCTACGCAACCTGTTACTGGTAGCAGTAGTGTATCTGGGGCCAGCCTTGGGGGTGTACATCCAGGCACATATTGTGCTCCTCATCATGATTGTGTCACTGGTGCTGCATGCATACACCAGGCCCTTCAAGGAGCGCATCATTGACAACATGGAGTTTGTTTCCATAGGTAACACTGATGACATTGCTGTCTGTTGTCCACGAGAGGGCTTGAAAAAACTTACTGAATCACTGTCAGTTGCTGTCGTGGGCTGCTTCAATCTTGTGCTACACATAAGAGGCATCCCATTGTATTACTTGCAGCCAGTTGCTGATGGTGTGGCTGCATGGAGGCTTACTTGACTTGATCCGCTTACCGCTTGGGACTCTGCAACTGCAGGCAGTATCACGCTGGTGATGTATCTGAGCCTGTACTTCTTGGATGTGGAGCAAGGCTTGTCCTCAAGGATGCAGTGGGTGCTGGGGTTCATCTTGCTAACCCTCATAGCTGGCACATGTCTCTGGTTCTTGTTCAACATCTTCAGGAGGAAAGAAGTGCTGGTAGCTTTGTTGAAGTCAACAACAGTGACGGCCACCCGAGGGCTTGCTCAGATCAAGACACTGGTCAAGAGTGATAGGCTGCGATCAATGGTCACACGCTCAACAGATAGGAGTGTATCCAATGCAACGTTGACATCAAACGCCACGATGACATCCAATGCAGGGCAGGAGTGAAGAGCAAACGTTGCTACTCATATTCAGCATTTGTGCAGGGTGTCTTGTCTGTGCTGAACAAACCCTTGACTGTCCGGAAATGGATGCAAAGTGACTGCACAGCCTCAACTTTACATTGATTGATGACATCTGGTAAAATATTTCACAAGGGTGCACGGACTTGCAGAGCCCAGTAGAGAGCCAGGATCACTCTATGATTTATCAGAGAGGTCAAGTCATAGCATGACTGTTAGCTGAGTGTATTTCCTTGCATATTCGTTCTGATCTTTGTAGTCTGATGTATTGCAAATGGAGCTTTGTCACGGTGATGACAGAGCAGATGATTTATCAGACAAGTCACTGCAATGTATATTTGATTTATTCAGTGTAGTCTAAATAGCTGTGATGATGCTGGCAGTAATCGCATTGCTTTAGAATGTCCATCATGCGCTGCAATACATACAGAATTCACTTGACAATGCCACTTGCAGCTGAATTAGTCATGTTCTAGTGACAACGCAAAATTCTGTATGAACGTGCCACCCAACAATTGTGTGTCCAGCTTGCAAGCAACTTGCTCAACAGCTCTGATCTTTCCTGACTGGTGCATGCAAGACATACTGGCAGTGCATGTAGCATACCTTGAGACTTTTGTTGTACTGCCTAAGGCTTCTCAAGGCTGCATGTCACTTTTGTGCAGGATGTTGCCATCTGATGAAAGGGCACATACAGCTGCCTCAATCCCACCGGCTCACCACCCAGCAACAAGATGCAACCATATGGGCCTGCCATCTCAACATGGCTGTAGAACATAACGCCACCAGAGATTGAGCAATATGAGCATGAACAATGTTGCTTTGCCTGTATTGATGTGGGTTGCATAATGTGCGTCTCCAGCTTCATTGACTGCTGCAGCAATCAAAATCCGCTGCAGAATCTGTATACAGCCAGGGCAGCGGTGTTGGTGACCATCACGCCGGCGGACTGTGCTATTTGCAAAGTCAGACAGCCGGCAACGATTGTCCTACATCCTTGAATTACTCTTATAAAAACAGAACCAGTTTCCGCTACATTTTCTGCCTCTAAATGCAAAAAACTGTTGTCTACACAATCACTCAGTTGTCTTCCTTGCACAAAGTGATGCTGTGAGCACAAACAATATCTGCAACAAAGCTTGCATACATCGGACGAACACACATCCCTGCATAATGTAAAACCTCTCTCATGAACCAGATGGTGCACATGATGGATACAAACTATTCGGTACATCAATTACGATAGTAACAGTTACAATTGTTGCAAGTGACCATGCTAAGCCTGCTCAAGCAACAGCATTTTGGAACACAGCATGTACAGCTAGCATGAATCATGTAGGCTGTAGTTTACATGTTCACATTGTATACCTGTTCAGTTACAAAACAACTTTAGACACATGATGCAAGAACAACAATGCCGACACAGTGTGATTTGCATCTAAAGATGCTGCTATAGCCACAGGTTTTGACCCAATACGAGGCCCGCCCAGGAGGCCTGTACCCTATCAGCTATTGTACAGATTTCATGATTAGCTGCAAATGAATTCATTCATTTGTTTGAACCTCCAATTGCACCAAAAAGAAATTGCACAATGCCTCTCAGCAGATGGACATCTTCAACACCAACTTTTGCATGGGCTTGTCCTTCCTGTCATGATGAAATCTTCATCTTGACTCGCTGACTTCTCCTGACTGATTCCTGCAGGCCACTGCCAGCTGCATGCCTCTTGCACAATCCTGAGCCTTTTGCTGTACTGTCTCTCAAGGGCTGCCTCTCCTTTCTGTTCAGGACACTGTCTTCTGACTGAAGGGCAGAACTGACATGCATGAGATGATCCTCACAAGCCCATGTTTCTTGTGAATGTGGCTCTGACACCTTCTGCCTGCCTACATTATCCAAGCCTGAAGCTTTTTCATAGCTTGATTGTGCAGCATAAAGTGCTGGTGGAGTGGCAGGCTGGCTGATATGTGTATCTGCAACTTCGTTTGGGCTGCTGCCTGAGCCTGTTCCTGAATTTAGCTTCACAGTGGCAGCAGCATTGTCTGCGCCATCAGCTTCACTGCTGTGACGTTTGGCCTCTGCCTGCAGCTGTGGCTGTGCCTGCAGCTGTGGTTGTGCCTGCAGCTGTGATTGGGCCTGCAGCTGTGGCTGCTGCAGTTGCGCAGGTGATGGCGGTGCAAGCTGGGAGTGCGTTGGTTTGCACTGAGGCTGTGCCAAGTTGCTACCACCTAACAAAGGTGGTTTGGCACCTTCCTTAGCTGCTCTTCGCATGTTGTGTCCTGTCAAAACATGCTTGAGCTTTCAGTTTCACGGGAGCCAGGTGACACTGCTGTGCAGAACAGATGCATTGCAAGCCTGGGTAGCAGCACACATCATGACCAAGCAGCAATGCCTGCTGGACTGCAGTAAAAGGGACAAGGCGTTTGGCCAATTAAATCAGGCCAATTAGGCAGTTATACCGAGCATGATTTGAGTCAGTGAGACCTCTAGCATTTGTTGCTGTCCCCACTGATCTGCCAATGCGTCTACAGCATACGATGTGAAACCATTTCATTGTCAGACACAGTGAGATCAGCACATGGGAACATCCATGCAGAGAGCATGTTGCTAAGAGGTGCATCTTGTGTTTTTAAGGCATGATGTCTTCAATGCAGCTGGCAACTTGCCTGTTAGCAGGGAGTAGCACTCAGGGTCCACCTGAGCAAAAGGGCCAACCAAAGACTCATACTCTCGCCATAGCTCATGCCAGTACGCCAGAAACTGATATGGGGCATACTTGGCATACACCTAAAGTACACACATAGACATCCAGGCATCAAAAATGTTCCATGGCGGTAGAAACGAGTTTTTGATATATTTGAGGTACAAACAGGTATATTGGTAAAACTGAAAGATAGTAACAGAATTTTGTTAAACACAGAGTACAGGTATGATAGAATGACGTTCTGTTTTCACAGCATGACGTTGACAACATTCCCATTTTCAGAGGGAAACCACAACAAAAGGAAAGTCCAATGGCATGAGTGTTATCTGTACATGAATGTGGCAGATCCCAGCCCACCTGCTGAGCATGATGCTGGACATTGGCCAGGGTACAGGACTGCAGATTGTGCACTTTGTGCAGATGGCGCACTGTCTCTGAGTCACAGGGAATGCGGCTGTAATGGCCTAGCAGCTGCAGCATGTTGGCTGCTGTGAAAGGGCCCACGCCTGTGCAGCCATGCAAAGCCTGCTACTCTGCACAGCTTGTTGTGGTGCGTGTCATGCATTGCAGAAGCTTCGAGGGCCGTCTACTCAATGATGAGCGTCAGGTGCAGACCAGCAGCAGTGCACTGTGTCTGATCATGTCTGCACCTTTGATGGCACATACTTGATTTTGCCATTTGCTGCACTGCGCATAGCTGATATACATCATAACGCAAACTATGCAGTGAAAGGGCCTGACTTGAGACCTGGCAGTGGTAGCAGCCTTTGATAGACCTCTTCAGATGAAAGGGCTGGAGCTTCAAGCCCATCTATGTCTGCCTCTCCAGTGACTACCTGCATGCACAAGACGCTAGTCAAGTTCCTTGCTCTGCCACAAAGCTTCTGCGGCATTTGACTGCAAGCCTGATGTCAACATGCCTTCATGCCCGGTTTCAGAATACAGCTTGTACATGCCTCGTAAGCAATGGACGTGCTGGCCAGTGCAGAACAAATTGCCACGACGAGTGCAGAATAGTACGGCAAGTCATTGCGAAATACAACAGCCAGATGTGATCACTGCCTGTGCCTTGCAAGCACTGTGCAAATGTTTGCTGTTTGATGCAGCAGCCAGGTCTTGTGACAGCACCATGCAGAGGTTCTGGCATTACTTGTTCTGCCAATTGTATCAAGGTCTTTGCCCGGTAGCCTAATCCACATTCTGACTGCAGCTTGGCAGTACCTGCTTGTATGAGCATGGTGGGGCTTGGGAAAGCCCCATGTCCTGTTTTGGAGCAAAGAGCCTTGTTCATTGTCAATGTGCGGCTCCACCTGTCAAAGGACCATTCCAACATGATGCATCTATGTCTGGCATGAAGTCACAGGCACATATTATGCTATCACTGGTTGTTGCTGTGGTGAGAAGCAACTTGCATGCAGAGAGCCACTCATGGGCGTGCAGTCTGTCTGGCACAAAGCAAGGCAGGCTTTGAGCAATTTGTGGTTGACCTCACCCGCAATTACAAAGAAGAATGCTCTTAATGAGGTCTTCCCAAACAGTTGGAGACCTGAGCAGCCTGCCAAAACCTTCCTTTCTGGCTGCTGCGTGCATCTGATGAAAGCTGTGCACCTGTATCTGCTCTGCAGTGCTGAGTCGTAGCATTCTGTGCACCTATGAGGGAAGAAAAATTGAAGCGAAAACTCTTAGGAGTCACAGAAAGCCATCCAGGGGCAAGCTTGTCACCCTCTTACCTGCGCTTTGAGCTGTTGCATTTCTTGCCCATGGGCACTCTTGTGGATCTCCACGCGCAGACAGCTCTCCGCGCAGGGGGCTTCTCCCGATTGCTTGATTACCGTGTAAAACACGTTGTCTGCAGATGTGAGTAGGGGCCTACGCAACCCTCGCGCACTGCTTGCGGCCATATCGTCACACTGCAAAGACCAAAGCTTTGCATCATGGCTGGTCAGACGAAGCCAGTAGTGAACAAGTTGGCAGAACAGCTAGGCACGCGCTCCTGCGCACAATTTCATCGGCGCAGGATGTTTCGGACATTCAACAAGTCTGTTTCACCTGCATTTCCCATGAGTTGGGTGCCTGCGTGAAGAATCCATAGCTGCAAACTGCTTGAGCGAGATCAAAGCCAGAAGGCACTAATATCGTCCACGTCTTGGACTCTGGCGCTGCCGGCATCTGAGGAGGCGTTGCTATCGACAAATGTGCCACAGCATTTAACATGTTTGGACCCCCTGCCGTCCGATCCCACCGACGGCACTTGCAGTGGCGTTCTGCTGAGCTGCATTGCAACAGGTACTGTTGCATTGTACAAGTAGCAGGTGATGACTAACAGACTACGGTTTATACGGCGTCAGCTGCAGAAGTCTGTCAACACTCTCAGTCCTGCACAGGTACCATTTTGACGCACCTGCTGTCATCACGACTGGCGGAAAATTTATCTATGTATCGCTCAAGTCTAGTCAAGACACTTCCTGCAGGCTGACTCGCGCTTGTCCTTCGTGCCTGAAGCGTCTGCGTGAGGAGGATTAAACCCTGAGTCAGTAGGTCACGCACAACTCTTTTGCGAAGTCGCCAAAAAGCCACGCTAGCGATTGTAGCAGCTGTCATAGTTCACCATCGCTACGTTAGCCATACGTCCTGGCAAAGTCTCTCAGAGCTTGCAAGATTGACTTTGATAGGGTTCAGTCCAGCTCCGGCACCGGCATACGATATTGTCCATCTCTCCAGCAGCTTATTGAGGGTCGCGAGCACTGTGAAGCAGTTCGCACATCAATTGCCTATCAAGCCGGACGTAACGCCTATCGGCATTGGTCGTAGAATATCTGGGCAAGCAGCTGCAGATGCTGGATTGACTCGGCACTCCGTGTGAGAGTAGACTCTGCTTATTGCCGCCATGGTCGATGTAGCTGAATCACTTGCAGCTCTGCACCTGCCACAACAACCCCCAGATGACTGGTTCTTGTCAAGCCCCAGGCAACGTCATCTGCAGCATAGTGGCACCTCCTCCAGTGCCGTCAGCTTGTTTCAAGACAGCTCCACTGCCAACAAGTTTGCATCAGCAAAGCAAGGTCACCAGTCAGAAGCCACTTCAGAAGCAGAAAAGCAGGCCGCCTGGAGTGCAATTGTAGGAGACCTCTTTCAGGCTGTGATTGAGCACTTGCCTGCTCACACAGCACAGCATGCAATGCTTGTCTGTCGTCAGTGGCATGACAGTGTCACCAACGGGCTGGTTTGCCTCAGGCCAAGGGCCTTAAAGCTTGACTGCATCAACTCCAGGTCAGCCACTGACTATGGCTGCAAAGCAGCTGCAAGCATTTGCATGCATCACGTGGTGGCGTGTGGGTCAGCCACAATGCCAATTAAGCTGCCACAATCCCTGCGCCTGCACATGTCTGTCCTCTCCATAAGGGAGCATAATGTAGATGGTTGCTGCAGGTTTGCAGCCCTACGTACACTGGACTTGAGCGGCATTCCAAGGCTTCAGGATGTGCATCTGCAAGGCTTGAGTCAGCTTCAGCTGAATTGCATCACCCTTGTTGGGTGTGAGCATATCACTGCAATGGGCCTGCAGCATGTGGGCTTAACACCTGGGCTGACGGCTCTGGATTTGACTGGCTGCTGCAAGGTACCACAGATTGGTTGATTTTGCCTCTCAGCAATGCAAAGTTGCTCACTGTGTTTTGCATCACCAGACGTGATGTTGCATGGCTTGATTTGGAGGTAAGAGAACACAGCTAGTGTCAGTCAGCTCTCTGTCATGCAGTCCTGAGGGCAGCTGGTGCAAGGAAAAGCATGATATGGTGCCGTCTGCTTGCAGCTAGTTTGAACCGCATTGCCTTTGGCTAGTATATGTGCACAGCAGCTGTTGCGCTTACATGGAGAATGAACAGTCTATACCTTTAACTTACTCCGTCTGCCTGTCTCTCTGTCTCTCCGTCCAGTTGTTGTCTTGTCACTCAGGTGGAGGATGCAGGCATTGCAGCCTTGAGCAAGCTGACAGGGCTCACCAGCCTGAGTCTGTCCGGTTGTGTGAGCTTGACTGAAACAGGATTGGGCCACGTGCCTGCCTTCCTGTCAGGGCTGAAGAGCCTCAGGCTGGGTGGCTGCTCCCGAGTGGCCACCATCACTGATGCCTGCTTACTGCACCTGCGATCCCTGACTCAACTCACTCATTTGGATTTGGCGGGATGTCTGGAGATCAGTGACTCAGGTAACTTCTTCAATCTCTTTCAGCCTCTTGTAATCTCAGATAACCACCGAGTAATGTGTGAACTCGAGTCTGTGAAGGTGCATGCAGTCTGCTTTCCTGTATGTTTCCGCTGCTCTGCATGTGGCTGCTGATGGTTGGTTGGCATGCTTGTATGCCCATGCAACAACACAGCTCGCTGTATGATGCACACGAAATCATGCATGATGAGTGGAGCTTGGCAACTTTTGATGCCCGAACGTCATGCACTTCTGAAGCCACATGACACCAGCAAGATTTTGAGAGTTTCATGGGAATACGTTGCAGGTCTGCAGCACATCAAGAATTTGCACAGCCTACAGCACTTGGTGCTGTGGAATTGCTTGCGTCTGACTGAAGGTGGACTGACAGTGTTGGCATCTCTCACCAGCCTTACTCATCTCTCCCTCAGGGGCTGTCAGCAGCTGACTGATAGTGCCCTGCCCCACCTGGCGGCGCTAAGTGCCCTCAGGCATCTCAACCTCACTGCTTGTGAGCGCATGGCAGGTCTGTAGTCTTCCCACATGCTTTGAATATATTAATGCAAGGTGTGTAGGAATGGCTAGGCGTTTAGGATGACAGCCGCCTGGGGATTGCTTGCATATTGTGCAGCTCTTGTGGCATACTGCATCTCATGTTGACTGCAGTGAGCAATCAAGCTGCTGCACATTTTGCACCACCAATTCTGCCAGACTCAACTGGTACCTCTGTGTTGTTGATGCTGACGCAGCATGCATGGACAGGCACCAGTGCAGACCAGGGAACCTGCTGAGCAGACTCAACAAACAGGAACCAAATTCTCAACACTTGTACAGCCAATTGTGTCTGAATGCAGAAGAAGTAGCTTTTGCATGAATCCGATGCCAAGGCAATTCTGAGTGCACCCTAAATTTGCAGTACCAACGCTGCACAATGCAAGCAGGCAGGTGTGTCTGCAGAGACAGTCATGTTGTGATGGTATGCAGGGGAACAGGTGCATGTGCTGGCGCATCTGAGCTGCCTGACTGAGGTGAACATGAAGGGCTGTTACAGAGTGGGAGACCAGGGCCTTTCCCACCTTGCTGCCCTCCACCACTTGCGCAGGCTCAACCTACAGGGCTGTTGGCAGATCACCGCACTTGGTTTGGCCCACCTGACTGGTATGCTGCATGGTCTGCACCGTTGTTCTCATCGTCATTGTTTGCACCATTGTGAACATCATCATCATTGTAGCCGTCATGGTCAATGATACTGAGCATGTTTAGTGGTAGGTTGCAAGGCCTGCTTAGATACATGGTATACTGTCATGTGAACCTAGGTCATGCTGTATCAAACTGTAGATTGCCATGTGTGGGGGCCCATGTTACAGCATCATGCAATCCAACTTGCTGACAGTGTCCATCGATCAAAGTCTTTCTTGGTCCTGATGTCATCCTGGGATGGACTCTCTGTTTATACTGTGGTGGACTTTGTCTTTGCCCAGATACCTTGTCTTCTCAAATAGGGCTGTGAGTCGTCACAGTCTATCATTTGGCCCAGCGACAGGCACCAGATTTTGAAGTATCTTCCTGATCAATTTCCTGACGCGCTGCGTCCAGGTTTGCACCCTGCTCAGTGCTTTGTACACTGTGTGTGTTGTATTATGTGTCACTCTTCCATCCTCAGAGTTGATGCTGCTGCCCTGACCACCAACTGTGGTCACACCTAACACCACAACAGTCTTTTGCACGTGTGTTTGAGAAGAGCCAAATAGTTGCAAACCTGTTGCCGAAAAGCCCTGTGCCCACATACTGACCCCACACAATTCTTCCTCTGTTGGCATGCCCGCGACTCTGTTCAGATTCTGGTACAGTATCGCTCATGACTGATAGTGTGTGCGTCTGCAGGCTTGCAAGGCCTTCAGGAAGTGAGTCTAGATGGCTGCCGGAACATCCACACCTTGCCTGGGGAAGCCCTGCCCCTCCTGCTGCGTCTAACTGCCCTGACCAGTCTCAGTCTGCGCAACTGTGATGGCCTTCAGGATGGGGCTCTTCACTCAACTGCCCTGGCCACCTTGCATCGCCTTGACCTCAGTGGTGATACTCTTGCCATGACAATCATCTTTACATCACATCTTGCTGAAACACACTGACGCATGATTACACCAATCACATGATGTGCCAGTGCATCTGTTCATGTTTTTTTTTTTTTTTTTTTTTGTGTGTGTGTCTGTTGGGGCCCAGTTGCCCCCCAGGACATTAAACATATCGAATCGAATCGAATCGAATCATGCCAATTGCATGAATCTAGGTGTAGCTTTTGGGACATGCAAGCCCTTTGTTGATACATGCATCAAGTCAGGCACAGGCGCACCTTGACAAACAAGTAGCTCAGGCAAACAAGGGTGTGGTACCTCTGGATAAATCACGGTCATCACGGGGATCTTAACAATCATGTCCTCTTTACAAGCTGTCTTTCTTGACAAGCTGTCATGTTTACAAGCTGTGTAAATGACAGAGGTGAAGGGTGGATTGTAGCCCGCCTACATTCTGCTAATGCTACGGCAGTGTTCTACCAATGTAGACTTGCTTTGGCGCTAGGAAAAGATCTTGTGCAGTCAGCTGCAGAACTTCTATCCTGCTTGCTCTTGTACGTAGTCTGCAGCTTAGACCCATGGGGTACCTATTTCCTTTTTTAGGTGAGTTGCTATTGTGGCACAGCATGCAATCTCACATGCTGTGCCAGAATAGCAATGCCATCAAGATCCTATGCATCAAGAGGTCAACATGGAAGAGCCCAACGTATGTGAGTCAGTATGGCACATTGTGACAGGCAACAGAGATCAGTGAAAAATGACTCTTGCAGCTCTTTTTCCTGCACAGGGTGTCAGGGGCTGAGTGGGGCAGGGCTGGTGGCCATCACAGCCCTGACAAGTCTCACGTCTTTTAAACTGCAACACAGTCAGAGGCTGGACAGGCCTCACATCATGGTAAGCACATGGGCTCACATCATAGTAAGCATTTGGGCACCCCACTCCATGCCACTCCATGTCATTAATGGCTTTGTGGTGCGTGTACCCATACCTCCTCCACTTTTTGATGGCCCTTGAGTGCACAAGAGGAATCAGACCATGACATGGCAGGAAGAAGCATTCAGCAAACAAGAGCACTGGTAATGTATTTCCCAACAGACATGATGAAGAAGAAGAAGCCATGATGCAATATAAGACTTTCACTCAATCAAGTTTTCGAATCTCCCAGGCCTGTTTCAACAACCTCCCAAGTCTCGCTGTCCGCATGCTCACATGTGCATTGTTTCCAGAAAGGCAAGGTGGAAGGCAGCATTTGTGTGTGAAAGTGCTCAGCACAATGACTGTGCGCGGAGCTGGATTGATAGGCTTGGTTTTAATGCTGCAGGCCATGTCTGCGCTGGTGGCATTGCAGCATCTTGACCTGACTGGCTGCGGTACAGTCCAGGGCAATTCTTTAGCTGCTCTAGCCAATCTAACAGCCCTAAGGCGAGTCCAGGTTTCGTGTTTTGTGCCTTGACTCGCTTCCCAAGCCTGCTTGCACAGTTTGTACTCTGCTTGATGACGGGTCCACAACGCCCTCTTGGGAATCCCTGTCAGCCCTTTTGCACTTGTGTGAGATTGCATCAAGCGACATCTGTAGTACATCTTCATCAGTGTGCTTCCAGTCAGCGTATGTGTTTCACGTCACAAAGTGTGTGCTGTCACCATCACAGTGCAAATGTCTGACAGGAGGTGGTCAAGCCAAGATCTGATGTGATTCATGTAGGAGCCTCAACCTGAATGGTTGCAGAAGCGTGCCTGGCATTGATGCTGCCTTGGCTGCCCTCACCAGCTTGGACAGCCTCTCTGAGCTCAGCCTGCAGGTAGGATCCGAGGCCCCGCCGCTATGCTGTGCTGTGCTCTGTGCTGAGCTCTGTTCCATGCATCTGTTTCATTGCTGTCCGCATTTCTTGTGAGTCTTTGCTGTTCATGGATTTCATTGTGTTTAGTAAGGCCCTATGGGTACGTGCAGTTGTGCCTGGCAGTTGTAACGTGTATAGGCATGCTGCCAGGCTCAACATGACTTGACAGGAAGTCGTATGCTTGAATGCAGGGCTGTTCAAATCTGACAGATGTAGGACTGTGTGCAATGGGTGACATCACATCTTTGGTGTCGGTCAATCTGCAAGACTGCACCGACATCACAGGTGAGTCGGACAGCCATCTTCAGCACCACTGGCATTGTGGTGGCGCTATCTCACTTATACATCAGATGCTTGAGGTGAGCTTAGCCAAACTGTGACGCTGTCGGTCTGACAGGTGAGGGGTTTAGGTCATGGGGCCAGCTTCTGCACTTGACTAGCATCTCAATCCAGAATGGTTGGCGTGTGAACGATGAGGGATTGGAAACACTGGGCTGCTGTCAGGCGCCTCTGCGCCACCTGAATATGAAGGGCTGACGCCTTGTCTCTGATGCAGGCTTGGCTGCTCTAGTCAGGCTTAGTCACCTGACTCATCTCAGCTTGCAGGTGAGCTTGCAGCTATCTGGATTTGAGTCACGCCTTATGCGTGGGGTCTCTTTTTGGCTGCATGCCAGCATTGTTGAGCCTATGTCTGCAATTTTAGCACATCATTGCTACTCAACTTGTGGCAAAATTTGCAGGGCAATCAAGGGGTGACTGATGAAGGCATGGCTCATCTGGGTTCCATGTGGGGACTGAAAAGCCTGGAATTACAGTTCTGCTGGCAACTCACAGATGCAGGTCAGACATGAGCTGTCATGATGCCAGTTTGCCAAGTTCCTATATGTCCCAAAGATGCAAAACACAGGGGGTCCCGTTGCATAGACCATAAATGCGTATTGCAAGCACTGCTGTACAGCATCAGAGCGTTCATTTGCTTCTGCTGATATCACCCTTCACCTCATTCTGTCCTGCGGTATGTGTTGTTGAACGGCTTCAAACAATCCCTGAAGCGGTTGTGCTCCAAAGTGTATGACTCCATAGCTGTGTGCATGACTGCAATTGTTGGGTCTGTGTGCAATGTTTCATTGCGTACTGATCATTGTTGCAGGTGTCAAGCGGTTGGCAACCCTCAGAAGGTTATCGCACTTAGATGTCATGTACTGTTGGAAGCTGACAGATGGCGCAATGCTGATGCTGAGTGAGATGGAGTCCCTTGTGAGTCTCAACATCATTGGCTGTCACAGATTGAGCAAGCTTGGCAAAGGACATGTTCAACATCTGCTGGACAACTTTCATACCGCAGGCTTTTGAACGAATGGCTGTCACATCTGAGTTCAGTCTGCAGATCAAGACCGAAGGGTTGTTTACACACATGCATTATCATTCTGTAACACGTAAAATCAGAAGCTGTCTACGTGCGAAATGTGCAATGATATCAAAAGAAGAATGGTAGCCCTTTGTACTTGTGATGTGCACATCCAGGAGGTTTGACGAAGTCATACCTCAAAGCGCAACAAAAAGCGCATCAGCTTTGACAAACAACATCTGATACTACACTTTTACTCAATGATGTCTCAATGGCTTGTGACTAACAATTACTAGACACCAATGTAGCTACGCAACGAGCATAGGCGTAGTATGTACATTCCAATTTGACAGTCAAAGTCTGCAGCACAACAATGAGCATGAACAAAAAGGCATTGTACGAACACAGCCTGAAGGAAGGTCCAAATCTCCATGCTCACAACAGCACAGGACACAACTGCATGTTGCAAACTCAGCTGTACTTCAACGGCACAAGTAAGCAGGATCCTTCGACAGAAATGTTTGCATCACGACATAGAGCTGGCATCACCACATAGAGTTGGCAAAGTAAGTAAACTGCCCACTGGCAGTATCAATCATGGGCCCAGAACAACGGGGACCAATTGAACAGGACTTGCTGGCTTCGATTCTATCTGAAAAACCTGTCCCAAGCCATTTTGGGGAGGAGAATGCCTCCAGCTTTAGTGTACCCTCGTCCTCTGATACAATGTCTGATCTGATGGGAACACGAATGGGAGCACTCATCACACGCAATGACGGCGGGTTGGCCAGCTGCCTGTCCACTGCTGGTGATGCAGCAGTGTCATGTCTGACTGCGGCTCCTGCAGGCTCTCCTGCTAAGATGCCTGCACAGTCCTGCTGTGAAGGGTGTGCGTCTTCATCTGGCCGGCGAATTGCTGAGCTTCCCTTTCGAATGTGTTTGGGTGGCCTGTTTCTGGCCTTTTTCTTGCCGTTTCTGGGAGGAGAAGGTGGACCAACTGCAGATGGAGAATTACTCGATGCTGGCGATCTTGGACTATGGACTGTGGGTGAGCTGCCCAAAGCAATGAGGTGGCTTTGGCTTTCATTATCGGTTGGACTGGCAGTCTGAGTAAGGAGAGTAGCAAAGCTGCTAGCCTTGATGGGAGGCACTGTGTGTTGCTGCGTCTGTAACATGCTGTCTAGTTGCTGACACAACTCGTTGAGCTCTGTCAGCCTACAGGGGATGACTGCTCTGACCCCGGATGCTGTGCGTTTGCCGGTCTACTCAGCCTAGACATACCCCTCACAAACTTGTGTGGCGAGATAGTTGTCATCCAGATGGCTGAGTTGACTGGCCCTGTAGCACATGGGTTTCGTGAATGCCAGGCGCAATCTGGAAACCTTCCAGATGGGCAGGACAAGAGCAGACAAGCTCCAAGCAAATGCTCATGCTCCAATAGCTGACGAATTCCCCGAACAAGAACTCACCCAAAGTCAAAGGCTGTCTGACAGGTCTTCAGAAGCGTCAGTGACAAGAGATGGTGCGGTCATGTATGCAATGTCGCACTTCATACCCGCGATGGGCGGACTACCGTCGACAGTGCCTGCTGACAAACTTGGCGAACTAGGTGTGTTGCAACTAATTCTCAGGACAGTTGTGGTGCTACTGTAACAGAAACGTCAGCAAGAAGCTTGCTGCCTGCTCTTCCGGTTTGGAGTCTCCCTACGCAAAGTGATACGGCGATCTGGTCTAAATGTGGCGTATTCTCTGCAAGCGATGCTTTCTGCGCAGGGGTTGTACCCAGTGCGATAAATCCCACATTCCGATTTCTTGCTGGACCCCTCCTCTTCTTCAGGCAATATCAGCATGACATTGCTGCTTTTTATGCTTCCCACGAGTTCCATAAAACGACTGAAACGACTCAATTTCAGAGGCTCTGAAAACGTTGAAATTTCGAAGTGTTGTACAGCCTTGCGCACGGGTGGCAAAAGTATGCTTTGCACTACCGTTGAAAACAATACATGTACAATGTAACAAAAACATGACATCACGTTGTGCAATTGACAAGCAGTCTAATGCATACATTGATGCATAAAAGGATCAGGTGTTTCATAGTTCAGTGCGCTTGACGAAGCACTGGCTGTGGCCCATGACTTTGCATGGCAAATGAGAATTTGCCACATTGTCATTGATTTGCCGGCTTCTTCAGTCCAGCAAACATCGAAGTCACGTCTCTGGCTAATCTGCCACCCCTGCCCAACTCAGCATCACTCCCTTTGGGCGCCCCTTGGGCAGGGGCAGGTTGGCCAGCAGGGCCACTAGAAGCAGCCCCAGCAGTTCTGGCCTGCATCAGGTCTTTGGCCTTTGCCCTCATTCTGCCAAAGCCCTTGGCCAAGTTCTTGGTCCTGGTGGATCCTCTGTCAGGGCTCTGCAGGCTTTGCATGAACTTCTGCCTGTCTTGTGCACTCACTTCGCTATCCTCCTCTTCTTCTTCTGAGTCTGGAGCGGCGCTGCCTAGCATTCCCTCCAAGCCCTGCATCTCTCCGGGCCCTTGCGTCTGTCCAGAGGCTCGTGAGTGACTGGGGCCATCTGCCTGACTAGCTTGACCACTCTGCCTGGCAGCCAAGACTTGCCTTGACGGCAGGTCTTGAGGCAGCATGCTGGTTGGCAGCTGAGGTTGCCTACCCATACTGTCCCACCCCTCAAGGGGCAGGGCTGCCTCTGGACTTGGCCTGCTGGAAGTGTCATGCTGCTGCACTGGGACAGGCATACCGCTCTGGCCTTCCACAGCCATGGCTGCTGCTTGACTTGACCTGCTAGGCGCCAGCTGAGCAGGCACGCTGCCTTGTCCTTGAAGGGGCAGGACTGGTGCCAGATCTGGCCTAGAGGGAGCAGGGCGCCTTGGAACAGGTATGCTGCCTTGCGCTTCCAGGGGCTGCGCTGACTCCATACCTGGTCTGCTGGGGGCAGGGCGCCTAGGAACGGGAAGGCGACCCTGCCCTTCAAAAGACACAGGTGGTTGTGGAGATGGCCTGCTAGGCACAAGCATCTCTGCTGATGCAGTTGGCCTGAGAACACTCTGTGCTGGCAGGGGCAGGGCAGAATTCTGCTCAGGGCTGCGTTTAGTACCCTGCTGGTCTGGCTGTGCACCTGACTCTGCAGCCTGGCTTTGTCTACCAGGATAGTGGACATCAGGTACGGCACCAGTTTCAGCAAACGCCTCCTGCTCCAGGGACAGCGGAGCAGCACTCTGGTCTGTGCCTGACACCTGTTGCTGTTGGTGTTCAAGCAATGCAGCAAGTTGGTGCTGCCCTGGATATGCTTGCTGGCTGTCTTGCAACTGACTGCCAGGCTCAAGCCCTGATATGCCAGCAGGCAGGAGGCTTTGTCTACTTACATCAATACCAAGAGAGTCTGCACTGGGTAAGCTGCTGGTATCTGCTTGCTGCATGGCGCTTGACAACTGTGCATGCTGCTGATCTGCACCAAATCCAGGCTCATGCTTATGCTGAAGACCACCAGGCATGGACTGTGTGGCATGACTGAAGTAGGGCAAGCTGGGTGATGAATCGAGGCCCACTTGCTTACTGATGTCAGGCGCTGCATGAGAGGGCAGAGGAGCCCCAGGGTTCCCACTAGGTGCGCTGGGTTGTCCACCAGGAGGATTGCTAGGGGATGAATCTGCAGCATGTCCTGTCTGGCTTGCCTGGTGGGGAGATGAGACGGGCATGACAAGGCTTGCAACTGGCAGCATGTGTGCTACATCGCCATCATCGCTGTCATCATCCATGAAAGGGCCGCTTCGGCGAGGCTCCCTTGACCCTGCACGGCAGCGTCTGTCTGTTCAGCTCACACAAGGGGGCGTCACTGCTCAAACAAGGTGGCTGCAACCGCTGATGCCATGAACACATTGTGGTTGTGAGAGATGGTGCCAGGTGGTGCTGAAAGGCACATGCGTGTCCACAACTTGTAAGAGCAGCTTCCCACGGTGACATGCAAACAGTGAGGGCAAGAGATGAAAATCAGGAAATGTGCGTTCTGTGTGGTTGCATGCAATATTGTGTGAGCATAGCTGCAGACCAACAGGATGCCCAGGTGAGAAATGCAACTGCAGCAATGTGCAGGAAAGTGCTTGTGACCATCTGTTCATTAACAGTGCCACACAGATTGCAATGTACCTGCAGGGTGCAGATCAGAGAGCATCTCAGCCAGGGAGGGCGTGCTGGACAAAGCCCCTGGCGGCAAGGGCTGTAGCCCTGACCCAGCATTCCTCATGCCAGCATCACCGTTCCCTCTGTCAGGTTGCTGCCGCTCTGGATGCACATGGTCTTCTGCCTGATTTGCCTGGGATCTTGCATCAATCCCAGCTGGGCCCTCTGGGACAAAGGGGGGTCCTGCCAAGGATTCTCCAGAGGAAGAGGCAAAGGGAGATGGCATGCTAGACAGGAATGGATTGCCTGACAGCTGCTGCTGCAACTGCCGAGGCGGCTGCTGGTGTTCATGTAGCGTGTCTTGCGGCATCTGCTGCTGTCCTGACAAGCCCAAGATATCTGATGCATGCTGTTGGCTATCTTGACTGCTATGCATCATGATGTGAGCCTCAGAACCAGACTCAGCAACTGAGTCATGAGGGTGATCCTCACTGCGTCTCCTGCCTTCTGAGTAACCTGAAGCAGCAGCAGCACTGGGCCAGTTGTTGTCCCCAGGCAGCTCTCTGAAGCTGGCCTCTTGTTGTGGCAGCATTTCAGACTGCACAGACTGCCCACTCCCCCGAGGTCCCTCCAGAAACGAGTTAGCAGTGCCACTAGCATCAAGGCTGCTGGACTGCCTTCTGCCCAAGGAGTCACTGCTGTGATAGCTTGGCATGACAGCATGCTGGCTGCCGTCATGTGATCCTGGCAGTGATGTACTGCTGAGGTGCCTCGGCTCCGGTGAGTGGGGACTGTCTGGGGAACGTGGGTGATCAGGGGCGGAGTGGGTTGGGGACTTGGGGCCCTGGCTTGCGCTAGCCAGGGCCCTGTTGACAAAGGCCCTTGCCCTAGAAGCTGCTGTGGGTGCTGCCTCTGCGGCTGCGCTGTTGCTGGTGCTCGCCTGCAGAGACAATCAACTTGACGGATTCATCATGACAATGAAGACATGGCATTGTGTAGCTGCAGTTCAGTAGTTCAAGTGTATGCAGTACAATCAGTGGCCGCTGTTTTGTGCAGCCTCCCAATGTCATTGCAGCACCAGCCAGATTAGCAGAGTTGATGAGCCTGCACCACTGTAAACCTTCATTCAGCCACAGACAGGTGTCAAACCTTGCAGACATGATGCATGGTTGCATTTCAAGGGGATCCATGCGTGATACAGAAACTGATGATTCAGACAGGCAAGAGTCAGTGTGTAAGAGGCCTGCATGGTCTCAAAGGAGATTTGCATGCATGAAGCGTCACACATGCTGGCCACAAAAAACCAGACAGCTTACCATTCTTACTACTGATTGTAAATACAGTTGGGAAAAAAATGCAGAAAAAGGATCAAATTTTTTCTTAGTGTCTGAATTCTCTATCAAGCAGGACGCCTCAGCATTAGACAGCAGAGCATGAGTCACCTGCTGGGGGTCCATAGCATCTTGGGGGGTCCGAGCCAGGGGGTCTGTGTCTGCTGGCTTAGTCATGCTGCCAAACCTGACCAGGTGCTGCTCCCCAAACATCATCTTCTTCTTCTGCCGCGCCTGCAAAAATATCAAACAGATCAGCTCATTTTGCAGACCATCATGGCTTTGTAGTTGGGAAACAGCAGAGAAGCACTGTTTCCAAGCCAGGCATCTATTGGACAAATGAGTGTCGTTTGTCAATTGAGTGTTACATTGTGCCTGATCAGCTTAGCTGTCCAGTTGCCATTGCTGATCTCAAACATGTCCTGTGTGGGCTGAGTGTTGATCTCCTGGTTTTTCAGTGAATGATCCACCATGATCTTTCGATGGCTCAATCAGGTAAGAGAAGAACAGACTCGCTGTTGACAAACTCTGCAGCAGCGTGAAATATGCAGCAACTCAACTCTCATTGGGAAGAAACAGCATCCAGCCTGTCTAACACGGATTTTGTAATGTATGTCTGATCTGGCAACAGCAACATACATGGAAAATCAGCACCCAGTACATTCAACGGCTGTGCCTTGTTGACTTCAGCATCTGAGGAAGGGCATATGTGTCACCTTTTCTGGCAACAAAACATGCATGCACCAATAGATTGCAAGCCTGCAGTGCCTGTATGTACCTTCAGTACTTCAGCATCTGGATTGGGCAGGGCCTCATGCTCCTTATCGCCCTTCTTCTTGCCCCAGCCAAAGGGCCATTGCTTGCCAGTGCCCTTGGCCTTATCTCCCGCAGACTTGGTTTCTTTCAGCAGGTGATCTGGTAGCAGCTCCTACAAATAGTCACACAAGTGAGGAAGGCTGGTGTTCATCAATTCATCCTAGCAATCGAGACTTGCTGAATGAGCGTCTCCAACAAGGCTTATGTGAGTAGGAAACAAAAAGGGCTCATATTGCAGCGTTGCCAGCTGCCAGCGTACTCATGCAGCCCTTTTCAAATTAGCTGCTTCCCCAACCACTGCTTTCATCCTATGCAAAAGAAGCCGGGAGCAACAGACCAAAACACCACACCAAAGTTGCCACTTGTGCAGTGTATGCAGAGGCTAAGTTTGGGATGAACCAGCCCCTGGGATTGTGCCTGGGATTGTGATGTACCTTGAACTTGCGGCCTTGCAAGCCGGCAACACTCTTGAGCACCGACTTGATGATGTCCCATTTCATGCGGTTGAAGAGGTCAACCCAGCGTCCCTCCAAGTCCTCATACACTTGCGCATCCAAGAGCACCTTGAAATCCTTGATATTGAATGGCGCTCCCTACATTGTATCGCAGTCCACTCAACAGCACTAGCAGACAACATGAGCCGTGTCTGATGCATTTTAGGGTGGCATGATAGTGATGATGTACAGCGCTCCACAATAGCCTGCATGTGCCATTCAAGCGAAGCCAAATGCAAGTTGCTCTAAGGCAGCAAAGCACAGCGCGGCACAGCATCCCAAAGCACAGCACAGCAGACCAAAGCATAGCACTGCACAACAGACCAAAGCACCTCAATGCACAGCACTACAAAGCACAGCACTGCACATCAACAGAGTAGGCTGCAGATCAAATAGGGGCAGACCAGTACAGGGCACATCACCCAGCTACGGCTTGTCTGCGTTCTGCAGCTGAAGCAGTAGTTGCAAGAGCCTACCTTGTAAGTCACCCGGCAGTGCACTCGATTGATGGCGAAATGGACAAAGAGCAGCTTCTTCTGCTTGATGACTGCCTTTTGGGAGGCTTTCTTGGCTGAGGGAGGACGTGCAGCCCCTGAGCCTGAGCCTGACAGGGCCCCCCCTGAACTGAGCTCCTCCCCATGGGATGCAGACCTCTTGTGCAGCCGACGGAACACTGACCCACTTGCCTTCAGCAAAACGGCAGGATGGACGTGAGAAATTTTTCCATCGTGAAGTGAGTAACACATTAGGAGGAGGTTCTGGTAGAGACTGTTCCCTGCTTGCCTCCCCTTGTGACCTTGCAGACCACTTTCCTAATTCAGAAAGGAAAGTGGTCTGTTTTGCCAAAAAGATGCTCCAAACATTGAAAGGGATCTAGGGATGTAGGAGGGAGAGCGGGGAGGTGGGAAAGGTAGGGACATATACACAGACACATGCGATGGCAGCTGACACGAAGTCGCAGATATGTGGTGTTTTGCACCTTGGAGCGGGTGGCGGTGAGATCCCCTGAGGAGGTAGGGGAGATGAGGGAGGGGTCCACCCCCTTGCGCCCCTCCAGGTTGGCATCCCAAGAGGAGATGCGGCGGTGCCTGCTTCGCCGACCTGCCATGCAGCACGCCAATGTTGTATCACATTGCGATGAATATGTAAAACCTAAGCCCTACAATAAATATACAGTCTAACATGCATTAGGGGCATACAAGCCCAGCAGCCCACATACTGTCAACTACCAGGTGTTGACTTGTTGACTGACACATACAAATTGGCTATGTCTACCTCTCAACCATGGGCAGAAGCTTGATATTGCTACACATGCTTTGGGTTACCACGCCTGCTTATCACAATTTTAGCTTCTATCACTCATAGCACATCAACAGACACCATACAACGAAGTGTGCTGTGCATCTGTACATCCCTGGCACAACATTGTCTACATGAGATAGGCAAGAGTTTGATTGCAAGGTGAAGCATGATGTTCTGGGATGGACTGTTAGGTGACAGCGCCCACCTAAAGAGAAGACAGGAGATGTTGCAGAGGGGCTAGTGGGGGACCCAGGGGGGACCCCCTGAGTGACAGCACTGACAGCCTTGTCAGCAGCAGCACTGGCTGTGGTGCTTCCACTCCCCCCCTCCCCCCTGCTGTGCCCAGACCCCCCCAGGCCAGACCTGCATGGACGCTGCCACAGTCATCATACCAGTGTGAGCTTTTCTGCGCCTGGGGCCACTCACATCTCATTTTGCACCATATGTGCAGCAGTCTCAGCAGCAATGCCCAAGGTCAGACTGATCTGGACACCAGGACAGTCAGTAGCAATCTCACGCCAGTGCTGGCTTGTGAGAATTCTGTCTGTGCCTACAACCTTTGACAGATCAGCTGTTGCTCGCATGTTGCGGAGTTGTGCAAGCTTGACACAAAGGTTGAGCGCAGCTCTGTTTGGGTGTGCCACGACTCCACCATGCACTTTCTTGCTGATTTGCCAGCAAGGCATTGACTGGTTGACTAAGGCATCTCCAGTGCAGGAGTTTTGTGCAAGGCCAGAGCATGCAGCATAGCCTACCTACACAAGACTGCTGAGCTGCATGCATGAATGCAATGATTGCAGTGATGCAGTGTTAGCTGTTGATGGCAGACAAGGGCATAAGACTGCTGAGCTGCATGCATAGGTGTGATGATTGCAGTGATGCAGTGTTAGCTGTTGATGGCAGACAAGGGCAGGTAGCGCACTTGTTGGTGGCAGGAAAGCCTCCATGGGCGGCCTCGCCTGTGACAGCTGCGCTCTTGCGGCGGGAGGCGACAGACTTGACCCACTGCTGCTGCCGCTGCTTGGCTGCTGCGTCCTCCTTGGGGAAGAAGTACTCCTGCAGGCCAAGAGCATGATCCACAGTCAAGCAATGAGATGCAGCAAGAATGCATGTAAGAAAGGGCACGTCAGCTTGTACAAAGCACAGGCGGCACTTTACTACAGCAAAAGGCAGCGCAATGGCAGAACAGCATGTGGATGTATGCAAAGGCTAGGGCATGCAGCACACATCATGCAGCGTAACATGATCATGACTGTCTGAGGCAGAGGCTGTTGCCGACTTGCTCTTCTTTGATGTATATTGTTAGAGGCGGCGTGATGACATCCACACATAACCAAACAGGAGACTCCTGATCTTGTGTAGGCGCAAGGCCAAGAGACATGACCCAGGTTGGACAGTTTGCTGACTGACCAAAAGACTGCTGCCAACTTTCAAGTGTATTTGGTAGGGTGATCCAATATCTGTGTTGTTTTACTTATCAACAATACCAATTATGATGATAGTGATAATGATCATGATCATGATGCATTAGTGATGGTACTACACACGATGAATAACGGACCATTTCATCAGCTGTGGAGCCCGCATACCCACTTTGAGCTCATAATAGCCTGCTCTGATACCATGACTGACTGATACATTATGGGCAAAGTGCTGATGTTTATGGACGCCCAAAAGACTTCCCATGATTTGTACATGGCTGACCAAACAATTGCCTTCTCAGAAGGCTCACATTGGAGGATGATATGGTACAGATGTAGTTGTAGAAGTTAACGGACCCCCAACTTGCTAGTCATACAGCCCCCCAGAAAAAGCATCTTCATGCACACAGGTGACATTGTGATTGATTTGTATGCACGTGCAGACATTTGGCACAGCAAATGGCATAACATCAGACAGTGCTGACTGACCCAGAGACTGTTGGCGACTTGTTGATGGATGTGGACGCCCAAGGGGTGGACCATAACGTCCACTAAAGACCATACAGTCAGCTCTGCAGTAGGTACGCCTTTTGTGGCATTCACTCTCAGCAGGGCATCTTTTGCCCAGCTCTCGTCTGGGTTCCAGGCTGAGACAACCATGCCAGGCTCCAGCCCTGGGGCTTCCCCGACGAGCCCTTGTCTGTCTTTAACCTCGATCTTCTGTATGATGAGCTTGCTTGATCCTGGGGACACATCAGTCAGCCTTAGTCACCAGCGGAGTTCAGATTGCCTGGCTGATGTGATGATTGGCATGACCACAGCAACAAACACAGCCAGACTGTGCTGCAGAACTTGCACGCCAGGTACAATCAGAATATATATGCATTAGCTGCATCTTCCGCGAAGCAAAAAGCTTGGTACTCATTGTGAAAGCAGGACAGCACACTACCATGCATATCTTGCTTTGGTTGTTGTGTGCTGTGAAGAAGGTTGCTGCGCACCAGAAAGGTCCTTGTTCTGAATGCTATCCAGCATGACTCCCACAATAGATGCATCCACAAAGGGCGTCCTGTCCTGGCACAGATGCCACTTGATGGCGTCCAGCTCCAGAGTGAACCTGCAGCGCTGTCATCTGCTTGTCACGATTTCTCTGAAAAATTCGCAGCACAGGGTCTTGCTTCTCATTAGCTTGGTTTTGTTGCACATCACATGCAACTGTGAAAGCCGGGATGTCTGATGATTCACATCACACCCCAGACTATAAAGTACTATTGAAAAGTAGGGTCTTGTGCAGAATATCTGACAGTTTGTGCGCTTGGTCATGCTTTGTCATGCTTGCTCATGCTTTGCAGAGCATGTCTGTGGCAGCCACATTTGCACAGGCTAGAGAGGGTGGTGACAGTATTTGACATGGCAATGCATGCCAATGTTGCAGAGCAATCGGCAAGCTGCCATGTGTCCTGTCATCAGCACAGCAAAGCGGTCTGCGTCGTGAACAGCACCCAGATGTACTGTGACGAAAACATTCGACAAAATAATTTTCAGCAGACAGCAGTGCGTACCTTTTAGCGTTCTGGTTGAGCGTTTGCTTGTTGGACTGGGCCTGCAAGTCTAGGAGGGCCTCTCGAGCAGCTTGCAGGCCCTGCATTGCGGCTAGGCTCTGCTCTCCACCCCACCTCACCAACAGCCCCTCCCCTTGAACCACCAACCTGCAATCATACAATGCCTTCTCACACTGGGGTATGCAAAATGACAGAGAGTAAGCCCATGATTTCTCACACTGGCATGTTCATACACAGCGTTGTTAGACACATGTCTTCATCTAGGGTCAGGCACATGCAGCCCTCAACACCGCCCTGAATGAGGTCCTGTTTTTGCAGTCAGCACGCCAGCAATGACATGTTTTGATATGGTAACAGTGAGCAAAGTACAGTGGATTGGCAAGAACTTTCACATCAGCATGGCTCTGCCTTCAACCTCAACTCCTCTCTCTGCAATGCCAGCCAGCAATTGAGCACAATGCATTCCAGTGATTGTAAATGCAAAGGCATAACTTCTCACTGACAAGAAGTGTACTGACTCAATCATGAAGTTATCAAATACATGTCTTCCCCTGGGGACAGGTATGTACAGCCCTGAGTACCTCCCTGTGTAAGGTCCTGTTTTGGCAGTCAGCATACGAGCAATGACATGTGTTGATATGCAAGGTAACAGAGAGCAAGGTACAGTGGAATGACAAGAACTTTCACATCAGCATGGCTCTGATTTCAACCTCAACTCACCGGTAGACATTCTCCCTGCAATACCAGCCAGCTATTGAGCACAATGCATTCCAGTGCTTGTAAATGCAACGGCATGGCTTCTCACTCACAACAGATGTACTGACTCAACAGCCAAGACTGATGAACACCTAGTGCCGTTCAACTTACTACCTTGAGCAACAAGACTACTTTTGGCGCCGAACAGGAGCATTATGCTGAGCTGGCAAGCATGCTGGCGCAAGAAGACGACTCACAAGCGATGGTCCAGGTCAAATCATAGCCAATTAGATAAAAGACTCTACACACAATCTCGCAGGGGGGCGGACCAGGCCCCTTGTAAGCAACAGGCAACCCACCTGTCATGGTCCAGCTTGTCCCCTTGGGTTTGCACAAGGGATTGGAAGTAGTTGTGGAGGGCAGTTGGGACATCAGCCAGCTCATCAATGATGCTGGGCTCCTGGGACATGTGGGCAGAGCAATGAAGAGGACTGGAGCCAGCTCGGGAAGCGCCTGGGTGTGAGCGGCCGCTTGGATGGCGCTGCACTGCAGCCTCAAGTCTGCTGCGCACCGTGAGAGCCTGCATGCCCACAAACTTGGGTGATGTTACCATTGGCGTTGTGATTTATATTATTTTGTATTATTGTCGTCCTTTTATCAGTATATTGTTATTATGTTCATATTATAATCTTGTTATACATTGTTACTATATCATTAATATAATTAGAAATGGATACTAAACTTTGGATCATGATGTGTATCATGACTCTGCTGCATACCATGCTTAGTTGTTGGAGCCCTGTTCAAGTCAGTTGCTTGCAGCACGCCATTTGCAGCTGACACGTACTTGTGAGCCTTGTGTACTCTCTGTGCATACCCTCTGCCAGTCTGTGGCATTGGTAATACACAAAGACCTGGCATACTTAGCGGTGTTCTGTCAGGACCTGTTTGGTTGGAAACAGGTGTAAGTGCAATGCACAGAAGTTCCTTGCAGATGCATTGCCATCTGCATTTGACAGCTTCGTGCACAGTGGACACTTGAGGCATTCATTCAGATTTTCAAGGTGAGTGGGGAAGTACAGGAGACGATGTAGCATTCACCTGTGTCACATGCAAGCCAAACGGAGGGTACAGGTGAGCAATTCACAAAGCAAAAGATAGACAACTTCACAGGGAAACTTTGAACACCAATGTATCATTGATTGTGAATTTGAGACATGACAACACTTACTGATGAAGGCAGAAATAGCCTGTGATACCCACAGGGATCTTCTGGAGGAAGGGCAACATATAGAGTCACTAGAAAAACAACGAGGAAGGCATTGCTGCCTCAGCTGCAAACAAGACTGCGCCGTGAGCAATGCAGCGACACACGAACGTGCTGCGAAAGAAGTGCAGATCAGACAGCAGCAGCTGCCCTAGCATTGCTAGTGTGTAAGATGACCCCACCTCAGCCTCAAGAGAGGCTAGATACTGACACAAGTAGGTGAACATGTCCCGAGCTCCATCCACAGCAGGGCCTTCAGCAGGGCCCTGCCCCAGCAGCAGCCTCTTATCCTGAACTACACTGTCCACATGCGGCCCCTGCACCAGTCCCCAGTCATCGCTGAAGACTTATTGCAATCCCAGACCACAACTACAAACAATCCTAGAACACAGCTAATCAAAGCTCAAGGATGCAAAGCGGTGTCAAGCACTGCAGCTGCAACAGAGAGTCACATCGCCTGTCATGCAGCACCGTTTAAGACACACAGCAGCACTAGAATGACCTGAGAGTGCGGGCTGTCAGATGGTTTTTCACCATTAAATGTGAAAGCGAGGTAAGGCGGGGATCAGGGCCTGCACGGGTGCATGTCAATATGACTATGCTTATAGGCCACTGTCAAGTTCACAGCTGCAAAGATTTGAAATGCAAGGACTCTTTGGAGTTGAGAAATGACTAATAGTACTCCCCAGGAGTTCCTGAGTACAGAGGTCCACTGTGAAGCAGACTAATGTCAACACCTATTAACGTTCTACATCCCAGCGTGAAAATGATATGACGGACATGTCACCTGTGCCAGCCCCACATTGCTGATGACATCAGTCAACACTTCAAACTCCCTGGAGTCCATGACAACTCCAATTTCGGGCACCACCAGCCGGATCTCCTGGCCCTGACTAATGTGTGCTTTGGCAGCAGGCTTGGCGTTGGTCTTGGCTGGTGAGGTGTCAGGACTTGTCACAGATCCAGTCCCAGCAGATTGTGAGATGCGTAGCTGGACCTTGAAGGGGTCAAAGACACGCCTGTAACACACCAGCCTCACAGTGAGACCGTGTAACAGCCGCAGAGTTGATGTTAACGTTGGCAAACAAGGTATTGGAGCAGGTTGGAGTGTCAATGACAGCACAGGCTGTGATATGCGAGCTTTGCAAAGGTGAAAGACTTGCCATGGATAAACAGTTTCCTGTTGCACTAAGGCTGTATGTTCGGAAGCAGATTCAAGCTCACTGTTGAGTGTCGAGGTGTTAGGACACTGTGTGGTGTCAGTGCTAGGGCAGAGTGCTGCATGGAAGTCTGTACCATGGGAAAGGCAACAGCCTGCCGGCAACATTCTGATGTCAAGGGGGAGGGCATTGTAAGCATGGCCTGGTTGCATATTCTGTCACTTTACTGTTCATGCAATCACAAAAGGGATTCAAATGTGACAGCAGACTCACAATCAGACCATTTGGAGAAGAGAGAGTCACCTGACGAGCTGTGAGCCTGTTGGCGAGGCCTCCATGCCAGCATCGGTTACACGTAACCAGGCGACAGCTGCTCCAGGATCAACCTCTGTTTGTGCAACATGGGCTTGCACCTGAGCACAGACAGACACAATGAATGCACCTTTGCCAGATAGAGACGTTGGTGTATGCTGGTGATAGAATGATGCAAAGCCTCATACCTGAATGCAGATGTGGGTTCTGTGTTCACGGTCCTATGTGCTGCAGGGAATGCACTGTGTGTTTCAGCACAGTCAAGCCAAAGAGCACCTGAGAGGTTTCGACAGCCAGCAATTGCAAAGAAGAGGCATTCAGTGCCTGCTGCTGATCTGATCTGGTCCAGGGTTGCCTTTGATGCAGAGCTGTGTCGCCTGACCTGACCATAACAAGGAAGAGGTGCACCAATATACTGAATAAGTATACGACACAGAAGTGTTGAGAGTTGCACTATGTGTGGAGTTGAAACACTTGCTGCTGACCTGGTCCAGGGTGAGTGTGATGAGGCTCTGAAAGAGGTGAGGCATGCTGCGCCCTTGCACCCGTCCTTTCTCGGCAGCTAGCAGGAAGCGTCCCGGGGCCAGTTCAGCCTGAAGGTATGCTTGGAAGTGCACCACCTCCACCTCAAAAGTCACCCTGGAGTTGCTGTCCTCCACTGCTGCTTGCTCCTGCTGTGCTGCCTGCACGTCGACCTGGAGAACACCAAACACAAGGTCTTATGGTCAGATAGTAAACAGTACTTAGTAGATAATGCCCCTGTGCTGCCTGCACGCCGTCCTGGAGATCTCAACACAAGGTCTTATGGTCAGATGGTAAACAGTACTTAGTAGATAATGCCTTCTCTTGTAGTGGGTAGATAGATAGTAGGCAGGCAGTAGATAGGCGGTTGATAATAGATGGTAGATGCTCTGGTAGATAGGAATGCCTTGCAGCAGGGCTGTGATTCGGACTTGTGTGAGTCTTCTCATATGTGATCACTGCCTGAACCCATCAACGCTGTGACCTGCTCACACCAGTGTGCAATCATACATGAAAGTCAAGCAGCTCTGCTGTAAGGGCAGCACGGGATTACTTTGCCTAGACATGCATGCATCATCTGGCTTGCACTGCACGTACAAGTGTCCTGTGGCTGAGCACACAGTTACGATGCAGGTGTGCCTTGGAGCACCTAGACAGGTATCTAGACCAACCTTATGCTGGGTCTCTGCTGCCAAAGCATCCTGTAGCTCTTCATCCCTGCCATCGGTCGGTGCGCCATCTGCCTCACCTATCAAGTGCGCAGCTGCGCCTGCCACTGGTTCCTCTACCTCTTCTCCAGTCGTTGCTTGGTCTTGTTGGCTCAGGATCTGGAGCAGCTCTCCTCCTAAAGACAACAGCAGCAGGGTCAATGAGTTATTATTCAATGTGATTTCCGTCAAATCAGTGTCGATTTGAGGTTTTTGAAAGTAAGCTGATCTGTTGCGATCCATGCTGAATCAGAGAGTCCATGACAAAGCAGGAGATGACATTGAGCTTTGTAGCAGTCCGGATTTCATAGCAAGTGACAGGATTGATGCTCTGCATATCAGCAACAGAAGCTCACATCAGCATCCTTGCTGACTTGGCCAGGGTGTGATCAGTCAGAAGCAGGGCTGCCAAAGTGAATCAGAGCCTTTGTCACGGATGTGCGTGCAGCACAACTATCCCAGTGTGCCTGTGACAAGAGAGGACAGAGCATGCTGTGCTGCCAACATGTGTATGGTATGTGTTACACTCTAGCACACAATGCAGCTGGGATCCTGCATGTTAGGTCGGTGCTGATTGAGTTGCAGCTCTTGCTGCTTGGGAACACGGCCTTCGCCACTACGCATCAGCCCAAAGATTTAGTGCATTGCCGCTTGATGGTATGCACATGCATACCTGCGTGTGAGCAGCGCTGAAAGTCTGGATGCAGTGTTTGAGATGAACAACCTTGATGAGTGAACGACCCTTGCTGGAGCAGACCCTTGCCTCCTATTGCAGGGCTGGGCACCCCGGAGTGGCCCCTCTGAAGGCCAGAACTGCCACGATGGAGACCTGGGGTACCTGGGGGCTGAGACGAGCCAGGGGGGCTGCGCTTGGGGGCAGGCACGAGAGGCTTGAAGGCCAAGAAAAGATGGGCAGCAGCTCCCCAGATGGCATTTCTGCCTGCCAGATCTACCAGCAGCTGGCAGTTGTGGACCAGTGCTTTCAGTGGCCTGCAAACGGCGTCAGATGGGAGGATGAAGCACATTTGCAATCTCAGACGGTGCATCGGTCCAGACCCCATGCATGACTCCCATTTGAGTCACACTATGCTGTACTCAGTGAGTCTTATGGGAGTCTTATTCAGGCATGTTTGTCAGGAACGTTGATTGGTAACATATGTTGGATATGCTGAATGTAGCTAGGTCATCAGAACATCTTTCTGCGACCTTCAGTCATGCCAAGCAAGGGGCTTTGGTAGGACGTATGGGATAAGAACCCGCCTGCCAGATGCGCTGGACGCTGAACATTGCATGCAGCATGTTTGGTGGCTCATGCAGGTTGTGTGTATGCATAACATGCACACGCTGTGTGGCACACCTGTGATCCTGGCTGCTCCCGGCAGTCTGAGTCAGACTGACTGACTCAATGGACACAATGAAGGCATCTGCAGATGCAGCGCCCAGCAGGTGTCTGTAAGAAGCAGGCGGTTGGGCGGCTGAGGGGCCACCTGACATCAGTTCCATCAATCTGCCCTGCAATTGCCAGCAATACACTCTTGAGCTTTCTGCTGACAAGACTGGCGAAGGTGATGCAGAGTGATGAGCAAGCAGAGTGGACATGGACTTGCTGGTGTACGGCCACAGTCCATGCATGGCCACACAAAGACCCGTGTGGGTCAGGGAAAACACATGCAAACATGCCGGCATAGATCAGGCACCACCATCCTGGACAAGCATGCATTGAAGGCAGGCGGCTGGCGTATGTTATGTGGTGGGTGAAATGGACCTGTGAGTCTGTCACAGCCTCTCCATCATCAAAACCAGCCTCGTTAGCACAGATGCACAGCTTCTCTGTCTGCACAGCCATGGACAGCATCTTGGTACCGACACGTGCTGCTTGCCTGCAACATCCAGGCAGAATGCTGCATTTGGTGGTGAAGGATGCGTTGAACCGCATTCCAGCTTGTGTTGCATGACTTCAATCTTTCTTAGGCTAATTTATCAAAGCAGTGGGCCGTGAGGACGATGCTGTCAGGCCAGGCACAGTGCATCATCAGAAGCCACCCAGACACAGGTGTTGCTTTGCATAACACGCCCAGAACACCGTGCATGTGATACATGCCAGCATCTTTCACAGCATCATATTAACGCTGGTAGATAGCGCAAGTTCACCAGCCCAGAAGTCTTGCTAACGACAATGCAATGCTCCAACGCATGTGCTTACATGAGAGACCGTGTGTGCCACTACACTGTGTCCTACCTCTTCTTCTCATGGCTGGATGCGCCCTGGGGGGCTGGCCGGGGGTTGGGCTGGTTCATCAGCATGTTACCCTGCCATGCCCCCATGGTCATGGACAGGCACACCCCATTGGAGGGGTCTTCTGGATCTATGGTGTAGTGGACCACATCCAAGGGTCCTGCTTTTACACTGATGTCAAAGCTGCAGGCAGACACAAAGCAATACTGAGTGATGATTTGTCGTGTGAGTGAGTTTGAAGCAATGAGCTTGAATGGGGGACAGGCACACGCCTCATTTGCAGAGATGCCCTCTGACAACTGTCACAGGGACAAAGTCCAGGAGTCTTCACATGTATGTCAAAGATGCTGACACAGAATGCGTGCCAATTTGTTCTCTGTATGTACGCAGCCCAATCATGTTGCACACATAGTGGCTTGCTCCACAGGCAGGACACTTGCCAGGTAATATGCATGGAGCATGACGCAATCAATGCAGGCCTTGCAGCAAATTTCCAGCTTGGGTTGTGCGCGTTGTAGCGATGACTATGCTAAGCACGTACTGGTCGAAGAGACGAGGCAGCTTTGTGCTGGGGGCACGCCGCTTGTCCACAGGCAGAAAGTAGGTGCCAAAGCGCACTGGAAACTTGAGCCATGCTGGGGGTTGCTGCAGCACGCTGATCATTTCCTTCATGAACACAACCTGCATTGCAGCATCCTGTTGCAAACAGGCTTTGCTACACAGATAAATTCAACAAGCGGAAGCCTTTGGCAACAGCACCGAGACAACCCTGCGACCCTGCCTGTTACTACAGTTGACCGCACACAAACTCGTTGTGGGTGGTTGACTTCACACAAACTCACCAACTGACGAGGACAGACACATGCAGACAAACAGAGAGTCGCATTTGCAAAGCTGGTTGCTATGACAAGCCAGGTGCCTCTTGAGCGCCACTTACCAGCTCAGGACGCTGATGAGCGATCTGGCATTCATTGTGGGAACACAAGAGTTCTGCACACTGTGCGTTGTTCTCAGTCCCTACCTGAACACACCCTGTTGCTGTCCAACCCTATGCCTTAAAACATGAGGCCTAAGTAGGTATGCACTCACAGATGATCTGAAAACCCTACCTGGTGGTCTCCCAGGAAGACAATGGCTGAGCTGTCAGGGCTTGCATGGCTGTGTACCCCCTGCAGAGACCTGTCACCTTGTTGTGGTGCACCAGTGACTGTGCTCAAGCTACCTGTCATACCATCAGAAGCCATGAGCCAGAGCAAGAGATCAAGCAACACATGCAGCCATGAGCTGCAGCCAAGCGCACAAGCTGATGGCTGACAGTTGTAGGTTGCGCCAGTTCACCACGAATACTGCTGCAAGCAATCTGCAGGCATAAGGAGCGGAGACATTCAGCAGCTGTAATGATTGGTTTTGATCCTCATCATGATGTAGTGACTTTTTTTAAACCCACATCATAACCGTTGTTGCATTGAACATGCCAATATAGATCATATGCCAAAAAGCTCCATGCAAATTGTCATAAAACGCGTTTACAACCCATGGAACGTACCCACAACCACCTGCAGATTGATGTCCAAAGCTGAGCTCTTGAAGTGGTCAGCTGGCAGCATCGGCCCTTGGCGTGCATCTGGGCCAGTAGGCACAGGAACTGGGAACAGGTGATGCTGATTCCCATTGCGCCCACTGGACAGGCGCCAGTTGCTGGACAGGATGTACTGGCCGCAGGGGAAGTCTAACAAAGGCAGGGCTAGCAGCGTTCCTGCTGGCTGATCAAGGCCTGCTGCCTGCAATGTACAACACCACCTGCTCACCTAGCTACCAAATGCAATGCTTGTGTTGTACTCAGGATTGCGTCCCTACAACCCACAAGTATTGTTGTAAGCTAGCTGATCACTGTGTAAACGCCACTGGTATGTCATGGCCATTGATGTTGTCAAGATCGCACACCCGGTGCTGAATGACAAGCAGTGTCAGCCTGGAAGCTGAGTTACAAAATGACCTGCTCCAAATCCCATATGATGTAGCACTTCTTCTTTGCCCCCAGCAGGGATCATGTGACTGCGTCATGTGACAATTACAATGTCAGTGCATGCATAGATGTCTGACAAGTGGCAGTATAAGCTGCATCTCCAGTCGTTGAGTTGTGAAGTGGCCCTGTCAGGCTGAGCTTTTACCAAGCAGCCAAGCAGCATCGGCTCCAGCAGGTGTACATTCATTCAATTGCACATTGGAAAAGAAAAGACTACGCCTTTCGGCATTATTTAAACAAAAGCCTGACGATGAGATGCATTGGGTTTCCCTGTAAATCGCACACTACTCATGTGTCTTGCCCTAGGGTCAGGCACGTACAGCCCTGAGTGGCTCCCTGTATGAGGTCTGATACGCATGTGAGGAGCATGCATCTTGGGCCAACAGACCTTGAAGGCTTGTGCTGTGAGGTCGGTGGTGTCTACAATGAGCTGGCCTCCATATGCAAGCCGCACAGTGGCAATTGCAGCGTTGACTTGCAGCCGCTGGGTGGCTGCCATGGCTTCCAGCTTGCCTCCTGAGATCAAGCTGAACTGAAACTCTCTGCAGCAGACAAAAGAGCAGTCAAGCAGACAGACAGTGTGCATCAGGCACCAAAGCTTGAGCCAAGCTCCATCTCTTGAGATCAAGCTGAACTCAAACTCCCTGCAGCAGACAAAAGAGCAGTTAAGCAGACAGACAGAGTGCATCAAGCACCAAAGCTCAAGCAGAGCTGAGTCCCTCTGCTGCAGATCCAGGAACAGTCAGTGAAACAGGCAGTGCAAGTCAAAATACTGGTTCAAGCTACCCTCAAACTCTCTGCAGCAAAGTAAGGAAGTTCTTGTGCAAGTGATAGCCCCACACCTACCTAGCACATGCTGTCAAAGGTTGGGACGCGCTTAGCTGTCGAGACTGGAGCCTAGCTGTCAAGACTAAAGCCTAGTAAGCTTACTGGGCGTCCTATTGCGTAGTCCAAGCAGGACTACCAGAGCAGAATGATGAACAAGCATGGGTACGCATGAACAAGGGTGATATAGCAAGCCAGGGAGTGTAAACAAATGAATGCAGACATGGTGTACATCTAGATTCTCTCTACACTGATATATGAGTATGTTCTCATCACACAGGTAACATTGATACATACGTAGCAGTAATCGCAATGCCGCCTCTCCAAACAAAGCGCATCATGTCCCACCAGGGCAGGACAGCAGGCTTGGGCCGCGACTTGTCTGGGTCTGTCGGGCTTAATCGCTTGCCCGCTTGAGAAACCTAAAGACACAAATTTACAGGACTGTGAATCATTACACGCACACTTGCATGACATCCCGGTGAGGACACATGGGGATACAGTCTGAGCTGATGTATGGTAAGCACTTGCTGAAAGGCTTAGGTGTTGTGTTGATGCTTACCTTGTCTGATTGCAGAGTGTCGCAGAAGCCCAAGTCAAGGTGTTGCTGGCAGTCTTACAGCCAATCGGTGTACAATTTTGCAATGACACTCATGACGTGTCATTGTTTCAGAGAGTCGTGGTAAGCACTCATGTTAGGCATGCTTGCAGAATGTCTTAGCAAGCCAAGAGGCAGATACTGCTGTGTTCTTGTGCACCACATGCAGTGGTTGCAATCTAAGGCCTGGCACGTCGGGAGGCAGCAACTGCATTATTCCTCTCAACAAGCAGTAGCTGCAGGCAATAGCTGTGCTTTGACTACAGATGCATGCAGTGCAGATGTGCTTGCAGTGTAGCTGAAGACCTGTCGCTTCATCAGCACCTGTGTGCAGTATGACAACTGATTGATGAGTGCTTCTGCCATATGATGCACAAAATTGAGCTGGGAGAAGTGAGCGAGCAATTAGCTGACTACACATTCTGACGCAGCTATACAGCAAACACAGACCTGGTTCACAGGGCATGTGTGCTTCGTCCTGTTTAGTGGTGAAGGTGCAGCATGCAAATCACTTATTGCTTACTAAACCCTAGTCTGTTACTAATGATGACTGTATACTGGCTTACCATGGCAATCAAGGGCTCCAATCCCATGCCATAGCAGGCGGCGGCCTGCTGCACTGTCAAGTGCACATCAGTGTACACCTTCACCAGCGCTCTGCTACCCTTCACAGTGACCCCTATCTGGGTGTGGCGGTGGCGTCCCACAGCCATGCGGCGGCTGTACAGGTGGGGTGGGGCTGTCACTTGCCGCCCTACTGCTATGGCCCCATGGAACTGAGCTGACATAGCTGTCGCCAGCGGCTGCATTTGCAACGTATGTGTGAGGGGCATGCAGTATATGATCAGGGTAGTTGGCAACTCGTATGACTGTGGTTAAGGTAGCTATACTTGCACAACAGGCATGTGCTGATGACGGTCTTCTGGCAGTGAAGTATGTGAAGCACCTGCGACAAGAGGTGGGCACGGATGGGTCGCAGAGAGCAAATGCCAATCCGGTAAGCAAACGGAGTGACAGTCATGGGCTGGGCGCAATGCAAGGCTGAAAGCAGGCTTGCAGTATAGGTGTTCATTTATTCATTCTTTGATTCATTTCACATGTGGGGGGGGGGGGGGGGGGGGGGGGGGGGGGGGGGGGGGGGGGGGGGGGGGGGGGGGGGGGGGGA
>JAABUP010001926.1_pt1 | contig 42121 bp, 58 predicted proteins | sample 5559201 | NCBI WGS metagenome assembly JAABUP01 (sample SAMN10711887, study PRJNA513373) | rock metagenome | isolation source: Antarctica rocks | place: Antarctica
CATCAGTGGGCGCAGAATGGCGTGTTGCAGCACTCACAGAAGCTGAAAGAGCTAGGTAAATGCTCAACTGGACTGGTGTTCTGGGAAATGACTGATGTATGGTCTGCATCACCAAGCATCACTCATCGCCCGGCTTTCCACCACACTAAAGCTTTAGCTTTTGCTGCACAAGCACTCACTGCATGCGCGTCTCGGCAGTATATTCTCATGAATGCTACAGCCATAGCATGCCTTGCTCTGCATGCACACAAGATTCACTGACATGATGCACACGCAAAGTAGCAAAGGACAGAGCAAGCTTTGCCTCCAGCAGTCAAGATAGTACTTCACCCAAAAAAGTATTCTAAACCCATTATGCTGCGTGTTGACCCAGCACATGCGTGACATTGAGTAGACTTGGCGACGCTGACTCTGCTGTGTGCTTCTCGACAGGTGTGGCAAGGGCCATAAAAGCACTCAGCCCCATTGTGCATGTTCGGGGGCCTGTTGCCATGACAAGGCAGCGTAGCTCACCGCAGGGGCTGGAGAATATGGACATCAGCAGCCTTTCATCAATAGGAACACAGTCTCCAATGACTGGCAGTATTGAGGCAGCTCCTTCATGCAGCCGCAGTGATTGGCAAATCCTTACTGCACATGACAATGGCCAGATGCAAGTTTGGGAAGTGTCAACTGGCGTGCTGTTTCCCGTGCTCAGAATTGGCACTGCCGGTCCCGCTGCTAGGTGTGCTACTGTGCACGATGCACGTGTGTACAACCTGAGCCAGTACTGTTCAGGCTGTGCTTGCATGCAGCTGCCTGCGTTACTGCTGCAACTCTCTGGAAGGTTGCCTGCCATGCATGCATTGCAACATGTGGTGTGGCGTTCTAGATGCATTCACACCACATGATGAGTTTGCATGCCAGACATCTGGTTTTGAGTCGCCTACAGAGGGCTGATGCATGGTGTGCAGGTGCCTGGTGGTTTGCAAGAGTCTGGGAATTCTGGCCACTGCTCATGCTGATGGCAAGCTGTTCCTGCGTCTGCTGCCACAGCTGCAGGCCGGGGAGGGGCCAACTGTGACTGCTGGAGAACCTGTGCAGACGCTGAGCAAGGATCCCACTGCACTGATTCAGGTATGCTGCAACACGCATGTATGTGCTCCTGGCCACTTCTGGCACCTATATCTATTTGCAACATCAGACATTCAGCATCCTATCAGTAAGTTCTCATGCTTCTGGCAGACTGGCGTTTGCACCAGGCTTTGAGCAGGGTCAGCATTGTAGCACGCCGCACTTGGTTCAAGCACATGCTTCATGGCAAAAATCATCCAGATGAGTGACACGCCTGGCTTCAGCATGCATGATGTCTGAACACTTAGAATTGATGTTTTTGACCAGGTTACTGACAACCTGGCACATCTGTACGACCTAGTTGGTTGGCTCAAGATGTGAATCCTCCTGCTCTGGCTTTCCATGGGCTTACTGTGTCTCTGGTGCAGGCGCATCGTAGCGCCATGGTCTCAGCAGTTGGTGCCAATGCTGGTCTCATCACATGCGGCATCTTTGGCAGCATCATGTGGTGGCCAGAGGCAGAGCTCAGATCCTGTGTTGAAGCAGCCGGCATGAGGTTGTCAAGTGAAGAGCGTGTCGGGTCATTCACAGCAGGCAAGGAAAGCCCACGATCGGCCATGTCAAAAGTCTTGCGGCGCTACTTCACGCCGTCTTCGGCAGCGCTGGCGCAAGCAACCCTGGAGCGCATGCACAGCAGTGGGGATCTGCAGGGGTCTGTGGGCGTTGCAGATGTGATGTCTACTCAGCATCAGGACTCAGAGCATGCTGACAGCAGGCTGCAGCTCACCACTGGTGATCAGGCTCAGACAATTCTGTCAGATCAGGAGACATCTTCATGTAGGCTTGCTCCCCCCCCCAGCAAAGCACTAGGCTCACATGCTGTCTTGTCAAACCTTTGGACAGATCCTGCATGTTTTGCAAACTCTTGTATTAATTATCCTGGGACGCACAAGATTGCTCCACTTTGTATGATGTCTTGGTGTCATGCAAGCGTTGGTCCGTTTTGTGTGGCTCAATGTTGATGCTTGACTGCAGGTGGGGGCAACACACTGAAGACTCTGTCTTCCTCTGGGCCGGCTGCTCAACAGTTTATAGCACAAGTGAACCGCATCTTGGTAGAAGGGATTGCTCGACAAGAGAGCGATCAGGAGATGACTGGCAAAATTGCCCATGCTGCCTCAGCGTCAAACCTGCCTTCACAAACAGGTACAAAGCCAGTCCTGTCCAAAGAACCTTTGCTTTTTGTGTGATCGTTTGCCTGCTTCTCAACCAATGATGTCACTGAGTGAACTGCATACAAGTAGCAGGCGTCCTTGCATACATGCATTTCTTGCTGCACAGAACCGTAGTCATCGCTCATGTGATCTTGACAGCACAGCATTTACAATGCCAATTGTGGCAAGCAGGGGTGTTCAGATCTGATTCTCCTGTTGCACTGAGAAAGTCTGTTCAGCTCTGAATGTCCGTGTGTCTGGAAGCAGTGCTAAGACTGCGCAGCTTTGCTCTGATGATGCTCAAGCTCTGAATGTTTAGCTCTGGCTGCACCAGTTCTGTCGTACAATCACTGAGAGGTCTGCTCACTGATCGCTGGATCTGATCGTAATTGTAGGTTCTGTCCGGTCTTCCGAGGAGTCTGCCAGAAGCTCCTCAGGCTTTGCAGGTCCAGCCTTGGGGCCGCTGGAGGTTGCCCCCATCTTGTCAGCACCACAGTTCCAGTACAGTGGCTTCCAGCAAGGGGAGCCCAATGGCTGGCAAGCGCCTCCACCGTATGTACCCAGCCCTCGCGTCTTAGCAGAGAGCCAACGATCAACGCCTGATTCAAACACACAGCTGCAGCTGTCGCAACAGCAGCCTTTGTTCACTGCTGCACGTCTGAGCGAGCATGATGCTCAGCTGAGCGCCGAGCAGCTGAGCGCTGCGCGTCAGGCGAGTGTTTTGCGCACAAGTGAGTCTCTGCAGCAGCAGCCAGAGCCACAGAGCAACCTAGGCATGCTGCGCAAGTCCTTGTCAATGGGGCGAGAGCCACACACTCAGAAGGAAGCATTGAGAGCGCTAAAAAAGATTCAGAGGTCTTCATCTGGCAGTATGGCCAAGTTGCCTAATAGCTTGCCTGGCAGCCTTTCGGACACAGAGGCAGGTGCCTTCTCAAGGCCTGCTGGGGCATTGGCAGAAGCAGACACACTAGGCAGAGGCAGTGGTTCCTCCACTTTGTCTGGCAGCATCTTTGGGGGCTCGTGCCAGTGGGTCATTGAGTACAGCGATTTGGTGAGTGCTGTTGAGACTCATGCATCATTATCCCAGCTGCATTTGACCAGAGTCCATCTGATCATACAAAAACTGCTTTTGCCTTGTTTCAGTGAATTGGGTGCGCACCACATGCACTGCTGCTTTGATGCGCTCACTTTGTGCAACTGCAGTCCCGTGCTTTCACGTCAGTCATCATGGTCTATGTTGCTCTCCACAATGCCAGAAACAGCCTCGCAGCAATGCTCTGTCAGCCTATGCATGTTTGGAATCAGATGTCACCATGACATGCAAAGCATTGCTGTCCCTTGAGTCCTGCGTCACATCTACTGCAGTGCCCCTTGCTGGCCCTATAGCACTGACTGCAAGCTATGGGTTGCAGACTTTCAGGAAAGTGATTGGGGAGGGGTCCATAGGGCGGGTGCATCTGGGGCGGTGGCAAGAAACAGATGTCGCTATCAAGGTGTTGGGGCACATCCCCACTCCGGCCACAGTGCCGGTAGCTGCACCAATGCAGTCCACAGGCCAGATGTCTGCTGTGAATGAAGGAGAGTCAGAGGAAGACGAGGGGCCTGATGGGGAAGTCCTGGACACTAGCATGGACAGCACTATCAAGACTCTGGAGCGTGAGGTGAGCACATTTGCATTCTTACAGGATCGACCAGGGTTTGGCCCAAGCTGGCAGATGTTGTTGTAGGCCTTCACCAGCATTACCTTCTTTGCGTTCATGAGCATGTGCCCACTCTTGTTAGAACACAATCAAAGGCATGCAAAGACAGGCATCGATCTCCATACAACCAGCACTCACAGGCCGATGCAATCTTGAATGATGTGGCTCACAACATTGTGGCATGCAGGTCAGCATCATGTCAGCTATCAGGCATCCAAACGTGGTGCTGTTCATGGGTGTCTGCTTGGATCCTCCTTGCATGGTCACTGAGGTGAGACCTTCCTGCTGCTCTGCATCACCAGCAGATCATGCACACATGGTGCTGACACTTGCGGCTTTTCTCACGTCACTTTATCACTGATCCTGTGGAGTCTTTCAAAAGCTAAGCCGATTTGTCTATGCTGCAGCTGTTCTCACCCTTACCACCACAGTGTTGTGGCTGTCATATGGTGATGACATGTTGCAAGCAAGCTATGTGTGCCATGCACCCGTCACTGATTTTTGTGACAATGTGTCACCTGCGTTGTCACGTGTTTCTCAAGGCTGCCTGTGTGGTTGTCACATGACATATCAAGCTAGGCATGGTTGTCAGGAGACACATCAAGCTGTGTGTGGCTGCTTTTAGACACATCAAACTGTGTGTGGCTGTCACTAGACACATCAAGCTGTGTGTGGCTGTCATGAGACATATCAAGTTATGTGTGACTGCAGTTCTGTGCACGCGGCTCCATGTTTGATGTGTTGGCCAAAGCATGCACCTCACCATTGCTGGCACAGCAACTGGACTGGCCAAAGAGGGTCAGCATGGCTTTGGATGCAGCCAAGGTCAGCATCAATCTACACACGTTTTTGCATTCACACATAGGGCTGGTCTGCAGGCATCATGAGACAGCCTTTGGTGGATGTTCTCTGTGCAATGAAACAGTGCACAAGAGCAAAAGACTGTGCTGTTTTGTGTGAGCTGCATCGACAACATGGAATCCTTTTGCAACACATGCGTGAAGTCTGAATGCTCTTTGATAGAATCTGCACTTCTCATATTCACTTCACACCAGAAGCACCTGCCTCTGTCCCACCTGAGCAGAGCCTGCAGTCAAAGCAAGCTTCATAGCCACGGCTCAACAGACACGGCTCAATAGCTTGACAACAAGCATCTTCACCTCCTGAATGCAGGGCATGCTGCAGCTGCATTCGCACAAGCCACCTATCCTGCACAGGGACCTCAAGTCCCCCAACCTGTTGGTGGACAAGCACTGGCGGGTCAGGATAGCTGACTTCAACCTCAGTAGGGTCATGGAGGCTCAGGCCGTCGTCTCCTCCATCTCAGCCAACAATCCTAGATGGTTGGCGCCCGAGGTGGTCACAGACCAGGCCTACAGCACAGCTGCTGATGTCTACTCCTTTGGCTTGATCCTGTGGGAGCTGCTGACCTGGCAGCTGCCTTGGGCAGACCTGGGTCCTTTCCAGGTGAGTTCTTGACATACCCAAGCCTGCATTGAGCCTGCAGGCACTGTTGCATTTCGGGCAGGGAGCACTGAATTGTACAAATCTCCCTGCAGATTTGTAGAATTTTTGAACTCTATCTAGCTTTGCTGGCACTTGTACAGTTGCATGAGCTGCTGCTGCTGTTATTCTTGCTTGGTGTTCCATGTCTTAATGGAAAGCAGGCTCTCCACCGACACAAGTCGCATGCTCTCATGCTTTGGCACTAGTGCATCTACACTTTCTGTGCTTAAGGTCAAAGCAGTGCTGGAGCTGTTCATCCGAGACATCCACATAAAGCAGCCACGCCACATGCATACATTAATATCAACGCATATGATAGCACCGCACGCTGCCTTGTTCAAACCCCCGTTTAAAATTCGAACATCATCCGCATGCTTGGCTCTCAAGCAGGTAGTCAGCAAAGATCACCAGAGGTTCACAACATGCACTCAGTGCTCATGTGTGAAGGTATGCTGTGCTTGATGGTCACCTGTGCATGTGCAGATCATGGTGGCCATTGCTGAGAAGCAGCGGAGGCCACCCATCCCACCAGAGTCTGACTTGCCTGGTGGCACCTTCCCCGGCCTGCCTGCCTACCTGGACCTCATGCAAGCTTGCTGGCATGCCGAGCCACAGGAACGGCCTGCCTTTGAGTCCTGCATCATCGCTCTCAGAGGACTCCTGGAGGAAGCCATGACTGTTAAGTAAGCCAACAGCAGCTCTGCATAAACTGCACTTAATCAACAAACCTGCTGCCTCTGTTATTCAGTGTAAAATGCCATGTACCCTTTGCAGTGCCAGCATGCCCATACATCCTGCATGCCATGTTTCATTATCTGGTACCCTGCATACCTAGGCAGATTACAGACTCTCAAGCATCTGTGTGTTAGACTTCAACATGAGATATCCACATGTAGCCCCCAGTGTAATAATCCAACCAAACATGGCAGCATCAAGACTCTCTGGTGATCTGCAATGGTGACACAGATCATCGCCCTTCACATGGATAAATGCTCTGCACTGCAGATCGCAACAGAAGGCTGCTGGTCAGAAGGATGCATCCCCCAGGCAGCAGGCAGGCCCCTCCCCTTTCAGCACATCTGCACAGGGCAAAGCCCCTTCTGCTCCCAATCCCCTCTCCCAGCCCCCTGCCTCTGACCCTGCTCCTGGCAGCGTTAGTGCCCCAGGCAATGTTGCTGGCCCGTCTGGCAGCCCACAGCAGACAGGCAGCACGCAGTCTGGTCCAGTCGACATGCACCAGCTTCAGTCAAATCTGCTGCGGCCTGCAGTGCACCCAACACCAAGGCTATCATCAGCAAGTGTGCAAGGTCAGTACCAGGTTTAGCATTCCTCAATGTTGCAAGGAGCATGCAGTCTGCTGTTCTGCCTATTGATTGTTGCTGCAACACAGTCCCAGCTCCAGCCTTATCTCCTAAATAATACTAAATATGGTCATGCAAAGCAAGTCTTGCCAGCAAAGATTGCATGCACGACTTTGACTGCAGTAGCTGCTGGCCATAAAGGAGGGTTCACGCCAACACATTCATTACCCTTGGCCATGCTCTTCTGCCCTATCATGCTCCCTGAAAGATGCAGTCTACAACACAGTGGCAGGCATCTGCATGTTGTTGTTTAGGTGGCATGTGCAGCTTTTCGCTTTAATGGCTTTGCGCCACAGACTCTGTGTAATTGTGTTTTGCTGTGAGTCATGCTGATGAACAGTGCGTCTGCACAGCAGGCAAAGGAGAGGTCCAGTCAGCACATGGTGGACATCAGGCAGCTGCTTCAGACCCTGCTCAAAACCAGCAACCTGATGACGCAAACAAGCATGCAAATGTAGGCTCGAATGAGCACACATTCCGTCCTCACCCGGCTCATGTGCGCTCCAGAGATGCTCTGATGGCGCTGCAAAACCAGGCTCCTAATTGAAAGTGGCAATCCCTTTGCGCTTCCCAGGTTGTCAGTACACCAACAGAGAGCTGCTGCCCAGCAGTCCTTGCTAGACCCACCCAGCTCTGGCACCAGCCCCCAAGAGCAGCAGCTTGATGAGAGGCTTCGCACAGATCATCAGCAGCCAGCCCTGGTAGCAGCGCCGGACAGGCGCCCTCTGCAGAGACCAGGGCACGATGTCTTCTCAGGCGACCTCACAGGTGAGGATAGCACAGACGGACAGAGTCAGTCCCAAAAGCCATCTCATCAGTCATCACACTGGTGGCAGCAAGATCGCCTGAACAGCCTGCCGGAATCAGAGCAGGCTGATGAGTCAAGCAGCGGTCAGGCAAGAGCTGCACAGCAAGCACAGCCCAGGCGGTCAATGCACCAGCGGCCTCGCAACTCCATTGGTGCATTGCATGGGGAAGGCGGTGGCAGCAGTCATATGAGCCCATTTGCTGGCTTTGCTGCTCTGACCAAGACCAGGACGTCCATTGATGACCAGGGAGAGTATCGTGCAGGTCAGGCTGGGCACAAGTCGTATAGGCAGTCACTTGAGCAAATGGTGGGCAGGGACAGAATCATGAGAACTGTCCCAAAGCACATACGCAGGTCTCTTGAGGCTGCCCCTGGGGTCCGCAAGTCTCTAGAAAGCCAGGCACCCCCGCCAGCCAGCAGCAGCGGCATGCGAAACAGCAAGGATGGCATCAATGCACAGACTGCTGAACAGGCATCTGCTGCATGGGATGAGGAGAGACGACGTAGCTCTTTGGATACAAGCATGCAACATAACCAGCAGGGCTTGCACAGCAAACCCGGGGTGAGCAGCACCATACAGGAGGTGCCCAGCAACGCATCCAGTACAGATGGTGATGCAGCTGATGCTGGGCTATCTTCAGAAACGCAATGTGGCGTTGCTCATGCCACTGCTGCTGCACAACACACGGACACAGGCTCTTCAGGCTTGAGCAAATTCAGCCCATTTGCCTCGGCAGGTCTTGCCAATGCACCCTCTTTTGACTAGAAGATTTGTGACTACTTTAGCAGCTTCTGGCTGGGTGTCTTTGCTGTGCTATTGACTTGCCTACTGTTCGGTAAGCTTGTACTCGTGTTGTTTGTCATCAACTCTGATGGATTGCCAAAAAATGTCATTTACGGAGCTTTTACAGATGCTGTAATGTTGTGGGTGGTGACCCCTAGTGGTCAGACATTAGTCTCAAATTAATTTTTGCAACAATTCTGACCATAGCTAACGTGCAAAACGTTCAGAGCTATGGGCTGACTTACACTTATGTTTTGCTTCTGTGCACATGGCTTTATCCTGTGGTTGACCTCTGTTTGAGATGTTGATTTTGGTCTGTTTTGATGATACTCATACTCAGAGGGTTTGATATATGTGTAGCGAACTCCAAAGTTCATCAGCATGAAAAGGCTAGGATAGATTGTGTGATTCGCAGGAGATGTTTGGCTGACATTGATCTGTAACATAGGTATGTCATATGTGTGCATTGTCTGCTCCGTCCTCCGGAGCTGCAAACGCCGATCGAGATCTGCGGGACATATGTTGCCGTGTTGGGTGAGCTGCAAGTCCTGCTGAAATTTGTGTTACGCAGCGATGTGTTGTAATGCGCCGCACGTGTGGTTGACTAAGCGCAGTGAAATCGAAATCTGAGTTTGGTGCGGGGTGTTCTCAGCCGCCTACGTTGCCAAACCTTTCACACAGCATAGCTGTGGTTGCGCAAACAACTCTCTTCCAAACCATTCAGGTCCGTCGCTTTCCGGGCAGGCGTGCAGGGCCTTTGCTAGCATCAGTTTCCGCCAGAACTGAACACTACTCGTCGCAGGTTGCCCAGTATGGCGGGTGAAAATGCTTACAACGAGAAGGACTATGACGCGAAGATGCAGGAGCTGTGAGGCCCTTCCACGCTCTTGATAGGCCCTGCAACCTTGCACTGCAAGCTGTACTCCACTTTGTGTTACTTTAACAGTCTGATCAGCCCGTCCTGCTTGTGATGCAGTTCACAAGACAACAACGAGTTTTACACAGAGTGGGAGGAGTCTTATGACTCCTTCGACCAGATGCAGCTGCACGAGAACTTGCTGCGTGGGATATATGCCTATGGTGAGCCCTTTGCAGCAAGACCCCTACTATGCCAGCTGTGTGTGCTTGATACTGCACTTCTCTCGCTTTGCAGGGTTTGAGAAGCCATCAGCCATTCAGCAAAAGGGCATTGTTCCTTTCGGCAAGGGGCTTGATGTGATTCAGCAGGCCCAGTCTGGCACAGGAAAGACAGCCACATTTTGTGCTGGCATCCTGCAAAACCTGGACTACCAACAGGTCGAGTGTCAAGCCCTTGTGCTGGCACCAACCAGAGAGTTGGCTCAGCAGATTGAGAAGGTTATGAGGGCGTTGGGAGACTACCAGCAGGTCAAGTGTCACGCTTGCGTTGGTGGAACCAGCGTTCGTGAGGACACTCGCATCCTGCAGTCAGGTGTTCACGTGGTCGTCGGTACACCGGGCCGCGTTTACGACATGCTGCGGAGGCGTGCCTTGCGCGCTGATGGCATCAAGATGTTTGTTCTGGATGAGGCCGATGAGATGTTGTCTCGTGGTTTCAAGGACCAGATCTATGACATCTTCCAGCTGTTGCCACCCAAGTTGCAGGTGTGTTCTGCTGGACTTTGCAGCAATAAAGTCGAGAATCAGAGCTATACCTTTGTGTAACAGCTTAGTAGGCTGTCGCTTGACTTGAATTTGCAAATTTTTGCAGACCTTACTATGCCACTGCAATGGCATGTTATAAATTGTAGTAGCCATACTGAAGGCAGCCATTCAATCATCCTTGCACTCCATTGGCTTGCGGTGCGCAGGTTGGAGTATTCTCAGCCACCCTGCCCCCTGAGGCTTTGGAGATCACCCGCAAATTCATGAACAAGCCAGTGAGTCTCCTCCTGGTCGCCTGCATGGTCACATTGCTGCAGTATTAAATGATTGCAATTTTGCCATGTTGCGCAGCTGAGCGTCAACGCTGTGCTTTCACAGTTCTGGTCTTGGTGAATTTGATGTAGACCAAACATCAGCAAATGAGTCAGTTTGAAGCGGGGTTGTAGTATAATATTGGCCAGCGGCACAGTGGCTGTGTTGCAGGATGAAAGGGTCCTATGTTTGGTCAGCTCTGACATTGCAGCCCAATTTGATGCTCAATCCACAGTTTGATGTTGTAGACATGACAGCTGCGCCAATTACCCTAAGCTCTTTGTTGCTATGTATAGGTGCGCATTCTTGTGAAGCGTGATGAGCTGACCCTAGAGGGTATCAAGCAGTTCTATGTGAATGTGGAGAAGGAGGAGTGGAAGTTGGACACTCTGTGTGACCTGTATGAAACACTGGCCATCACACAGTCAGTCATCTTTGCCAACACCAGGCGCAAGGTGAGCCCCAGCTGCTTGCTGCTACCTTGGTGTCACTGCCAAGTCTCAGCAAAGCTGACATCCCAGCCTCTGTAGATTTGATTGCAGCTGCACAACTGCTGTTTATCTTTTGCATGTGATGCTTCGGCAGGTCACATGGTTCTGTATCACTCTCTGAATGTGTCCACTGATGCACTGTTCATTGGCAGAAGTTGTCAGCAAAGTGTCTGACTTGTCTCTGGCGCCTTTTCGCATTGCAGATGTGGTCCGCACTTTGTTAATGCACACCTTTTTTTTCAGGTGGACTGGTTGACAGACAAGATGAGGGAGCGCGACCACACTGTCTCAGCCACTCACGGAGACATGGACCAGAACACACGTGATGTTATCATGCGTGAGTTCAGATCTGGCTCCTCCCGGGTGCTGATCACCACTGACCTGCTGGCCCGTGGTATTGATGTGCAGCAGGTGTCCCTGGTCATCAACTATGACCTGCCATCACAGCCAGAGAACTACCTGCACAGGTGTGCAAACTTGTATGCAGTACTTTGCTGCCTAGTGGCTCTTTGTGAGTTATGATGAGATGAGTTTGTGTATGGTCTGCGTTACCCTTGTGCTGCTGTCGAGATAGCGAGTATATGTTGCTGCTGTGGTGAGTATCTGTGTGGGCATTGTTGCCTGCTCTGCTATTGAAGGTAAGTCGCCGGTCTGGGTGGGTGGAATGCTGCAGCTCTGTGCTCTGATCATATTGTTGTGCTGCAGGATTGGACGGTCAGGCCGTTTCGGGCGCAAGGGAGTTGCTATCAACTTCGTCATCAAGGATGATGAGAGGTTGCTGCAGGACATCCAGCGATTCTACAACACTGTCATTGAGGAGCTTCCAAACAACGTTGCTGACCTCATCTAGGCTGACAATATCTGAACTGCTTCAGCCTGCTCTCCTTTGCTTTCAGCAACCTGATCATGCCCTATTGCTGCAGCAGCATAAACATGGTGTGCCAATTTTGCTGCTGTCGCTGTCATAGCTTCCTCGAGCATGTCTCCCTTGCCAGACCTTATTGCCTAAAGCTGTCTGCTCACTCGAAGTTGTGGCTGCAGCTTTGCTTTTCTAGTGCAAGCCCTAGTACACTTGCCAGCTTAGGAATGAATAGTATGCACAACAGTAAGCTCTGTGCCTTTGATGGGACACTTTTATTAGACTATAAGTTTCTCAGCATCTTTCCTTTCAGCATTCTTCTCAGCTGCATGTTTGGCAGGGGAAAGTCACCGAAGAGCAAACAAGGCTCATGCACCTTATAATGGCGCCAACTTCAGCATTTCACATTCGCACTGCTGATCTTGCATGACAACACATGCTGATGACCAAAGCGACTTGGCGTGATTGCGCGTGCGGGCGAACGCGGATCACGTGCAACGAACACAAGACAACCCATCCGAATGGTTCCGGAGCAGAGTCAAAGTCCAGTGGACATGTCGACAATCTTGCGATCGTTCAAAGCTGTGTCGGCATAAATGCTTCCTACAGGAGCATCTGTCAATAAGCTACCTCATGATCAGGCATTCTGCACGTTGCATCGGCTGAGACCGTTGTTCAACCATTCAGCACCGCTCACGTCGCCAAGGCCGCACCTCGGATTACAAAGCTTGCAAGCAAAGTGCTCACAGGCTCGCACATCCCCCTGGACGAAGTTCAAAAGCGGCTGTGTTCACCGTGTTGCAGCCATGTCAGCAGCACATGCGCACGTCGAACCGCTTACCCAAACGAGTGTCGAGGTAGCGATTATAACCACAGTAGGCTGCCAGTTCTGCAAGCGAGCCAAAGACACCCTGAAGCAGGCAGGACTGGACTACCGAGAGATCGAAGCCAGCAACCAGCCAGAGCTACTCAACAAGATTAAGGAAACAACTGGCCGAAGGACTGTACCTCAGGTATCTCACTGTCCACAAAACTGATCAGCTGGCCCCAGTCAGTGCAGTGTTTAGTCTTTGCAGCTGACACCTCAAGTCCTCATATAGGTCTTTGTGGGAGGCAGTTGCATTGGTGGCTCAGATGATCTGTCCCGGATGGTCACCAACAATCAGCTGTCCAAGCTGTTGCATAAAGCCCAGGGCAAGCCAGCTCTTCCAAAAGACCTGCAAGATGCTATAGACACAGCTTCAAAACCCAATCAGGGCAGCACTGATGCAGCCTTCATTCCAGCAGGCATCAGCAGACATGAATACACACGCTCACAAGAGCTGGCTGCAAGAATGGAGTTATCCCACCATGACATTCGATGGTAAACCCTTCATGGTCTGTCTATTGACATTCTGTAACTCGCTTGTACGTTGGAAGCTGTTCAAGCAATTCTACCATGAGAGCTCAGCACTGCATGCCAGAAGCACTGCTTGTTGTTTGGCTGTGTCTGTACTGAACAGGATTGTATTGCAGGGCTAATCCAGATCTGCGAACCTTCACTGCAGCTGAAGCCTTGCGATGGCTGATGCAGCACATTCAGCAGCAAGAGGCAAAGCAGACGCTTGCTTTGCTGCAGCAAACACATCAGATCAGCGTTGTTGACAAAGAGCTGGATCTGAGCGCTAACCTCAGCGAAGCAGACTTGTCAGCTACACATTTGCAACTTGTCAGCGCTGCACCTGTGCCAAAGTTTGGTCAGCCCCTGAACAAGCACTATACTTGGTAACCTCCATGCTACTCACCTGATGTGGCAACACCAAGCATGTCTTCTAGCCCTTGGCAACTACTGCTGTCACTGCAGATGCAGACCAAAGCCGCAAACAGCAATCGCCAGCTGTTGCTTTGCTGGGTGTCTCTTCTCTGTCAATGCATACAGCATTGCTGTGCTCAGAGGAACCCTGCCTTGATTGCTTCTAGGCTGCATGCTTGCAAGCCTGCTGTTTACAGCCTGCTGTGACATGCAGCAGCATCACTGATCAGCATGGCAGTCTGTGTACACCCCAGCATCGGGTATTCATGCATATCATTGGCGTCTGTCCACTACATCAACAGTCTGAGCTTCCTCTCATTGGTCCATCTGTTGCTTTGTGACTGTAAAGCTTGCGTGGCTTGTCTGCACAGGTTTGGATCAGCCAGGAGTCCATCAGAGGTGTCCGAGAGCTTACGTCAGATCATCTTGCGTCTGTACGACAAGCACTTGGCTTCCGATGGCAAGGCGCTGAACTACAAAGCTCTCAAACAGGATCCTGTGTTCAAGACGTATGTCAATGCCACAGCAGAGCTTCAAAACGCCGATGTGGCTTCACTCAATCGTGAGGAGCGTATGGCCTTCTTTATCAACATTTACAATGCTGTTGTGGTACACGCGCTAGCTGTGTTTGGGCCAGCGTCAAATCTCAAACAGAGGTCAGGGTCACATGTCACACTCCCCCCAACGTTGCTCATTTGCATCTGTGCCGTGTTTATGTATTGAGCTTTTGTTTGTATACTGCATATGCCAGAGGCCTGCTGCAGTGGCATTCCATGCAATGTTCTGGCATAAGTATGCACAACACGCAGAAAAGGTGCAAGCAAGCTTGTAAAGAATGTCAGTGTGCATCCACACAGATGTCCTCTCTCCAGGTTGAGCTTCTTCAATGCCATCAAGTACAATATTGGCGGTCACGACTACTCAGCCAATGACATGGAGCATGGGGTGCTGAGAGGTAATCGACCCACCCCAGCCTCACCCTGGGTCCTGCTAGGGGTACCGCACTGGAGCTCTGGCTACTTCAAGCCCTCAGACCCCAGAGCAGCGCATGTAAGAAATCGTACCTCCCTGTTTGGGTCTGCAGGTTCAGTCAAGGGCTTGTTGTAGGGTCTGACTCCTTACAGCTAGCCAAGCTGTTGTCATCTCCAGCACCATCCATCACTTGCGCTTTATGCCGTGTATATATCTGAAGCAGCAGCCATTGACAGCTTTTTTGTTGGAAAACCTTTTGCAGCAAGTCAGGATTCAGTTAGGATGCACAACTTGGTACAGTGCCACCTGAGAATCATCTGGGGCACTGATTGCCATGTCAAGTCTGAATGTGCAGAGGAGGTATGACTGAAGGCAGGGCTTGGTGTTTGGTGCAGGTAGTGAGTCCAGTGGACCCTCGCATCCACTTTGCGCTGGTATGTGGAGCTAAGAGCTGTCCCCCCATCAAGGTGTACACACCCACCAGCCTGCAGGAGGGCCTGGACACGGCCACCATGGCCTTCTGTGAAGGTCAGCGATACCAGCTGGAATCCCCACCCATTGGCTTTGCAGAGCAAGAAGCAATTGCTGCAGTGATTGCACACTCTTGCTTGTTGCGCTAGCAGTGGAGTTTTGCCTTTCTGCTGGTGCATGAGGGCCAGAGGCATACCATGACAATCCCATGTGATGTCTTTGAGTTGGTGAATGTACCTTTTTGGTATTTGATAACCTTATCTGGCCACGCACATTTGGAGAGGTGCAGCCAGTTGTAGGACATCTTGGTTCCATAGTGGCCATTCTTTCCAATCCTGTCAGGTGACATGCACTGCTTTTCAGCACAGTCCCCTTCTCAGCTGCTGCTCACCAAAGACACATACTATGACTCAGCAAGTTGTGTCTCTGACAATGCTGCTGCAACAGCTTTGCAATCTGCAGAGCTGTCTGCTGCTCATGTCTCTGCTGTCTGATGCAGGTGAGGTCATCATTCACAAGGATGAGTGCGTTGCTGAGGTTTCCAAGATCTTCAAGTGGTACAAGCAGGACTTTGGTCCTCAAGAGCGCCTGTTTCCATGGCTGGTGCAATACTTGTCCGGCTCAAGCAAAGCTGACCTGCAAGAGCTTTTGGACACAGTAGGAGCAAAGCACATCCACGTCAAGTATCGGCACTATGACTGGGCTCTCAACTCGCAGGAGTAAACATCTTTGTTGGGTCAACAAAGCTGCTGCATTCATCTTGTACTATGTACACAAAACTGACTTAGTTCTGAGGTTTGTACAAACAGTCAACAAACAGCATGTGCCCTTTGCTCTGTGTACAGTCTTGCCAGGACATGTGCATCAATACATGTAAAACACGCACTGTTAAACGTCACGAGTAGTGTAGTTGAACTTCTGGACCTGTAAAATCTTATGCGTTATCTTTGCTGCGACCTGTGGCGAAAGTCAGAAATTGGCGTAAGTATGTGCACACCTCAGGAATCTCCAGACCATATGCACGCAATGTAAAACTAGCGGTTGCAGACCGGCAACATTGTTTATCAGACACGATTGTCTGATGCTGAAAGGAGGTTGGGAGTGATCAGCAATTGTGACTGCTCAACAGCATGCAATGCATAGTCAATGTTCCTTGAATGACGTTCAGTTACACATGCTTCTCCAACACTTGAGCCCCTCTTTCCAGAGGTATACACAGTGCTGACACACTCACACTCCAAACGCTAACTCTCATCACAAATGACACTCAACCTAACAAAGGCTCATATGGATGGAGCTGCAGCACCGCCAACAAAGTTGCCCTGGATGTTGTTACCAACATCGCTATTGCCAGCATTGCTGTTGCCATAGTCGTTGTTCCCAGCATTGTTGTTCCCAGCATTCCATGTGCCTGCATGCGCAGACAGATTGCGTATACAAGCATTTGGACAATGTGCTAACATGCTCAGACAGATTGCGTAAACAAGAATTTGGACAATGTGCTAACATGCTAGACATAAGTCAGCAGCACACGTGCAATCAGCCAACAAATCCAAATACATTGAAGCACCAGCTGCAGCTAAGAGACGCACCATTGTTGGCATTGCCAGAATTGCCAGTACCGCTGTTGTGGTTGCCAGCATTCAGCTCGCCACTGTTGTATGTGCCTGCAGGAGTGAATTGATTGCTGCCAGTCTGTCCAAGCATCAAGAAGGTACACTGTTTGTTATTTGTGAGCAAACACAATCTCACCTTGGTTGTAATTGCCAGCGTTCACATTGCCTTGATTGAAGTTGCCAGTATTGTTGATACCCTGGTTATACGTTCCCAAGTTTCCAGTACCATTGTTGTACAAGCCTGCAAATGTAGAATGGTGTAAACCAAAGTTTCAAGAGCTACATGCCATGCATTAGATTCGGAATTGTCTGCATTGAAATACTCCATGCATCTTGGCAAAATAGCTGCAGCAAGTCAGGTCATATCACTCACCGTTGTTGTAATCACCAGAGTTGTTCACTCCCTGGTTGTAGTTGCCCTGCATGCCATCACGCCTTTGCCGCCGACGTCAAATGAAACAGAAGCAAGGACAGGGTCTTGTGAACTTTGCTTCAAGAACGTACAGCAGACTGCCAAGGTGCAGAGATTGCTTACCAAGTTGCCAGTGCCGTTGTTGTAGCTGCCGTTGTTGTAGCTGCCCATGTTGTTGTCACCTGCAGGCAATTTACCAGTCTTTCCCTTGCAGTATCTGCCCCAGCAGTATGTGGTATGTCCAGACTTTCATTCTCTCAGGCACAGCAAGAACAGTATGTCTCACCAAAGTTGTGGTCGCCCACATTGTTATTCCCCACATTGTAGCAACCCTTGTTCCCATAGCCGTCATTGTAGCAGAAGGCAGACCCATTGATCTGGTAGACAGAGGCTGTGCCAGAGGGAGTGTATGCCACAGCCTATGGAAAGCACACAGGCACAGTGGTCAGCTGTTTATTGCCGCATCCAGTTGGACTAAGCTCTTGCATGTGTAACAATCAGCCAGACAGCGTAACACCAGCTTGAATGTCATGTGGCAGTGTGAATATGTTTTGGTCTGGCCAAAACAGTGTGCAACTGAAGCTGGTGTGATTATGAGGGAGCTTAAGGTGTTTGACTGGTTGTGGCATGGGTTGAATCCAACAAGTGCATTTGGATGGTCAATGCAGCACAGCTTTGAAGCAAAACAGAGCAGCGTCTCACCTCCACAGAGGGGGCTGGAGCCGCAGCTTCTGCCCGAATTGCGTCAATCTGTGACCCTGACTCAGCTGCACAGACAGACATCAACCTTCAGTCACAATGAGGGTCACCACCCTTCACCCTCAGCAGAATTGCCTTTGTGCTAACAGCAACTGTGTTGAATGATCATGACCAAGCTTGAAGGCAAGACTGCTTTACCTGACACGTCAACCGTTGTATACACAGCGCTTTCAGAGCTCTCTTGGTCCACATCTGACTCGCAAGTCTGGCATTGGATGCTGTCAAACCCCAGGCAGTTCTCACCATTGCAAATCTTGAAGTCTGAGACGGCATATGTCTCTTGTAGATACGCTGAGCTGACTTGAAAGGAGCCAGCCTTGGAATAGTCGTTGTCCCTGAACAGCATGATTGACTCAAAAGCAATGCCAAGGAGCTCATAGGGGATCACAGCTCTTCAGCAGGTGTTTCACAGCTGTTACCAGACCTGTGTGTAGGCTGTGATTCGCCAGTTACACAGATGTGCTTCACATGTGCATTAGCTTCATGATTGTCATATGCAGCTCCAAAGGCTGACCCACGGTTCGTTCACGAGGCGCTTAGTCTTACACAGTTGCTCAGACAACCAGAGTATGTTGTTGTATTACCTGCAGAACTGGTCTGCAGCAGGCTTGCCACCACCACACAGGAGCTGTGTGCGCACCTCCCCATTTGCTGTGCCATTCACCTGCCAGCTGAAGCAGCTGTCCACTCTACCCAGGAATGTAGCACTGCCTTTGGTGATTTGTATCCTGTTGCAGCACAGGGATGCTACAGATCAGGATATAGCATATGTGTACATGGGCAATGTTGTACAGATGATGCTTACTCAGGAAACGTGAAACTGTCTGTGTCGGACGGGGCTGTCGACAAAACACAGGTCCCGTCTACAACAGGGACCGTGGGTGCGGCACCTGCGACAGTATGTTGCTGAATCACAGCGGACTAATGCGGGTCATGTCTGGCAGTCAAGTACAAATGTTTAGTAGTAGGCTCTTTACTGGTTAGTAATCTTCTGCTGTGTACTTTTCCAGCGCTAAGACAGAAGAGGACGGCGGAAAAAACGATGGAAGAAGCCATGTGAGGCAACGCCATCCTCTGCCTGCAGCAACGTTGAAGCTTAGCAAGACCGCGTCACTGCACGCAGCTGCAGCATCCGTCTCTCAAGAGCCTTCAGTAGGCGCCGAAATCTAGGTTTGCATCACGGTATTTGACAGGAACAAGCTGAGCAAGACGTTGAAGTGCAATGAAGAACATCCAGACAATCAAATGGCCTGCACCACTTGCGGCAGACTTGGGTGCTGAAAGTCGTGATGCATGGCTCACCGGGCGTGCTGTCAAAAACAAACGTCCGAGTATCGAACAGCTAACGGCTTACAACTTGCAGAGAGCGATTAATGTGTAGTGCTCGTGCGTTTCAAGCTACTTGCCAGACGCCACTGACGGCTTTTTGATTGCAGACGCGATAAGCTTGGCGTCAGCTGCAATGCCCTTTTGAACCAGTCCCCAGCACGCATTTCGTACGGGACGCAAATGACACATTGAGCGTGGCGCAGCTGCTTCTCAGGTACAATTTCACGCTTGCCAGTGGATAGTCAGTCCATTCTGACGCATATGCATACCATGGTCAGCCGCTCCCGAAAACACACGAGTAGGATCAAGTACCCTACTAGATGTGCGATCTTCAAAACTCATGAGCAGAGGCGTCACCACCAGCAGTAATCTGGTCTGTCAATGTACAGCATTTGGATGCAGCATGCTCTTGCGCAAATCGTTCGGCTAGTCGGACATTCTGGTTAAGGATATCATCGCTGCCTGATCCTACAGCAGGCTGGCTTAAAAAATACATCAGTGCTGACCACAACAGCCTTGCACAAGTTTCAATTGCACTGTTCCAGCACAGGTTCAAACTCGTTTCAAGCTATGTTGTTGACGCAATGGATCTAAAGCTTAGCCTCAAGGTACTGCAGGATCAATCTTATAGATTAGCATACCTTGCATGCAATAACTGTTCAAAAATAAATCAGATTGCATATGCTACGAAAGTTTCGCCCACTCACTTGAGCTGCAGCTGGGAAGTTCATTGGTAAGCTGAAGGCATTGCTCATGCCATGGCCATGGGCATGCGATGTCAAGCTGCTCTTTGTGGGGCCACATGAGATCCATGGCGAATGGATTGAACCAGCTACGGCCACATTTTTTTGGTGAGTGTGAAGCAGACGCACGTGTGACTGCAGTATCCCATGTGACATGCCCCAGTCTGATGAAGCATCTGCATTTGCCATGTCACATTGCTGCTGTGCAGCATGCTGCCTCTGCATAGTTTCTGCTATAAAGTGGGGCAGTGTTTTGTCCCTGCTCAGCAAAGGTGTTTGAAGGTGTCACCATGATGCCAAAGCGTATACATCTGCCAGAGCTAGACTGCCCGCCTGTCAGGGCTGCTCCTCAGGCTGCACCCTCAGCTGCAGGTCTGGAAGGTGCTCTGCCAGCCCTGATTGTCTTCCAATGCATGTGGCTGCCACATTTCATCACAGAAGGGCAGGAACATGGCTTGAGACCCATCCGGCTTCTTTCAAGGGCCAGATCTGCAGATGACAAAGAGCCTGTCCACTCACTTGCATTATATACAACAGGTGTACCAAAGGCTGTCACATGTGCATCTGCATTTGCATGCTTGCGAAAAACAGGTTTCGCGCATGCGCTGACTTGCAGCTCATCATCCACTACATATGTGCCCATAGCTGTGAGTGTGCTCAGCTTGATCATGCCATTCACAGACACAGCTTTGCCTACACACCTTCAGGAAGGCTTTGCCGTTGACCAGCGCGTAGGGAACTGGGCCATAGTGACGAGAGTCAGTGGAGTTCAGGGTATTATCGCCTTGAAGCCAAACATGCCCTGCTGGTACCTGTATGCAGAGTTGCGCTTTGCAGGCATGGCAGAGCTGCGGCAGGCAGCATTTTACAATAGTTACGTACAGGCATAGGTAGGCAAAAGCTGCTTGCAACCTTGGTTGCATGCAGCCCCTGGTGCATTGAGCTGATGTTACCTTTACTGTTCTTGCTGGACCATTTGTGCTTGACCAGGGAACTTTGATGGTGTCACCCTCAAGACCGAGTACGCGTTTGCATACAATGTGTCTGGGATTCTGCACACTATACGCCGTGACCACATCTCCTGCAGTTAGCAAAGTCTTCAAAAGCTCAACTTGTAAAATCTTGTGTCAACTCTTTTATGCAGCTCAGGCGGACAACATATACATACCAACTTTGATGATTTTGGCAAATACTGAAAAGTGCTCAAGCAAGATGAAGTCGCCTTTAATGTTGAAGAACGGCAGCGAGAATGGCAGTAGGGGGGTATCTCCCCTGCTGTTAAGTGTTGGAAACATACTCGGTCCCGTGCACTGCAGGGCACAGGATGTGCACTTTAAACGTTGCATGCCGGGCGATCCAAGTAGTCCCAGGTGTGTTTCTGCTGAAGACCGTCACATGCAACCATTTTCGGCTCAAAACTTACCGCTGTCAACCCCATGACGTACGTCCGAAAACAATACACCGCAGAGCCGTACTTAACGAAGGTGAACGCCATCTGTTGGATTTCTTTGGTAAACGCCAACCGACGAAGGTGTGCAAAGTGCGCCGCTGCTTGAGACCCCATACTGACGGAGTTTGCTATTGTCAAGGATGCCCGTGCAGAGACAGACCACCCATGTCTCTGGAATAGCTTTTCCCGCAACAGGTGCTAATCTTCTTCTCAAATGTCATTTGAAGTTTGCATGCATTGCTGACTGATTCTCCACGACCTTCCTGAGTAGCCCACCCGTGCATCGGCGTATGGCCCTCCTGCCAATCCTGAGATCATGCAGCGTACAAGCGCCATGAACGTAAGGCAGCTTAGCACTGTCTCAGACGGCTATAAGCCAAAATTTGTCAAGTCTGGTCAGCTGTGTTGACCACCTACTGACAGCGGAGCTCCTCGGAAACAGAGTACTCAGGTAGACGATAGACGCCATTCAGCCAGTACTTTGGGGTAATTGCTCCCCCTTGCCAGAGTTTCTGTCCGTTGCCTTTGCAAGTATGCTGCATGCAAGTGGTTTGATACACCACCTCACTTTAACAACATGCGCACCCTCAGAATGACACACACACGACCATTTGTATATCTTACATGCAATCATGTGTCTGCTGTAGGGCAAAGCCCCGATCAGCAACCTGCACAAGCGCTCCTGTCAGCTTCAGCTCTAAAGCAAACATAGGCCTAGGCAGCAGGCAGCAGGTGCTCAGCACGTGCTGCTGCACTGCTGCAAAAGCAAACTGGAAGCGCTTTGGTTGTCTGCAAGCAGTGTGCTACTGTCGTGGGACAGGCAGAAGCATACGTCAAAAATTTCAGCTTGCGTCTTGGCAACAATTACATGTGCCACAAGCCCCAGCTGCAGGTTGGCGGCAGTGCATGACAGCCATACGGGGCAGCTCTGCAAGCGCAGATGTCCCTCTACCTGCGGACAAGCTCAGCCCTAGCTTGCCATTGGATGTAGACCAGAAGCCTATGGTGTTGGTGAACTGTGGCAGCTTCAACCCACCAACCATTATGCATCTCCGCATGTTTGATGTGGCAGCGCAGGTTCTCAGAAAGGTAATGTACAATCAGATGGTGTTCTTGGACCCAGAAAAGCATGCTCAGTCCGTACAACAAGATAGCCGTTTGCTCTGCCAAGAAAGATGTTTATCGCCATTTGCTCTGGCAAAGGACATGATCATTGCCATGCTTTGTGTTGTGGAAGATGTAGTTCTTCCTAAATATCCATGCAAACATGTTGTCATGACCACCTGTTTGACTTTTGCAGGCAGGCCATGCCGTCCTAGGTGGGTATGCATCTCCAGTCAACGATGCCTACCACAAGCCTGGTCTACTTCCCTCCCAGCATCGCATTGCCATGTGTCAGCTGGCAGCTGCTGAGTCAGATCTCGTCATGGTGGACACATGGGAAGCAGCGCAAGCAGAAGCTCAGCGCAGCCTCATTGTGCTGCAGCATGTACAACACTCCGTGCGGGAACACTATGATGATGTCAGCAGGTCACAGCAGCAGATGCCCACAGCAGGGAGCACATCTGAGCATCCACCAATTTCAGCAAGCCAGCAAGTTAGCAGGCAGGTATGGTATCACTACTGTTTTCAGGAGCTCAACAGTGTGATGGCAATGGTGCAATTGTCCACCACATCTTACGAAGGCTCCTGTGCTGATGCATGATACTGTCCTCTTGCTGCAAAAGTAACATGATCTCTGAAGTGGAGCCCTCAACAATGTCTCGTGCGCAAAGACCACCTGGCCTTTCAGAGGAAGGCCATTCAAAGGACAAAACCATGCAACTGCATCAAAGCATGCTGACTGTCACAGGTGACATCAGTACTGGTCTGTGGAGCAGATGTTCTGGAGTCATTTGTCACGCCAGGGGTTTGGGTGGAAGAGCAAGTGAAACAGATTCTAAATGATCATGGGGTTGTTTGCATCACCAGGTAGAGGGACAACTGTGGCATGACTGACAAGCAATGTGAGTGCATACTCAATGCATTGTCTCCAAGTGCACTAGGACTGCAAACGCTGAGAAACCAGAGTCAAGCAGCACTTGCAAAAAATGTCAGATAACAAATCGTGTGGTGAGACTGTGCATTGCTGCACCTGGTATGCTTAAACCCTGTAGGCAATGTTGCGCTGTATGTGTGCTGTATCCAGCACCCGCATGATCAGCAGTTACATGTACACTGCACTTATAGAGTTGGCTCCTGCTTTTGCTCATGACAATTATCACACCAGCTAATAGTCATGAGCAAAAGCAGCCCCTTACATATCCACCAGACAATGAGTTGATTTGTGATCATACAGGAACAGTGCCAAGCTTCATCAGCTGTTGCAAGAGCAAGGCAATCTGCTAAATGAGTACAGACACAATATACATGTTGCAGAAGATCCAGCTACAGCAGGCATTAGCTCAACAATCATCAGACAGGAAATTGGACAGGTGAAGCAATACCATTGACGCTGTGCTTGTAGGCACAGCATCCTATGTTGTCACCCAACGGAATAGGCAAATGCTTTAGTAGCAATGCACAGCGCTTTCTGGAAGTCACATCAGCATATCTGGTCATGGCTGCCACGCATGTTGAGGTTTGGCATCTGTTGTGGCTTCTGAAACTTCAATTTGCTGAACCAGTGAGTTGTTATGCAGGGCAACACAGTCAAGTTTCTGACAACAAATGGTGTCATAGGCTATATCCACAAACATGCGCTATACACACAGCAATGACATACGGCCCTGCTCACTACAGGCAAAGCAGCAAGGTGCAAATGTTTTCGATGTTAATCTTACTATGCAGAAGCTGCATGCTTCAACATATACCCCTCTTCAGCTACAGAGACTGCAGAGCTACATATTCAATGTAACCCCAATACTGTTCGCGCTGCATCATTGGGAAACACTCCATTACTGAAGCAGCTGTCAGCCAGACTGCAGCACATGTTCCATTCATGCTCAGGTGTCAGCGGTTGCCACAGCTGTGAGTAAGTCAAACCGACTTGCTGAAGCATTAGCATGTATACGTTCACAATCCTGAGGAACATGCACCAAATTGCATGTATAGCAGTGCAAGCGTGTAGATTAACGTCTGTATATGATTGAGCTGCTGTCTGAAATGCAGCTGGGGGCTGCCCAGTCTAGTGGGGGCTAGTGGGGGCTATACCTAATCAAGCAAAGGTGCCTCAGGAAGGGCAGATGCGGCCTTGTGTGCTGAAAATTGCTTTTATGACTAGATGGCTGCACACAGCCAGCCTGTATGTCACAGTGTGTATAGATGCTGTTGTTACACTGTGACCACTTCCAAGGAAGCTAATATGGTGTTGCGAAATGGCTGCAGAGACTGACAAATGCAATAAAATTGTTGACCTGACTTGTGACACTCTATGTTGGCTTCATTGTTCACCTATCTACATGTCTAAATCCATGCTGGATTTTGTGACTTCAGTCAGCCTTGCTGATGTTCATGCCCTGCAGACAGCAACATCGTTTGATGCAGCAGTCAAGCACTGGCCATGATCCAGACCAAGAACACAGAGGCAAACCTTGCTCACCTTATCCCAGTCTTGTACTGACAGCACCCGCCTCATTTGGTTCAGCTGAACGGCCTCATTTGACAAATGGCAGGCAAACAGCAGATAGTTCCTAGGGTTGATGGCCCAGGCAAAACGCATGAACAGTAAGCTGTATATACACATGACTGCAGAGCATGACACAAAATCAGCAGCATGATTTCGATATTGCCTGCACACAGTCTGCTGCCAGCAAACAAGATTGGGTCTGTCTTGCAGACCTACCTCCTGTCATGTTTGGCGATACTAATTCGGCAGGCTTGCGGGTGTCTGACAACCCCTACAACAACCATTGCATCATGTGTTGGCATCATGTGTTGGCATCGGACCGAAAGTATTTTTTACAATGATGTTCGTTCAGCATCAACCTTGGCGCTTTGTTGTGCTGAGCTCACGACATCAGTCACTTACTGCAATCACAAAGCCCCAGTTTGCAATAGGGCCCCAGAAATGTGTCGTCCGTACACCTGTTGGCGAATTCCAGATTGCCTGGGCCCTGCTAGCTAGGCTACTGGCTTGCTTTGTAGCGCACATGCCTGCCGTGACCGCCAAGCAACCGGGGTCAGGTGCAACGATCTGGCTTGGTATTCACGAGTGGCCTGTGGTTTGATGCACGCGCAGGCAGCCGGTACTTGAAGTCTCTGCGGATGGCCGGTGCAAAAGCGGCGAACGAACCAGTGAGGTTCTGGCGCTTCGGCACTGCAGAAAGTTGAGCGACCTCTGCAGCAGAGCAGGGCGCTGTGGCACATCCGGATCCGCCCTTGCAGTTTCCCTCATCTCCCTCAAGACTGCGCAACATGCTGTGTAGGTACTGTCTGCATTTGCGGCTTGGTCTGCATCCCTACGAGCAGACGTAACAGTAGCGGTGTGCAACATAGGTCAGCTCGAGCTTGTCTGCGACACTTAATGGCGCAAAAGTCTCTGTTCAAGAACAAAAGGAATCCGTCACAAAAAGCAGTTGCCGTTAACAGGCACGGCAAGGTCGCTAAGACTAAAAAGGGTACGTCTTCTTCCACCGTAATTTGTCTGCAGTCTGATGCTGATGCTTGACAGCAGGAGCGCCACTCGCTAATTTGTCACAACTGCAGGCAACTTGACAGCGCCCCCAAAGAAAGCAAGCTTGCTGAAAGCCTACACTGACAACAAGGTACGCATAACAGGCAGGATCTCCAGGCATCACAGGCAGGATCTGCAAAGTGACTTAATTGAGGGCTAGCTCCTCTATCAGGTACCCTTGTGCGTCTGCAGGCTCTAACAACTGCTATCAACAAGCGGAACGAAAAAGCAGCTGTGGGACAAGCTGCACATGCAGGAGGCAGGCTCAAAACTGTAAGTTTACCTTCTGTCAATCACAAGCCAATACTTTTGCAAGGTGTTGCTGTCCCATCTGTTCCACCCAGCCTGCTGCAACCTGTTCTCCTTCCTTGCAGATGCAGCCCCCAGTGAACGGAACAGCAGATCAAAAGCAAAAGTCAAAGGCTGCTGCAACAAACAAGTAGCAAGTGCGATCTCAGCTTTGCTCAGCCTGCCAAAGGACAGCCGAGGATGACATATGGATGCATACTTTTTCCAAATTCGCAAGGCTGCTGAACTACCCTAAAAATACTCATGTGGTCTGTGAGATAGAATGTGCCACAGGCAACAACAGCCATTGCTTGAGGACTTTTTTGACGAGGGGCAGGTGCATGATGCCACACAGTACCCCCTCCCCGGCCCTTCCCCCCCTCCTCTCTGACACCTACTGCCTTGCTCCCTTTGCTCAGACAATCAGGGAAAGCCAAAGCTAACTAGAGGAGTGTCCTTGCCCACCCTTCTCAGAGTCCCTCCAGAGTCTGATTCAGATGGATTGCAAGGTCATGGCATAGGATTCTCTTGCTGTCCAGTTGCAACTCTCCTGCTGTCCAATTGGTATTTTCCTTGCTTTTAGGCCAGCAGCAAGGACATGTGGTCTGAGCAGCAGCAGAGTGTGGACCTCTCGCTGTAGCTTACATGCTGCACACCCGGCCAATCAAAGCCGTGTATACTCAGGGCTAAAATATAGCTCCCAAATGGAGACTTCTGCCGATACGAGTCTTAAGCTTGCAAAGGCAAGAGTGATCATAGCCTCTATGGAGCTAGCTATGTGGTGTCAGACAGTGAGACACATAAAGTTTGCAATACGGGACACTGGGTCTTGTTACAGTGTGGCCCATACACGGGTGTAATGAGCCTGCGCAGCTGCTTACAAAGCTAGCTGTGACCTGTTACCAACCCCGTTATAAGTCTCGGCATCAGGGAGTAGCAGAAATGCATGGCTGGCTAAGTTCTCATAGTAGCAAGGAACCTCTTCGTCATGGCAAGTTGCACCCAGCTACCCTCCAAGGTGTCGCATCTTCCAGTGCCTGATTGCAAGCAAAATGTTAGAAGGGAATCTGCACCAACGGCGTGGGCGTCGGGTCCACGTGTCGACGCATGAGAACGTTGGTCCCGATAGTCGGTCGGACTGCGCAACTAAACTTCCTCGAACACGGTCGAGCGGGCGGAAAGAAAACCGGTGCGCCTCTCAAAAAACTGTGCAAAGGTCCTCTGCTGTCCCGCAAAGCTCGACAAGATTGTGCGAAGCTGAGGTGCCAGCGGAGCCTGTGATGCAACTGTGCTGGTCGAGCAGCCTGTGCTGATAAGACAAATTTTCCAGTTCTCCTTGCGCTGTGACACATCCAAAGTGACACATAATGGCAAAGTTTCCCCGCCGAGGAGCGTCCGGCAATGGCCGGACTTACGGGGTGGTCGGCTTATGTCTTGTCCTTGTACTATTCGCCGTGACCAGTCGGTCGGATTGGCTCAAATCATCGTCCGATCGTCCGATCAGGCAGTACCTCACGTGGAAGGCAGATCACTTCGCTCTGCAAGCACTGGATCCTCGTTTTCTCTCTTCAGCTCAACCTCCACCGAGCAGCCCAGCAACGATGCCCAAGGCGACGATGTGCTCGTCATGTATTTATACGATAACAGGGACCCTGTGTGGATTGAGAACTTCAAGTTCTTTGTCCAATGGGGAATAGCTCCTAAAGATGGCTGTTCCTACATCATTCTGGTCAGTGAAGCCATGTATGCTGTCAAGGTGAGCAGCTCACATCATGAAGGTGGTTCATCGTCCATGATTTGCATGCAAACTTTATCTTTCGCAGGACAAGACGCCCTTTTCGAAGCTTTGACTGTATGAAGTGCTTGAAATTCCTTGTGATATGCAGGAGACATTGCCAGGCTACGAAACATTGCCTTCCAATGCTGAATTTGCCCAGGCTAATACGCAGAACTGTGCATCAGGACTGGGCATGTTGAGTCAGGCGTTGAACACCACCACAGCAAAGTCACACACATTCAAGCACTACATCTTCATGAACAGCTACGTCCGAGGTCCATTCCTGCCAAATTATCTCATGGTGAGGGGAAATTGCTCCTCTTGATGTGCCATGCAAAGATCACCATTTTGTGTTTACTGTAGATCTTATGCTGTTGCACATTGTGTTTTGTTTGGTTCTACACTGCAGTGCTATATTGCTGTCACAATCACAGCACAATGGATGATCGCAGCCTTGGTTGGCTGAAACCTTGGCAAGTCCTCTGGTTATTGATGTCTGTAATCGCTATTGTGCAGGGATCCATGCACTGGTCAAGACTGTTCACCAGGATGCTCAATTCTGAAGTCAAGCTTGTTGGACCAACCATCACCTGCTCCAACCCTCCTACAGTCTCTGTCAATGATACTATGCCATATGTTCAGTTCAATGCCCTAGCTACTGATAAGGTATAATCTCACCTCCTGCTAAAGCATGTTGATGTTCACGCCCAACTTTTACTCATGCAGCCCGCTGTCAGCTCTGCCTACGCTTGGCATGCTGACTCAGCACCCATTTGAGGTCTGCTGCAAGATCATTAGACAAAGTGCCTGCCGCAAATTTAAGCCTGCAGCAGTGTTGCGCATGGTCACGAGTTGCCTGACTGCAGATTGGTCTGGACGTGATGCACAAGAACGGCAGTGTGTTGGCATGCCACAATGCGCCTTGGGAAGATGAGTACTTCTCCCAGTTAGGAGCGTCAAGAGCACTTCTGGCTGCTGGCTACAACTTGGACAGCTTCATGCTGCGCTACAGAGGCGTTGACTGGACTCAGCACAGGAACTGGGGTTGCAATGCCAAGTAAGCTCTTGACCTGCTTCTTGCTAGCATGTGGCATCCATGGCAAGCATGACAGTTCTTGGTGCGCTTTGTTACGTATCCAAAAAAAGTGGCCTGCAGTACGTCACTACTGCTTGACAGGGAAAGTTTATGGTCATATTTACAGCACAGAAGTGTCAGCCACAAGCAACAACAGCAACAAGCTTGCGACAACAGCAACCTGGCAACAACCTTGAATGCATGCCTGAGTGAAATCTGCATAAGCCTATGTATGTTCCTTCACTGCCTGTTATTATGCTTTGGCAGCATTGAGGGCGTTGTTGATGGTGCAGGTTGAACCCTGTTGGAGAGTTCTTCTACGACGGAACGACCATCAGCCCCTTTGAGGTGGTGTTTGTTGCCATGAACACCCTGGTGGTCGAAAACAACTGGTCCTTTGCTCGGCAGGCATCCATATACCAAGACTGGCTAAAGATGCAGGTAAGCTTGCAAATCCATGCAGGCATTTCAACATCAAGACATGCTGCTTTCAGTTATGGTTACAGTAATGCTGTCAGCTATGGCTTCTGTCTCTCACCATTGTGAGCTAGGGCTGACTGCTTTGCAGATTGTACAGCATGCTTGGCACATTGTACAGCATGCTTTGCACATTGTACAGCATGCTTTGCATATTGTACAGCATGCTGCCCATTACATCCAAGCTTGTCTTTGGCTTCGGCAACATTGCAGCAGATGTGGTATATGTTTGCAAAACTGTTTGTTGACTCTGTCACAAGACAAGTTCTGCAATATGTTTCTTGATCTCTTTCAAATCTGCAGCTTCTGACATACGCTTGTGCACTTTGGTGCCATCTCATTATGTTTTTCATGCTCCTGTAGGATACAGACTTATTGGATGTGAATGTGAACAGCTGGACTTCGAACCCATGGCCTATCAAGCACCAGCGGATAGCATACATGCAGTCCAGAGGTCCCGGCTGCTTTGACCACCGCTACTATTTGCAGAAGAATCCTGATTTGAAGGTGCTGAAGACTGTGCTTGAGCTTTGGGAGCACTTTGTTATGCTGGGACAATTTGAGGGCCGGTCCTACAGGTAAATGATACATTGCTGTTCAGCACAATTGCCCTGCATTGTTGCAGTTACCCAGATGTTTGCCCACACAGGGCTTGTGTGCATGAGCAGGAGTCTTCATGGTTACGGGTACTTCCGCCTTTGCCTGCAACTTGCTGCTGTAAGTGTGAGTATGGTAGCTGGACACTATGGGCAGTACGATGCATTCAAAAACCTAATTCCCACGGCACAAGACTCAAGCTGATGATACGGTTATGATGCATGATGCAGGTGGTCATGTGATGATGACAGGAAGTTGCCATTCTAGGGGGAAGGCATGGCGTCCAGTTGCTGTCAGGCAAGGCTAATGTATGTTTTAGCATCAGGGGGCTGTATGGCCAGATGCAGGCACTGATATTCTGCGCATGGCGTATATGTTGGTCGGCATGAATGCACGAGACTGCTGCGATTTGTTGACATCCATTGCCTGGTTGTCATAGGCACAGCATGTCAGTAGTTTGAGTTTAGTCAGACTGGGTGTGCAGCATGTGTTGAGTTGTGACATAGAAGGTTGAGCAGGAATCTTGTTCAGGCTGAAGTATTATTTGGCTGATCACAAATGAACCAGGTCATGCTATTGTGTTTGCGTCTTCTGATTCGGATTCAGCGTTTTCCTTTTCAAGCCTCAGATCTTCTTACAGTTGCTAGCTAGTCGCTAGACTTTTCCCTCTCTTTTCCCCCAATGGCTGTGAGGCAGTGTGCTGGCCACATGTGTTGGTGATTTGATGGGTCATGTATCAGTCTGCTGCATGTATGACAGCTGTGATCAAACTTGAAAATTTAGTATGTAATATACCTGCTTTTACTGTGCGTGGGAAGCGCTGATCTTTATCCTCAGTCTGTGGGCAACACTTTGTGTGGCTGAAGTTACGCAGCGTAACATAAAGTAACTTCGGGGTTAGATTCCTTCAGTTTTGAACGATAACAATCGTAGGGTACGATTCGTAGCGAGCCAGCGCTACAGGGCTGCTGCAGCCTCAGTTTTGTTCTGCGCAGTATGGCGATCAGCATGGCCTCCTGTCGGCTACACGACTTTCAAACAACGTATAACAAGATATCACTTGAGCTTGTGCAACCTCCAGGCTTGTGAACATGGCCTTGTTATGGCCAGAGGCTGTCACGCCGTGGGTTGCAGCTGTTGCAGCTTCTCTGATTGCGATGTTTTGCTACTGTCTGTCGCAGCACCTGCTCGGGGAGGGCACGTACCGGTACTTGTCAGCAGGACTAACTCCACTGTCGTAGCACTTGCAACGTCGCGTCAAATGATGTCCTCATTAATTCCTTGCATTCAGCAATCGCGTCGAGTATCGTTTGCAGGGATCCTCCACTGCCGCCCAAGGCTCGAACATGGCCATTCATTGGAACAACGTTTGAATATTTGAAAAATGGACCCAGCTCTGGGGCAAAATACCACAAGCAGCTGGGTAACATATACAGGTGCTGCATGCATGAATGTAAGCGCATCAGAAGATGTGGGCAGATTCCATGACAACTCTGAGTCCGCACATATCAGAGGTTTGCACCTGCAACTAGGTCATGGCTGCTTGGCGAAAAGATCATCCATGTTGGGGACGGAGATGCATGCAAACTTCTTATGACTTGCGAGCACGACTTGGTAGAAGGTGAGCCTCCACGAAGGTCCTATACAAAAGTATGCACATCAGTTCAATTGGTCAGCTGCTTTTCTGGTTGGGACGTTTGCCTGAGTTTAAAGAACTGGGAATTCAAAGAAAGATCTGGAGGTGTTGTTTGACCTCACAACTTGCCATCAGATTGGCAGCAATCGTATGTATCTGTGCAGGTTTCCAGTCATTTGTCCCATCACAAACATCGATACCGACATCTTGTTAGCCAGCTTATGCTCTGCTGCGCTGTCTGTTTGTCCCCACATGACTGAAACGCATTCAATTCCCACGTCACAGTCGCTCTGTGAGACTCTCTCATCCTGATACGACATGTGTGACAGGTGAGTGGCCGTACACTATTGCCACTCTGATTGGCAGCAAAGCCTTGAACACTGCTCATGGCAAACGTCATTTCCAGCTGCGCAAAGCCATGGCCCCTGCATTCGTGCCTGAGGCCACCCTGCAGTACATTGCGCGCACAGTTGAGATAGCAGAGCTGCATTGCCAGCAATGGGCCAAGCTGAAGCAAGTCAGTGGTGAACATGCTGTCAAGGATTTCACCTTCCATGTGAGAAACACAGTGTCCTTGTGTGACGTGCTGTACTCTTGTAGCTTTGTGGCATGAGCACTGCGATGCATGCATTGTCTATCACGCTGTGCATGCATGCATGCATCACGTAACTGCTGGGCTCAGTAAAATCTGAACGCAGCTTGTTGCAACCACAACACAGCCAGCTGCATCAGCTTGATGTTGCATCACAAGAAGCTGCTCACAAATCAATGTGATTGGCAAGTTTACATGTTGTTGGGAGGTACACAGGCCCTGTTCCGATTGACCAGCTGCATGCATACGGCATCCATGACTCAGCTGATGCACAGGTGGCCACAGAGTTAGTCATAGGCTTCCCTACCAGCTTCTTGACCGAGAAGCTGCTGGCCCGACAGAAGTGTCTCTTCCTAGCTTGGTTAGCTGGCTTCGTGGCACTGCCCATCAACCTGCCTGGCTTTGGTAAGCAGAACAATTCGATGTATAAGGAGCCACCATTCTCTGTGTAGATATAGTCGTGGCAAAATTCAAGGTTCACCAGTTTGACTGCAGACAGTGAAATTCCTGGATTTTTAATAAGGCAATGATGTTGCCATCCTTTCTTTGCCATATTCTGTGCAACCGGGGGTTCTGCTTCGCATGGTCTGATGTTTTGAAAGTCCAAAGCGCTCAAGGAGATAAGCTCATGGCAAAGGCAGGCTCTCAAGCTTAATACAATCCATTTCCACCTGCACTGCACCCAATCAGCCATGGTACATGTCACCCGTACATACCCCCTACAGCCCCTCCAGCACCCCAACATCATCGTTGATACATGCACTGCTACCTGTCCCCATACACCTCTAGATGATCCCTGCATCTTCCGTAAAGGGGTGCCCCTACTAAGTAACTCAGCACAGGTCCCACGCACTGTGCACCAATGAGAAGCTAATTTGAGTGGACTGCAGCTTTCCATAAGGCGCTGCTTGCCAAGAAGGCCCTGATGGAAGAGTACAAGGAGCACATCCTCAGAATGATGGCTAATTTGGACAGGTCAGCAGCCTGCATCTCCCTATACTACAACAGTCACACCCATGCCAAGCTGCTGCTTGATGAGGCTTCAGAATGCCCCACCATGCATTTCAGTGGCAGCATGCTGTGCTGTGCACTTCTCACCACTTGCGTTGTCTGATCTCAACCTACCTCATCATGCTTGACATTGCTAGTTGCACAGCAGCACACCCTGATACTTAGCTAAGCAACAGTTGCATGATGGCTAGGCCCTTGGAGGGACGGCCCAAGGCGTGCATGCAGATGCTGCTGGAAGCCTCTCAAGCAAGTCCTAAGGATCTTCCTCCCGACATGGACTTCTTTCAGGTCTGCATATTTCCCAGCAACACCTTGCTTTCAATGGGCTGAAGTAAAATTGCTGCAATTGAAGCCGCAGTGCGCAGTAGCACTGCTAAGCATCAGCATAGACACACCTGCGAGCGGCAGCAGAACATGCTGCAACATGGCTCATATCAACACAATGTGTGGGGCAATGGAAAAATTGCCATGTCTGCACAATTGAACAGCATTCCAAAGCGGCAGATATCAAACATCAACTAAAAGTGCAAGTATGTCATGAAGTTGACAGACCATACAGGAGCAGTGCATGCCTGCATTAGTGGTCATAGTACAACCATCACTCTGTGTTTGAGGACCTTCAAGCAAGCATGTACTTGGCGTTGCATTACAGGTTGTATCACCATGCTTCCTATCTGACGGGCACCTGACTTGACCATTGTTGCAGGAGAACTGTCTGACCCTGCTGTTTGCTGCACATGACACCACAGCATCTGCGCTCACAATGCTGCTTCGATACCTCAAGGAGCAGCCAGACGTGCTGCAGAAGTTGCGTGCTGAGCAAAGACAGGTAGGCGTCTGTCCACAGCCCTTCGCTTTAATGCTGTTCAGCTGTGCTGGAGTAGTACAGCTGTGCTGGCTTCCTTCTCAAGCCTGCAGCGACTGTAGCTCTTGCATGTCTAGTGCTGTGCCAACAGTCTGCCTCTACACATTTGGTTCCCAGGCCACAGCATTGTGCAAGTTGAGTGTGAGCGTTTTTGAATCTCTGCCATTGTGTGTTTGTTACTGTTACAGTACAGTACCTATGCAACAATGCTATAGACAGGCAACAGTGTCATGCAGTCTGCCTGACTCCCTGTGAAAGCAACTGCATTTGCACGCATCTTGACACCTGAGCGCATGCGTGCTTGATCATGAGCACATGGAGATCTAGCCAAGGCGCCATGCAGCCCTGGTGAGCAGGCCATTGTGAGCATGCATCTTGCTCTATCTGCTCTGTCATCCTGTTTTGCCATCCTGTTCTGCCATCCTGTTCTGTTGTTCTATCATAAGCCGCTATTCTAGACCATCTTGTGGTCTTTTTTGCAGGTCATCTGTGAGCGTGGCAGCAAACTGAACAAGGACACACTAGCCGTCATGCCGTATGCAGATGCCACAATCAAGGAGGCTCTGCGTCTGGGGGCTGTCATCAACATTGTGCCCAAGAGAGCTCTGAAGACGTTTGAAATTGGGGGCTACACTATCCCCAAGGTGAGCCCTACTGCCTGCATGTCATCAGCCTACTTGATGATGTCGGGATCTCCTTACTGTAAAGCTCTCATACAGTACTTCTTTTCTGACGCAATGATGCCCATACCACACACATACATACGCCATGCCACACGCATACATACGCCAACCACATATGCCGACCAAGACAAAGCCTGCACTCTGCAATGTTACTAAGCGCACAGTGTAACTAAGCAAAGCATGCAGGCAAGCCGTCACAAGGAGAAGTCTGCAAAAAGCATTCCATGTGCAAGCTAGCACTCTATCATGTGCAGCTGGCCTGCGCCTGTGTATACTGGTACTACATGAACAGTTTTCCAGACACAGACTGTGAAGCATTGGTTCAATGTATCAGAGCCTTGTAAATAAGCACATGCAACTGATCAATATGCAGATGAGTCACTAACAAATAGAAGTTGCGGTACCAGCCTGCAGTGAAAGTGCAGCAACAGTGTTGCTGCCGTTAGATGCAAGCGCAAGTCAAGCTGAGCTTACCTGATAACAGAGCTGGGCTATAAAGCACCGTCCCACCTTCCCTCCCTGATTGTCTATTATTGGCTCTGAGGCGCTTCCCTTTGCTGGCCCTGGGGCCACGCAGGGTTTTAGGATCAAATGATGGCACGTCACATTTGGTTTACTACCATCATTCATGGCCAGGTCAGCTTAGCTGATGATGTATCATAAACCATGGCTGCTGTTAACTTTCAAAAGTTGCAGATGGTGCATTGCTCTTTTGAGCATATGCCGATGGTACATTGCTCGTTCAGTCTGAGCAGGATGCATTGAAGCAGAGCCGGGGAAGCAGCCGGGAAGGTGGCAGCACTGAATTTGTTAACATACGCACGACTTACAGCAGATGCGCTCGCAGGGTTACCGGCTGCAGCTGGAGTTGTGGAAGGTTTTGCTGGAAGACTCCAGGTGGATGGACATGGAGGGCCCCATGGCACCACCACAATTCAACCCTGCCAGGTCACCACCACCCCTCATCTCACCCCCCCCTTGCCCTACCCTTGGCCCTTGCCTTGGACTCGCCTGTCATCCATGTTGCGCCCTGTCCATCTTCAAGCCTGGCAAATGCGCAACTGTGCTGGTGATTTCTGTTCGCATCCTTTGGAGCACTGCACTGTAGGGCTGGTGCAGTGCTCCAAAGCTCCCTGTTGCACCTTGTCTAATGTTCCAAAGGCCCTGCCCCTCGAGGGAGTTTGTGTCCATGTCTGTGTATCATACTCAAGCTTGGCACAAGTTGCATAACTCTTAGATTACCTAGCAAGACAGTCAAATGAGTTGAACACAAATTTTCATCAGTGTCAAGGGACACAAAAGTGTCAGCCAGAAGTGTTCTGCAATGGGCAGGTGGTTGAATAAGGAGGGGCGGTCTTCCCAAATGGGCTCCTGGGTGCCATTCAGCGCTGGGCCTCGCATATGCATTGGCTACAGCTTTGCCCTTCAGGAGATCAAGGTGACGCCTCTGCTGAGACCTGCTTCTACATGTCTGCTTGCTTGCTGCATCACGTTTCACCTTTTTAACAAAGATCATACCGGCCATTGTGGTACTACTCAACAGCTCAAAGGCTGACAAAACAGCCGTGGCTGAGTCTGCTGGGCTCACGTTTATGACATGTGATTACGGCTGTTTGCAATGATATCCAACATGAGTGACATCAACAACAGTAATGTCCCTGTCGACCACTGCCAGTGCTGGCATTGGTACATGCGCTGCCTCATGTTGTCAGCACTCTATGCATGTGGCTGACCAGTACCTGTCTCGACCGTCTGTAGATATTGCTTGCCATACTGGCTAGGAAGTATGATTGGGATGTAGACCTGACTGAGCCTTTGAAGACCTTTCCATTGCCCTACCCTGCTCGGGGCCTGCCAATGACATTCAAAGAGGTTGAGACCGTAGCACTGCAGCCCCAAAAGTCGTTAATTCAGTGAGGCATTAGGATTCGTCTTGGCTCAGAGGGCACATGCCACACAGCATGAATGTGGTGATCTTGCATGCCAAAATGGCCAGTACCTCTTACTAGAATCTGTTGTGCTTGTCATGATCACGCCAAAGCATCTGCCCTACATGCACAGGCATGAAGGGGCGCTTTATTTTTAATGTACTACTTGTTGTGTGTATGACATCATGCTCCTTGTATGCGTACAACCGACTTGAGTCTCAGTTTTGAGTCACAGATACAGTCAACTTATTTGTCTTCAGTCTCAGGTTAAGCATATAGTCATGTGTCTCAGACTTGAGTCAAGCACGTAGACAATGGCAGTGTTGCATATATGCACATTGGCGTCTGTGTTTGTGCTGTTGTGCTTTATCAGTGTGAGCTTGTTTCGTCTCGTAATTTTAGCCGCTTGCGCATGTAGAGACACATAGTCAAAAATTGACAGGTTGTGATGCAAATCTCCTTTGCTGTTGCGTCAGTGTTTTGTTGCATGCATGCCCTTCATATCAGTAACAGAGCCATGCCATAGTTGTACAACACCCAGATTTGTCACGACACAACTGGCTGGTGAAATAGCAACAGGGAGGATCCACTCACATGCTGCAGTATTGGCCTTGCTTGTTCTGCAGTTGCTCTAGCATTGTTGGTTTCAAGTCATTTGCTTGATGTTGTACCTGACTCAGAGGCATGCTGCATGAGCACATGCACAGGTATACATGGGCAAAGGCTGCTGTATAGTGCCCACATGCTCATGTAAGCATAACACTGGATGCAAAGTTGTATACAGCTGTGTACTCTTTAGACACAGCAACTGAAGAAGGCTGAGACGCACGTACATGCATGTAATGTTTCTGGTTGATTTCACCCTGTGAAGGACTACCAAGATGCACAGCAGCCAACAGTGGACTATAACTTCAAATAGTCAGAATCCCCTGTAGCGCCTTTGCAGACTCAACAAAAAATTTAATGCTCAGTTCTGTCAATCTTGTCAGTTTGCTAGCATCGTGCACAGTCAGCCAGCTGCCACTCAGTGACTGATATACAGAACCCTAATGAATGGCCAATTTGCAGTCACCAGCTTGTCAATTGCCTTTTGGTTTAGCTTAGTTCTTGGCAAAGACAACACTTGCAGCTAGCTCAAACTAAGCCCAAACTAAACCTTGCATGCCCTTCTGACCTAGCTTTGAAGAAGAAACAGTTCCTGTAAGGACCTCCAGTTGCCGTTCAGCATTGCAACAACTCCTTCAGGCTTCAAATTATACGAGATCAGGCGCAATGGGCTCATTGGAGTCCACCTATGCTTCAAATTAGCAAACTTTGAGCGCTTGGCTGTAGTCAAGCTGTTGTGACTGAGGTCCAGACTTTGAACAGAAGGCCAGTTTGCATTGCACAGATACTACAGTGCATGCAACTCCAGGTCATTTGAGCTCAAACTCAGGGTCTTGAGTTGATGCCCATACCCTGGGAAAGGTTTCCTTGTCTTTCCTCAGTTGCTACCACATGAGTTTGACCTCAAGGGGCTTATTCCACTCCAAGTTTCTTGAGATTGGCCAATTTTATGCATCTGTCTCTGGCTGCATGATTGTGAATGAGACCGATGTAAATGTGTTGGTGATCTATCTTTTCAAGAAGCATTTTACCATCAGTGCCTCAAAGCCGCAGAGCATCAGCACTCAGGTCACCATTTGAGCTAAGACCGGCTGTCGCCCAGCTGTGCAATCGTACTTTTATTCAGCTTAGTCCTGGCAAGCTTTGGGTGCTTCAGCAGTGGCTACTCAGCAGTGACCGTTTAGGGCATTGCATTCACATTCAGACTGATGCCTGCTAGGTTGAGAGTCTCCAGCTGAGCAGTATTTGCTTGAGACGAGTGAGTAGCATTTGCCTTGTACAGGTGACTAAATGCATCACAGTCAAGCCATTGCAGGCTGTTGCATAAGCTGAAGGAGCTGAGCTGTTGCGGTCGTGTGCTGCCAGCCAGCACCCCCACTGTTGTTCGCAGGCCAGTGTTGCTGAGGTGAACAACACACGCAGGCTCTGCAACTTGCCTGCTATTACAAGGTGCTTCATTGCAGCACTGTGCAATACTTGTGCCTATCAAGTTCAATGTACACAGGCTGGGCCACTTAGATTTGACAAGCTCTGCAATTACAGGAGCCTTCAGCAGGCTCCAACTCAAGTCCAGACTGCTCAACAGTGGCCTCGATTATTCGAGAAGCAATGCAGGCTTCTGTCAGCGTAGCTGTGAAAGGACAGCCTCTGACACTGCCTCTCATCTGTGCGTGAGAAGACTTGAGCTTGAGCTCCCTTAATCTGTTCCAGCTGTCGTACTCCGTAAGATCTAGTATCTGCTCCCTATCTGGTTCTGATGTGTCAAGGACACGGATGGCTGTAGTATGACCCAGCACCAGCTGACATAAGGTTGTCTGACTGGCTGCCACAAGTTGAGACTATCCAGTGGTGAAATGTCCAGGAACCACGGCACTTCACGGACTGCACCGCTCAAATTGATCACTGCTTGGCGCTGCAGGCCTCCGTCAGGAGTGCTGGCGCCGTCTGCTAAAGGCCCTAGAAGGTGTGCCTGATCTTTTGTGACAGGTCTTTTGTGATGTGGGTCCGCAAATAACAGATAAAAGTGCAGCCTGGCAGCTACATTAAGACGACACACGCACAGGTGAACTGCCAGGTGAACTGCAATCTGCCCCCCCACGAACTATGGAGGGGGCCCGGCAAGGCCCTGTGTGTGTAGCCTTCCCTGTAGGCAGGGTTCGACAGGGGTCTCACAACAGGTAGGATGCCCACGTCGGGCGTGAATTTTGGGGAGGGCGTTGCAGGGGAGGCGTTGGAGGGGAGGCGTTGCCCTACCCAAAGTTCTGCTTCACGCAGTTTTGTGTGGGCAGCCCACTTGACACATTTATTTTGTGTGGGTACACAATTTTCGTTTTATTGAAGCACGAATGCAGCAGTCTTATCAAATTGCAACCAGAGCGGTACTTACGGGCTTTAGGCCAAGTGCAGCCTCTACACTGTCATCATCACCACCTCCAATATCAATGTACATGCTCTGAAACTCAGACTGATCAAAAATTGACCCAATTCTTCATCATCGCTGATGTCTATTGCAATAGCCAATTGGCTGTTCATACTTCATATCCATTCTCAGAAAAATCTTGCACATCTGCTTCATCATTGATTGCTATGAAATCACACTTCAGATCACTGACGTCTGAGGCAAGTTTGGCTAACAGGTCAGAACACATTGTCTAGCATGTCAATGGCAGCTTGATAGTTAAAGTTTTGTTACTCTAGAGATCTGGACAGATCTGGACAGATCTGGACAGATCTGGACATAGATCCCTCACTCTAATCATTGCTCATTGTGATGCACAGTGTTCTGCGTAAAGACGCTGTTGTTGCTGCCCGCGAACTCTACTCTCGCTCGGCCATTTTGCGTGGGTTGTCCGCATGGGCGCCATTTTTTGAAGGGGTCTGCGCCCCCTTAAAAAATTGAGATTGTGGCGATTTAGGAGGGCAACCCCCGTCCGGCCTTCGGGGGCATGGCCTCTGCCCGCGCGGTATTTAGGTGGGCAGTCGAATCCTGTGTGTAGGGGCAGGCGTAGGCTTATGTTCATGAAGCGTTTCATTGTTGCGCGTGTCGTCGCTCGCTGATGGGCAAGCAGTCAGAAGGTCACGCTCAGAAGGCTCTAGATTCTCCCTGCGCTGACCTATATCAAGCTTCACTTCGTTGTGAGTACTGCTGCAACTGCAAATCTTACCAGCCCAGCATCAGGATTTGGAGAGCTTGCCCCGGAACACTTTGCTGTGCCAAACCTCCCTTGTCCACAAGTACTAGATGTTTCTATGTGTCACAGGCTTGGAAGTTAACAAGTACAACAGAGACAAGTGTGTAGACGCTTTTACAGCATACAAAGAGTGTAAGAAGCAGGAGGTGCGCCAACATCAGTTTGAAGATGTTCGGTATCCTGCCTCATCAGTGCATCACGAAGTGGAAACTGAATGCAGGTAGCTACAAGGCTAGAGCGACGGCAAGAGGCCAAACGTAACAAGAAAGGCTGGTTTTGAAAGCAACAAGCACAGCCATCTGTGTCAGTACTGCACACATGAGCAATTCTGTGTGCCATACGGCACAGCTTGCAAGAAGTGTTGTGGAGCTGCAGCTCCAATGCAACGTGCACAGTCGCGCCTTGTTGCCTCTTATCAACGCAGCACAAGCTCGCTATTTTCTCCCCCCGTTATCAGACGATTCACAGGCTGATTCAGCAGCACTGGCCTTCAATTTGTTGCCACCACCAACTGCTAACTACGCTTCTCAGGCATCTTCAGTTAATGAGCAGCTGTACAGCAACCTGCATGAATCACAGCAATCAGCTCATCAGTGCCTGGGCATAGCATCGCGACCCAGCTCAAATGACAGGCAAGCACCATGCCATGCCATTCCTGCAAGCTGGCAGCTGCCGCACCAAACACCTCATCACAGCTGGTCCCGACCAGGCATAGGCCTTAATTTGCTTCCCCAAAAATCTGCACATGCTGTACACACACATAACACAGTGCTGGCCAGGCTTTTCCACAGCACAGCCAGCTACAGGCAGCATCAAGACTTCAGTCAGGACAGCTCCCGCCAGCATGGCATAAACAGGTCACCTCCCAATGCCCGGCCGGGCTTCTCACGCCAACCACCTCCACCATCTTCAAACGGTGCATCACGATCTGCTGAGGATCAAAGAAGACCCCCTGCATATGGGTCTAGTCAGGAACCTGCTCAGTCTGGTTCTCAAAGACCGCCCTTCCAGCAACCACCTTCACAGGGAAGCAGGAGTTCAGGTATGAGCTTATGCTTTCCCTCTGCAATGCTTCAGCTGCATGCTTTGGCATTCACTTGCTATTGTACTGCCTTGTCAGATGCAGGGCACAGCAAATGATATCCCAGGCTAACCAGCCTGATGTCCCCAGTGAAATGCCCTGACTATCACAATGCCAAGGTGATGTTGCTGTATAGGCAGCTTGATCCCACAGCAGGCCTGGGGCCCCACCTACAGGAACGCCAAACGCAATCCCAGGGCTCCGCCTGCTGAGGCTCCCCAAGTCAAGCGGCTGAAAGCCAATCGGGAGATCACTGCTCCAGAGGTGCGCCTTGTTGGCACAGATGGCACACATCAAGTGATGCCATTAGCAGAAGCTCTTCGGGCAGCTCGCAATGCCAAGCTAGACTTGGTTCAAGTTGCAGGTATTGCCTGCTGCTGCCAAATGGTTGTCATTGCCCCCTCT
>JAABUP010001927.1_pt1 | contig 42114 bp, 37 predicted proteins | sample 5559201 | NCBI WGS metagenome assembly JAABUP01 (sample SAMN10711887, study PRJNA513373) | rock metagenome | isolation source: Antarctica rocks | place: Antarctica
GCAGTGGCGGCGACTGGCGAAAGATTACGAGCAGTCACCGCGTTCTGCGGAAGCCTTCATGCAGATCGCCATGATCGGCCTCATGCTCAACAGGCTTGACCCCTGATGCTTTTTATACACACTCTTAGCACCACTGATCGGGGTGTTGTTTTGGAACAGGTTGCGCGGCCGACGGTTTTCCATCAGGATGGCGCAAAAGTGGCAAGAGGCATTGAAGCGTTCTCCGACGATCTGCCCTTTGTTGTTAATGCTGTTTACAGCGATCCGACCCAAATCATGCACCTTGCCGTCTTCCCAAAGGCAGGCAATGGCTTCATCTGTCTCTTCATTGTGGGAATAGCCGATGACTTGCCCTTTGTCGTTGATGGCAGTAGCACGGCTGACGCTACATCTTGGCAGCGGTTCTAGCGCAAGCACAGAATATAAAGGCGTCCTCACGGGTTCAGCGTCTCCACGCGGGGCTGCCAGTTGAGTTGGGCGAGCAGTTTCAGGTAGTCGTCGGGCGTCAGTTCGGACGGCTTGCGGCCCGACAGGGCGACCAACACGCCCTCCATGACATTGGTGCCGAACGAGCGTCCGTCAAGCTCGGGCGTGGTCGTGATGAGCGTCTTGACGCCCCGCTGGCGTAGCTGCTGCACATCGTCCTGGGTGATGGTGTTGGTCAGGACGGTCTTGCCCTGCAAATCGTCGGGCATGTAGCGGCGGATGTAGGGGAAGTCGCCGGCGATGACGTCGGCCTCGGCGTAGAACTTGCCCCACTGGGGGGTGATCGTATTCTGCTTCTCGCCGGTGGGATACAGGTACTTGAAGGGGACGCGCGTGACGATGGGCAGCAGGGCGCGGGCCGCGCGGGACACGGCGGACAGCGAGCGCAGGGGCAGGGGCAGGCCCAGGGCGAACATCAGGTCGCCGTAGACGACCGACGCGCCCGCGGCGTCCAGCGCCTCGGCCATGCCGAAGCGATCCACGGCGCTGACCAGGAGCACCTTGGAGCGGGAAAAGTCCACGGTGCCGTCGCGCTGCAAGCGGGCGACGGTCTCACGTTCCAGCGTGTTCTTCAGCCCGCTGCCGTCCACCACGGGCGTCTTGACGGCGGCGCTCGCCAGCCTCTCGATCTCGCGGAAGACGTAGCGGCGGCCCGCGGCGTAGACATACATATCCGTCCCACCCAGCCCGAAGGCATCCACCTTGCCATCGAGTTCGACCAGCTTCTGCCGGAAGAGGCCCATGTCGCCGTCGGTCCCGACGCGCTCGACCGAGAACTCCTGGCCGGCGAACGTCGCCGTGACGGCCTTGTCGCGGGCCGACGATCCGAGGCTGATAGAGGTGATCCGCTTGGGGTTTTGACTCATACGGGGTTGCTTTTTGGCCGGGAATTTGCTATCATAGAGGCCAGACGCGCCATTATAGCAGATTGCCGGGGCTGATGCAAGAACGGCGCACGGCCCGGACCGAGACAATCGCTACGGGAAAAGAGGACGGATACGCCATGGAATCACTGCGAATCGTGATCGCGGACGATGAGCCGATCATCCGGCTGGACCTGCGGAAGACTCTGGAGAACATGGGCCACCAGGTCGTCGGCGAGGCCGGCGACGGCGCGAAGGCCGTCGAGATCGCCCGCGAGCTGAAGCCGGACATTGTCATCCTGGACATCAAGATGCCCGAGATGGACGGCATCGACGGGGCCAAGATCATCACGACTGAGGGCATCGCCCCGGTCCTGCTGCTGACCGCCTACTCGCAGAAAGACCTGGTAGACCGGGCCAAGGACGCGGGCGTGTTCGCCTATCTGGTCAAGCCTTTCAAAGAGGCCGACCTGCTGCCCGCGATGGAAATCGCCATCTCGCGCTACGAGGAGTTCGTGGAGCTGGAGAACGAGGTCACGGACCTCGAAAACAAGCTGGACACGCGCAAGGCCGTGGACCGGGCCAAGGGCATTTTGATGGACCAGTACGGCCTGAAGGAGCAGGAGGCGTTCCGGCGCATCCAGATTCAGAGCATGAACACCCGCAAGTCCATGCGCGAGATCGCCGAGGCGATCATCATCGCCCACAACGTCTGAGATGACCTTCGTCTTCTCCACACTGTCCCTCATCGGGTTAGTCACGTTCTCCTGAGCTTTAGTGCTATCCCTGCCGTTTCAGCATCTAACATTGGTGGTTTGCAATGGTTTTTGAACAGCGGTAATGGCGATCTCACAGGCGCAACTGACGGTACGGGAACGTTCACCTGTAGTGCGACTCCTGGCTCTCCAGACTTAGAACTTGTGATTCTCAGCGGGCCTTCGGCAAACAAGTCCGTGGCTGCTGCCATCTCTGTGGTCGCACCTTCCAACGCATACGCAGTTAAGATCAACAATATATGGCATACACACGGCCAATGCAGTGTCGGTATGAATCTTGTAGCGTATTATCTTCCGAAAGCGGTGTCGTTCTATCACCTTAAGTTTCGTGAAAGCAATTGTCCGGCATCCACAGCAACGGGATTCTGGCTAGATCCAGCCAACTACAATGGTGGAAAGGTTGACACGGAGCATTATGCGGGGGGATCTCCTGGCGTTCCAGCAGAGATATTTTCGGCAGGAGCGGGCAACTCAGACACAGGGACGCCTGTCACACCGGGCGGAAATGATACTGCGGAATTCAGCACACCAAATTATGATAGTGGGGGAACTGAGGTCTGGCCAATCCCGTGGAATTACTCAGTTTCAGTTCCGGGTCATGTGGCATCGCCCTTCGTGCAGTTTACTACTGCACCTCAGAAGATGCAGGGCGATGCTTCTGGTACGGCCACTATTTCTAAAAAGGGTGTCGGGCCATATTCCAAAGCACTCAATGATGCTAACTCTGACTATTGAGATCAACTTCAGAACTTCTTTGTAAGACGTTTTATCTACTACTTTTTTAGAGGCCCAGGTACGCACTAGAACTAGCGTAGACAAAGCAGTGAGGATTGTTGACATCCTAAACCGCAGTTGATGAGGACGCCTATATGAAATCTTTTCACAAAACGTTGAACTTATTTGTCTCTGTGCTAACCCTGTTAACGTTTAGCCTAGCAAACATACAACATTCTAGTGCTTCTCCAGTCGTGGCTGATAAGGCTAAAAATGTTGCAGAGAACGCATATGCGTATGACTTTAATCGTATAGAACGTTTTCGGTCGCTACATGATCTTCCTGCTATGGAGAAAACTTGTGATGAACTGTTATACAAGTGGAAGGGCGAAGACCCAAAAAGTTTCGTTGAGCTAAGTTGCGGAGCGTGTGAGGTGCTTAGCTCCGTAAACTTTCACAATATCAAGCAGTTTACTCTTGCTCAGAAGTATGCTTTGGCCGCGCTTGAGAGTTCTGCACCCAAATCTACTAACGATCAAGCCTGCTTGGTAATGTACGGCTTATCACACGATCTTGGTCAGACAACGGTCGGTTCTACAAGTTGGATTGACCGGAGAAAAAATATTGCACGGTGGTGGTTCACCACGTGGCAACGTATCAATCAAGGCATTGATCCTAATTTTGACCCGAAGGCACACCATTATCAGGTGAACGTTGCCCCTCCAGCCGACGCTCATCAGCTCGTCTTCTCAGGGATGTCGCCTACCAGTATAAAAGACCCGGCTGTACGTCACGAATACGAACAAGCTATTAAGCGTAATAGAGAGACTATTCAACTGGTGAATCAACAACACGATTTGCGGGATCTAAAGAGGACTTTTGAATTTGTGGCTAAACATTATATCATCCAAGCGTACACAACGCCACCGTTCGAGTCATCGGAGTTGGACAACTTCCTGAAATCTTATGTTGACAATGATGTGACGAGGCAATACATATCGGATGCCGTTAACAAGGCGACTATAGCGCATTAGTAATCACTGGTATTATTATCGCCCGTAGGGCTTGCAATGACCCCATCCCGAACCGTGCATAGAGGCCGCCGTCCGATCCTACAGGTCGTCCGGCGGCTTTTCGCCGTCTCGGGAGCGCTTTACGGGGCGTCGCTGCTCATCCTGTGGGCGTTCCAGCGCCCGCTCGTCTTCCACGCGAGCGACTCGCGCGGTGCCGATGCCGGCCCAGCTCCGCCGCCGGGGGATGCACAAACGGTGCAGTTTCGGACGGACGCGGGGGACAGCGTGGTCGCCTATTACGGTGCGGCCCTGACCCCAAACGGCGCGCGTGATTTGGACGCCGCGCGCCGCCCCACCCTGCTGTTCTTCTACGGCCAGGGCGGCTCGGTGGCCGGGTGCCGGGGCTGGGCCGAGTCGTTCCGGCGGCAGGGCGTCAACGTGCTCATGCCGGACTACGTCGGCTTCGGCGCGAGCGGCGGGCGCGAATCCGAGGCGGCCTGCCGGTCAACAGGCGAGGCCGCGTTGCGTTACCTGCGGAGCCGGTCCGGCGGCCAGTCGCGGCCCATCGTCATCGCCGGCTACTCGCTCGGGTCGGGCGTGGCCGCCGATCTGGCCGCCCGCGAGACCGAGGCGGGGCGGCCCCCCGCCGGGCTGGCTTTGTTTGCGGCGTTCACCTGCATGGCCGACGAAGCGCACCAGGAATACCCGCTCTATCCGACGTGGCTGCTGCGCCGGCTCCTCCGCTACCCGTTCCCCAGCGAGCGCAACCTGCGCCGTGTGCGCTGCCCGATTTTGCTGGTCCACAGCCGCGCGGACCGGCTCATCCCCCTCTGGATGTCGGACCGGCTGGCCCAAGCAAGCGGCGGGCCGGTGACGCGGCTGACCATCGACCGCGCGGACCATGCCGATTATTTCACGACCGGGGGCGCACAGGTCTATCCTGCCCTCGGCCGCTTCTTAAAGAAAGCCGTTACCACTCGATGAAACTTAAACTGCGCGACGCCAACGTGCCCGCCCGGATCGGCTTCGGGCGGCGCGAGCTGTTCCTGAAGCGCCAGGCTCTGGCCTTCGGACGCCGCGAGGCCGACGCCACCCGGCTGCACCTGGCCCTGGCCGCGCGCTCCCAGGACTTGAAGGGTGCCCAGGACCGCATCCGGGAGATGGAGCGCGCCCACGACGAGCGCAACGCTGAGGGCGAGGCCCTGCGGAAGATCGGCGAGGCGATGGGGTCGCTGTTCGACCTGGAAGAGATGCTGCGGGCCGTGGCCGGGATCGCCGTCCAGATCACCAGCACCGACTCGTCACAGGTGTATCTGTTCAACGACGCCCACGACGTCCTGACGCTGCGGGCCGTGGACGACGGCTCACCGCGCGAACTGGTCGGCAAGCTGCGCCTGCGGGTCGGCGAGGGCCTGGCCGGCTGGGTCGCCCAGCATAAAGAAGCCGTGGCCGTGAACCACGACGCCTACCATGACCGGCGCTTCAAGTTCGTGCCCGAGCTTCAAGAGGAAAATTTCGAGTCGATGCTCAGTGTCCCGCTGATCTATCGCGGCAGTGTGCTCGGCGTCATCAACGTCCGCACGGTCAAGCCGCACGAGTACACGCAGACCCAGGTGCGTCTGCTCCAGTCCATCGCCTCCCAGATCTCGGGCGCGGTCGAGAACTCGCGCCAGTACCGCAAGCTCGAAAAGCGGACGTCGCAGCTCTCGACGCTGTCCGAGGTCAGCAAGACGATCACCAGTGATCTGTATCTCGAGGAGATATTGCAGCTCATCGTGGCCGCCACGGCGGATACCATGTCGTTCAAGATCTGCTCGCTGATGCTGCTGGACGAGGACAAACAGGAGCTGGTGCTGAAGGCGACCCAGAGCAGCAGCCGCGAGTACGCCAAAAAGGCCAACATCAAGATCGGCGAGGGTGCGGCAGGCCGGGCGCTGGCCGAGGGGAAGGCCGTGACGATCTACGACCTGAAACACTCCGGGGAGTACCCCAACCCGGACCTGGCACGGCGCGAAGGGCTGTCATCGCTGGCCTCGATCCCGCTCCAGGTCAAGAGCAAGCGCATCGGCGTCCTGAACTGCTACACCGAGCGGCCCCACCGCTTCACCGACGACGAGATTTCGGTCCTGTCGGCGCTAGGCAGCCACGCCGCCATCGCCATCGAGCACGCCAAGCTCCTGGTCAAGTCGGCCATCATCCAGGAGATGCACCACCGGGTCAAGAACAACTTGCAACAGGTCGCCTCGCTGCTGCGGCTCCAGATGCACTACGCGGGCCGCCGCTCGGTCGAGCAGGTGCTGACCGAGTCGCTCAACCGGATTCTTGCCATCGCCTCGGTCCACGAGCTGCTGGCGCGCGAGGACTTGGACATCATCAGCGTGAAAAAAGTCGCCGTGCAGATCTTGCAGGCGACTCAGCAGGCGATCATCGCGCCGGGCAAGCACATCAGCATGAAGATCGAGGGGCCGGATATATTGTTGCCGTCCGCCCAGGCGACGTCGGTCTCGCTGATCCTCAACGAGCTGGTGCAGAACGCCGTCGAGCACGGCTTCGGGGAGGGGGCGGACGAAGGGACGATACTCATCGCGCTGGCCGAGGACGTCAAGACGATGACTCTGACCGTGACAAACGACGGGACGCCCATCGCTGCGGGCTTCGACGTCCGCCGGTCGGACTCGCTGGGCCTCCAGATCGTCGGCTCGCTGGTCAGCGGCGACTTGCAGGGCCGATTCACGCTGGAGAACGTCGGCGGCAAGACCGTCGCGGGCGTCGTGTTCGCGAAGTGAGGGCGAAGAGGATGCCCCCGGCCCAAGAACCTAGCCCCCGGCCCCCAAGCACAGGCACCCCGGAGGGTCCTTAGGAAGGAAAGGGGGAGACAGGGAGAGGATGAGGAGCAGAGTCTTCACCCTTCCTAGGGAGGGGTATGCCCAAGAGGGCATTACTTCGTATCTGCCGTCCTCGGCGGGGGTAGGTTCCTACGCCGTCGTGTCCACCATCGGGCCGAGGTTGACGGGGATGGGGACGCCCGTCTTCAGCAGGATTTCCTCCATCCTCTGCGCCGAAACCACCCCCATCAGGGATTTGACGTAGGAGATGTCCGTGCTGGAAAGCGCCGACGCGGAGGCCGTCGTCGCGGCTGGCCGGGGGCCAGCGTGGTGGTGTTCCGGGGCCGGCGTGGCGGCGGCGGGCGGCGGCGCGGGCGGCTTCGGGTGGGCCTTGGTCGACTCTGGCGCGGCGGCGGAGATTGGGGCGATTGTGTTAGGCATCACGTTGTCATCCGAGAGGGATCATCCGGCGGGGATCAAGCGAGCGTGTTGACGTTCTGGCCGAGATGAGGCGTCAGGCTTGCCAGAAGCTGATTGGCTTCCAAAGCCTGGCCGTTGACCGCGCCGAGCAGGGCGGATGTCGCCGTGTCCCCGGTTTGCAGGCCGGCCAGGATGGCGACGTCGGCGCTCTGCGTCGCCACGGCCACGCCGACGACCGGGTTTGTCGCCGCCACGCGGCTGATCGTATCCGTCAAAGACATGGGGCGTTTCCTCCGAAGCCTTTCTCCTGTCGTCATCTTCGGCGGACGGCGGCGCGGCGCGCACTGTCAGCAATACCAACTTTTTCTTGACTTCGCTCCTCCCCGTGTGCTAGACTCCGGGCATGGACCCGCCCACTTCTGGTGGTGCGGGCCTTTCTGTCGGGTATTTGCTTGGATCAGTTCGAATGGAACGGAGACGGGACCATGCTGCTTGCGGGCCAGCGCATCAACGCGCGGGGGCATTTGGAGGTCGGGGGCTGCGACACGGTGGAGCTTGCGCGGGAGTTCGGGACGCCGCTGTACGTCATGGACGAGGCGGTGGTCCGGGACAACTGCCGCCGGTACAAGGCCGCGTTCGCCGCGCGCTACCCCAAAAACGACATCTCGTTCGCCTCCAAGGCGTTCCTCAACATGGCGATCTGCCGCGTGATGGAGCAGGAGGGCCTGAGCCTCGACGTGGCCTCGGCGGGCGAACTGTACACCGCCGTCCAGGCCGGCTTCCCGATGGGGCGCGTTTTGCTGCACGGCAACAACAAGTCGCGGGCCGAGCTTGAAATGGCCTTGGAGCACGGCGTGGGCCGCGTCGTCGTGGACAGCCTGCCCGAGCTGCGGCACCTCGCCGCACTCGCCAAAGAGGCCGGGAAGACCCAGGCCGTACTCCTGCGCGTCACCCCCGGCATCGACCCGCACACACACCGGCGCATTCGGACAGGCCAGGAAGACAGCAAGTTCGGCCTGAGCATCGCCACGGGCGCGGCTCTCGAAGCCGTCACCGAGGCCCTGGGCGCGGCCCCGCACCTGCACATCACGGGCCTGCACTGCCACATCGGCTCGCAGCTTCTGGACGCCCACACGCACGAGCAGGCCATCGGCGTCATGGTGGGTTTTCTGCGGCAGGTCGCCGACAAGACCGGCTGGATGCCCCAAGACCTGGACATCGGCGGCGGCCTGGGCATCCGCTACGTCGAGGAGCAGCAGCCGCCGTCTTATGACGAGTTCGCGGAGACCGTCATCGGCGCGCTGCGGGCCGCTTTGGACAGATACGGCGTGCCCACCCCGAACCTGCTGCAAGAGCCGGGCCGCGCCCTGGTCGGCGAGGCAGGCGTCACGCTCTACACCGTCGGCGTCATCAAGACCGTCGCCCTGCCCGCCCCGCCCGGACGGCGCACCTACGTCGCCATCGACGGCGGCCTGTCGGACAACCCACGCCCGCAGCTTTATGATGCCGTGTACGAGGCCCACGTCGCCAATCGCGCCGGCCAGCCGAAGACTCAGACCGTGGCCGTGGCCGGCAAGCACTGCGAGACCGACATTCTCATCCAGGCCGCCCGGCTCCAGCCGGTCGAGGCAGGCGATATTCTGGCCGTGCAGTCTACGGGCGCGTACAACTACGTCATGGCGTCCAACTACAACCGCTTCCCCAAGCCCGCCTGCGTGTTCGTCCGCGACGGCAAGGCGACGCTGGTGTCGCGGCGCGAGACCCTGGACGACGTGGTGCGGCTGGACGTACTGCCGGAGATGGCTGCGTAGTCCGCCTGCCAGGAACAGCCACCATGCCTGATAATTGGGACTTCACGCAGAAACCGCAGCGGGCAGGAGCCGTCGGACAGACGCCGATCCTGACCTACCTGCTCCTGGCGCTGAGCGTCGTGACCACGGCAGCTTACCTGACAGGGGGGGGGCAGCCCGGCACGCTGTGGTACAACGTCGGCCACTTCGGGTTCGCCGAGACGCCGGGGGCCGCGCCGTGGAGCTTGATTACGACGGTCTTCATCCACGGGAGCTGGCTGCACCTGCTCTTCAACATGCTCTGGCTGGTCCAGATCGGGCGCATCTTGGAGGCGACGCTGAACCCCATCGTTTACCTGGCGTTCCTGGTCGGCGCGGCGGCGGTGGGCGGCGGGTGTCAGTTTTTGATCTCGGGCAGTACGGGGATCGGGATGTCGGGCGTGGTCTACGCGATGTTCGCCCTGATGTGGGCGGGGCGCGGGCTGTACCCGGCGTGGGGGGCGGTGGCGACGCAGGCCAACCTGCGCCTCTTTGTCGGCTGGGGGCTGTTCTGCATCGTCGCGACCTACTTACACATCCTCGCTATCGCCAACGGCGCGCACGCCGGCGGGTTCCTGTTCGGCCTGTCCGTCGGCTTCCTGTTTTTCACGCCCCGCCGGCGCTGGGTCTGGGCTGCGCCCCTGGTTCTGCTCGTCGGCGCGACCGTCTTCTCCGCCCTCCGGCTTCACACGCTCTCGCTCTAGCTCCCTTATGATGACCAAGAAACGCTTACTTTCGGGGATGCAGCCGACCGGCGGCGGGCGGCTGCACCTGGGCAATTTAGAAGGCGCGCTGCGCCCCTGGATACGCTTGCAAGACGAATACGAGATGTTCTGCTTTATCGCCGACTGGCACGCGCTCACGACGGTGGCCGACCGGCGCGTGGACCTCGCCGAGGCGTCGCGGCAGACGGCCATCGACTACCTCGCGGCGGGCCTGGACCCCGACAAGTGCGCCATCTTCCGGCAGTCCGACGTGCCCGAGCACGCCGAGCTGCACCTGCTGCTGTCGATGGTCACGCCGGTCGGCTGGCTGGAGCGCATCCCCACCTACAAAGAGAAGCGCGACCTGGTCAAAGACAACGACACCCAGGTCTCCTACGGCCTCTTAGGCTACCCCGTCTTGCAGACCGCAGACATCGTACTCTATCGCGCCCACGCCGTCCCCGTGGGTCGGGACCAGGCCGCGCACATCGAGATCAGCCGCCAGATCGCCCGCCGATTCAACCACCTCGTTGAGCAGGACGTCTTCCCCGAACCCGAGGCCGTCATCAGCGAGGGCAGCGGCGAGCTGCCGGGCATGGACGGGCGCAAGATGAGCAAGTCTTACGACAACGCCATTTATCTCTCAGACACGCCCAAGCAGACCCAGAAAAAGGTCAACTCGGCGTTCACGACGCCGACCAAGATTCACATCACCGATGCGGGCGTCCCCGAGGGCTGCGTCGCCTGCAAGCTGCGCCGCGTCTACGACGCCGGGGGGTATCAAACGCAGTGGGACGAGTGCCGGGCCGGCGCGCGCGGCTGCGGGCAGTCCAAAAAAGAGGTCGCCGAGATCATCAACGCCGTCCTCGCGCCCGTCCGCGCCCGCCGGGCGGGACTCGAAGCCGATCCCGTCTTCGTGGACGCCGTGCTGCGCCGCGGCGCGGAACAGGCCCGCGCGGCGGCTTCGGAGACGATGGGAATAGTCCGCCGGGCATTAAGGCTGACGGCGTAAGAACCCACGTTTAACACAAAGCGCCCCGCTCCGGGGTACAATCAGCCCGGACGAAAGGCTTATTTCTCCCCGCCCCCTGCGGCGGGAGCGCAGCCGGCGGCGCGGATGCCGGCGACCCTATGGAACCTCCCTCACAGGCTACTTCACAGCCCGCCTTGATGCTCGCCCTGACCCTGCTGCTCGTCGCCATGAACGGGTTCTTTGTCGCCGCCGAGTTCGCCCTGATCCGCGTCCGGCAGACGCGCATCGCCGAGCTTGTCGAGCAGGGAAGCGCGCCCGCTCGCTCCGTGCAGGCCCTGCTGGGGCGGCTGGACACGTACCTTTCGGCCACGCAGCTCGGCGTCACGCTGGCCTCGCTCGCGCTGGGCGCGGTCGGCGAGCCGGCCGTCGCCCACCTGCTGCGCGGTGTCTTCACTTCGGTCGGCATCGCCCCCGCCTCCCCCTCGGCCCACGTCGTCGCCATCGGCCTGGGCTTCGTGCTGATCACGTTCTTCCACATCACCTTCGGCGAGCTGCTGCCCAAGTGGTGGGTGATCGCCCACACCGAGCGGACGGCGCTTGCCGTGTCGCGCCCGATGCGGCTGTTTTTGACATTGGGCTACCCCCTGATCCTCGTGCTGGAAAGCGCGGCCAAGGCCATCGCCCGGCCCCTCGGGATCAACCCCGCCGACGGCCACGAGCAGGCGCACTCCGAAGAAGAAATCCTGGCGATTATGGCCCACGCCCACGAGCAGGGCGGCCTGCGGCCTTCGGAGATACGGATCACCAACAACGTCTTCGACTTCGCCCACACGCAGGCCAAGGAGATCATGGTGCCGCGCGTGGACATGGTATTTTTATCCACGACCTGGAGCCTGGCGCGCAACGTCGAGGTCGCCGTCGAGAGCGGCTTCACCCGCTACCCGCTGTGCGAGGCCGACCGGGACCACGTGCTGGGCATGGTCCACATCAAAGACCTGCTGGGCATTGCGGGCGACCCGCAGGCGGACATCCGCTCCATCAAGCGGGACATCATCGGCATCCCCGAGACCAAGCCCATCGACGAGCTTCTGAACGACTTGCAGAAGAGCCACACGCACCAGGCGGTGGTTGTGGACGAGTACGGCGGCACGGCGGGCATCGTCACGCTGGAGGACATCATCGAGGAGCTGATCGGCGAGATTCAGGACGAGCACGACAAGCCCCCGCCCCTCTTGCCGCTCGACGAGACGGGGCACTCGTACTCGGTCGCCGGCACGGTCGCGCTGGACGAGGTCTCGGAGACGCTGGGCCTGCCCATCGAAAACCCCGACGACTACGACACCATCGGCGGCTACGCCCTCCACGCCTTGCGCCTGCCCCCGCGCCACGGCGCGACCGCCCGACTGGACGGCTACGACGTCTCGGTCGCCGAGGTGACGGGCCGCCGTATCCGCCGCCTCCTGTTCACCCGCCACGCCGCCGCCCCGGTCGGCGATACGGGGTGAGCCGCCTTCTGCGGAAACGGGGCGAAAAAATCATCCCCTCACGGCGAACATCTCCGAGCTTGAACGCAGTATACTCTACGCAGTAGAGGGGAGCGGGGTGACGGAATGCTGAGAACTCAAGACGCCAACACAGACCCGCCGACACCCGTGAGCCAGGCGAGGGTGACGCCGGAGGAGTTGACTCAGGCACTCGCCGCCATCGAGTCGCGCAAACAGGCCGAGGCCAGCCGCCTGGCGGGGACCATCCCCATCGGCGACGCCATCGCCGACCTGCACCTGGACTCGACGCCGGAAGACATCTGGGCCGAGGTCCAGTACCAGCGGGCAAAAGCCGACGCCTCCCAGGCACAGTCGTCCCCCGAAGCCGCCGAACAGAAGGCGCAGCGCGGGGCGAAAGCCGCCGAGCAGGCCAGGCAGCAGTCGGTGACGCCCCGCCGCGGCTGGCGCAAGAGCGGTGCAATCGGGATGGTCTTGGTCGGCTGGCTCGTGCTCCACAACGCATTCGGCTCGCACTCTGGGCACCACGTTCCCAGCCACGTCGCCGCCCCCATCCTACGCCCCCTGGCCCAGATCCTCGACGGCCAAGAGGTCTATGCCGACGACTCGGCGCTCGCCCAAGTTTCCGAAGGCAAGCCGCTGCCCCAGATCACCGTCAGCGAGAACGAGAGCGGCAACCGCTGGAAGATCTTCCGGCGCAGCGGCCACGTCTACCTGCGCGGCTATATCGAGAGCGCCGACTCGCTCCAGCCGCTTCAAGGCAAGCCCCTCAACGTCTATAACGACGACAACTCAGGCGAGCTGCACGACGATCGCACCTCCAATATCACCCTGCGCGTGGACAACGTCCCCTTGCAGAAGTCTGGCGGCGACAGCGACTTCTCGGGGATCACCGTCACCCACTTCCAGCCCGACCCGCTGACCACCCTCAGCCCGTGGCATTAGAGCCGTGACGTTGCTTCCGGGCAGTACTGTAGCTGCTTTGTCCAAGCACTTCGGGAGAATCCACAACCATGCTGAACCACACGGAGAACGAGACGGAGCCAGTACCCGCCGCGCAGACGCGCATCAAGACCGAAGAACTGGCGCGGGCGGTGGCCGCCATCGAAGCCCGTCGGCAGGGGGAAGCGCAGGCGCTGGTTGGAACCCTAGTCATCGGCGAGGCCGTCGAAGAACTCAGCCTCGATATGACCCCGGAGGAGATACTCGCCGAGGTCAGGTCGCAGCAGGAGGAGCATGATAGACAACAGGAGGATCAGGATAAACAACAGGAAGACGAGCAGGCATGGAAAGAAGTCGGCAGCCGGTACGAGAGTGCTGGCTACACACCCAACTGGAAGGTGCCGGCCTGGATTCTCGCAGGCAGCCTCATCTCGGTTTTTGCTATCTGGTGGGGCACAGCCAATCAAACACAGCCCATATCTTCTACGGTCTATTCGCCCCCGGTTGTGACGCAGAATTATCCCATGGTGACACCTATACCGCAACCCTACATGAACATCCAGACGTTGGCCGCCATCCCGGACGGCATCAACTTTGGGTGTTACCGATATACATTGGAGCGGATCATCAGCGGCGAGAAGCCGACAGGTATTCTGATCAGCGAGAGTGAAAAAGCATTCTGGTATGACGGCCAGCACCGGAACCACATTGTATCAGCCGACCCGTTGCCGACCACGAGTTATGGCGGCCCGGACTGGACGGCAATCAAGTATTCTGGGCACGTCTACGTGCGAGGCTGGACATCCCGGCCACTGTCCGCCACGGGTGACATCAGCGTCTTTGACACGCCCAAAGCCTCTCTGCTGAAGGGCAAAGCGTCCAAGATCACTCTGCCCGTTCAAGGCTTGCATTACGAGGGAATGTACACGCGCGTCTTCCCCAACCCATACGGCTGGCAAGCGCCCGTGATGGGGGCTTATTCAGGACAGGGGTATCACGGGGAGCCTGGGATGCCGCCCATTCCAACCCCTCAGATGGAGATCAGGGCAAGCGACGTTCGTTTAGACAGTCATGCCTGGGAGAAGTGGTAGCGTATGGCTTTGGATGTGATTGTCATCGGTGGAGGGGCGGCGGGGATGCTGGCCGCCCGGCGGGCCGCTGAGGGCGGGGCGCGGGTGACGCTGCTGGAGAAGAACGACCGGCTGGGGATGAAGATACTCATCTCCGGCAGCGGCAAGTGCAACCTGACCCACGACGGGCCGATGGAGGACGTCCGCGCGAAGTTCCGGCCCGCCGAGGCGCGGTTCCTGAAGCCGTCGTTCTATCGGTATACCAACCGGGACTTTTTGGGGATGCTCCAGGCGCGCGGCATGAGCGTCTATACCCGGCCCGACGGGCGCGTCTTCCCCGTGGAGCCGGCGAACGCCAAGGACGTGGTCGCGCTCCTGACGGGGTATGTCGCCGAGGCGGGGGTGCGCGTCCGCTACGGGGCCTCGGTGACGGGGCTGGTTGCCGAGAAAGGGCGCATCACCGGCGTCAAGGTCGGCGGCGAGACGCTGGCAGCCGCGCGGGTCGTCGTTTCGACGGGCGGGTCCTCTTATCCGGCGACGGGCACAACCGGCGACGGCTGGCCCTGGCTGACCGGCCTGGGGCATACGCTGGCCCCGCTGCGCGCGGCCCTGGCCCCGCTGTATCTGACTGACGCGCCCCCCGAGTGGTCCGGCGTCGCCCTGCGGGACACGGTGTTGCGGGCACGGTCCGGGGCAGGCGGCAAGGAGTTCGCGCGCTGGACGGGGGATTTGCTGTTCACCCACAAGGGCGTCTCGGGGCCGACCGCGCTGGGCATCTCGCGGGACGTGGCCGAGCGCGAGGGGGGCGCAAGCGCGGTCGAGGCCGATCTCGCGCCGGGCTTGACTTGGGAAGAACTGTCTCGGGAGCTGCGGCGTCAGGCCCTGGAAAGCCCGCGCAAGACCGTCGCGTCGCTTGTCGCCCCGTTCGTGCCGGACCGGCTGCGCGAGCCGCTGCTGGCCGCGACGGGCGTGGCGGGCGAAACGCGCGGCGCGCACCTGCCCGCCAAGTCCCTGAACCGCGTGGTCTCGACCCTCAAAGCCTGGCCCCTCGGGACCGTCCGGCACGTACCGCTTGAGCGCGGCGAGGTGGTCGCGGGCGGGGTCGCACTGGGTGAGGTAGACCCGCAGACGATGCGCTCGCGGCTCGTGGATGGCCTGTACCTGTGCGGCGAGGTGCTGGACATCGCCGGTCCGGTCGGGGGATACAATCTCCAAGCCGCTTGGAGCACGGGCTGGGTCGCGGGCGAGGCGGCAGCGAAGGGCGATTGACTTCCGCCGCTTTTGCCAGGGTCGCTTACGGCCCGCCTGCCCCGCGCTGGGCGAGGGACTGGGGGGCGTGGGGGTTGAGCAGGCGCGCGAGGCGTCCGAGTTCCTCCGGCGAGCCGATGGCGATCAGCGTGTCGCCCTGGGCGAGCCGGCGGTCGCCGGGCGGGTTGGGGATGAAGCTGTGGATCTCGCCGCTGGCGCGCAGGGCGACGATCAGGGCACCCGTCGCCTGCTTGAACCGTGCCGCGTCCAGCGTCATCCCGAGGCAGGCGGACTCGGCCACGACAGTCAATTCGCGGAGCTGGAACCGCGTGTGGTCGGCCTCGGTCATGGCCGTGACGAAGTCGGTGACGGCGGGGTTGACGGCAGTGATCGCCATCCAGCGCCCGCCGAGGACGTGGGGCGAGACGACCTTGCTGGCACCGGCCCGGATCAGCTTGGCCTCGTTCTGCCGCGCGTCGGCGCGGGCCACGATATAAAGGTCCGGCTCCAGCCCGCGCGCGGACAGGACGATAAACGTGTTGACGGCGTCGGTCGGCGTGACCGCGATCAGGGCGGCGGCGCGCTCGATGCCGGCCCGTTTGAGCACGTCGTCGTCGGCGGCGTCGCCCTCGATGTATGGCACGTCGGCCTCGCGCAGCATCTCTATGCGTCCCGGCTCCTGCTCGATGACGACATAGGGGACGCGCTCGTGTGTATACCCTTGCGCGATCTGCTGGCCGATGCGGCCGTAGCCGCAGACGATGTAATGGTCGTGGAGGGCGTTCACCAAGCGGGCCGTCCTTTTGCGGGACAAGAGCAGCAGCGTCTGCTCACTGACGAAGGTTTCGATGACGGTGGTGAACAGCCAGGCCGCCGTGCCCAGACCGAACAGGATCAGCAGGATCGTGAAGACCGTGCCCGCCGTGTCCAGCGGCTTGACCTCGCCGTAGCCGACACTGCCCAGCGTGATCACGGTCATAAACAGGGCGTCAAGAAAGCTGTAGCGCTCCAGGACCATGTACCCCGCCGTGCCGCCGGTCAGGATGACGAACCCGACCAAGGCGGCCAGCCGCAGGCGCAGGAGCGGGTTGCGATAGAAGTCCCGCAAAGGCGGCAGAAAAGGGAGGCGTCTCATGGGTGGGGCGTCACGGAAATTTTGTTCCCTTGAGTCACTGCGATGTCGAGCGTCCTGCCCCGGAAGCGGACGCCCTTCACGGTTAGCCCCCCCCACCCCGGCGGCAGGTGCGGGTCGGCATAGAGCGACGCCACCTCGTCCCCCGCGATCCTCGTCCCGCCGGGCTTGTCCCCCGGTTCGACGATGCGCAGGCCCGCGAAGCCGTACAAAACGCTCTGCAAGCACCCCCCCATGCCCGTGCAGAAGTAGACGCGGTTGCTGGTCTGCTTCTCGGCGAAGGCGTCCCACGGCCCGCGCATAAAGGGGCGGTAGGAGTCGTGGAACAAGTCCAGCGACTGCGGCCCGCGCCCGAGATGGGCCGCGACGACGGCCTCCATGCTGGCCGTCATCGCGGGGCCGTTCTTGATCGTGTGGGCCGCGTAGAAGTCCAGCATCCGGCTTTGGGTGGCCGCATCATAGTCTACGCCCAGTGGGTGAACCAGCAGCAGCGTGTCGGCCTGCTTGGCCGCGAAGCGGTCCGTCATCGGCGCGGCGTTCTCAGCAGGTATCTTCCTCGCGGCGTCGTAGGGGAAAGACAGCCCCTCGGCGACGGCCAGCCAGCGCGGGTCGGCGGGCTTCCCGAGCAGTTTGGCCGCCGACGTCGCTGCGCGCAGGTTCGCCCGCACGACGGCATTGGTATAGGCGTCGTCGTCTACGACGCCTGCCGTCTCGTCCGGTGAAAGAACCTTGTTGACGTGGTACTTGCCGTCCGCCGTCTTGGAGACACGCGCCGCCCAGTAAGCCGCCGTCGCCGACAGCACAGGCCAGGCTTCTTTCGATAAATAGTTCCTATCCCCCGTCCACAGATAATACTGCCATGCCGCCCAGCCCACGTCGGCGGTGATGTGCCGCTCCTGGGCGAACTCGGCGGGGGCCATCTCCGCGCCCGTGTCCGCGCTCTCCCAGGCGTACTCCGCCCCCGGAAATCCGTGCGCCCGCGCGTTCTTTTTCGCCTGCCCCAATGTCTTGAACCGATAGTCGATGATAGATCTTGCGTAGTCGGGGTGCTGGACGATGAGCGCGGGCATCATCCAGACCTCGGCGTCCCAAAAGATGTGGCCGCCGTAGATATCGGACGACAATCCCATCGGCGGGATTGAGTGGTCGGAGCCGGGGTAGGTGGAGGAGAGCAGGTAGAACAGATTGGCATGAGTCACCTGCTGGGCTTCCGGGTCGCCGGTGATGACGATGTCGGATGTCTGCCAGAGGCGGGGCCAGTCACGCGGCTTCTGCCCGCTAAAGGCTAGGTCAAGCGTAACGTTTTTCAGTTTAGTTGTGAGAGATCCCGTCTCAAGATTAAACTGTTGCTGATAATCATTGCTGAACGAGTAGTCGGTTGCATAGCCCGACGGGTGTGTAGGAGGTGGCAAGGCTACAAGTTCACCCTGCCGGTAAAGGCCGGACTGGTATTGTTGGCTCACTTTTCCTAGAGGTCCTACGACACATCCAACCTCCCCATCACTGAAGTATGTGGGTAAAGGGTTCTGACTGTCCATACTCCTCAGCACCCACGGGTCGAAGGTTTTCTGGTTCAGGAACAGGGCACCGGCAGCGGCGGCCTCGTCGTGCGAGGACGTGGGAGCGGGCGGGGGCGGCGTTGTGCTGTGACAGCCGGGGAACAGGAGCGCGGCGGCGAGCGCGCAGGCGGCGGGTATAAAGCGGGTGTTCACGGGGGTAGAATACGCGCGAGAGGGCGGGAAGTCCTGCAAAGGGGAGCAGACATGACGGATTACGGTGCAAACGGGCGTAAAGTGCGCTGGGGCGTGATCGGGGCGACCTCGCGGATCGCGCAGGAGGCGGTCATCCCGGCGATCCTCGCCAGCGGCCACGCGGAGCTGGTCGGCGTGGCCTCGCGCAGCCGGGAGAGCGCGCAGGAGATCGCCGCCCTCGCCGGGACGGGCGTGGCCGCCTACGGCGATTACGACTCGCTGATCGCCGACGACGCCGTGGACGTCGTGTACCTGCCGCTGCCCAACAACCTGCACCTGGGCTGGGCCGTGGAGGCGATGAACAACGGCAAGCACGTCTTGTGCGAGAAGCCGCTGGCCCTGAACGCGATGCAGGCCCAGGAGATGCAGGAAACGGCGGAAAACAACGGCGTTTTGCTTTCCGAGGCGTTCATGTACCGCTACCATCCCCTGCAACAGGAAGTGGCGAAGCTGGTGCGCGGGGGCGCGCTGGGGGACATCAAGCTGGTGCGGGCGTCATTCTCGTTTGTGCAGACCGACCGGGACGACTACCGGCGCGATCCGGGCATGGGCGGGGGCGCGCTCTTCGACGTCGGCTGCTACTGCCTGCACATCGCCCGTCGCGCCTTCGGGCGCGAGCCGACGGCGGTGACGGCCAAGTCGCTGTACGACAAGAGTTCGGGCATCGACACGACCACGACGGCCCTGATGGAGTTCGGCGAGGAGGGCATGGCCCTGATCGACTGCTCGTTCGCGCTGTCCCTGCGGGCGACCTATGAGATCGTCGGCAGCGAGGCTTCGGTCAGCGTCCCGCGCTTTCTGATGGGCGGGGCCGAAGCGGGCGCGTCCTCGGACACGGGCGATTACTGCGTCTCGCGCGGCGGCGAGGAGACCGAGCACGAGTCCCCACCCGGCAACATGTACGTCAATGAAGTAGATGCCCTGTCGCGGCGCATCTCAGGGGAGGACGTGTTCCTGCTGTCCGCCGAGGACGCAGTCGCCAATATGCGCGCCGTGGACGCCGTCGCGATCAGCGCACGGACGGGGCAGAAGGTGGGGATTTAGTACAGAACCCACCCTACACGCTCGCAACCGCCCCGATGGCCAGGGCATCCCACGCCAGACGCGCCCCTTCGGGCGTCGCGTCCGTCTCCTCGAACAGCACCATCTCGTTATGCTCCCGCAGCCAGCATTTGGGCACGTAGTAGCGCGTGTGGCCGTTCTGCACCCAGTAGCGCCCGAGATTAACCCCATTGACGTACAGCACGCCTTTGCCCAGGCCGTCCAAATAGGCGACAAGCTCGCGGTCAGGAAAGGCCAGCTCTTCCGACGGCAGCGCGAAGGTCGCCCGGAACAGGCGCAGGGGGCGCGGATTCGGTCCGAGCGGCCCCCAGGCGACGCTCTGCGGGGCGATCTCCCAGGCCAGCTTGGGCCGGAAGGTCCAGTCCGTTAAGGACAGGCTGAAGTCCAGCAGAACGGGACCGAACAGACCCTTTTTGTCTTCCTCCAAGCGCCGCCCTTTGAACTGCCAAGCGCCCTTGAGACGGCCCAGGTCGTCGCTCAGCACGGCCACGGCGTTGTCGCCCGCTCGGAGCGAGACGGCGGCGGACAGGGACGGGTCGGCGACGCGCTCTTCGGCGGGCATCTGGCTGGTGGCGACGTGTTCGCCGTTGACCAGCAGCAGAGCGCGGTCGGCCAGCGCGGTCAGGGTCAGCGACGCCTCGCGGTCGCGGTCGGAGTGGACGGTCGCCCGATACCAGGCGTAGCCGCTCTTATCACCCAGGGTGATGCGGTTCATCGGCTGGGTCATCGCGGTCCAGGCCGAATCATCGAAGCTCGGCTGCGCCTCGTCGTCGCCGGGGGCGGACTGCCAGTTCTCCAGCACGGGCACATCGGGCAAGGCCGTTTCAAGGACCGGGAGCGGCGTCCACGCGCCGCCCTGGTAGCGCCACAGGTCAGTCGCGCCCGGTGTCAGCTCGGCCAGCGTCTCCCCGTTCGGCGTCTCGCGCAAATAATAGGCCCCCAGATAGATCGTGCCATCTGCGCCGAGCCAGGTGTTGTCCATCTGGCCCGGCGTCAGCGTCAGGAAGGTTTGCGCGCGGCCCGTGGGCGACGTGTGGCGGCGGACGTGGGCAGGGTCGCCGGGCGTGGCGGCGAACTTGGGGTCGCTGTCGGGGTCGTAGGCGAGGATGACGGTCTCGGTCGGCGTCTCCAAAACATGGGTGATGATCGGGGCGTAGAAGTCCATCGGCGTTTCGCCCACAGACCAATCCAGCACGAGGGGCCGGACCGTGCGGGCGGGGACGCCGATGCGGTGGGGCAGGTCGGGCGCGACCTGCGACAGATCGACCTCGGCCCGCGCTTCGGTCGGGTTCTCCAAAAACCACAGCTTGCCCGCCTCCGTCTCGCGCCGGTGCAGCAGGACGCCGCCGTCGAGCACCTGGCAGTGCAGCGCGGGGTCATACACGGGCGCGTTCAGCAGCACGTCTTTGAAGCACTGGGCGAAGAGGGCGACGCGGCGGGTCCGCCCGTACTTCTCGTGCAGCGCGCCGGTCTCGGACAGTGGCGCCGTGTCGTAGTAGGACGTCGCCTGCGGGTGCATGGCCGTGTAGCCGAAGTTGGTCCCGCCGTGCCACATATAGTAGTCGTAGCCCGCCCCGCCCATCGCCAGGATGCGCCACGTCTCGCGCTCGGTGAAGGCCGGATCGAACACGTCCGCGTCCACCCAAGCAGCGCCTCTGTTTTTGGGCGTGTCCCAGGTGTCATACCAGCCGGGCCAGAACTCGGTCGAGTGAAGCGGCTTGTCCGGCTGCCGGCGGCGGTAATCGGCGAAGCGGTCGGTGGGCCTGTGGCCGTTGATGCACTCGATGGCACCGTCGATCTGCCCCTCGCAGGTGATCAGCGGGACGTCGATGCCGTTCCGGCGGGCAATAGCGATCAGGGCGTCCATGTACCGCTCCTGCGCCCGCCCCTGTGTGCCGCCCAGGTTCAGCTCGTTCTCGATCTGGCATAGGATGATGTTGCCGCCGCGCGTGATCTGCCGCGAGGCGAAGATCGGCAGCAGCCGGTTCCAATAACTTTCGACGCACCGGAGGTAGATGGGGTTGAGCGTCCGCGTCTCCAGCCCGGCCTTGTTGTACAGCCAGGACGGGAAGCCGCCGCCGTCCCACTCGGCGCAGATGTACGGTCCGGGACGGACCACGGCGTACAGGCCGGCCTCGGCGATGAGGTCTAAGAAGTGTGCGACATCGGCCTGGCCCGTAAAGTCAAATTGCCCCTCTTCCGGTTCGTGGACGTTCCAGAAGAAGTAGAGCTGGAGCGTGTTCAGGCCGGCGGCCTTGGCCTTGCCGATGCGGTCCGCCCACAACTCGCGGGGGATGCGCGGGTAGTGGATCGCCCCGGACGTGAGGAAGATGCGCTCGCCGCGGATCAGAAACGACTGGGCATCATAGGTCAGGGGTCTGTCGGTCAAATGAGGTCTCCGTGAAATGAGGGTGAGCAGGGAAGCGCCGCCGCGCTACTGGGGCCGGCGCACGGGGGGGAAGAAGCCCTCATCGCGCAAGGCTTTGGTGATCCGCACCGCCGCCGTCGCCCGGTTGAACGTGTACAGGTGGACGCCCGCCACGCCGTTCTCCATCAGGTCTCGGCACTGGCACAGGGCGTACTCGATTCCGCGCGCCTGGACCTCGGCGTCCGTACCCGACCCCAGCGCGTCCAGGAGCGCGGCGGGAATCTCCTGGCCGCTGATCTGGGCGATGCGCGCGATCTGCCCCAGCGACGTCACGGGCAGGATACCGGCGAGCAGCGGGAAAGTGACACCTGCCCGTGCCGCCCGCTCCCGGAAATCGTAAAAGGCCGCGTTGTCGAAAAAGAGCTGCGAGGTGGCGAACGCGGCCCCGCAGTCCTGTTTGAAGCGCAGCCAGGCCACGTCCTCGTCGATGTGGGCCGCGTCCGGGTGCTTTTCCGGGTAGAACGCACAGCCGATGTGGAAGTCGTAATGGTCCCGGACGAACGCGATCAGGTCGCTGGCGTGGGCGAAGCCGTCCGGGTGCGGCGAATAGGCCGGATCGTTCAGCGGGGCGTCGCCGCGTAGGGCCATCAGGTGGCGAATGCCCGCCGCCGACAGGGACGACAGGATATTGCGAATCTCTTCCTGAGAGTGGCCGACGCAGGTGAGGTGCGGCACCGATTCGATATCCAATTCGCGCTCGATCCGGCTGACCAGGTCCATCGTCTTCTGCCGATTGGAGCCGCCCGCGCCGTAGGTCACCGAAACGAAGTCGGGGGCCTGGCGGGCGATCTCACCCAATGTAGAATAGAGCGTCGCCCATCCCGCCGGGTTCTTGGGCGGCGAAAACTCGTAGGAGAGCGTCGGGACTCGGGCATTGAGCTTGTCACAAAAGGTCATGGTGTGGTTCTCTAAGACTAGGGGGCCAGACCCAGCAGCTTCGTTTCGACGTGTTCACACAGGGCGTGGAGCAGGACCTGGTGGCACTCCTGGACGCGCATCGCGCTGGGGTTGACGCTCTCGACGACGATCTCGAAGTCGGCCAGCCCCCGGCACCTGCCGCCGGTCTTGCCCAGCAGTGCGCCCGTGACCAGGCCGCGCTCTTTCGCGGCGGTCAGTGCGCGCACGACGTTCTCCGAGTTGCCGCTGCTCGTGAACACGACCAGGACGTCGCCGGGCATCCCCAAGGACCGCACCTGCCGGGCGAAGACCTCATCGAACCCGTAGTCGTTGCCGATGCACGTCAGCAGCGTCCCGTCGATGGACAGGCACATCCCCGGCAGCGAGGGCCGCTCACGATAAAACCGGCCCGTGAACTCTTCGGCCAGGTGGGCGGCCTCCGCCGCCGACCCGCCGTTGCCGCAGGTCAGCAACTTGCCGTCATGGTTGAAAGCGTGGAGGACGGCATCCGAAAGCGCATGGAGCGTGTCCTCGTGAACAGCCAGCGTTCGCAGGTCGCGCTGCAATTCTGCGATGTGTCGTGTCAGCATTGATTCTCCAGCACCTCCGCCAGAAGCGTCACGGGATGGGCGACGCGGACATGGGACAGGCCGCGCTCTTCCAGCCCCGCAGTCACCCACGACAGGCAGCCGGGGTTGCCCGTCGCGACGACCGAGGCCCCGGTTGCCAGGATATGGTCCAGCTTGCGCGATCGCAGGCGGCGGGCCATGTCCGGCTCAGTCAGGTTGTAGATGCCCGCCGAGCCGCAGCAGACCTCGCTCTCGGCCAGCGGCACCCAGCGCACGTCCGGCAGGAGGGCCAGCAGCCTCCGGGGGGCGTCGCGGACGCCCTGCCCGTGGGCCAGGTGGCAGGCGTCGTGGTAGGTCATTACCACCTCGTTGCCCACGCCCGGTGCGAGCGGCGCGACCCAGCCCAATTCGTCGAGCCACTCGCAGACATCGCGCATCTTGGCGGCGAACTGCCGCGCGCGGGCGGCGTAGGCCGGGTCATCGGCTAAAAGCTGCCCGTATTCCTTCATCTGCGATCCGCAGCCCGCTGAGTTGACGACGACGGCGTCCAGGCCGTCGAACGGGGAGAAGGCGTCGATCAGATCTCGGGCGAAGTCCCGCGCGGCCTCGCCCAAGCCGTTATGGCCGTGCAGCGCGCCGCAGCAGCCCTGCCGCCGGTTGACCAAGACTTCGCAGCCGTTGGCGGCGAGGACTCGGACCGTGTCGGCGTTGACATCGCCGAACAGTACGCGCATGGCGCAGCCGGACAGGACGCCGACCCGCGCCCGCTTCGGACCGACGGCCGGCGTCACGGCGGGCGGCAGGGCCGGACTCAGCACATCGGGCAGGACGGCCCGCTGGGCGGACTGGGCGGGGTCGCCGGACAGCGCGCGCACGGCCGCGCCAGGGACAGCGCCGTCGGTCACAGCCCGCGCCATTCGCAGGGCGACGGAGAGGCGGGCGGGGCGGGCCAGGGTGTCCAGGAGGCCGCGCCGGGACAGATCGGTGAGCAGGGGCCTGACTTTTTCGGCATGGATGCGCTCGCGCGCCGTCTCCAGAATGCGCCCATAAGGAACCCCCGACGGGCAGGCGGTCTCGCAGGCCCGGCAGCCGAGGCACAAGTCGAGGTGGTTAGTCACGCCCGCATCTGCGGGCGACAGGCTCCCCTCGTGCATCTTCCGCATCAGCACCAGACGCCCGCGCGGGCTGTCCGCCTCGCTTCCGGTCTCCAGGTAGGTCGGGCAGGCCGGCAGGCAAAGCCCGCAGTGGACGCAGAACATCAAATCGTGTTCGTGCTGCGCGTCCCGTTCAGGCTGTGCCCTTCGCTGTTTCTGATCGGCGTCGGTCATGGGTGCGGCTATTATACCAGGTATACCAGGCGCGGCGGACAATCGGGGCGTCTCAGCCACCCCGCTAAATCCCCCCGCTAAATCCCGCCCACGAAACGTCCGGGGTTCCACATGCCGTCCGGGTCCAGGGTCTGTTTCAGGCGGCGCATCAGGGCGAAGTCGGGCAGCAGGGGCAGCCAGATGGGGACGTCGGCGGCGCGCAAAACGTCCGGCATCCGCTCGATCACGAAACTGCCGCCGACGCGCGCGGCCTTGTCCTTGAGGTCGGCGTAGAAGGCCGGCCAGTCGGGGCGGGGCCGGGCCGGTGCGAAGTGGGCGTGAACCAGCCCGAGGGCGGCGTCGGCGGCGACTCGGGCCGCAAACCCGGCCCGGCGGGCGGTCCACTCGGCCATGCGGACGTAGGCCCCGACCTGCGAGGAGAGGATGTGGAACGAGGCGGTCATCGGAGCCGGGTCCAGCGCGAAGTCGCGCAGGCGCGCGCGCAGGGCGTCGGCCTGTCCGGCGTCGAGGGCACCCGCGCCGAGCGTCTCGACCTGCCAGGCAACCGCCTCGGCAGGTCCGTCGAAGCCGACCACAATGTATTGGTGTTCGTCGTCCGCCCCCGGCAGGACGCTTCGGGCCGTGCCGGGATTGAGCAGGAACAGAAACGCGGGTGACAGGTCCGAGCCGAGCAGTGTGTCCAGCACGTCCTCGGTGTTGTGGTCGGCGGGCAGCGGCAGCAAGGCCGTAGCCGAGGCGGGGGGCAGGGGCGCGACCTTGAACGTCGCTTCCACAATGAGGCCGAGTGTCCCGAGCGAGCCGCAGTAGAGCTTGGGCAGGTCATAGCCCGAGACGTTCTTGACGACCTTGCCGCCGCCCTTCACCCACTCTCCCCGGCTGTTCAGGACAGTGACGCCCAGCAGCGCGTCGCGGACACTGCCCAGCCCCAGGCGGCGCAGGCTGTCGGCGCGGGCGGCGACGACGCCCCCGACCGTCTGGAGGTCGGGCCGGGCGATGTCGAGCGGCAGGAACTGTCCGTGCGCGGCCAGTGTCTCTTGCAGGCGGGCCACGGTGACGCCCGCCTGGGCGGTCACGGTCAGGTCGGCGGGCTGGTGATCGGTGATGCGGTCCAGGCCCGCTGTGGACAGGCAAACGTCATAGCCCACGGGCGCATGGCCCAGCGCCTGGCGTGTCCCACCGCCCCATGGCACGATGGATTTGCCCGCCGACCACCGCACGATCTCCTGGGCCTCTTCGGGCGATTCGGGGGCCAGCGCGGAGGTGGGGGTTTGGCCGAACAGGGCATGGAAAGGGTCACGCAAAGGGCCGGTGGACATGGAAGCAGTATATCACGCCGGAGGGCCGGGGGTCAACGTGAGGGGCTTCTATCCCCGCAGGGCGGCCAGTATGCCGGGCAGGTGGGGGAGGAGGGCTTGGGTGGCGGTGCGGAGGCAGTCCTGATCGGCCATGCCGCGCGCGTCGCCGGGCAGGTTGATGAGCAGCGTCCGGCGGCGCAGCCCGGCGACGCCGCGCGACAAAGCGCCCTGCGGCTGGCCGGCGTCGTAGGCGGCGATCCGCAGGAGCTGTGGGATGGCCGGGTCGACGCGGTGCAAGACGGCCAGCGTCGCCTCGGGCACGACATCCTGGGAGGTGTAGCCCGTGCCGCCCACCGTCAGCACCAGGTCGCAGCGCGAATCGAGGTGCGGCGCGTCGCACCAATCCCGCAGGACGCGCTGAACCTGGGGGGGGGAGACGTGGATGACCAGGGGCCGGTGGACGAAGAAGACGCTCTCGCCCGCCGTCGCCAGCACCTCCTCGACGGCCTGGCAGCCGGCCTCGTCCCACGAGCGCAGTCCAACCTCGGAGAACGTGCCCACGCGACGGGATAGGCCCAGGATGCCGACGCGCGACGCGCGGGGCGGGGCGACGGGTTCCGCCGGCGGGGCGACGCGCTGGGGCGTCCGTGCCCGCACCAGTCGGAACCGTTCCAGGATCACTGCCCCGAAATTCACTGCACCAGCCCCTTTGTCACTTTCATGAAGATGTCTTCTAAATCGGTTTCCTGCTCGGAGAACGACAGCACGCGCAGGCCCTGGGCGACCAGCAGGGTGTTCAAATCCGCCTGCATGGCGGGATCGCCGGTGAACTCGACGTGCAGCCGCCCGTCCACGGCGCGGACGGCGCGGACGCCGGGGGCGTCGGACAGCAGGCCCTGGGCGCGGTCGTGGTCCCCCAGCAGACTCACCTCCAGGGTCCGCCCGCCCGTGACCTGGGCCATGATGTCCTGGACGTCGCCCGAGACCAGCATCTCGCCGCGCTCGATGATGCCGACCTTGTTGCAGAAGTCGGCGAGTTCGGGCAGGATGTGCGACGAGATGATGATCGTCTTGCCCATGGCCTTCAGCTCTTTGAACAGCTCCTTGATCTCGATGCGCGCGCGCGGGTCCAGGCCCGAGGCCGGCTCGTCCAGCAGCAGCACCTTGGGGTCGTGGATCAGCGTCTTGGCGAGGCACAGCCGCTGCTTCATGCCCGTGGATAGTTCTTCCACGTAGTTGTCTTTTTTGATGGTCAGATCGGTCAGGTTCAGCACGTCGTCGATGATGCGCGGGCGCTGCGCCTTGGGCAGCCGGTACGCGCCCGCGAAGAAATCCAGGTACTCCCACACGCGCATGTCGTCGTAGATGCCGAAAAACGCGGGCATATAGCCGATGCGCCCGCGCACCGCCTCGGGGTGCTCGACCACATTGATGCCGTCGATGGTGGCCGTGCCGGACGTTGGCCGCAGCAGGGTCGCCAGCATCTTGATGGTGGTCGTCTTGCCCGCCCCGTTCGGCCCGATGAAGCCGAAGATGTCCCCCGCGTCGAGGTGGAGGCTGAGGTCTTTGACGGCGTTGAGGCCCTTGTACTGCTTGTGCAAATGCTGGATGTCGATCACGGGTAATGGTCCTCTGGAAGATCGCGGCGTTTGAGACCCGGCACCGGCCTAGCCGGTCTACCATGGAGTGAAAGTGCCTCCGGCACTGCGGACAAGATGCCCGATACTTCTTTGGCCGCGGAGCGGCTTTCATTCACCAGTAGGCCGGCTAGGCTAGTGCCGGGACGCCGGCTAATTCCGCGCCGCCCGCCCGTAGCCGCGCAGCATCAGGTACAGCGCGCCCACGCCGAAGACGACGAGGGTCAGCGCATAGAAGGACAGGACGCCGTCGGCCACCCCCGCCAGACTGGGATCGTGGCCGCCGGATTCGGGCAGGAGCGCACCTTGCAGCGCGCCCAGGGCGTAGAACGGGTTGATCCACATCACCGGCGTCGTGTCGTTCCCCTGCCCCGCGCCGAAGAACGAGTGCAGTATCTGCTCGAAGACCGGCGTCCCGATACACAGCAGGGCCAGCGTCGTCAGCGACGAGGCCGTCGCCGTCATCGTCCGCCGCGCCCGATAGGAGCAGAACAGGCCCAGCAGGCCGAAGGCCAGGGACGTCCCGACCAAAAACAGCAGCGAAAGGAGCAGCACGGGGGCACCGAGCAGACCCTTCACCTCGGTCGCCACCAAAAACGGGAGGGCGATCAGCAGCAGCAGGCCGGGGATCACCTGCCGCCCCAGCCACTTGCCCAAGATCACCTGCCGCGAGGACAGCAGCGTCGCCTCCAGCGTCTCCCACGTCTGCTGCTCGCGCTCGACCGAGATGGCCGTGGAGGACAGGGCCGGGGCCAGCAGGGTGATCAAGGCCAGGAGGCCGAAGACGAGGTAGGGCCACAGGTCCTGCGCGTCCCGCTGCGTCCCGTGGGCCAGGCCGATCATGCCGCGGACGTAGCCGTAGAGCGCGGCCAGGGCCACTGCCCCGGCCGCCACCCACGACCCGGCGGGGCTGCCCCGGCGGCGCAGCCGGAGCCTCCCGCGCAGCTCGCGCTCCAAAACCGGGTTGTCGGAAAAGAGGGGCATGGTTGGCTTACCCGCCCGCGACCGGCAGGTGGATGATGACCAGCGAAACGTCATTTTCTTTGACGGCGCGGCCATCGACGCGCGGGGCCGGGCCGGCCAGGCTCGGGTCGTCGCTCCATCCGACCAGCAGCGCCTCGCCCGGCGCGGGGGCATAGGGCGGGACAGGGACCTGCGCGCCGTAGGCGTTGTAGTAATTGTTGTCGGGCGGCCTGGTGAGCGACTGAGCGTACTCCGAGAGCGCCGCCCGCATCCGCGCGCCGACGGGTGCCTGGGCATCGTCCGCGGAATACGGCTCCCCCGCCGACAGCATCAGGCCCTGTCCCCCGCTCTGGCCGGAGACGCCCGAGACGGGCAGGGCGGCGTTGGGGGCCAAGTCGCCCAGATTTGCGGACTGGCCCCGGTACAGCAGGCGGCAGCCGGTCAGGGCACGGCCCGTGTGGTTGGTGATCGTGCCCGCCAGCGCCGACCCGCCCACCCCCGGCGTCAAACGGGCGTCGAAGCTGCCGCCCAGGTCGGCGGTGGATTGGACGTCGAAGGCGCGCATCGCCCACATGTTGACCGACGCGCCCAAGAGCGACGCGCCCGCCGGGGTCTGCACGAACCGGGTCGCGCCGTAGCCTTGGGACTCGTCGCCGCCGCTGCCGCCGAAGCGGCCGCTGTAGTTCTGGCCGGGGTTCGGGATGGCCGCCAGCACGTCGCCGCCCGAGACCGTCAGATCGTAATCCGTCCGGCGCGGCGAGAACAGGCCAAGCTCGGCGTAGACGCCCGCCCCGCGCTGCCCCGCCGACGTCTCAACGATGGCCGCGCGGTTCAGGAACAGCGAGCCGCCCTTGGCGGCGTAGCCGACGCCGAACGTGCCCGCCGCGAACAGCAGGACGAGGGCGGGGATCGTCACCCAGGCCATTTCTTTACGGTCGAGCCGCTTCAGCACCAGATAATTGACCGGGACGAGCATGATCAAATACGCCAGCAGGAACAGGCCGATGACCTCGGTGCCGGGGGCGTCCAGCGACGGCCCGCGCATCACGGCCTCGGAAAGCAGGCTCGGGGCATTGCCGTAGTAGACGCTCCCGCCGTAGTTCTCCTCGCGGGCGGCGACGTGGCTCAGGAGGGACGACGGCAGGGCCTGGCCCGACGTCAGCAGCGTCCGCCAGAGGGCGCGCGACTGGGTCGGGGACGCCAGCGACGCGGCCCCGGTCGGGTCGTAGGCCGTGAGCGTCACCGACCCCGCGCCGAAGGGGCCGACGACGACCAGAGGCCCGCCCCCCGGCACGGACACGAGGACATGCACACCCGGCAGCGGCTTGGGCGTCAGCGCCAGCGCGCTCACGGCCGGACCGCCCGGCAGCGTTAGGGTCCGGGCCGGGCCGACGGCGGCGGGCAGCAGGCCCTCGAAGAACGGAGTCGCCAGCCGGCTGGGGTCGGCCCCGCCGCAGACGATCAAGTGCCCGCCCCCCGCCACCCAGCCGCGCAGGGCGTCGGCCTGGGCCACAGTCAGGGCGTCGAGCGGCGCGTCCGACCGCAGCAGCACGGCGTCCACCCCCCCATAGGCCGCCATCCGGTCGGGCAGGTCGGCGGCGGCGGCCTCGGCGACCTGCGCGACGGCCGCCGGGCCTGTAAGGTTCGGGCCTGTGGCACCCGTGCCTGCGCGGGTCGGGTTGTGGTTCGGGTTGATCGGGGCGTTCAAAGCTGGGTCGGGGACGAGGCCGCCGGGCGTGTGTGCCAGCCCGAGCTTTGCGGCATTCAGGAACGTAAACGCACCGGGGTCGCCGCCGAAGCCGACCAGAAAGGGGTCCTGGGACGTCAGCGGCGTCCCGCTGAAGGCCTGGGACGTGGCCGGGTTCTGCGTGTTGATTTGGGCCAGCGCCCGCCCGTCGCCGCGCTCGCGCCCTTCGACGAATTGAACCGTCAGGTTGTCCTGGGCGGGGGTCAGGCCGCGGACGCAGACCTGGTACGCCGACGCGCCCGCACCCGCGCTGATGGGCCGGGCGAACACCGCCCCCGCCGGCGGCTGGCCGTTCTGCCCGTTCGGGTTGGCGTCCTGGCGCACCTGAATCTGCCCGGCGAGCGTGTCCCCGGCGGGGTTCTGGACGGCGACGTGGACGGGGAGCCAGCCGCCGGGCCGGTAGCGGCCCGCGATGCCGAACGAGGCGGTCAGCTTCGGCCCGTCCGCGCGGGCCGGCGCGCCCCCCGCCCCCCACAGAAGGCAGGCTGCCCAGAGCATGGCCGCGTGGCGCGTGAAGAGGCGGATGGGCCGGTCGGATCGGGTCATGGCGACGGTCTCCCTTGCGGCCCGTCACACGGGACGTTCCCGGTATCAGCGGCCTTCGGCGGCGGCGATCTCGTCGTCGGCGATGTCGAAGTTGGCGTACACTTTCTGCACGTCGTCGTTGTCTTCCAGTTGGTCCATCAGGCGCATGACCTGTCCGGCCTCTTTGCCGGCGATGTCCACGGTCGTGCGCGGCAGCATGGTCAGCTCGGCGGAGGCGTAGGCGATCTTGGCGTCGTCCAGCGCCTTCTGCACCGGCATCAAATCCTCGGGCGCGGTCGTGACCTCGAAGCCGCCGTCCTCGCTCGCCTGCACGTCCTCGGCCCCGCCCTCGATGGCGGCCTCGGTCACGGCCTCCTCGGTCGCCCCGCCGGCATCCACGATGATGACGCCCTTCGGCTCAAAAAGATACGCGACGCTACCCGACTCGGCCAGCCGGCCGCCGCTCTTGCTGAACGCCGCGCGGACATCGGAGACGGTCCGCTGCTTGTTGTCGGTCAGGCAGTTGACCAGCACGGCGACCCCGCCCGGCCCATAGCCCTCGTAGGTCAGGTCCTCGTAGTTCGTGCCTTCTTCGCCGCCCGCCCCGCGCGCGATGGCCCGCTTGATGTTGTCCTGGGGCATCGAGACGGACCGGGCGCGGGTGATGGCGGCCCGCAGGGTGATGTTGGAGTCGGGGCTGGGTCCGCCCATCTTGGCGGCGACGATGATCTCGCGGGCGATCTTGGTGAAGAGCTTGCCCCGGTCAGCGTCGGCCTTGCCCTTCTGGTGCTTGATGCTATGCCACTTGCTGTGTCCTGACATTCTGCTCTTCCTCTGCTGTCTGTGATGGAGTAACGGAGCGGCGGGGCCGAAGGGTTTGCGGCTTGGGGTTCCCCCGCCGGGGGCGTCTGACGGATAGTATACCGGAACAGGCCGGGGCGGCGTCAAGATGAGGGGAACTACAGGGCTTGAGTCGTTACCCGCCCATGGAATGAGTTTCGTGGCTGAAGAGCGCAAAGCACCGGTTGTCCCGCCGGGACAGTGGGATTAAAAGAACGGCTATGGGCAGCAGTCGCCTTTCACCTCGTCCTGTGTCTTGCGGGGACAATCAGCCGAAGGCCACTCACCCCAATAAAGCCTCAGCCATGCGCTTCAGAGCGTGGCACATTGACGCCGTTTCAATGGCGGCTCCTACCCAGAGTCCCGCGACCCGCGCTCCCAACTGCCCCGTCTCAGTAGCCCTCTTCCTCCAGAAACGCCGTCATCAGGTCTAAGAAGAGCTGGCGCAGGGTGACGTTGCCGTGGTCCAGGCAGTAGCGCTTGGCGCGGTGGAACAGCGCGGGCGACATGTCCACGGTGGCCTTGGCCCCGCTCGGGTGCTGAGTCTTATGCTGGATGGCGGCGTGGACGCGGGCGATCAGCGCGGCGCTCTTCTCGGCCTCGGGGTCGGCGGGCGGGGGCGAAGACTGGTCGGCGTCGGTGAGGTACTGCGCCAGAACCAGGTCATCCTCGCGGGCGGGCGGCGCGGCGTGGGTCGGGGCGGAATGGGTGGACGCGGCGGCTTCGGGAGGGGCTTCCGCGATGGCGGGGTCGACGGCGGTCTTTTTCTGTTCGCGCAGGTTGGCGAGGCGAAGCTCGGCGAGCGTGGTCATGGGGGGCGACTCCTAACGTCTGTTTCGTCTCTTACTTTCCCGTGTCTTTGAGCTTGACGGGCCACTTCTTCTCGCGGCTCATCTCGTTGAGCGTCCGGGCGACGAGGGCGGGCGTCATCAGGCGCTGGTCGCGGACGTAGCCGTTGACGAACAGGGCGTCGCACAAGACGCAGACGTCGCGCGGGACGCCGCGCGTGATGGCGTGGACGTCGGCCAGGGCCTGCGCCTCGAAGTAGGTGTCCAAAGCGCCGCCGCCCGCCGTGGCGATGCGGAAGGCGATCATGTCGGACATCTCCTCCAAATCCAGCGGGTCCAAACGCCCCACCACGGCGATGCGGGACCGGAAGGCGTCGTGCCGCTCCAGCTTCTTGGGCAGGTTGTCCTGGGCCAGCATCACGACCGTGAGCAGCTTGGTCTGAGACGTCTGGAAGTTGGTCAAATCGGAGATGGCGTCGATGACGCGCGAGGCGACGTTCTGCCCCTCGTCGAGCAGCAGGACGGGGTGACGGCCCGCTTGATATTCGTCGAGCAGGAACCGCTCCAGCGCCTGCCGGTTCTGCGCCTCGGTCCGCAGGGCCGGCGTCCCGAAGGCTTCGAGAATCAGCCGCAGAAACTGGCCCGGCGTCCGCACCGGCGCACCGGGCAGAAACGCGACGGTCTTGGTGGGGTCGTCGTCCCAGGTCATCTGGAGGCCGTTCGCCACGGTCGTCTTGCCCATGCCGACCGGCCCGGTCAGCACAGCCAGCCCGCGCTTGCCGTCCACCGCGTAGCGCATCTTGGCGAGGGCGATCTTGTGCTCGACGCTGGGGAAGGCGTAACGCGGATCGGGCTGGACCGAGAACGGCGTCTCGCGCAGGCCGTAAAACTCTTCATACATGGCGCTATTATAGAGGCAAACGCCGCCAAAAGCAAGCGGCTAGCCCGAGGCACCCCAGACAAAGGCCAGCAGCCGGGCCAGCTCGTCCTGCTGGAACGCTTCCAGGGCGGCATCGCGCCCCCGTCCGACGGCGCGGCAGCGCTCGACGAACGCGGCGGGCGCGGCGGGGTCGGGGCCGTAGGTCTCGGCCAGGAGCGGCAGCGGCCCGATCCGCCGGAACCAGTAGCGGGCGTTGTCGTAGTCGCCTTCGCGGCGATGGACGATGGCGTGCCCGTAGTCGCCCAGCGGGTCGCCCTCTGTCGCCTGCGCGAGCGGGTGGGCCGCGCCCAGGTCGTCGTTCAAGAGGTGCAGGACGGCCTTAACCGGCGTCGGTGTGTCGGCGGCGTCAATCCAGTGGGTCAGGGCGGAGTCGAATACCTGGGCAGGGACGAGCGGTGGCGGCGGGTCGCGGGCGAGAAGGCGGCCGGCGATCTCCTGAATGGTCGGCTGAATGGCCGGGGGCGGCGTGGTCATGGCCTGGGTTCCTCACGGGCTTCCTCGTACACGGCCGCCACCGCCTGGAGCATCGCACCCAAGGCGTAGCGCTCGCGCACCAGCAGGGCGGCGTTCCCGGTCAGTTTTGCGCGCAGGCGGGCGTCGCTCTTGAGCCGGCTCAGGGCGGCGGCCAGGGCATCCGGGTCATCGGGCGGGACCAGCAGGGCCGTCTCGCCGTCCGCAAGCATGTCGGCCAAGCCGCCGACGCGCGAGGCGACCAGGGGGACGCGGGCGGCCATCGCCTCCAAAGCCGCGATCCCCTGCCCCTCCCGGCGCGACGGGACCACGAAGACGTCGACGGCGGCCAGCAGCGGGCGGACGTCGGCCAGCCGGCCCAGCAGGCGGGCGTTTGCGGGGGCCTGCTTGGTCAGGGCGGAGCGCAGGGGGCCGTCGCCGGCGACCAGGAACGTCATGCCCGCGCGCTGGGCCGCCGCGCCGAGCAGCGTGTCCAGGCCTTTCTCGCGGGACAGCCGGGCGGCGGCGGCGACCACGAACGCGCCCTCGGCCAGGCCTAAAGACTGCCGGGAGCCGGCGCGGGCATCTGCGGAAGGCGCAAAGTGGTCGATGTCGACGCCGTTGGGGATGACCAATATTTTGGCGCGCGGGACGCCGCAGGCGGCGAGGCTGTCGGCGACCGAGGGCGAGACAGCCAGGACGCGGGCGCAGCGCGAGGCGATGAACGGCGCGGCCAGCCGCGTCGCCGGGCCGCGCCCCAGCAGGTTGTGGGCGGTGAAGATCAGGGGGAGAGGGTGCCGTCCCTGCGCCAGGGCGGTGACCCAGCCCGCCCGCCCGCCGTGGGCGTGGACGACGTCGGCGAACCGCCCGCTGACGCGGGCGAGCCGCCGGGCCGCCAGCAGGTCGCGCGCGGGCGAGAAGCGGGCGGCGATGTCCAGCGGGATGGAGGCGTGGAGATGCGGATGGGCCAGCACCTCCCGCACAAAGACGGGCGGGGCGGCCACCGACTGCTGGACCTGGGCCGGGTCCAGCCCGTCCAGCAAGGCGAGGACGTGCTGGCGGATGCCGCCCAGGGCGGGACGGACGACTTGCAGAACGCGGACGGGCTGGGTCAACGCGACGAGGCCACCCGGAGCGGGTGCCGGCGGCGATGGTGATGCCGGCGCGACCCCTCCTCGTTGGTGCTCGCTTCCAGGGCGTTGGGCGTGACGCCGAATAGCTTCTCGATGACCGGGGCGGCCAGCGGCCAGTCCGTGGCGACCGTGTTGCCGGTCTCGCGGCTGGGCAGAGTCGTCATGGAGATCTGGTCGCGGGGCGTGTCGTGGACGAACCCGGCTAGGGCGACTTTTTGATCAACCGTGAGGTCGCTGTCCACGTTCTTGTCGATGGTGTCCAACAGGTCGGGGATTTTCGCCAGTGTCTGCGGCTGGCGCAGCTTCGTCTTCAGGGCGGCGAGCAGCGTCTGCTGGCGTCCGGTCCGCACCAGGTCGCTGTCGGCGTGGCGGAAGCGGACGAAGCCCATCGCCTGAGTCCCATTCAGGTGCTGCATTCCGGGCTTCAGGTGGATGTGCAGGTGCCCCCAGTTATCGTCATAGTCCATCTTCTTGTCCACGGCGAGGTCCACGCCGCCCAGGATGTCGATGGCCTTCTCGAAGCCGTCGAAGTCCAGCGCCATGTACTTGTCACTGGGAATGGCGAAGTTCTCAAGCACGGTCTGTTCGGACAGAGGCGGGCCGCCAAACTGATGAGCGGCGTTGATGCGGGTGAACCCGTGGCCGGGGATGCGGGCGCGCGTGTCGCGCGGGATGGACAGCAGCGAGACGGTCTTCTTGTCGAAGTCCAGGTGGGCGACCATCAGCAGGTCGGAACGCGCGCGCGACTTGAGGACGCGGTCGCGGTCGTCATAGTCACGGTCCCGCCCGATCAGCATCAGGTTAAGCGTCTTCTGGCTGGAGAAGGCGTCGGCGACGTTCTCGCGGCGCAGCAGCGAGGGCAGGTAGTGCCGCAGTGTCGCACTGCTGCGGTACAGAAAGCCGCCGTAGACCGAGGCGGCGGTCAGGGTGAGCAGGGCGAGCGCGCCGAAGATTTTGCCCGCGCGGCGGGCGGGCGAGCGGCGGAGGGGGCGGCGTGGCGTGACGGGGCGGCGCGGGGGCTGGGTCATGACGGCGTGGACTCTCCGATGGGGTGATGATGGGCCGTTTATGATGGCTGGCCCATTATAACGCACATTCGGAGCGGATGTCAAACGCCACGTTGAGGGAGGGAGAAGAGGCCCCCCTACCCTTCCAGCGCGATCTGGCGCAGGTTCCGCATCAGCGTCAGGGCGTCCGCGTAGGGCCGCTGCCACGTGTTGCGCCCGAAGATCAGCCCGGTCGCGCCCGCGGCGAACGACTGGCGGGCCTTTAGGAGCAAAGCATCGTCCGTCTCCATCTCGCCGCCCGAGATCAGCACCAGCGTTTTGCCAGCCGACTTGACGACCCGGTCGATGCCCTCCTCGGGAGAAAACGCCGTGGTGTCGTAGGGCTTGGGCGAGGCCGGCGTGGGGCTGTGCGTGGGGAAGTTGATCTTGACCACGTCCGCCCCGACCTCGGTGGCGACGCGGGCGGCGTAGTCGATGGCCCAGACGCTTTCCTTGCCGCCCTTGGCCTCAACCGCCTCACCGCGCGGGTAGGCCCAGATGATGGTCGGGATGCCCAGCCGCTCCGCATCGCGCCGCACGGTTGCCCACTGGGCGAAGTCGCGGTCCTGCGCGGGCGAGCCGACGTAGAGCGTGTAGCCCACGGCGTCCGCGCCCATGGCCACGGCATCTTCCACGGACGCCAGACACGACGAGAACGATTCGGCATCGGACGGGATTTCGGTCTTGCCGTTGAGCTTGACGACCAGCGGGACACGGCCCGCGTAGGCCTTGCCGTACTTCTGAGCCAGGCCGTATTGCAGGGCGATGCCGGAATACCCGCCGTCCAGGGCCAGGTTGTACTGGAAATCGGGGTTGGCCGAGTCGGGGTTGGCGAAGAAGTCGCGCGGCCCGTGCTCCAGGCCCTGGTCGATGGGCAGCATCAGCAAGGTCCCGTTGCCGGGGCCATGCTCATACATGAGCCGGTGCAGGCGGACCCGCTTGCCGACGGACAGGTGATCCAGGTCATCCAGCGAGAGACGTGTTGCCATAGTGGGAACCTCGGCGTCTGAGAGTGAGACTTGACCCAGTATCCCGAAAGCGGGCGCGCGTTGAAACATCGGGCTTACGCGCCGGCATAAGCGGTCGCCAGCTTGATGCCGAGCCAGACGGCGGCGTAGCCGGCCGCCACGCTGCCCAGCACGTTCGCCAGGGCCGCCCAAGACAGGCCCAGGCGGGCCGTCTCGTACTCGAACGTGGAGAAGGTGGTGTAAGCTCCGACGAACCCGATGGTGACGGCAAGACGCCACTGCGGGCTGGTCAGGACGTTGAGGAAAATCAGCGTCGCGACCAGCCCCAGCACGAACGAGCCGGTGACGTTGATCGCCCATGTCGCCCAGTACGACGGGACACCCCACCGCCCGACGATCCACGTCCCCACCAGGAACCGGGCCACGGCCCCGAGAAAGCCGCCGGCCCCGACCACGAGACACTGCTGCAAGAGAACACTAGGCTGGGGCAAAGGCATAGGAGGACAAGCCAAGGCAGAGGAGGACAAGCCGGGGACACGTCAGTCGCCGCGCGCGAGGCGGCCCAGCGTGACGAATTGGTAGCCGCGCCGCCGGGCCTCGTTGATCAAGGCGGGCAGCACCTCGATGGTCTGCGGGATGCCGTCGTGGAGCAGGATGATGGACCCGTTCTCCAGGTGGCCCAGGGCGCGGCGCAGGACGACGGCGGCGGGCGGGTGCTGGAAGTCGCCGGGGTCGTCCGTCCACAGCGTCGTGATGTAGCCGCGCCGCGAGACGTCACGGATCACGTCCCCGTTGTAGTCGCCGCCGGGCGGGCGGAAGAAGCGGACGGACGCGCCGGTGGCCTTCTTGATGGCGGCATCGCAGGCGTCCAGCTCGAGCGGGATCAGCTCGGGCGGCAGCAGCGTCATGTTGACGTGGTCGTAGGTGTGGTTGCCGACCTCGTGTCCCTCGGCCACTTCGAGCTGGACCAGGGCGGGGTTCTTCTCGACCTGCTTGCCGACCACGAAGAACGTGGCGGGCGTGTGCGTCCGCCGCAGGACGTTCAAGAGCGCCAGGGTGTAGACGGGGTGCGGGCCGTCGTCGAAGGTCAGGGCCAGCCGGGGCCGGTGGACGTCACCCCGGATGATCTTGTTGAAGCGCAGGCCCTGCTCACGCTCGGACTCGTCTTTGGCGAGCAGCGTCGCGTAGGGCCGGTAGCGCTCCGGGAACGACGGCCCGCCGTAGAACGCATCGGGCACGATCTGGCGGGCGGTTTGCACCTGCGCCTTCGGGCGCAGTTTCGTCGTCCCGCCCGCCCCCGATGCTGGGGGAGTCGGAGCAGAGGCTTTTCCTATGCGGCTTCCCCCAGCATTGGGGGCTAGGGGGCCTCTGACGGCTTTTGCCGGAGGGCGCGGCGGGACAGGCTTTGGAGCAGGCTTGGGCACCGCCGCCAGTACGCCGACTGCGCCCAAGAGCGCAAGACCGGAGATCACCAGTCGCGTGTTACGCATTGGCGTCGAGCGCCTCCCCGATGTCATCACGCAGGTCGCGCAGGACCAGGCCGGACAGCAGCTTCGGGTAGAAGAACGTGGACTTCTGCGGCATGACGTCGCCCGCCAGGGACACGTCTTTGACCTCCGCCACCGTTGGGCGGCCCAGCAGGAACGCGGCCTGCGCCTCGCCGCGTGCCACGGCGGTCACGGCTTCGGACGGGGCGCGGGTGTAGGTGACATGCCCCCCGTCTGCGACCAATGCGGCGTCGATGCCCAGGCAGCGGCCCAAAATCAGGTGGCCCAAAAGCGTCACCGGCAGGCGCTTGGCGGCCTCGGAGCCGGGGCCGGGGACCAGGGCGGCGGCGTCATCGAGGGGGGCGTTGAGCACGGTCAGGTGGACGGTTTGAGGCGGCAGGACGACGCCGAAGGCGACGCGGCCCGCCCGCGCGTGATCGGCGATGGCGGACTCGACCGTTTCGAGGCTGCTTGCGGACACAGTGAACAGCGGCGACAGCGCCTCGGGCAGCCCGCTGATCTTCTCGGGCGCGACGTTCTTGACCAGCCGGTGCGTCGGCAGGACGAGCAGGCCCTCGTCTTCAAAAGCCGTCAGCGTGATCAGAATATAATCCGCGGCCAGCGGCACGTCGCCATCCTCGCCGGCTGCCCTGCGAGCGGCACGGACCTCGCGCCGGTAGTTCAGGGCCGTCTCGTAGCGGTGGTGGCCGTCGGCGATGAACACGGGGGCGTCGGTCAGCAGGGCGCGCAACGTCGCGTGGCCGCTTTCGTCGGTCAGCCGCTCGATCCGGTGGGTGGACCCGAGGAGGCCGTCCACGCGCTCGATCACGGTCTCGCGGTCGTCGTACTCGCGCAGGAAGCTCTCGATGGCCCGGTCGGGGTCGGGGTACAGGCCGTAGATGGACTCGAACTGGGCCTCGGTCGCGCGCAGCAGTTCCAGGCGGTCGGCCTTGGCCGCCGTCAGCGTTTTCTCGTGCGGCAGGACGCGGCCCGTTCCATACTCTTCGAGCTTCAGCAGGCAGACCAGGCCCACCCGCTCGGGAGCGGGTGCGCCCGTGGTCGGGTCTTGGAACGTCTGGCGGTAGACGTAAAGCGCGGGCACGTCATCGGCCTTGAGTACGCCCGAGTCCAGCCACTCACGGAACAGTCGCGCCGCCCGTGCGTACCTGTCTTCCTCGCGCCCTAAGATCAGCCGCACGACATTGGCAGGGTGCCTGTCGTAAAGCGCGGCCTGCTCCTCTGGTGAGATGACGTCGTAAGGCGGGGCAACCAAATCAGCCAGATCCGCGCCCGCAGCGGCGGGGTCGTAGCGGACGCCGCGGAACGGCAGAATATCAACCATGTGTGGACTTTCTCGGAAACCTGAGAGTGAATAATCCCCAGCATACCCGATGGCGGGACTGGTTGGCAAGCGGGAGGCGGGGCGGGGGCCGGGAACCTCCTCGCCCTGCCTGGCATTCCGACCTCGGCCCCGTCCCGGATTGGGTATACTTCCCCTGCCTTCTTTTTCTGCCCTCGCTTCCGGTACTTCCGTCATCGCTGGAGAGAGTTCTTATGCCTTCGCCGACCGCCGCCCCGTCCGTGCTGGACGTCTTGCAGACAATCAGGGAGCGCCACGCCGACGTGCCGTTCCTGGCGCTGGGCCAGACCATCTTCTGGGACGAGCCGACCAAGGCCGTCTGGCGGCACCTGCTTGACGCCCACCTGCCCGGCGCGCGGATGATCGCGGGCGTCCACGACACCGACTACTTCGCCAAGACCAAGGCGCACGTCTCAGACGCCCAGCCCTACATCGCCCTGGCCCACGACGACGGGGCGACGCGCGATCTGTGGAGCGCGGCGGGCGAATTGTCGTCTCTGTTCGGCAGCGAGAGCGTCCCGACGCGCGCCATGTTCCTGAAGCACGGCGTCCCCTTCGACTGGCTGGGCAAGGGCTACCCCGGCGGCAAGGCCGGGCTGCTGGCCGACAAGACCGCCGCCTGGGGCTGGCGCGGCATCGTCCACACCGAGTCGCACAGCGTCATCGCCCACGACATCCCCATCCGGGACATCCAGGACGCGCTTTTGCGGCAGCTCGATTGGGGCTTTGCCGAGAGCCTGGCGTGTCTGGCCGATGACGAGTCGCGCGCCCAGGGCGCCCGCGTCGCCGCGACGGTGCGCGGCTGGGTGCTGGAATTTTTAGAGACGTGCGACGACTCGTGTCGCCTGTCCGACTTATATCAAACGCTCCTGCCCCGCTTTTATGCCCTGCTGCTCGGCCAGCCACCCGCTCACTTCCAGACCACGTCGTCTGTATCGCTCTTCCAATTTAACCGCGCGACCTGCCACTTGCCGCGCTTCGAGCTGGTGCGCCACTTCCTGGACCCCGCCACGCGGCCCGCCGCGCGGGCGGCGTACTCTCGGGCCGTGGCGGGCCTGGGCATCTACGCTTTGGACGCCTTCGGGTCGGGCGCGATCCCGTTCGACCTGGTCATCCCCGGAGTCGGGCGCGGCACCGTCCGCACCACGCCCGCCGCGCTGATCGTCGAAACCACCCCCCAGGAGACGTTCGTGCCGCTGACGAGCCGCATCACGACTCTGGAACAGCTCGCCGAAGCGACCGAGGCCGCCTTCGGGCCGGACGCCGTCTTGGTCGGCAAGGCCGTGACGCTGGCCGACATGATCGCCGCCGAGCACCTGGTCGTTTTCCACGAGACCGCCTCCGGCTACACGACCGCGACGCAGGCGATGAACACTGATCTGGCCGCCCACGGGGTCAACTTACACTTACACCCGATTGTCCGCCTGAACTACCCCACCTGGGACGCCCTGGCCGCCGTTTCCGCCGACACGACGTTCCGCCTGCCGCCGCACCTGGCCGCCACGTTCGGGGCCGAAACGGTCACGGCCCAAGAGTTCGCCGCCCGCTGGCGCGAGGTGGCCGAGTCCTGCCGTTTGCTCCTGGCCGAGAGCCGCGCCCTCCCCTCCCCCCGCGCCCTGCTGACGTTCCTGGAAGGCCGCTCCGACGCCTGCTGGTGCGACCGCCGGGCCGAGTACGACCGGGCGCAGGACACTCTGCGCGAGGTCGCCGCACACTCCGAGACCTTGCGGGCGCGCATGGACGGGCACCGGGCCGAGGCCGACATCTGGCGCAAGGAGCGGCAGGATATGGAGCGGCGCAAGGGCGAGGACTGGCGGCATAATCTCCAGCCCCTGCTGCAAAAAATCCGCGACGCCGGCGGCGACCGCGAGGCCGCATCGTTGCAGCGCCAGGCCGACCGCCAGATCGCCCTGCGCGAAGGTGCCTTTGACATCCCCATTGAAGTCGCCCGCGAGCGCCTGGACGCGACGCGCACAATGCTGGCCGGCTTCCGCCGCGAGCGCCGCCGCCTGGAGCGCGGACCCGAGGCGGCCCAGGCGCGGGCATTGGCACAGGGCATCGTCCGCGACGCCCAGGCCGCCCGTTTGGACCTCGTCCGCGACGCCTTTTTGACTCTGGAAGGTTTAGAGCACACCCAGCTCCGCCCCACCGCCTGGTGGCTCCCCTTCCTTGATCCCTCCGGTGCCTGGCTGGAAGCGATGGCGGCGGGCACAGAGGCGCGGTTAGAGACGCTATAGAGTCCGAGGCGTCCGGGACACAAGGGCAAGGTCACAAAGTTAGGGGTTACGCAGTTGCTTCCAGCGTAATGGTTGGTTGCCTGAGATACAGACGGATGGCCTCTCGAATGAGGCCCGCTTTGGCGGCGTAGCCGCTGATGCCCGTCTGCAAGCGATGCGCTTCCAG